>LNFM01012294.1_pt1 | contig 14917 bp, 11 predicted proteins | sample 596031 | NCBI WGS metagenome assembly LNFM01 (sample SAMN04254537, study PRJNA301005) | activated carbon metagenome | isolation source: dual media filters at the Ann Arbor, Michigan drinking water treatment plant | place: USA: Ann Arbor
TGTTCCAGGCTTTGCGCGGTGTCGCTCAGGTCGACCAGGGTTATGTCCAATCGGACGCGCCGGCAGACACCTGGTCAGAAGGGGTGATCGTCACCTTCGATCCATCGGTTATCCCGTTGGCCACGCTGTGCGATGTGCATCTCAGAACGCATTCCGTCACCCGGGCCTGCTCACCTGGCAGCAAGTACCGCAGCGCGATCTACATCTTCGAAGACAGCCAGTGGCATGAGGCCGAACTGGCGATAGTCCGCTTCGCCGAGGAGGCCGGCAAGGCGGTGCATACTCTGGTTCTACCGTTTAGGAGTTTCAGGGCGTCGGACGAGCGTTACCAAAACTACTATCGAACCGATCCGAGCAGGCCCTTTTGCCGCCGGAGCATCGAACCGAAGCTAGATCATGTCCGACGGCAATTTCCGGAGATGGCGCTTCCTGTGCCTGCCGCTAATCAAGCTATCGATAATAATGATGGCTAGTAGTGCTGGATGACTTTCTAGGCACTCACGTACGAGTACCGCATCGTCTCTGGGCGCGCTCCTGGATCTTCTGCGTTCATTCAGGCTCCGCCTGCTGTGGTCACTGGAGCATGGCGTTCAGGGATCGCATGTCCAGGCCGGGGAGTTTCCAGAATCATTGAGTCGTCGGCTTCCGCCATCGGTCTTCTACCCAGACGCACACAGTCTCTAGATTTCTTCGCCACGCCGTTCGCGGCTATAATGACGCGTGTTGCTAGCGCGAATCGATTCTTTTCATCAGCGCCTCAACGGCAATTGAGCCGTTCGACGGGGAGGGGCCATGTCCACATTGCAGGACACCATCGCAAAGAAATTTCTCGATAGTCTCAAAGAGATAAAGGAAGTCGAGCCGCACGTCGTCGAGCAGCTTCAGGCGCTCCTGGATGCTGGCGGCAAACCGAAAGTTGATGACCTCGTGAAGATCTTCACGTCGCCTCCCGACCAGGAGGCGAAATGATCAAGCTCGAAACCGCCATCGACTTTGCCCAGAAGACCTTTGCGATCTCCGGTCCAAACGGTTCCGGCAAAAGCGGAGTGATCGACGCGATCGAGTTCGGCCTTACTGGCGATATCGGCCGTTTGTCCGGAAAGGGTTCGAAGCAGCTCAGCATCAAGGACCACGGCCCGCATGTCGACAAAGTCAAGTTTCCCGGTGCTGCGTTCGTAACGCTCAAGGTGTTCTTCCCCAAGCTGAACAAGAGCGGGACGATCACGCGCAAAATCTCAGCGCCGCGCGCGCCGACGTTCGAGCCGAACGATCCCGATATCGTAGCGGCTTTCGCGGAAGTGGCGGACCATCCTGAGATCACGCTCTCACGACGCGAAGTTCTTCAGTACATCATCACTGAGCCCACCAAGCGATCTCAGGATATTCAGATCATCCTGAAGCTCGACAGCATCGGGGATACGCGCGCGTCCCTCAACACAGCGCAAAACCGGCTCAAGGGAGTTCAGACGAACGCAGAGGGCACGGTGGACGACCGCCGCAGAGCCCTGATGCTCCACCTGAAAGTGGATAACTTTGCTCAGGCGGATGTGCTCGATGTCGTCAACGAACGCCGCAAGGCGCTAGAACTGCCGCCCATCGAGAAGCTTGAAGCCAACACCAAGCTCGATGCCGGCGTGGCCGAAGGCGACAAGGCTCCTGAGTTCAACAAGCAGTCCGCGCTCCGCGAGCTGAAGGCGGCCACCGACGCTGTCGCGGGCATTGCAGCCGTGGGCAAGAAGGAAGCGACTTCTATACTCGATGGGTTGAAGCGGCTTGAAGAAGACCCCGCTCTCCTCAACGCCTTGCAGCGGCGCGCACTCATCGACAAGGGTCTGTCACTCGTAGACGGGCCGACCTGTCCGCTCTGCGATCACGAATGGGAGAATGAAGGCGACTTGCGCGAACATCTTCGCGTGAAGCTTGAGAAATCGAAAGAAGCCGGCAAACTCCACGAGGCCCTGCTGCTGTCGGGCGCCGATCTCGGACGCGAAGCGGCGAAGATCGTTTCGGTCCTCGCTCCTGCCATCAAGTTGGCGACTGCTGAAGGCGAGGCGGAGCGCGCCGCCTTGTTGTCAGGGTGGAGCAAGGATCTGGAGCGGTTGCGCACGTCTCTCACGACCTTTGACGGCATCGCCGGACTGAAGGATCGCATCACCAAGGGTTGGGCGGAATCACCAGCCGAAGTGCCTGACGCGCTGAAGGCACTGACCGCGAAGGTAGAGGCAAAGCCCGACCAGAGCGCCAAGACAGACGCCCAGACGTTTCTCACGACTGCTCAGGTCCGCATTGAGGATTACCGCAAGGGCTTGCGTGCGTTGAAGACGGCCACACGCGCCGCCGATCAGGCGAAGCTGGCTTACGATACTTATTGCGGCGTGATGGAGAGGGAGCTGAACAAGCTCTACGAGGACGTGCAGGAAGACTTCTGCACGTTCTACCGGCTTATCAACGAAGGCGACGAAGAGCAGTTCACCGCCAAGTTGACGCCGGATGCGGGCAAGCTCGACCTCGATGTGAATTTCTATGATTTTGGCATGTATCCGCCGGGTGCCTTTCACAGTGAGGGCCACCAGGACGGCATGGGTGTCTGCCTGTATCTCGCCCTGATGAAGCGCCTGCTCGGCGACCGATTCCTGTTTGCGCTGATGGATGACGTCGTGATGTCCGTTGACGTCGGCCACCGCCGTCAGTTCTGCAAGCTGCTCAAAGACAAGTTCCCCAACACGCAGTTCGTGATTACGACCCATGACCGGCTATGGGCGAAGCAGATGGAAAAAGCTGGCCTCGTGAGCCGGAAGACGTCGCTTGTGTTTCAGAACTGGTCGGTCGAAACGGGACCTGTCGTGGAATCTGACGACGGGATCTGGATCGAGATCGACAACGCCGTTGCCAAGAACAGGATCGCAGAGGCGGCGGCAATGCTCCGCAATCATGTCGAGTTCGTTGTTCCCATGATCGCTGACGATCTTTGTGCGCGGGCGGTGTTCAAGGCGGATGGTGCCTATGATCTGGGCGACCTTCTGCCGAGCGTGATCGGTCAGTTGAACACTCTGCTGGGCAAGGCTGCGGAGGCCGCGAACTCGTGGAACAATCAGGCTCAAAAAGACGACGCCGCGAAGCGCAAAGCCGATCTGAAGGAAGCTAATACCGTGAAGGGCGAAGAGGATTGGGCGGTCAACAAGGCCGTGCATTTCAATGAGTGGGCGAATTTCGGGAAGAACGATTTCGTGCCGGTTGTCGCGGCGTTCAAAAAACTGTTGTCTCAGTTCTGGTGCGAAGCCTGTAGCTCGCCGATTTCGATTTTGCCCAAGGGACCCAAGCCCGAGTCCTTGCGCTGCTCCTGTATGGCCATCAATCTCAATTTGAAGATGAAGCAGAAGTAAGTGATGGCCGCGTCCGCCCTACCCGGCGGACCGGGCTCTCGTGAACGGAACCCCGAAAAGGCGGGTTTCCGCCATGCGGCTTCGATCCCTTGCGGGATGCTGCAGAGCAGCGTGAGCACGTCTTGCGATTGGCTATATTGCATCCGCATGAAAACTGCCGTCCATCCCGACATTGTTCCTCTCGAACAGCATCACGCATTTGCCGAGCTGCAAGAATACGACTTTCCCATAGAGAGCATGACGAAAGCCAAGGCTATCCTCTCCGCGAAAGCCTGGATCGACGATAACCTCGCGTGCTTTTTCGCAGATCCGGAATCAACGACGCGCTTTGTGCTCGTCTTCGAATCGTACCGTGGCTTCATGCCCGCTCTCGGCGCGCTCTACCGGCTGGATGTTTTCGTTACAGAGGGGCATCTTCCTATCGTTGACCGCGCAGATCGCGCTCATATGTCGAAATAGCAGTCCGGGCTGAAGCCGCGCGCCGACAGATCCTTTCCGTCAAAGCCCCGGCAATTGGCTAGAACCTTCGTGCCGGCGATGCAGTATCTCTTGCGAATATGCGTGTGGCCGTGAATCCAGAATGGCGTGCTCGGCAATTTGTCGATGACATCCTCCAAGTCGCTTGCGAACGCTCCGTCGAGGCCGTTCCCCATGTGATGCGGGTTCAGGCCCTTCAAGCTCGGCGCATGGTGACTGATGACGACGGTCTGCTGTTCCGGTTTTGCCGCAAGCCCGCGGAGTGCATTTAGTGCCCGGTCGTGTGCAGCAAGCGTGTTCGCGGGCAGCAGCTTGGTCAAAGCAGTGTTGCTGACCTCGTTCGCTCGTCGCGTCTTCGCGAAGAAATACTCGCCCATGCCTCGGCGTATGCGTTCAGATGCGGCTTCGTCGCGGCCGGCGAGGTCGGTCCAGAGCGTGGTCCCGAAAAACCGCACGCCTTCAATCTCGATACTTGCGTCATCGAGAACGCTCACGCCGGCCAGATGCTTGCGGAGCAGGGGAACGGTGTCTTCGAGCACACCGCCGTAATGCTCATGGTTTCCGGCCACGAAGAGCACATGCGCGAATGCTTTGGTGGCGTCTTCGAGGAAGCGCAGGACACGCTCCCGCTGCTTGACGCTGTATGGGTCGGTCCGTGCGGGATCGAGCGCGCTTGCGTGGCAGAGGTCGCCAGCGATGACAAGCACGTCACCGCCGGGCAGGTGATGCCGGAAGGTTTGAGCTTCGAGATGAAGGTCGCTCATGTAGTAGCAGCGCATGGTCGCTCCGAATCACTGGGTCTTTCGACCTTGAGCGATCCGCGCGGCTTTGTCGGTTAAGCTGCGTTAACAGCTGGTCAGGCGGCCGATGCGCCCGGGATTTCCATAGCGTTTCTTGCTGCACTGCATCGTGACACGCGCGACAAGCTTGCCATCATTCTCTTCGGTTTAACCCCGACCAGAAGAAGGATGTTCATGTCTACCATTGCACTCAAGTACACGACCCACGAAGGAATCACTAAACTCGTACCGCTGGACACTATTCGTCTCATCCGTCCCATGACCGACGAGGACAAGGCGCGCGCCAAGGACTCCCTGAAGGAGAAGAAGGGCATCGACATTGATGCTGCTCGCGTCAATGTTCGCATTGAATTCGGTGACAAGTCATCCAAGCTCGTACAGGAATCGCTCGATGCGCTGCGTGAGCAGGGGATCGCTCTCGTGAACCTGGGCTCGGACCGCTACGTGCCTGCCACCAACATCACGGGCGCAGAAGCGTTCACCAAGGAAGACGCCGAGCGTCTGAAGGGCGAGGAGTACACGCTCAAGCAAACCTTCCGGTCCAAGGTCGATACGCGGGCAGGGACGGTGCTGTCCTCGGCTACACCAGTCCAGATCATGGACCGCCGCGCCAAGGCGATGGAGGCCGTGCCGGCCAACAGCAACAACAAGAAGCCGATGGCGAAGCCGGCCTAATCTTAGGAATCGGCCAGGCATTGGCCGATTCCGCTTTTTATTGCAGCGGGGCTTCAACGCCGGGTCTGAGGTAACTCTCGTAACGAGCGCGGAAGGCTGATGCACCGGGCAGCTCGCTGAGGTCCGAGAAGCGCCACCACGCGTTCGAGATGATGCGGGAGGACCCGCATGCGTGCGCCGATCAACGCCGCAAAGAGCGCATTTGCAATCGTGCCTTCGTCAAACTCTGCGAGTACACTTTCATGCAGTAGCAGATCCGTCGTCGAGGCTAGCTGAAGTTCTGGATAGCGCTCAGAGCAGATTCGGTTAGCTTTACGCTCGTCAATGACCGCAACGGCAGACGCCGAGATCGCCAATGCGATGGTAGCGGCTTCGCCGTCATCTAGCGTCTCGCTGGCGCTCCCTGCTACCAGATCCAGAAAGACATCGCTGTCGATCGACGCCAGACAAACTTCTTTGATTATTCCTTGGTCGATCCATGACCGCAATTGTCCTGCGTCGTCGCGGCCAGGCGGGGGATCGTTGAGCAGTTCCTCTCCGACCACGTCAGCGACAATGATCAGCGGTTTTAGGAACCGCGAGATATCACCGCCGATACCGCATGCGCTGAGGTTGATCGTGACACTTGCATCGATGGCCAGTGGCTTGCCGCTATCGCTTAAGTCGAAGAGGCCCATTGGCATCGTCCCCTTCGATCTCAAGACCGTCGACAAGCTCCCTGATCTGAACCCGATCCAGATGCAGCAATCGTGAAAGCTGGCCCTCGCTCAACAAGCCACGACGCCAGGCTTCCCCCGCAAGTAAATTGAGGCGAAGCGTGGTCGGTCGATCGGCATCCGCCTTTTCATCGTCAGCGGCCCGCAAATCGCCGAGCACTTGGCGCGCGTGATCGTCAGTAATGCCTCCGTTCTTGGTGAACCAATCCCAGGTGCCTGCTTTGGTGAGAGAAAGTTCTTCCAGGCGCCGTACCATCGCTTCGCGTGACACGCCAAAGAGATGCGCAAGAATGATGACGTGACGGCGCGTAAGCTGCGAAGCACCCGCGGTTACTTCGTTGAACTTCTGCATGACTGCTCGGGCCGGCGTAAGCAAAGCCCGGGCGAAGGCGTTAGCGTAGCGCTCCTCACGGCTGTTTTCAGGTTCATTGAGTCGATATATCTCTGGGCTCCGGCGCGTCGAGATAAAATGCCCTACCTCGTGGCCCGCAGTCTGGTTACGTCGTGATTTCGGATGATTGGCGTTGAGAAGGATGCAAGCGCCAAACGCGTCGTCATACACATATAGCCCTGAGACCTTTCCCTCAAAGCGTCGGACATAAACCCGAATGCCGAGTTCCAATTCCAGGAGCGTGACCATGTCTTTGATGGGCGCTTGGCCAAGCCCCAGTCGCTCTCGCAGCTCAAGCGCGTCTTGTTCGGCCTGCATCCGAACATCGCCTGAGAGAATCGGGCGCTCTGGCGGATAAGCATAAGCCCGCTGAACGCCAAGAATATTCTCCAGTTCGACCTCAGCCTTGGCAAGCTCGGCGAGGAGTGCAACCGCCTCCGTGCTCCCTTCCTGGGTAGTGTCGGACAGCTTTCTAAACCGGGGCACCAGATCGACATGCACCGCCTCTCGGCGCAAAAGCGAATTTATAGAAACGTGATAGAGTCGCGCAAAAGCCTGGAGTTCGTCAGTGCGGACACGCCGATCGCCTTTCTCAATAGCAACAAGCGTCGTCCTCACCATGTTCGCGGCTACAGCAGCCTCGGCCTGCGTTAGCTTCGCAGCATCGCGCGCCTTACGAAGGCGCTCGCCGATTTCCTTCTGGTTGACGGGATCGGAAGTCATCGCCGACCGTGCGCCCATCCAGCAAGGAATGATCTTGATCCGACCATATCCATGAAGGCGTGCCACTCCTCTTGGTGCTTGTTGAGAACGCGTAAAAGCTTGCTGCGCACTTCGTCCTCGGTCAGGCCGAGAGGGCGCGCTAGCTTGAAAACGTGATGGTCGATGGCAGCAGCATGCCGCTGTCCGGTCAGGGCCGCCATATGATCGAGATGCAGTACGCCGGCAATGCCGTATTCGCGTAACGCACCGGTGATCCGCGAAAACCCCGGCGCTGCGCCTTTGCAGAATTCAGGCATCGACAAGTCTCGCCAAATGAAGGTCTCCTTGTGATCCGCAAGTCCAGCAGCGTGCATACTCATGCGCCGGAGTAGGCACGCTGCGCAGAGGCCGCATTGGCGGCGACGGCCCTCCCAAGAAACTTGACGGCTTTGCTGCCAGCAAGATCGCGTATCCGTCCAGAAATCCTGACCCTTGCGCAGATCCGCATAAGTTTTCAGCGTCTCGCCTTTGGTGTGCCACAGGCGAGGGAACTCAAACTGGATGTCGCGCCCGAAGAGCAGCTTTAGAAAATGCGTCATGCGAGCCGTGAACTCTGGATGATTGCGATAGTCTTCGTAAGTTTGGCCAACTGGAACCAGAACCGGGCCCAGGGCTCCTTGTCCGCTCTCTGGCATAATGATCCGGGATGCGTGCGCTATATACGCACCAACCGATGCCACCATCGCGAACTTGAACCCGCGCGAGCGACCACTCGATTCCTTCGTGCCGCCGTCGATGACGACTTCATACGGTATCTTTGCAAAGGGTTGGCTGCGCTCGCGCTTACGTTTCGTTCCGACCGATCCGAGCCGTACCCGAATAAGGGCGCCATTCAACTGAGCATCCAGCAGCCCACCCACAGATCGAGAATCTAGGCCATCGGAATAGGGCAGCACAGCCGCGACATTGCTCGGAAGGCCCAGAGTGCTTTGGCGCGGCGCGCCCATAGGCGCCATCCGTGCCACAAAATCAATAGTCCACGAGTCGCCCGTCAAAAGTTCGAGAGCGCCCAGCAAAGCCCGCTTGAGCGCGGACTCGTTCCACCGGTCCGGATCGTGCACAGGCACCCGAAGTTCGAACACGCGATGCCAATTGAACTCCCTCCGAGCAAGCGCGCGGTCGCAATATTCGAGAGCAGCTGCCAGCAGCAAGGCATCGTAGATCAACGGCTCCCATTCACCGATGCGGTAACTTTCAAGGCCCTCAATGGAAAATCGAACATCCGTGCCTATCAAGCACGGCCGCCAGCCATTGAGAGGCAGGCCGGTCGGCTCTATCACGTCAAGACGCAGGACGACTGGCGAAGTGCGCGCACGTTTTGCAGCTGTGGCGCTCACAACGGCACCCCATCGTCAACGCCGTCTTTTTTCGCCGCCACAGGGGGAACGGCCTTTGGATCAATCTTGGTGAGGCTCCGCGCCAGTCCATCGAGCGCTGCGCTGTCGACAGCTTGCTCGCAGCGATCACGCACATTCGTCGCGCGTGATTCGTCGGTTTTGCGGAGGTAATGTTCCTCGACCTGCCGGACGCCACGGCTCACGCGCATATCGAGTGCCCTACGAGCTGCCCGTTCGAGCGCGTCGTCGCCGGAATGTCCCTGCGCTGCAACTTGATCAGCGCATTCGATCAGAGTGAGGGCCAGCGGTCTGCCCGTCGCTAAACGCTTGAGATCACTGAGCCTTGAACCGAGATCGCGTCCAAGCATCCCAACCTGGCGGCTTTCAGCTAGCGCATCCCGCAGGTCGCCCAATACATTCAGCGCAACTTCTTCGCGCCAGTCTTCAGAAAGGGCGTCTAGGAGCGAGCCAGTGAGGTCGGGCTGCTGGAAAGCGGGCATGTCGGCACACCCTGCGAAGGCCTTCCACCCTTCGCGCATTTTTAGGCTCCTGTGGGGTCCGTCGCTCATGTCAGAAAACATACTTTTAAAATATGACAATGTCAAATCGTGGAAATTACGCTTGATATCAAATCTTTGTTGATTCAGTTGCGCGTGCCACCCGAGTCGCGATATGGCCGGCGCTTGGCACAATGATGCCGAGGGCGGGGCTACAATTTCAGCTGGCCAATATTCGCAGCCAAACAGCCGCACACTTATCCACACATCGCCAGCTGGACGGGCATCGGTCGTTGACGCGACGCGTCCACATCTTCACGCTGCGATCTGCAGCTATGGGGAGAGCTGCACCATGACATCCAAGCCCGCCCATCCCGGCAAGGTACTTGCCGAAGAATTAGCTGCGGTCGACGTAACGCCGACTGAACTCGCGCGCCAGATCGCGGTGCCACCCAACCGCATCAGCCAGATCATCCACGGCAAACGCGCCATCAGCGGGGACACGGCACTGCGTCTCGCGCACTGGTTCGGCAGCCAGCCCGAATTCTGGATGGAGCTACAAGCTGCTCACGACATTTGTGTCGCTCAAGAACAATCAGGTGCGCGTATCGCAGGGCTGCCTACCAGATCGCACGCCCGTTCTCCGGGCCGGCGATCTGGCCCCTTTCATTCAAATCAAATCGCCAGCAAGGCGCGGAACACATGACTCAGTCTCTCGCTGATCTTCTCGGAAGCTTTCGCACTCACGCTAAAACCGAGCGCGAGAAGGGGGCATATTTTGAAAAGCTCGTACAGGTTTTCCTGCTCAATGACCCGGTACAGGCTCAGCAGTACGAAAACGCCTGGCCTTATGCCGACTGGGCCAAACTTCAGGGCATCGACGGGCGCGACGTTGGTATCGATCTTGTAGCCAAGCTCCGCGACGAGGAAGGCTATTGCGCTGTTCAGTGCAAGTTCTACGGGGCAGGGGCGCGCATCGCACGAGGGGACATCGACTCTTTCATCTCCGCGTCTGGGCGCGCTCCGTTCGTGCGTCGGCTCATCATCGACACAACAGATGCAGACTGGGGCGAGAATGCCGAAAACGCTCTGAAGGACCAACACATCCCGAGTTACCGCCTTGGGCTCTCAGATCTGGCTGAAAGCCCCATCGATTGGGCGCAGTTTGCTCGCGACGAGACTGTCCTTCTGGCACCAAAGAAGAAACCGCGTCCGCATCAGGTGGACGCAATAAAGGCCGTCGAAGAGGGACTGGCAACGGCACATCGCGGCAAGGTCATCATGGCCTGCGGGACGGGCAAGACTTTTACCAGCCTGAAGATCGCCGAGAAGTTGGTGGGCAAAGGCGGTCGCGTCCTCTACCTCGTCCCCTCATTGTCGCTGATGTCTCAAACGGTCCGCGAATGGACCATCGATACAGAAACGTCGCTCCGCTCATTCGCAGTGTGCTCGGATGTGCAGGTCGGCAAGCGCCGCGCAGGCGACGACATTGCTGACCTTGAGATTCACGACTTAGCCTTTCCGGCCACGACAGATCCCAAGAAGCTTGCATTTAAAGGGAACGTCTCCGATGCCGAGGCAATGACGGTTGTCTTCTCGACCTATCAGTCGATCCAGGTCGTCGCCGATGCCCAGACAAAGCACAAGCTTCCCGAGTTCGATCTCATCATCTGCGACGAAGCCCATCGTACGACCGGTGCAAAGTTCGAAGGGGAAGAGGAATCTAACTTCATAAAGGTCCACGACCAAAGCTTCATCAAGGGCAAGAAGCGCATCTACATGACGGCAACGCCTCGCATCTATGGCGAAGCAGTTCAGTCGCGAGCGGCGGAAGCGTCGGTTGAGCTGTGCTCGATGGACAACCCCGACCTCTACGGCGAGGTTCTGTTCGAACGCGGCTTCTCTTGGGCGGTCGAGAACGGCCTTCTCACCGACTACAAAGTGATTGTCCTCGCGGTCGATGAGGAGATGGTCAGCGCAAGCGTCCAGAAGCGGCTCGCCGATGGTACACAGGAACTGAAGCTCGACGACGCCACCAAGATCATCGGGTGCTACAAGGCCCTGACCAAATCAGACCTGAAGGCAGACGTGTCTTATGACCCGCTGCCGATGCGCCGGGCTCTCGCCTTCTGCCGCGATATCAAGAGTTCGAAGCTCATTGCGAAGGAATTCGAGGCGGTCGTTGAGGAGTACCTGACCAACGTCTTCCACAACGAGGAACTGCGCTCGGAAATGCCGTCGCTCACTTGCGAACTGGACCATGTTGACGGCACCTTCAACGCAAAGAGCCGCAGCAAGCTGCTGGACTGGCTGCGCAACAACAATGAGCCGGAAACCTGCCGGATTTTGAGCAACGCACGCTGTCTTTCCGAAGGTGTAGACGTACCGGCGCTCGACGCCATTCTGTTTCTGCACCCCCGTAAATCGCAGATCGACGTGGTGCAATCGGTCGGCCGCGTCATGCGGCGCGCCGAGGGCAAGAAGCTTGGATATGTGATTTTGCCCGTTGGCGTGCCGGCTGGTGTTGAGCCCGATCAGGCTCTCAACAACAACGAGAAATATCGCGTCGTTTGGCAGATCCTCAACGCGCTCCGTGCGCATGACGACCGCTTCGATGCCACCATCAACAAGATGGGGTTAGGCCAAGACGTGAGCGAGCGCATCGAAGTCATTGCGATAACCAACGATCTGCCTAGCAGGTCCGAAGCGGAAGATACGGGTCTCGACCTCGGCGTCGGCACGGCAACCGACGGCAACGAAAGGGACCACGACATTTCCCGCCCGCCAGGGCAGGAGCCGCGCCAGACATCGTTCATCTTCGACGAGATATCCTCAGCAATCCTGGCAAAGATCGTGAAGAAGTGCGGTCGGCGCGCGTACTGGGAAGATTGGGCGACCAACATAGGAGAGATCGCGCAGAACCACATCACGCGGCTAAAGGGGCTGCTGAAGAAAGGCGGCACCAAGGAGCGCCAGGCCTTTGACGAGTTCCTGAAGGAGCTTCGTGACGACCTGAACGATAGCGTCACAGAAGAGGACGCGATCGAGATGCTGGCTCAGCACATCATCACGCGCCCGGTCTTCGAGGTGCTGTTCGAAGGGCATCAGTTCACGAAGGAAAACCCAGTTTCCCAGGCCATGCAGCATGTTCTTGACGTCCTCAACGAGGCCAACCTCGATAAGGAATCGAAGGATCTGGAGAAATTCTACGCGAGCGTCCAGTCGCGCGCGAAGGGCATTACCGATCCGCAGGCCAAGCAGCGGCTCATCGTCGAGCTGTACGAGAAATTTTTCAAGAACGCGTTTCCGAGAACGACGGACCGCCTGGGTATCGTCTACACCCCGGTCGAGATCGTCGACTTCATCATTCACTCCGTCAACGAGGTGCTGCAGGAGGAGTTCGGGCAGACGCTCGGCTCGAAGGGCGTCCACATCATCGATCCCTTCACGGGCACAGGTACCTTCATCACGCGCCTGCTCCAGTCGGGCCTGATCGCACCAGAAGAACTGGAGCACAAATATCGCAAGGAGATCCACGCCAACGAAATCGTTCTTCTGGCGTACTACATCGCGGCCGTGAACATCGAGGCCGTTTATCACGGCTTGGCAGGCGGGGATTATGTGCCGTTCGAGGGGATATGCCTCACAGACACTTTTCAGATGTACGAGAAGGAAGACCTGATTTCGCGCGTCATGCCGGATAATTCCAAGCGTCGGAAACTGCAGAAGGCTCAGGACATTCGGGTAATCGTCGGTAACCCGCCCTATTCTGCAGGACAAGGTAGCGCGAACGACAACAATGCGAATTTGGAGTATCCGAGTCTCGATGCTCGGATACGGGACACCTATGCTGCACGGTCCACTGCGACTCTCAAGAATTCACTATATGACAGCTACATTCGCGCAATCCGTTGGGGTAGCGATCGTTTGGGCGAAACCGGAGTGATGGCGTTCGTCAGTAACGCCGGATGGATCGACGGCAATGCAATGGACGGCCTGCGCCGAAGCCTTGCGGACGAATTTACTAGCATTTATGTTTTTCACCTGCGTGGCAATGCCCGGACAGCTGGTGACCAACGGCGGAAGGAAAAGGGAAATGTGTTTGGCGAGGGTACTCGCACCCCCGTCGCTATTTCACTTCTCATCAAAAATCCTAAGTCGAAACGACAGGGACAAATACACTTCTGCGACATTGGAGACTACCTTACCCAGGAGCAAAAGCTTGCCGCCATTCAAAGCTTTGGCAGTGTCGAGGGCATCGAGAAGGTCGGCAAGTGGCTTTCAATCAATCCAGACGCTCATGGAGACTGGCTAAAGCAGCGCAACTCCGGATTTGCTAGCTTCATGCCCCTCGGCAATAAGGACTCTGCCGATCAGTCAACCTTGTTCCGCATATACACGAGTGGACTTAAGACCAACCGCGACTACTGGTGTTATAATTTTTCTAAATCCGCGGCTGAGCTTAGCATTTCCAAATCTATCGCCTTCTATAATGCTGAGGTCGACCGCTATCGTTCGGTAAGCGAGTCAGCAGAGAGCATCTCGGCTGTTGAGTTTATCAATCGCGACACCACCAAGATTAGTTGGGATCGAGCAGAAATCGAGGGTGTGCAGCGCGGGAGAAAGATCACATTTGACCCCCAATCTTTCATTTTGTCAGAGCACCGACCCTTCAATAGACAGTGGTGTTACTTTAATCGCCGTTTCAACAATTGCGTCTACCAACTTCCGGCGCTTTTCCCGAGTCCTTCAGCCAGGAATCGACTGATTTGGTGCACGGGCCCCGCATCATCACAGGACTTTACGTGCTTTATGAGTGATCGATTGCCAGACCTTCAAGGACCCGCAAAGGTTCAGTGCTTTCCGCTCAACATACTTGAGGAGGAGGACACCGAACCAAGTCTCCTCGCGTCGGCCAAGACCAACGCACCTCTGACGGGTAGCGGCCTTAGCGATTCGGCGTTGTCGCATTTCAAAACGCTCTATTCGGATGGCGAAATAAGCAAAGAGGATATTTTTTATTATATCTACGGTATGCTGCATTCGCCTGAGTACCGAAGTGCTTACGCGGATAATTTGAGACGAGAGCTTCCTCGCATTCCCCCCGTGACTACGACGCGGGACTTTTGGCTCTTTAGCCGAGCTGGCCGTGCCCTTGGCGAGCTGCATGTGAATTACGAGACTATCGAGCCTTATCCGGTCACAATTAAGCAAGGTGACTTGCGCACCGCCATCATCAAGGACCCGAAGGCATTCTACCGCGTCGAGAAGATGCGTTTCGGCGGTAACGGGCGTGAGAAAGACAAGGCGACGGTCGTCTACAACACCAACATCACGATGCAGGACATCCCGCTCGAAGCCTACGACTACGTCGTCAACGGCAAGCCCGCGCTCGAATGGGTCATGGAGCGGCAAGCGATCACCACCGACAAGGCGAGCGGCATCGTCAACGACGCGAATTGCTATGCCAACGAAACGGCTGGCGATCCGGCTTATCCGCTGAACCTTTTCCAACGCGTCATCACCGTGAGCCTTGAGACGATGAAGATCGTCCGCTCGCTACCCAAGCTCGACATCGCCGAGCCAAAGACGTTGCCAACTAGCCTCTAGTAATTCCCATAAGTTACATTATCACTCAGTTCTTATGGCAAGTACGGACGGCTCTGAACGGCTTGCCACCTGGTGTGGAATTTTTTGAAGCTCTTGTCCCGGATGTCGATGATCGCCGGGCAGCACCGCGGTGGTGAATAGCAGCGCAATCTGCTCGATACGCTTCGTATATGCGGCCATTGAAGCGCCGTTGCCGCCTCAATGACCGCTTATCCTGTCCGCTTGCTGCGGCTCACGGGGCCAGTTTGCAAAGAAGCCTCGTGCCCTCG
>LNFM01019135.1_pt1 | contig 14917 bp, 10 predicted proteins | sample 596031 | NCBI WGS metagenome assembly LNFM01 (sample SAMN04254537, study PRJNA301005) | activated carbon metagenome | isolation source: dual media filters at the Ann Arbor, Michigan drinking water treatment plant | place: USA: Ann Arbor
GAGGGTCTGGTGCTCAGCGAGGGCCTGGTGCTGAGCGAAAGCCTCGTGCTCAGCGAAGGACTCGCACTGGGCGAGCCCTGAATGCGCCCGGTGCCGTGCGGCAATGGCCGCATCGGGCCGCGCAGTGCGCGGCCGGCCCCGGGGCCGGCTCAAGCTGGCGGCGTGGCGGCCGACATCCCTAGGGCAAGCCCGCCGCACGGCCGCCCGTCGGCCGCGCCTCCCTGAGCCCACACAGCCCCATCGATGACGCCTGAAGCCGGCAACAGCTCGAACGCAGCCCACCTGCCTTGGTGGCGGCGGCTGCACGCTGCGCTGATGCCGGACTACAACGGCCAGGCCACCGTCTACTGGTGGACGGCGGTGTGCCTGGGCGCCCTGGCCATCGTGGCGGCGCTGTACGGCGTGACGCAGCTGGAGCCCGCGGCCTGGTTGCAGGTGGCCGTGGGCGTGGTCATCGCCATGCTGGCCGGCATCTTCCCGGTGCGGGTGCCGCAGTCGAAGAACTCCTTCGCCGCCGGTGAGATCTTCATCTTCCTGCTGCTGCTGATGCACGGCCCGGCGGCCGCCACGCTGGCCGCTGCCGGTGAGGGCGCCGTGGGTTCTTGGCGCACGTCCAAGCGCTGGACGAGCCGCATCGTCAGCCCGGCGATGGCCGCGCTGGCGATGTGGGTGGTGGGCACGGTGCTGCATGCCGTGCTCGACAAGACCAACGCCTCGGCCGGTGCGCTGTTGATGGCGACGATGGCCCTCGCGATGGGCTACTTCGTGCTCAACGCGCTGCTGGTGACGGCGGTGCCGCGCCTGAAGCGCAACGAGCGCTTGCAGTGGTCCGACCTGTTCGAGCTTTTCGGCTGGGTCGGCATCGCCGTCGTCGCCAGTGCCGCGGTGGCGTCGTTGCTCTACCTGGTGTTCCTGCAGTCGGGCATCGGCGTGCTGGGAGCCATGGTGCCGCTGCTGGCGATGATGCTGGCCACGCTGCACTACTTCTTCCGCCAGCAGGAAGCGTCGGAATCGGTGCGCCAGGCCAACGCCGAGGCCGTCGAACGCGAGAACGAACTGGCGCGCCGCCATGTGCACGAACTCGAAGCCAGCGAGCGGCGCTTCCACAGCGCCTTCACGCACGCGTCCATCGGCATGGCGCTGCTGGCCTTCGACGGCCGCATCCTGCAGGCCAACGCGGCGCTGCGCGACCTGGTGGGCCGGAGCAACGACGACTTGCTGAGCATGCGCTTCCAGCAGGTCGTGCTCGGGCCCGACCGCAAGGCCCTCAACGAGAAGCTGGGCCTCGTCAACAACCACGAATTCGAGAGCTTCGCGCTCGAACTGCGCTGCCAGCACGCCGACGGGCGGCCGGTGTGGGTGACGGCGCATTGCAGCTTCTTCAGCGAGCCCGGCGCCACGGCGCCCTGCCTCATCCTGCAGGTGCAGGACATCACCGCGCGCCGCCGCGCCGAAGAGGGTCTGCACCACCTGGCCTTCCACGACAGCCTCACCGGCCTGCCCAACCGCCGCCGTTTCCACGAGCTGCTGGGCCAGGCCGTCACGCAGCTCAACGTCGGCGGCGACCCGCACGACGCCTACGCGGTGATGTTCCTGGACTTCGACCGCTTCAAGCTCATCAACGACAGCCTGGGCCACAGCGCCGGCGACGAGTTCCTGGTGCAGGTGGCGCGGCGCATCCAGGACAGCCTGCGCCCGCACGACGTCGTGGCGCGCCTGGGCGGCGACGAGTTCGGGGTGCTGGTGCGACACGTGGAGCACGAGCGCAGCGTGGTCAGCCTGGCCGAACGGCTGATGGACGCACTGCGCCAGCCCTTCCACGTCGCCGGCACCGAGCTGATGACCAGCGCCAGCATAGGCATCACCTTCAGCGCCCTGGGCTACGCCAGCCCCGAGGACGTGCTGCGCGACGCCGACACCGCGATGTACAAGGCCAAGGGGGCCGGCAAGGCGCGCTACGCGCTCTTCGACACCAGCCTGCACACCGAGGTGGCCGACCGCCTGCGCCTGGAAGGCGACCTGCGCCGCGCCATCGACGACGGCCGCCTGGGCGTGGCCTACCAGCCGGTGTTCGACCTCGTCGGCCCGTCCAGCCCGCGCCTGGCCGGCTTCGAGGCGCTGGTGCGCTGGAACCACCCGCTGGACGGCACCATCAGCCCGGCGGCCTTCCTGCCCATCGCCGAAGAAGCAGGGCTGATGATCCGCCTCACCGACTTCGTGCTGCACTGCGCCTGCCGTCAACTGCGCGAGTGGCAGCAGTCCGACCCGGCCTGGGCGGGGCTGACGATGAACGTCAACGTCTCGGGCCACGATGTCGCCCACCCGGCGCTGGTGGCGCGTGTCACGCGTGCCCTCGTCGAGGCGGAAGTCAAGCCGTCGCATCTCTGCCTGGAGCTCACCGAGAACATCCTGATGTCGCGCCTGGAAGCCGCGCTGCCGGCGCTGACCGAGCTGCGCCGCATGGGCGCCACGCTGGCCATCGACGACTTCGGCACTGGCTATTCGTCGCTGAGCCACCTCTCGACGCTGCCCATCGACTGCCTGAAGATCGACCGCTCCTTCGTCTCGCGCCTGGACTCGGGTCTCAACGAGGCCGCCGTGGTGCGTTCCATCGTGCTGCTGGGCAGCTCGCTGGGCAAGGTGGTGGTGGCCGAAGGTATCGAGAACGAAGGGCAACTGCAGCAGTTGCGCGAGATGGGTTGCGGCTTCGGGCAGGGGTATCTGCTGGGCCGACCGCTGACACCCGGGGAAGTATCCTCGCTGCTTGCCAGCCTGCTGCCCGACGCCCCGCTGCGCGCCGAGCCACTGACCACACTCTCTGCGCCGATGACCATCCACTGACGATGACCCCCACCGCGCCGCACCGGCGCGCAGCCCCTTGAGCGTGTTGCCCACGCCGCCGTCACCCTTGCCGCCCGCGCAGCAAGGGGTGTGGCGGCGTTTGCACGCGCTGCTGATGCCCGACTACAACGCGCTGGCCAGCCTGTACTGGTGGGGCGTGGTGGTGGCGGGGGCGGCCGTGCTGGGCGCCTGCCTCTGGACGGTGGGCCAGCAGCCCTGGCAGGCGGCGGCGCAGGTGGCCGCGGCCTCGGCCCTGGCCGTGGGCGCCGGGCTGTTTCCGGTGCGTGTGCCCGGCACCAAGCAGTCCTACACCGCGGGCGAGATCTTCATCTTCCTGCTCATGCTGGTGCTGGGGCCGGCGGCGGCGGTGATCGCTGCCGCGGTCGAGGCCTTCGTCGGCTCCTGGCGCACCTCGCGGCGCTGGACGAGCCGGCTCTTCAGCCCCGCGTCGGCGACGCTGGCCATGGCGCTGGCCGGCGGCCTGCTGCAGGCCGGGCTGGTGGCGCTGGAAGGGCGCGGCTTGGGCGGTGCCGCGGTGCTGCTGGGCGCCACGATGGCGGCATCGGCGGTCTACTTCTTCGTCAATGCGCTGAACGTCTCGGGCGTGATGCACCTCAAGCGCGGCGAGCCCTACTTCCAGCCATCGGGTCTGTTCAGCGACTTCCGCTGGGTCGGGCTGGCCTATGCCGGCAGCGCCTCGGTGGCCACGCTGCTCTTCTTCACCTGGCGCACGCAGGGGGTGGGTGTGCTGCTGGTGATGGTGCCGCTGCTGGCCATGCTGCTGGTGACGCTGCACTACTACTTCCGCCAGCAGGAAGCCCACGTCGCGTTGCGCGAGGCCAGCGAGGGCGTGGCGGCGCGCGAGGCGGCGATGGCCGAGCGCGAGACCCAGGCCGCCGCACGTCACCTGCAGGAGCTGCAGGCCAGCGAACGGCGCTTCCACAGTGCCTTCACGCACGCGTCCATCGGCATGGCGTTGATGGACTTCGACGGCCGCATCCTGCAGGCCAACCGGGCGCTGGCCGGGCTGCTCGGCGCGAGCGAGGCGGCGCTGGAGCAGCGGCGCTTCCCCGACCTGGTCGAAGCCGGGGACCGCGCGGCGCTCGAACAGCACCTGGGCCTGGCCGGCGCGCACGACTTCGAGAGCTTCACGCGCGAGGTGCGCTGCCCGCACCCCGAAGGCGGCACCGTGTGGCTGGCGCTGCACTGCAGCTTCTTCACCGAACCGGATGCGGCCTCGCCTTGCCTCATCCTGCAGGTTCAGGACGTGAGCGCGCGCCGCCGCGCCGAGGCGGGCCTCGAACACCTGGCCTTCCACGACCCGCTCACCGGCCTGCCGAACCGGCGGCGCTTCCACGAATGCCTGGTCAGCGCGCTGGCCCGCTACAAGGCCGACCCGCGGCGGCCGTGGGCAGTGATGTTCGTCGACTTCGACCGCTTCAAGCTCGTCAACGACAGCCTGGGCCACAGCGCCGGCGACGATCTGCTGCAGCAGGTGGCGCGCCGCGTGCAGGAGAAGCTGCGCCCGAGCGACATCGTGGCGCGGCTGGGCGGCGACGAGTTTGCCATCCTGGTCGCCGACATCGACCACGAGCGCGACGCCGTGGTGCTGGCCGAGCGCCTGATGGAAACGCTGCGCCAGCCCTTCATGCTGGGTGACGTGGAGCTGATCGCCACCGCCAGCATCGGCATCACCTTCAGCTCGATCGGCTACGAGACCGCCGAGGACGTGCTGCGCGATGCCGACACCGCGATGTACAAGGCCAAGGGCGCCGGCAAGGCGCGCTACGCGATCTTCGACAACACGTTGCACGCCGCGGTGTCCGAGCGGCTGCGGCTGGAAGGTGAACTGCGCCAGGCGATCGCCAAGGGGCAGCTGGCGGTGGTCTACCAGCCGGTGTTCGAGCTCGGGCCGCTGCCGGGGCTGGGCAACGGCCGCCTGGCCGGCTTCGAGGCCCTGGTGCGCTGGCAGCACCCCAAGGACGGCACGCTGGCGCCGGCCGACTTCCTGCCCGTGGCCGAGGAAAGCGGCCTGATGCTGCAGCTGAGCGACTTCGTGCTGCATTGCGCCTGCCACCAGTTGCGCCAGTGGCAGCTGAGCGACCCACGGCTGGCCGAGCTGACGATGAGCATCAACCTGTCGGCGCACGACCTGGCACACCCGGCGCTGGTGGCGCGGGTCGGCCGCGCCATCGTCGAGGCCGGGCTGAAACCCCAGCACCTGACGCTGGAGCTGACCGAGAACATCCTGATGTCGCACATCGAAGGCGCGGTGGCCAAGCTCGACGCGCTGCGCCGGCTGGGCGTGCACCTGGCGGTGGACGATTTCGGCACCGGCTATTCGAGCCTGAGCCACCTGAGCAAGCTGCCCATCGACAGCCTGAAGATCGACCGCAGCTTCATCGCCCACCTGCAGCCCGGCAGCGACGACGCGGCGGTGGTCGGGGCCATCATCCAGCTCGGCGGTTCACTGCGCAAGGTGGTGGTGGCCGAGGGCATCGAGTCGGCGTCGCAGATGGCGCAGCTGCGCGACCTGGGCTGCGGCTTCGGCCAGGGTTTCCACATGGCGTCGCCCTTGAGCGGCGTCGCCACCGGCGAGTGGCTGCGCGAGCAGCGCGGCAGCTTCCACTAGCCCACGGCCACGGCCACGGCGGCCTGCACCGCGGCATGCGGGGCCGCGCTCACAGCCGCAACATCGCGCTGTTCTTCACCTCTTCCATCACGACGTAGGTGCGGGTCTCGCGCACACCGGGCAGTGTCCAGATGACGCTGCCGATGAACTCGCGGTAGGCCGCCATGTCGGCCACGCGGGTCTTCAGCAGGTAGTCGAAACCGCCGGCCACGAGGTGGGCTTCCAGGATCTCGGTGCGCACCTGCACCGCGGCGCGGAAGCTGTCCATCACGTCGTGCACGGTGCGGTCGAGCAGGATCTCGACGAAGACCAGCAGCCCGGCGCCCAGCTTCTCGGGGTTCAGCCGAGCCTCGTAGCCCAGGATGTAGCCGTCGCGGTGCAGGCGCTTCACGCGTTCCAGCACGGCGGTGGGTGAGAGGTGCACCTCCTCGGCCAGCCTCAGGTTGCTGATGCGGCCGTCCGCCTGCAGCACACGCAGGATGCGGCGGTCGATGGTGTCGATGTCGCGTTCGCTGCGGGTTGCGTCGGGGCTGCTCATGGCGCAGGATTCTCGGCCAGGGGCGTGGATTTCCGCATCCGGTTCGGCCCGGTGCCGCATAAGCTGCGCAACCTTCACCGGTCATGCGAAAGCCCGCCCATGCAAGCCCCAAGCCCCATCCCGCGCCTGCCTTTCCCCTACCGCCCGGAAGCCGAGGTCGTCGCCGAGGCGCTGGCCGCGTTGCAGGGCCGGCTCGACTGGCCTGCGGTGATCGACGCCGCGCGGCCCTGGGTGCTGGGCGCACGCGCGCACCCCGCGCCCTTCTGGGCCATGGAATCGCTGCTGCGTGAGTACCCCATCTCCACGGCCGAAGGCCTGGCGCTGATGCGCTTGGCCGAGGCGCTGCTGCGTGTGCCGGATGCCGAGACCGCGATCGCGCTCACCGCCGACCAGCTGGGCCGCGCCGACTTCGACGGTGGTGACGGCAGCGGGCCGCACAAGATGTTGTCGCAGCTTTCGGCCAGCGCGATAGCGTTGTCGAAGAAGTTCCTGCCCGAGGCCGGCGGCGCGGCGGGCGAGCCGCCGGGCCTGCTGCAACGCCTGGGTTCGAAAACCGTGGTGGCGGCCACCGTGCGCGCCATCCAGCTGCTGGGGCGGCAGTTCGTCTATGCGCGCACCATCGGTGAAGCCATGGCCGAGGCGAACGGCCAGCGTCGCCAGCAGCCCGGGTTGCGCTTCAGCTTCGACATGCTGGGCGAAGGTGCACGCACCGAGGCCGCGGCCGCGGACTATCTCGCCGGCTACCACCTGGCCATCGCGGCCATCGCCAAGGGTCGCGGCGAAGCTGGAGCCACGACGCCGCCAGCGGGTCCGCAGGGGCGCGACGAGATCTCGGTCAAGCTCAGCGCGCTCTTCTCGCGCTACGAGGACGCGCAACGCGAACGTGTCTTCGCCGAACTGCTGCCGCGGGTGTGGGGCCTGGTCGAGCTGGCGGCGCGCGCCGACATCAACCTGGCCATCGACGCCGAAGAGAGCGACCGGCTGGAGCTCTCGCTCGACCTCATCGACACGCTGGCCGAACGGGTTGGCCGCGAGTTCCCGGCCTGGGGCGGGCTGGGCCTGGCCATCCAGGCCTACCAGACGCGCGGGCTGGCCACGGTGGACGCGGTGGCCGCCATCGCGCGCCGGCATGGCGTCAAGTTCGTCGTCCGCCTGGTCAAGGGCGCGTACTGGGACGGCGAGGTCAAGCGCGCCCAGGAGGCCGGGCTGCCGGGCTACCCGGTCTTCACGCACAAGCACCACACCGACATCTGCTACCTGGCCTGCGCGGCGCGGCTGATCAGCCACCACGAGGTGCTCTACCCGCAGTTCGCCAGCCACAACGCCGGCACCATGGCGGCCATCATCCAGATGGCGCGCCAGCAGGGCGCGGCCTTCGAGCTGCAGCGCCTGCACGGCATGGGCGAAGGCATCCACCGCGAGGTGCTGAAGGACAAGAGCATCAACTGCCGCATCTACGCGCCGGTGGGCGAACACCGCGACCTGCTGGCCTACCTGGTGCGCCGGCTGCTGGAAAACGGCGCCAACTCGTCCTTCGTGCACCAGCTGCACCCGGCCGTCGGCCCGGCGCTGCCGCTGCCGCCGGCCTTGTACGGGGGCAGCCGCGCCAACTCCACCGGCGCCGACCTGGCCTGCCTGGCGATGCGTGCGCCGCTGGACGCGGCGGTGGCGGCCGTGCAAATGGAGCCGGTGGTGATGCACACGCTGGACGAGGTGAACGCCACCATGGCCCGGCTGCAGGCCGGCTTCGAGCCCTGGTCGGCGCGCCCCGTCGCCGAACGTGCGGCGCTGCTGCGCCGCGCCGCCGACACGCTGGACGCCCGCCTGCCCGCCTACTGCGCGCTGCTGGTCAAGGAAGCGCACAAGACCCTGGGCGACACCATCGCCGAGGTGCGCGAGGCGGTGGACTTCTGCCGCTACTACGCCGACCAGGCCGAGGAACGCCTGAAGGACCAAGTGCTGCCGGGTCCGACTGGCGAGAGCAACCTGCTGCGCCTGCACGGCCGCGGCGTCTTCGTCTGCATCAGCCCGTGGAACTTCCCGCTGGCGATCTTCGCCGGCCAGGTCGTGGCCGCGCTGGTGGCCGGCAACACCGTGGCGGCGAAGCCGGCCGAGCAGACGCCGCTCATCGCGCGCCACTTCGTCGCGCTGCTGCACGAGGTGGGCGTGCCCGCCGACGCCGTGGCCTTGCTGCACGGCATGGGCGAAACGGTCGGTGCGGCACTGGTGGCGCACCCGGCCACCGCCGGCGTGTGCTTCACCGGCAGCACACCGGTGGCGCGGCTCATCAACCGCACGTTGGCAGCCAAGGACGGCCCCATCGTGCCGCTGATCGCCGAGACCGGCGGCCTGAATGCGATGGTCGTCGACAGCACGGCGCTGCCCGAGCAGGTCATCGACGCCGTGGTGCAGAGCGCCTTCCGCAGCGCCGGCCAGCGCTGCAGCGCGCTGCGCCTGCTGTGTGTGCACGAGAGCGTGGCCGATGGCGTCATCGAGATGCTGCGCGGCGCGCTGGCCGAGCTTCGGGTCGGCGACCCGGCGGTGCTGGCCACCGACGTCGGGCCCGTCATCGACGACGAGGCCTTCGCGGGCATCCAGGCCCACGTGCAGCGGCTGCGCGGCGAGGCGACGCTGCTGGGCGAGACCCCCGTGAACGCGGATCTCGCGCGCCTGGTGGCACCGGTGGCCTTCGAGATCGACCGCATCGCCGAGCTGAAGACCGAGATCTTCGGCCCCGTGCTGCATGTCGTGCGCTGGGGGCCGGGCCAGACCGGCCCGGGCGCCGCGACCGATGTCGATACCGTGGTGCGCCAGATCAACGCGCTGGGCTACGGCCTCACTTTAGGCGTGCAGACGCGCATCGACAGCCGCGCCCAGCGCATCGCCGACACCGCGCGCGTGGGCAACGTCTACGTCAACCGCAACATGATCGGCGCCGTCGTCGGCGTGCAGCCCTTCGGCGGCGAAGGCCTGAGCGGCACCGGCCCCAAGGCCGGCGGGCCGCACTACCTCTACCGCTTCTGTGCCGAACAGACGGTGACGGTGAACACCGCTGCGGCCGGCGGCAATGCCGAGTTGCTGGCCGGCCTCAGTTGAGGTACATGCCGAGGTAACGGCGCCCGCGGCTGACCACTTCGGGGTCGGCGCAGACCGCGAACCACTCGACGAGCTGCAGGCGCGCCTTCTCGCGGTCGGGCTTGCCCTCGGCCTTGTCGCGCAGCACCACTTCCAGCAGCTGGTCGAAGGCGGCATTGAAGTCGCCGGCGTGGGCCAGCACGGCGGCCAGCGCAAACCGGGCCTCGAAGTCTCGGGGGTTGGCCGCGATGCGTGCAGCCAGCGTGGCGGGATCGCCGGCGGGCTTGTCGCTGGCCAGCTTCAGCCGTGCCACGAGGCGGGCGTGTTCGTCGTCGCGTTCGGCCACCGGGATGGCATCGAGCACGGCCTGCGCCTGTTCGAGTTCTCCGGCGGCGATGAGCTCGGCGGCCTCGTCCAGCGGGCCGAAGACCTGCTGCACCTCGCCTTCCACCACGTCGGCGGGCAGGTGCTTGTCGATGAAGGCGCGCACCTGGCCTTCGGGCAGCGCCCCCATGAACTGGTCGACCGGCCGGCCGCCGACGAAGAGCACGACGAAGGGGATGCTGCGGATGCGCAGCGCGGCACTGATCTGCGGCGCCTCGTCGGTGTTCAGTTTGGCCAGCAGGAAGCGTCCACCGTAACTCTCGACGACCTTCTCCAGCACGGGCCCGAGCGATCGGCAGGGCCCGCACCACGGCGCCCAGCAGTCCAGCAGCACGGGCACCTGCATCGACATCTCGAGCACCTGGGCTTCGAAGTCGGCTTCGGTGACGTCGAAGGACAGCGGAATTTCTGGGGTGTCTTGCGGGTTCATCATGGAATGAAAAAGGGGGTTCGACTGAACCCCCTGATGGTAGCGGTGCGGCCCGAGGGGCCGTGGCTCAGCGTTCCTTGCGGATGAAGCTGGTGGGCTTCTCTTCGCCGTTGACGACGTTGCCGCCCAGCACGAACACGGTGTAGACCGACTGGCCCAGCAGGTTGACGGCGGTTTCGGACAGCAGGGGCGCCACCGCCGAGGCCGAGGTGACGTCGATGCGCGTCGAGGTGTTGCTCGCCACGGTGACGAAAGGCGATGCGCTGCCGCTCACGATGTCGTTGGCCAGGGCCTGGAAGTTGATCGACAGCGTCAGCGCGTCGGTGCCGGCCGCGGCGTGCAGCAACCGTACCTTGGCGCGGGTGGCGATGCTGGGCAGACGGTTATCGTCGGTCAGCACCTGCACGGCGGGCGCGCCGTCCAGGCCGTAGGCCAGCAGCGTGTAGTCGGTGCCCGCCATGAGACTGCGCGGGCCGGTGAGGACAGGGACGCCGTTCACGCGCACCGTGAGGTCGACGGGGGTGCTGCCGGCTTCCACCGTGGCGTAGGGCGCGATGTTCGGCGAGCGCAGGCCGCCGAACAGCGTGCTGGCGCCGAAGGTGGCACTGACGACGCCGCCGTTGTTCACGCCGGCCACCAGGCGCACACGCGCCTTGGTGTTCTTCAGCGCCGTGACGGGGCCCTGCTGTTCGATGAGCGTGCCGTTGACGAGCACGCCGCTGGCCCCGCCCGTGAGCACCAGCGTGGCGTAGGTCTTGTCCTTCAGCGTGATGGCCGGGATGTCCAGGCGCAGGTCGTTGGGGTCGCCCGCACCGGTCACGCGCAGGCGGTAGGTGCCCTGTGACACGTCGCTGAACCCGCTGAGCGAGCCGCTGGCGAGGTTGCCCCGGGTGGCCGCGGTCTCGCCGAGGTCGGCGGCGGTGGCGGTGATGAAGACGTCGACCGCACCGGTGTCGGTGGTGGCGTTGAAGAAGCGCACCCGCGAGTTGCCGGCGGCAATGTCGGCGGTGTTTTCGTTCTCGGGCAGCGTGCTGACGCGCAGCGCCGTCTCGCGGCCCCACACCACGGCGGTGTAGTTCTGGTCCTTGGCCAGCGCATAGGAACCCGTCAGCAGCGTGGCGCCGTCGCCGGCGCGCTTGACGTTGAGGGTGTAGGTGTTGGCCTCGAACGAGATGGAAGGTGCCAGCGTGTCGGTGTTCACCGCGCTGAAGCGCTTGGTGTCGCTGGTGTAGATGTCGATGCTCGGCAGGTCGGTCGTGAGGTTCAGCGCACGGACGTTGGTCGTGCCGGCGTCGCTGCCGCCGCCACCGCCGCATGCAGCCAGCCAGACGGTGGAAGCCAGTGCGGCCAGCAGGGCCAGCCGGCGCGAGGAGAAGGCAGAAGTCATTCGGGAGGTCCTAGGGTTGGCCTGGTCGGGACGCGCACGCGGGTGCCGCCCACGGACGCACGGTCTTGTTGCGCCCAGCCCGGCATTATGACGCGGGGCCATCCCGGGCCCCGCCGCGCTTTACCTCGGGAAACCTGCGGGCCCAGCCCGGCCCCGTGCAGTGTCAGCGCAGTTCGCCCAGCCGCCGCGTGTAACGGCGGTAGGCGCTGTCCATCGCCCGCACCAGGCGGTCGAAGGTCAGCGTGAAGTCGCCCGGCACGACGAGGAACATCTCGGCGGCAAAGGTCGGGTCACCTTCCTCGTCGAGGAAACACTTGATCACCTTCACCTCGGCGGTGGCGATGTTGCAGCCCTCGAGGAAGCGCTGGCGCGCGGCCTCGCTCTTGTCGTCCGCCACGAAGGCCATGGTCAGGCGGAAATAGAGCGGGTCACGCTCGTCGACGTGGATCACGAAGGTGCGACCCTGGCTGCGGAAGCGCACGTTGCCCGTGGAGGTGACCTCCGGGCGCAGCGACTCGGCCGCCAGATGGCGGGTGTAGATGTCCTGCAGCTGCCGCTGCGAATAGTCCTGGGCGTCGGCGGTGCCGACGGTGAGCACTGCGGCCAGCGCGGCCAGACGGAGGACGGACTTGAGGTGGAACATGGCGTCAAGGTTCCCGGGCGACGGCCAGCGCCCGCGGCCCCTTGTGCAGCGGCTCGGGCGGTGGCGGCGGCGCGCCGCCTGCCATGAGCGCCACGCGGGCTTTGGCATGAACGACGTAGCGGCCCGTCGGGAACTGCCGCAGGTAGGCGTCGAGGCCTGCTCGTGTGCCGACGCGCAGGGCCTCGTCCCAGGCATCGAAATCGCGCTGCGGCGCGTAACCGGCGGCCGTCACCGTGGGGACAGGTGCGGGCGGCTCGGCCGGCAGGTTCGGTGCCGCCGCCGCTGTCGCGCTGCCGGCGCGGCCGAGGTGGAAGAAGAAGTCGCTGGACGATTCATCCACCAGCGACGGCCGCTGCGCATGGTTGACCGATTGCGCGGCGCGCTCGACGTTGGCCCTGACGCGCTTGAGCACCTCGCCGGCGGACACGCCCGGCTGCCGCATCTGCTTGACCAGTTCACGGGTGAACAGGCCGTTGGCGACGGGGTCGTTGTCGCCCAGCCGGTCGAGTGCCTGCTGGCCCTTGGACGCCGCCATGATGATCATCGTGCCCTTGGGGGGCTCGATGCGCGACAGGCTGGAACCCGGTGCCATCGAGCGGCCGGCGCCCGTCTGGCGGAAGGGGTCGTCGCGGCAAGCGTCGATGATCACCAGGGAAAACCGCGCGCGCCGGCCCAGGTCGTCCACCACCTGTTCCAGCGACAGGCCGTCGCGCAGGATGGCCCGCTCGCTGGAGACCTCGATGTCGACCGGCAGCAGGAAGGGCCCGGACTGCGGCGGCTGCGAGCCGTGCCCCGAGAAGTAGAAGATGACCTCGTCGCCCTTGTCGATGCGGCGCACGAAGCCGTCGAGCGCGTCGTTCATGCCGCGCCGCGTGCCGTCGAGCACGCGGGTCACCTTGAAGCCGGCGGCCTCGAGCTCGGTGGCGATGCTGCGCGCGTCGTTGCGGGCGTTGCGCAGTTGCGGGATGCGGTTGTAGGTATCGTTGCCGATCACCAGCGCCAACCGGGCCGCCTGCGCGGGGTCGGCCACCAGGGCGAGCGCCAGCGCAGCGGCCACGGCCAGCCCGAAGCGCCGCAAGCGCGGCGCCCCGGCCTGGAGGCAGCGGCGGGCGGGCGCCATCAGAACCGCGGCGCCGGCGCGTCCTCGTTGCGCTTGGGCTCGCACTGCATGTCGATGAGTCCCAGCACCTCGCCGGCCGGCCCGACGATCTCGCCTTCGAGAACGCCGTTCTGGCGGTCGATGGCGAAACGCGCCGCCGTCATCTTCTGGAACGGCGGGTACCAGCCGAACAGCCAGCCCTCACCCCACTTGCGGAACCCGGCCCCGGCCATCTGCGGCAGGAAGGTGGCGGTGTAGTGCGTCTGGGTGGCCTGGTAGGTCAGGCGTTGCCCCATGGGCAGCACGTTGGACCGCTGCACCAGCATGCTCATGTTGTTGTCGCGCAGCGCCAGCTCGAGTTGCGCGTCGCCCCGCTTGGCGGCACTGCGCACGGACCGGGTGCGGGCCTGGACGTTCTCGTCGGCGTTGGCGCTGTTCTTGTCGTTCTTGTCGCTGTCGGCCGGCACACCACCGGCCGTGGCGGCACGCGTGGTCACGCCGGTGTCGGCCGGCGTGGCCGCCCCGGGCCTGGCTGCCACCGTGCCCTGGCAGTTCAGGTACAGGTGGTACATCTGCGCCTGGGCCGGCATGCCGAATGTCAAGCCGAGTGCCAACCCCAGGGCCGCCTGCAGGCCGTGGCCGGCAGGCCGCACGACCGCGCCCGCCATGTGTGGACTCACTTCTTGCTGGCCGGCGTCTGTCCGCCCTGCACGCCGAGGCGGCCGCCGGTGCCCAGGCCACCCTTGACCGTCTGCGCCTTGTAGTTGCGCAGGGTCTTGACCATCTGGTTGAACGAGTCGGCAAAGGCGGCCGTGATGACCCGGCCTTGCGGCGTCTTGGAGTAGCCGCTGGCGCCGCCGGCCAGGCCGCCCGTGAAGGCGCTGCCGAAGAAGCCGAAGTCGTAGTTCTTGCTGCTGCCCTCGGCGGCCGAAATCTGCACGCCGGAACGGATGTCCACCAGCAGCAGCGTCGTCGAGGCCTCGTTGACGCCCACGCTGCCGGCGACCGCGCCCAGCGCCCCGGGCAGCAGGCCCGCCAGGCCGCCCCGGCCGCCACCGGTGTTGCCGGAGAACTGGATCGAGGGCCGCATGAGGTAGTCGGCCGCCACCATCTGGCCGCCGCCCATGTTGCTGCCGGCGCGGCCTTCCTCGCCACGCATCAGCTGGCGCTCGCGCATCATGTCGTTCAGGCCGCCGCCGCGCTCGACGATGACGAAGCAGTTGCTCTGCTGGATCATCAGCCGCAGCACCGGGATCGTCGAGCCGAGCTGGTAGCCGCGCAACTGGGCGTACCACGGCGCGCGCTGGTCTTCTTCCATCGCCATGGTGCCCAGGGACTCGTCGCAGCGCTCCAGTTCCTTCTTCTGGCCTTCGGCGGTGGCGCCGCCCGCTGCACCGCCGGCCGAGGCCGTGCCGCCCCCGACCTTGGGCATGGTGGATACGCAGCCCTGCATCAGCAGCGCGGCCGCGACCAGCGGCCATGCACGGTGGAGGCGGAAACGGCGGTCGGTGCTGTTCGGGGGGGTGTGCATGAAGAGCGCTCCTCAGGGCAAGGATGGGACGACGATCGTTGAGGCCCGCCCGAACTGTAAAGCCGGACACCGGACGTGTTTATCCCTCAAACACCTGATTCCGGCGGCGCTCGCCGGGTGCTGTCCGGCCGGCCGCCGCGGCCGGGTCAGCAGTGGCTCACGGGTAAAGCCCGCGCTCCGCACGTGCCGTCAGGATGCGCTCGCAGGCCACGGCGAAGGTGGCGGTGCGCAAGGTGATGGCATGGCGGTCGGCGGTGTCCCATATCTTCTTCAGTGCGCCGATCATGATCTTGTCCAGCCGCACGTTGATCTCGTCCTCGGTCCAGAAGAAGCTGCTGAAGTCCTGCACCCACTCGA
>LNFM01008897.1_pt1 | contig 14915 bp, 10 predicted proteins | sample 596031 | NCBI WGS metagenome assembly LNFM01 (sample SAMN04254537, study PRJNA301005) | activated carbon metagenome | isolation source: dual media filters at the Ann Arbor, Michigan drinking water treatment plant | place: USA: Ann Arbor
TTGCCCGGAAGCACCGCGACCTCTCCCGGCAGCAGGTCGCCGCCGACGCTGGTGACGGCGAGGCCCATCGTGAGACCGACCTCGTCGCGCTCTTCTTTCTTGCCGACCTCGTAGTGCGGAACGCCGAGGTACTTGGGAACGTCCTTCGCTTCGACGTTGAAGGAGCGGTCCTTTCCGTTGGCGAGCACGTCGCGCGCGACCTTGCGGGCGATGGACCCGAGCTCTCGCTCGAGGTTTCGCACGCCGGCCTCGCGGGTGTAGTGGTTGATCACCGCGCGAACGGCGCTCTCTTGGACGGCGACGTTGATGCCGTCGAGCCCTGCCTCGTGGAGCTGCCTCGGAACGAGGTACTTCACCGCGATGTTGAGCTTCTCGAACTCGGTGTAGCCCGCGAGCTCGATGATCTCCATGCGGTCCTGCAGCGGGATGGGGATGCCCGACAGCGTGTTGGCTGTGGTCACGAACATCACGTCCGACAGGTCGTAGTCGAGGTCGAGGTAGTGATCGCTGAAGGTGTGGTTCTGCTCGGGGTCGAGGACCTCGAGCAGGGCGCTCGCGGGATCACCGCGAAAATCCACGCTCATCTTGTCGATCTCGTCGAGCAAGAACACCGGGTTCGACGAGCCCGCCTTCTTGAGCGACTGAACGATCTTGCCCGGCATCGCGCCGATGTACGTGCGGCGGTGTCCGCGGATCTCGGCTTCGTCTCTCACGCCTCCGAGCGCCACGCGAACGAAGGTGCGACCTGTACACCGCGCGATCGACCGCGCGAGTGAGGTCTTTCCGACGCCCGGCGGGCCCACGAGGCAGAGGACAGGCCCGCGGATCTTGTTGGACAGCGTCTGCACCGCGAGGTGCTCGAGGATGCGCTCTTTGACCTTCTTGAGGCCGTAGTGGTCCTCGTCGAGGATGCTAGCGGCCTCGACGATGTCCCGTCGATCTTCGGTCTTGTCGCCCCACGGGAGCGCCAGGATCCAATCGACGTAGTTGCGGACGACCGTGGCCTCCGCGCTCATCGGCGCCATCATCTTGAGCTTTCGCAGCTCTTTCTTGACGCGCTCCTGAGCCTCTTTGGAGAGGCCTTTGATCGAGCGCAGGCGATCTTCGAGCTCTTGCATCTCGCTCTTGAACTCGTCGCGTTCGCCGAGCTCCTTCTGGATCGCCTGCATCTGCTCGTTGAGGTAGTACTCCTTCTGCGTGCGCTCCATCTGGCGCTTCACGCGGGAGCGGATCTTCTTCTCGACTTGGAGAATCTCGATCTCGTTCTGCATCACCTCGTGCAACCGCTCGAGGCGAGCGATCGGGTCGGCGAGCTCGAGCAGCGCTTGTCGGTCAGCGAGCTTGATGCTTCCGAGGTGAACGACGACCGTATCCGCGAGGGCGCCGGGCTGCTCGATGGTCTGCACCGTCATGAGCATCTCGGGCGGAACGCGCTTGTTGAGCTTGACGTACACCTCGAAGGTGGACTGCACCGAACGCATCAGCGCCTCGACTTCGAGCGAGTCGCGCTGCGGTTCGACGATGGGTTCGACCTCCACAGAGAACACCTTGTCGGTGTCATGGAAGCGCTTGATCTTCGCGCGACGAAGCCCCTCGACGAGCACCTTGACGGTCCCATCCGGGAGCTTGTGGTAGCGGTGGATCGTCCCGATGGTGCCGACGTCGAAGACCTCTTCGGGGCTCGGTTCGGTCTGCCGAGCCTTCTTCTGCGCCGAGAGAAAGAGCTCGCGGTCCTTGGACAGCGCTGCGTCGATCGCGGCGATGCTCTTCTCTCGCCCCACGAACAGCGGGACCACCATGTGTGGAAACACGATGATGTCCCGCAGCGGAAGCAGGGGAAGGACCTTCGCCCGAACGGCGCTCTCGTCTTCTCTCGTAGCCATAAGTGCTCTGAACTCGTGCGTCGGTGTAGTGGGTTTGCTCGCGTTCGTCCAATCGTGAGGTTCACGCCCACGACGAGGGCGGAGGCCGCGGCGCGACGCACGCTCTGGCGCGCTGCTCGCGGGCCGGCGCCGGACTCGGAGCGCGCAGCGTCGGTCGAGGAGACTTCGTGCGCGCCCGGACCCTCTCTGCCAGCGCCCGAACAACGGTGAAGCGCGAGGACGCTCCGCGCGCTCCGTCGACGGCGAGCGGCGCGCGAGGGTGTGACCCGACGAGGTACTGCGCGACGAGCGACGCGGCGTTCCAGTCGAACGTCGTGTCGGGCGGCGCGTGCGTCTGATCGTCGTCGTCGGACCAGTCGAGGTTGTAGAGGGACACCGGGAGGAGCCTCCTTTGCCTCGACGCCCATACACCGCCGCGGGTCCCTCCCCTGAATTTCTGGCGACGAACGCGCTCCCTCTCCCCCGAAGCGCTCAGTCGACAGAAGATTCATTTTGTCTACCAGTGCCAGGTCCGATCGCGCCGCTGGCCGCCGTCACTCAATCCGCGCGGGCGCCGTCGCTGGCGTCCGTGCTGGCTTCCGCAGCAGCGTCCGCCCGACCGTCGGCAGCCCCGCCGTCGATCATCGCGCCCATCCGCGCGAGGTCCATCATCGGCCCGAACAGGTGCTCCTGGCTGTCGGGCCCGACGGAGTTGGTCTCTTCGTAGTGATCTCCGGCAGCCTGTTGCGTGTACGGGCTCGTCGGATGCAGCACGTAGTTCCAATCCGCGACGATATACCCGAGAAAGTCTTGCGTGAGCCCGCTGACGAACGCGTAGCGGACGCCGGGATTGGCGAGCATCAGGTCGCGCAGATAGGGCGGCGGCGGCGCGCGCGTAAAGTCCGGCGTATTCTCGCTCGTCGTGACGCGCGGGAGGTTGAAGGACCATCGATCGTCCTGCGCGCCGACCCAGAGCTCGGGGTGCAGCTCTCCCGGAGCGGTGATCGTCGCGACCGGCCCGACTTGCAGGTACGACACGCGCGACTCGACCCACGGAATGTTGTTCATCGACGGCGAGGCGCGACGGTTGAAATTGGTCAGCTCGCGCGCGATCACGCGAAACTGAAATCCCAGCCAGTAGAGCCGATTGAGCACTCGCGCGTGCATCCTCGCAGTGCGGTAGCTGACCGGCGTCGGGCCGGTCACGAGCCCATTGTTCGGCGCGCTCGATTCAAGGCGCGCCAGCTCTCGCAAGCCCAGCGCAGCGACGTTGCGCCCGCACGCGTCGGCCTTTGGAAAGCCCGCCATTCGCACCGGCATTCCCGCGCGGTCGATCGGCGCCGCTTGCCCAGGGCCCACTTGTCCGCCGAGCGCGCCGTTGACGAACACCGTCGTGCCGCCGATGCCAGCGACGCCCGACATCATGTCGCCGTTCTCGATGACGGTTCGCAGCGTGTGCACGTAGTCCGCGCTGAGCAGGTTGTTGCGCGAGCCGACATACTCGGGGTGCGCCGCCCAGTTCACCCACGTGCCGATCGTCTGCATCGGGTCGCGCTCGCGGACGAACTGCACCATCGTCAGCGTCGGATCGAGGATCGTCGGATCGCGCGTGTCCGAGACGAACGGCCGCGGATCCATCATCGCGTCCACGGTCAGCACCTGCGCCACCCGCATCAGCGCCCGCGCCTCGGGTCGCATCGCGTCGCGCACAGCGTCGCGGATCGCGTTGGCCGTGCGCTCGATCACCAGCGCCTGGTACGTGGGATTGACACCGGTCGTAAACGCGTTCTCGCCCCACAAGCCGATGGTGTCGACGCCTTCGTGCAAGTGCGTCGAGGAGATCAGCACGTGATCGATGTCGAGCCCCGCCAGCGACGGGTGCCGACGAATGCGCTCCATGTCATCGCGAAACAGCCCCACGATGTCGATGGACGCCACCGCCACCGTCACGTCGCCCGAGCGAAACGCCATCGCGCGCACCTGCAGATCGTCGCGCTGCCCCGTGGCCGGTCGGCCTGAAGAAAAGCCAGCGATCCACGTGCCGTCGAAGTTGCCGTTGTTGTTGCTGTCGACGAAGCGCTCGTCGTTGTCGTACAGCCCGTTCATGTTGGTGTCCGTCCACATCGACTCGCCGATCGTGGGGTTGATCAGCGCGCGTCCGACGCCGACGTAGAGCAGTCCGTCGCTTCCCGTGGGGCAGCGCGGGCCGCCAGGGCATCGGTCGTCGACCCCCGGATAGACGACGAACGGCGCCGCATCGACGCCCGAGTCCGCGCCGCTGTCCTCGTCGGGAGCGTCCGGCGCCGCGGTGTCTTGCGCGACGTCCGGCGCCGCGTCGCTCGGCGCGACGTCCGCTGGTGGCGAGGGCGGCGGCGAACAGGCAGCGATCGCCAGAGAAGAACAAAAGAGCATCGCGAACGCGGCGCGCGTGTTCATTGCGGCCGAGAGTGTGTCGCAAACCGAACGCTCTGCGAACCCCCCCACACACTCGCAGTCACCCAAGCTACGATCGCGGCGCGGTGTTCGAACCGCCACGAGGAGAAAATCCATGGTTGGAGCACCCCCCCCGAGCGGCGGATATCGTGACGAACGCGACGCCGCCCTCGCGCAGACCGAGTCCCTTCGCCAACAGGTCTCGTCGCTCGAGTCCGAGTTGCAGCGGTTGCGGGCCGAGAACGAGATGTTTCGTCGCGAGCTGGGCCGCTACACCGGGCAGCCGTACGCGCAGCGGCGCTCTTCGGCGGGCGCGATCATCGCCTTCGCTGTTCTCGCGTTCATGTTCTTGGGCGGCGTCGCCGGGTTCGTCTTGCTTCGAAGCAGCGCGCGCCAACCGGTCCCCGTCAGTGTGGTCGAACCCGCGATGCCGTCGAGCGCTGCTCCCGTGCCGACGACGCCACCACAGCCAGCCCCGGTCCCGGTCAGCGCGAGCCCCATCTCCGTTGATCCTGCCGGATCGGTCGCCGGGACCTGATTGGGCGCGATGAGCGCGACGAACGACGAGCGCGCCAACCCGCTGGCCGACCCGCAGTTTGCGCGCTGGTTCGTCGTCTGGATTCCCCTCGCCTCGCTCGCGACCGCCCTCTTCGTCGCCGCGCAGCCCAGCCTGTGGCGCATCGTGATCGGCGCGGACCTGTGGGCGCTGAGCTACCCGCACGTCGCGTCGACCTTCTCGCGCACGCTCTTTCGAAGGGAGGATCGCGTCGAGCACCGTTGGATGCTCTCTGCGCTGCCGCTCTTTGCGCTCGGAGGATGCGCGCTCGTCGTATGGGGTCTCGGCGTCCAAGCGCTGATGGCCGGGTATTTCTTCTGGCAAACGCTTCACTACACGCGACAGGGACGCGGGATGTATCGGGCTCTTCGCCACGCGAGCGGGCAGAGTCCACACGATCCCCTCGTCGACGTGGTGTTCTACGGGACCGCCCTCTGGGGCGTCACGCACAGGATGATCCAGCAGCCGACGAGCTTCCTCGGCGTGCCGATCGCGCTGCCGCGGGTTCCGATGGCATTCGAGGTGGTCCTCTGCGCCGTTACCTTGTTGGCGTTTGGCGCGTGGGTCCTTCGAACGGCCCGCGAGGCGCTCGACCGAACGCGGCCGTTCGACACGACGACGCGGCTCTACGTCATCAGTCAGGTCGTGCTCTTCGTCGTGGGATACGTGCTCATCGACTCACCGACGATCGGATGGCTGGCGGTCAACGTGTGGCACAACGCGCAGTACCTGCTCTTTGTGCATCGATGGAACGTCCGTCGCTTCGCGCCAGCAGACGCTGAGCCGTCGTCGCTCGCGCGATTGGTGAACGCTGACAGCGGAGCGCGGTTCTATCTCGCGTTCGCGGTGGCGGGCGCGGCGTTGTATGGCGTCGCGTGGGTCGCCGCCGCAGCCATGCAGTGGAGCTTCGATCGTGGGCTGACCTATATCGTCCTGCTGCAAGCGATCAACGTCCACCATTACGTCGCGGACATGGTGCTCTGGACCGCGCGCGGTGACCGGCGCCGTCGTGCGACCGCGTAGAGCGCTGGCGAATCGGTCAGTGGGCGGACGATCCCAGCGCGTGGCCGAGCCGCTGGTTGACAACGGATCCGATGATCTCCCTCACCGCGGTCGCGTTGAGACCGCTCGCCGAGCCTCGATACAAGCGAACGAGCCCCGTCGAAGCCCGCCCAGCGCGCGTCGCAGCAGGCGCGCCCACGACGATGTCGTCGAAGCCGTCTGCGTTGAAATCGCCAAGCCCCGCAGCGCTCGCGCCGAGCTGGTCGTTGGCCGTCGTGTTGATCACCGAGGTGCACGGCGAGCGAACACCCGTCGCGATGCCGAGGCACACAAAGAACGCGCCAGCGCGGGTCGCTGAGTAGTTTGCGTTCGGCGCTCCGACGACGAGGTCTGCATATCCGTCATTGTTGACGTCACCTGCAGCAGCGACGGCGGATCCAAAGGCATCGTTGCCAGTGACGGCAGCGCCGTAGAACTCGCCGCGGGTCAGGAAGACCGTGCCGCTCGTGGCGCCGAACGCGATGCGAGAGCTTCCGCGGGTGGACCCGCTCGGGGCGCCCACGACGATGTCTGCCGCTCCGTCAGCGTTGTAGTCGCCGATGACCGCGATCGCGCGGCCGAAGTTGTCTTCCGCCGCGAGGCCGAGAAGCGTCGCGTCCGAGGCGACTCGGATGCCCGTAGCGCGGCCGAAATACGCCCGCGCTTCTCCGGCGTTTGCGAGCCCGCCAGGCGCGGCGCCGGGCGCGCCGACCATCACGTCCGTGAGCCCGTCCGCGTTGACGTCGCCGCAACCAGCGACGCTGATGCCAAAACGATCGCCCAGGTTGGCGCCGCGCAGGACCGTGCTGCGCGCCGGCGGCATCGGGCGCGGGCCGCCCATGAACATCGTCGCGGTCCCAGCGTTGCCCACGCCCGCGACCGCTGCGCGTGGGGCGCCGATGAGAAGGTCTCCGTAGCCGTCACCGTCGACGTCTCCAGCGCCCGCGACAGATGCGCCGAACTCGTCCATGCCATCGACACCCGTGAGCGTGAAGCGCGGGGTCGCATCGACGCCCGTCGGCCCTCCGAGGTAGACGAGCGCGTGGCCAGCGGCCGTTCCAGACGCGCCGACCACGAGATCGCCGAAGCCGTCGCCGTCGATATCGCCTGCGGCATCGACGCTGGTGCCAAAGAGCGTGACGCCCGTCGGTGCTGCGAGCACGCGGGTCGGGGTCGTGCCGAAGCCCATCGGAGTGCCGTGGAAGACGGCGACCTCTTCTGCGCCGCGAGAAGAAACCACGAGGTCCGCTCGACCGTCACCGTTGAGGTCCATCACCTTTCCGACGATCGTCGTGAGCGCGGTCGTGGGTCCGCGCGAGCCGACGAAGAACTGCCAGACGCCGCTCGCAGCGAGCGGTGTTCCCGCGCGACGGGGCGTGACCTGCCAGAACGTCCAACCCGCCGGACGCGCGACAGGAACGCGTGCAGAGCCCGTGGATGCCATGAAGCTCGTGCACCCGACGCTCATCGCTCGGTTCGAACAGAGCTCGATCACTGCGTCCGTCGCGGTGACTGGGAGTTCGAACTCGAGCGTCGGCCTGGGCTGCGCCACGCGGCTCGTGCTCATGGGTGCGATCAGACGCACCGCGGTGGGTCCGACGCCGCTGTCAGTGCGAACGTCCACGCCGCTGTCAGCGCGAACGTCCACCCCACTGTCGGCGCGAACGTCGATGCCCGAGTCGATCGTCGCTCTGGAATCCGCGCTGCTCTCTGGCACGACGTCAGCCCGAGCGTCGACCCCCGCATCCAACGGAGCCGTCGCGGTGTCTTCGGCGTCGAGCTCGGGGCGATCATCGATCGCATCGAACGACGCATCCATCACCGCTCCGTCGACGTCGGACTCGACGTCGGTCCGCTGCGTATCGGCGCGCGTCGTGACATCGAACCGGGCACCGGCGTCGAGCTGCGGGAGGGGCTCCATGGGCAGCTCGAGAGGCACGCACAACCCCTCGTCGCCGCAGGTCTCGCCGCGCTCGAGGCAGAGCACGGATTGTGTGCACCGCGTCACCGGGACGCTCCGGCATCCTTCGGTGGGTGCGGCGCAAGCGACGTTGAAGAAGATGCGCGCCTGCTGCGGGGTGTTCGCGATGAGCTGCAATCGTTGGAGCCGTTCGATTCGAACCGCCGGAAAGCGTTCGGTGGCCGGCAATTCGAGGGTCGCCAACACGGTGATGGGCGTGCTGCGTGGGCCGTTCGACGCGGGAACGAGCGCGACGCTCCCCGGAAACAACGGGCGATCGTGGTTGCTGAGCCGAACGCGCGAGCCCTGAAACGCCTCGAGCTCGAGCAGCGTCGGACTGCCAGTACGACTCACGAGCGCGAGCACCGCGGTGCGACCCGGGTGAGCGTTGGAGTCGAGGTGCAGAACGATCTGCGTCGATCGGCCCCCGCAGCTTCCTGCGGCCAACGATAGGACGAGAACGGCGGTCACCGGCGCTCGTTGGGCCATCGGACCCGAGCGTACCTGCAGGGCGCCCGAGGCGTGTCGCCATTCGAGCGGCGCGGAGCCGGGCGCGATCCATTCGCCGTAGCGAAGCACCGCGCGGAGATACCGAGCGTGTCTCTGAGCGGATCGCTGGCGCGGCCGGGCCTGGTCGAGAGCGACGCGGATGGGCGAAATGCCGCCCAGTTTGGCATTTGCCGTCGCTGTGCGAGCATTGGGCGCATGGCATACGACTATCGAACGACTCGTCGTCAACAGGTCCTGACGCTCTTCGCGGTCGTCGCGGCAGGCTGCAGCGACGGGAGCGAGTTCGAGATGACGCCCGGCGTCGACGCAAGACGATCGGATGCGACCGCGTTCGACTCGACAACGCTTCCGCCTCCGACCGACGGCGGGACATCGTCCGGGGAGGACGGCGGACCGTCCAGAACAGATGGATCGACCTCGGTGCCTCCCGACGGCGCGGCGGCGGTCGAAAACTGCGCGACTCCGTTCGACGACAACGGTGATGGAGTCGCGAACGAAGGCTGCGTGTGCAGCCCTGGCACGACGCAGATGTGCTTCGAGCGCACCGAGCCGCAGTTTCGCGGGATGTGCCGCATGGGAACGCAGCGCTGCATGGGCTCGGGTGAGTTCGGGATGTGGGGCCCGTGCGAGCGCTCGTGGCTTCCTCTGCCGGACTTCATGAACCAGTGCGAAGCGACGCAGCGGTTCGACGACACGATGGCGGCGAGGGTTCCCGTCGACATCATCTGGTTCATCGACACGTCGGGATCGATGGTCGAAGAGACGCGCAACCTCAACGCCAACCTCAATCGCTTTGCGTCGACGCTCGCGATGTCTGGGCTCGACTATCGCGTGATCATGATCGGGACGCGTGGCACAGGCAGCCTGCAGGTGTGCGTTCCGCCTCCTCTCGCGGGGGCGGGATGCAGCGACGGCCCGCGCTTTCGGCATGTCAACTCCAACGTCGCTTCGACCAACGGCCTGCAAGTGGTCGTGAGCACGTACCCGTCCTGGCGGGATTTCTTGCGACCGACGTCGCAGAAGTTTTTCGTCGCGGTGACCGACGACGAGAGCTCGATGCCGGCGAACACCTTTCACACGACGGCGAGCGGTTGGCCTGGATTTACTGGGTACGTTTTCAACAGCATCGTCGGCTACGAGTCGCGCGCCGACTGTCCGACGCTCGCGCGGCGCGGCGGCGTCTACCTCGACCTGACGGCGCGCACGATGGGCGACAGGGCGCGCGTTTGCGCGACGGACTGGAGCGGGATCTTCACGTCGTTCGCGATGGGCATCGTTCGCCGCACGACCGCGTGGGTGCTCGCGCAGCCTGCTCGAATGGACACCATCCAAGTGTGGATCGTCACCGCGGCCGGGACGCGCACTCAGCTCATGATGGGCTGGACCTACGACATGGCCGCCAACCGCGTGACCGTGGATCCGGCGGTGATCCCGATGGGCGCCCGCGTCGAGATCATCTACCGCCCCATCGCCGGCTCGCCGTAGACGATCGGCCGATCGCGCTTCTTGTTTGGGGCTCCCACGCCGCTCGCGATGAACGTCGCCCAGCGCGCAGCAAATCGCCGCCTGGATCACGGTCGCATCGACTACTCCGCGTGCGAGGGGTTGCAGCCGCTCACGGTCAGCTCTCCGCTCGCGTTTCGTTCGGCGTACACGGCATAGCGCCGACGCAGGCGAAACTCTGGGATCGGACACATCGAATTGCCCAGCGGTCGACGCACTCGAATCGTTCGTTGCGTCGGCGCGACGCCGTTCCAACGCGCGAGGACCTCGAAGGTGACCTCCTCTGTGCGAGCGTCGATCGGACGGATCCCGCGCGCGACGCCGCGAAAGGCCACCGCGTGCCGCTGAACGTCCCGCGCGTGGTTGGGGGCGATACACGAGCACGCGTCCGCGCGATCGGCGACCGAGAGCGCCGCGGCGAGCGCGAGCGCGGACAGTGCTGCACATGAAATCAACCTGGCTCGATCGCGAAACATCGGGCGTATGCTACCGCGACGCTGGCCGAGTAGTTCCTCGCGCGACAGAGAACCGTCGACCGTGGTCAGGCCGCGCGGATTCTGGCGGGCCCTCCTCCGGCTCAGCGACCTCGAACGAGCAACACCAGCAACGCGAAGTGCATCGCGGACGCCACGAGCGTCATCGCGTGAAACACCTCATGGTAGCCGAACACCCCAGGCTTCGGGTTGGGGTGCTTGAATCCGTACGCCGCGGCGCCGAGGCTGTAGGCGATGCCCCCGCCATACAACAAGAGGAGCTTCACGCCCGACAGCGCTCGGTGCACGTCCGAGGCAAACGGGATGATCGCCCAGCCCAGCGAGAGGTAGAGGAGCACCACGAGCAGGCGCGGAGCCTTCACCCAGAGCAGCGACTGCGTGATTCCCGCGATGGCTCCGGCCCACACCAGCGCGAGCATCTTGAACCCGATCGCCGTGGGCAGCGCGAGGAGCGCCACGGGCGTGTAGGTGCCGGCGATGAGCAAGAAGATCGCCGAGTGATCGGCGCGCTTCATCCACAGGCGGCTGTGCGGGAGCCAGTCGAGCCGGTGATAGGTGGCGCTCACCGTGAGCAGCGTGACGAGGCTCAGCCCGTGAGCGGCCGCCGCGGACATCGCCCTCGCCGAGGGGGCGAGCGCGATCACCACCGCGGTCGCGCCGAACGCCACGAGCGCCGCCCAGTGGTGCAATACCCCGCGCATCTCGGGCTTGATCGACTCGCGATCTCCCGGCTCTCTGAGCTCGTTGGCGGTGCCCGTCGTCGACGTCATAGGTCGTAGGTACCACCGCCGAATCACAGGCGCGTCACAGCTCGAACGCAATGCGACCGCGCGCCGCGGGCGCGCTGGTCTCGAGCGATCCCCGCATCCACCGTCGAATCGAGCGCGAGTTGAATTCGTGGGCCCCCTGCCCGCCCCGCGCGACGCTCGGCGTCAGGCGCTCTTGGCGGGCTCCTTGTGATAGACGATCAGCGGCGCCTCGTGCTTGAGGATGACCTCCTCGTTTACGACGACCTCTTTGATGCCGGTCTTGCTCGGGACGTCGTACATGATGTCCAGCATCGCGCCCTCGAGGATCGCGCGAAGTCCTCGCGCTCCGCTCTGGCGCGCGAGCGCTTCGCGAGCGACCGCGGCGAGCGCGGGCTTGCTGAAGTTGAGCTTCACGCCGTCCATGTCGAAGAGTCGCTGGTACTGCTTGACCAGCGAGTTCTTGGGCTTGGTGAGCACGTCGATGAGCGCGTCGTCGTTGAGCTCGTGCAGCGTCGCGACGACCGGCAAGCGGCCGATGAACTCGGGGATCATGCCGAACTTCAGCAGGTCCTCGGGCTGCACCTGCGCGAAGAGCTCGCCGAGCTTCTTGTCACCCTTGCTGGGAATCTCCGCGCCGAATCCCATCGAACGCTGGTTGACCCGTCGCTCGATGATCTGATCGAGGCCCACGAAGGCGCCGCCGCAGATGAACAAGATGTTGGTCGTGTCGACCTGCAAGAAGTCCTGCTGCGGGTGCTTGCGGCCGCCCTTCGGGGGGACGTTGGCTACCGTTCCCTCGAGGATCTTGAGCAGCGCCTGCTGAACGCCCTCGCCCGACACGTCGCGCGTGATCGAGGGGTTGTCGCCCTTGCGCGCGATCTTGTCGATCTCGTCGATGTACACGATGCCTCGCTGCGCGCGCTCGATGTCGTGATCGGCGTTCTGCAGGAGCTGCACGATGATGTTCTCGACGTCCTCGCCGACGTAGCCCGCTTCGGTGAGCGTCGTGGCGTCAGCGATCGCAAAGGGAACGTTGAGGATCTTCGCCAACGTCTGCGCGAGGAGCGTCTTGCCCGTGCCCGTCGGGCCGAGCAGCAAAATGTTGCTCTTCTGCAGCTCGACGCCGTCGTTGTGCCCGTGCTGATTGACCTCGATGCGCTTGTAGTGATTGTGCACCGCGACCGAGAGGATGCGCTTGGCGCGATCCTGTCCGACGACGTAGTCGTCGAGGATCGACTTGATCTCCGCAGGCTTCGGGATCGGAGAGCTCGACGAGAGCTTGTCTCCGCGCTCGCCCTCTTCGGCGATGATGTCGTTGCAGAGCTGAATGCACTCGTCGCAGATGTAGACCGTTGGTCCTGCGATGAGCTTCTTCACCTCTCGCTGACTCTTGCTGCAGAACGAGCACGAGAGATTGCCGTGATCGCCTTTGCTGGGCGGATTTTGAGCCACCGAACGCTCCCCTTCTTTCTCTCGAGGAAGGATGTAATGAAGTGATTGCGTTGCGTGATGCGGGCCGCGCCGCGCGCGCTTCGCGATCGGTCGAGCGACACTCACTCGACACGACGAGGTCAGTCTAGTCGCCGGTCCACAGGACGGCAAGCATCAGACAACGGTTGCGCGCCGTCGCTGCCCGTCGTTTCGAGCAGGAATTCTCGCGCCAAACGTAGGAGATATCGGCGCAGCAGCGCCGACACTCGCCCCACCTCTACGCGGATCACCCCCCCGAACTGTTCGCTCAGGACGCGCTCACTTGGGCGCGGCCTTGATGTCCTTGCGGTAGTTGAGCACCTCGTCGATGAGCCCGTAGGCCTTCGCGTCGACGGCGCTCATGTAGTTGTCGCGCTCGGTGTCGTTCTTGATCTTGTCGATCGGCTGCCCGGTGTGGCGATTGTAGATCTCGTTGAGCAGCGTGCGAAGCCGGCCGATTTCTCGGGCCTGGATCTCGATGTCCGTCGCCTGACCGCGGGCGCCGCCGAGCGGCTGGTGGATCATCACGCGGGCGTTGGGCAGCGCAAACCTGCGGCCTTGCGAGCCGGCGCAGAGCAGGACCGACGCCATAGACGCCGCAAATCCCAGGCAAAGCGTGCTGATGGGGCAGCGGACATACTGCATCGTGTCGTAGATCGCGAGCCCCGACGAGATCACCCCGCCTGGGCTGTTGACGTACAGCATGATCTCTTTGTCCGGGTCTTCGCTCTCGAGATAGAGGAGCTGCGCGATGATGATGTTCGCGACGTCATCGTTGATCTCGGTCCCGAGGAAGACGATTCGGTCCTTGAGCAGCCGCGAGAAAATGTCCCACGCGCGCTCTCCGCGGTGCGTGGTCTCGATCACCTGCGGGTACGGGATGAAGTTGCTCGTGGGAAACTCGCTCATCGTCGACTCACTCCTTGCGTAGCGAAAAATTTCGTTGCCGCTCTGCGTCGGGCCGGCTCAGCCGTCGAGCGGCTCGTCCGCAGCGACCTCTTCGACCTTGACCTTGGAGATCAAGAGCGAAAGCACCTTGTCCTCGAGCACCGCGTTGGCAAGCGCCGTGCGCTTGTCGTTCTCCCTGTGCTCGGCGCGGACGCGGGCGACGGCCTTGTTGGTCTCCTTCGCGAGCTCCTCGAAGCGCGCTTCGAGGTCTGCGTCGGTCACCTGCAGGTTGGCCTGGCGCGCCATTTCGGCGAGCAACAGACCCGCGCGAACGCGGGACTCAGCCTGCTCGGTCGCGTCCTTCACGATCGCCTCGGCGTCGAACGCCTCGTTGCGAACACGCGCGTACTGAACCATCTCGCGCGCGACGATTCCGACGGCGTTCTTCACGAGCGTCGGGGGCACGGCGATGGGGTTCTTCTCGACGAGGGCGTTGATCGCCGACTCGCGGATCTCGTGCTCGCTGCGCTCCTTGGCCTGCGCCTCGATCTGCTCGCGGAGCTTCGTCTTCATGCCCTCGAGCGACTCGTAGCCCGCGTCCTTGGCGAGCTCGTCGTCGACCGCCGGCAGGACGGTCTCGCGCAGCTCGCGCAGCGACAGCGCGAGAACGGCCTTCTTGTTGCGAAGGTCCTCGCGGGGATGCGTCTCGGGAAAGGTCATCTCGACGTCCTTGGTGTCGTTGACGCTCATCCCGACGAGGGCGTTGTCGAGCTCCTCGAGGAGGCGACCCTTGCCGACGACCACCGTGCGGTTGCGCTGCTTGAGGTCTTCGCGATCGGCGCCTTCGACCTTGACGTCGTAGTCAATCGTCGCCTGATCACCCGCTTGCGCAGGGCGGAGCGGCTCGGGCGTACGCAGGCTCGAGTGAAGCTCGCGCGCCTGCTCGATGCGCTTGGTCACCATCTCGTCGGTGACCGACCAGACCTTGCGCTTGAGCTCGATGCCCTCGAGCACGACCTCGGCGACGGCGGGGCGAATCTCGAGCTTGGCCGTGAACGACCAATTTTCGACCTTCTCGTCGAGGACGTCGACCTTGGTGAGCGTCGGCTGCACGACCGGGTCGAGCTTCTCGGCGTCGATCGCGCGCGGAAGCGACTCGTCGACCAACTTCGTTGCCACGTCGGTCGCGACGCGACCGCCGTAGTACTGCTTCAAGATGTGCAGAGGCACCTTGCCTTTGCGGAAGCCCTTGATCTCAGCCACCTTGCCGAGATCGACAAAGGCCTTGGACAAAGCAGCGGTGACTTGCTCCTTGGGCAGTTTGACCTGGAGCTCGACTTCAACCGGGGACAGACGCGACACAGTCGTTTGCATGGAACCTTGCAGCCTCCAAACGTGCGGGGCGCGGGACTGTATCGAGGGCACCCCCTCTGTCAAGCACGCTCAGCG
>LNFM01008900.1_pt1 | contig 14906 bp, 11 predicted proteins | sample 596031 | NCBI WGS metagenome assembly LNFM01 (sample SAMN04254537, study PRJNA301005) | activated carbon metagenome | isolation source: dual media filters at the Ann Arbor, Michigan drinking water treatment plant | place: USA: Ann Arbor
GCCTGGTGGCCGAGGCGGGCAGCACGATCGGCGAGGTGGTGGCCAACGCGCAGCGGGTTGCCGACATCATCGGCGAGATCACGGCGGCCAGCGGGGAACAGAGCAGCGGCATCGGCCAGGTCAACACCGCGGTGAACCAGCTCGACCAGATGACGCAGCAGAACGCCGCGCTGGTCGAGCAGAGCAGTGCGGCGGCCGAGAGCATGCGTTCGCAGGCCGAGCAGCTGGCCCAGGCGGTGCGGGTGTTCAAGACGGCGCGCGCCTGAGTGCGCCAAGGTTCGAATCGATCAAGGAGTTCCTGACATGGGCCTGCAACCAATCATGCGGCTGTTCTCCATCCGGGTGCGCATGGTGGGCGCCATCGGCGTCGTGCTGGCGCTGTTGGTCGGTGTGGGGGGCGCAGGCCTGTGGGGCATGCAGAACCTGCAGGCCATCAGCCACGAATTCGTGGAGCATGCGTTCGAAGAGACCAAGGCGCTGGCGCGCTTGCGCCTGGGGCTGGCCGACCTGGCCCGCTACGAAAAAGAGATGGTGATCCAGTATGAGTCGCCCGAGCAGCTGTCGCAGGCGCACCTGAACTGGGGCAAGGCCCGGCAGGTGGTGCGCGCGCAGATCCAGCTCATGCAGCAAGGCGAGGCGGACGAGGACAACCTGGTGCTGCAAGATCTGGAGAAAAACCTGGCCGCCTACGAAGGCGCTGTGGAGCCGGTGGTCAACAACATGCGCAGCGGGGGCTACGACAGCGCCACCGTGGCCAACCGCATGCTCGACCGCGCGCACCAGAGCTTCGTGGCGCTGGAAGCGGACATGCAGAAGATCGAGACCATCATTGCCAGCGAAGCCGCCAGCCTGCGGGTCGAGGAAGAAGCCACGGCCCGCACGACCCTGATCGGTTTTGCCGTGGCAGTGGGGCTGGCCATGTTCGTGGTGATCCCCACCACGCTGGCCAACATGCAGAGCATCTGCCAGCCACTGAACCTGGCGCAGAAGCTGGCCGCATCGATCGCGAAAGGCGATCTGACGCAACCGGTGCAGACCCAGGGCAAGGACGAGCTGACCGCGCTGATGCACGCGCTGGGCATGATGCAGGCATCGCTGGCGCGCCTCGTTGGCGAAGTGCGCAACAGCACCGAGCGCATCGGCACCGCCAGCGTGGAGATCGCCTCGGGCAACCAGGACCTGTCCAATCGCACCGAGCAGGCCGCCGGCAACCTGCAGCAGGCCGCCAGCAGCCTGCAGCAGATCAACTGCACGGTGAGCCAGAGCGCCGAAAGCGCCCGCCAGGCCAGCGCCATGGCCGCTGCCAATGCCGAAGTCGCTGCGCGAGGCGGGCAGGTGGTTCGCCAGGTGGTGGCCACCATGGACGAGATCAACCACAGCTCCCGCAAGATCGGCGACATCATCAGTGTGATCGACGGCATCGCGTTCCAGACCAACATCCTGGCGCTGAACGCGGCCGTGGAAGCCGCGCGTGCCGGCGAATCCGGCCGCGGCTTTGCCGTGGTGGCCGGCGAGGTGCGCAACCTGGCACGCCGCAGCGCCGAGGCTGCGCAGGAGATCAAGGTCCTGATCGGCGCCAGCGTGGAAAAGGTCGAGGCCGGTACCCACCTGGTTGCCGAAGCGGGCCAGACCATCGGCGAGATCGTGACCCATGCGCAGAAGATTTCGACCTTCATTGGCGACATCACCACCGCCGCCAACGAACAGAGCGAAGGCATCGGGCAGGTCAACAGCGCGGTCGGCCAGCTCGACCAGATGACGCAGCAGAACGCGGCCCTGGTGGAAGAGAGCGCCGCGGCTGCCGAGAACCTCCGGGACCAAGCCAGCCGGCTGGCCAGCGTGGTGGCCACGTTCCAGTTGCAGGGCCGATAGAGGCTTGCGGACCCGGGCTCGCAGGGGCCGTCCCCGGCGAACACGACCCGGCGGTGCATGGAGTGGGTGTTGCTGACGCAGACCGATTTGCCATCTGGAGGCGCTGCAGGTCCAGCCGCCTCCCTATACTGAGCAGCTTGTTCCGTTGTGTTTCGGAAAGGCCCGCCATGAACGCCCGACTGCCCGCCGCTGCTCTTCCGCTGGACGCCCCGACCCTGCAAACCCAGGTCGATGCGGCCTGGAAAGAGCGCATCGTGCCCGAGCTGCAGCGCTACATCGCGGTGCCAGCCAAGTCCCCGCTGTTCGATCCCGACTGGGCCGCCCACGGCCTGCTCGACCGGGTGCTGCAGGACGCCGCCGACTGGGTGCGCGCGCAGCAGGTTCCCGGCCTCCAGCTGGAAGTGCTGCGCCTGAACGACGCGCAAGGCCGGCCGCGCACGCCCGTGCTGTTCTTTGAGGTGCCGGCCTCTGAAGGCAGGGACGGCACGCCGGCCCCCGCTTCTGGTCAGACAGTGCTGATGTACGGCCACCTCGACAAACAACCCGAGTTCACCGGCTGGCGCAGCGATCTCGGCCCCTGGACGCCCAAGATCGACGACGGCAAGCTCTATGGCCGCGGTGGCGCCGACGACGGCTACGCGGTCTACGCCAGCATCGCCGCGATCCAGGCGATCCAAGCCCAGGGCGTGGCGCACCCGCGCATCGTCGGCCTGATCGAGACCTGCGAAGAAAGTGGCTCGGCCGACCTGCTGCCCTATGTGGACGTGCTGCGCCCGCGGCTGGGCGACGTGGGTCTGGTGGTCTGCCTGGACAGCGGCGCCGGCAACTACGACCAGCTGTGGATGACCACCAGCCTGCGCGGCATGGCCAGCGGCGTGCTCAAGGTGGAGATCCTCACCGAAGGCATCCATTCCGGCGACGCCTCGGGCCTGGTGCCGTCGAGCTTTCGCATCATGCGTCAGGTGCTGGACCGGCTGGAAGACAGCGGTACCGGCCGCCTGCTGCCGGCCAGCTTCCATTGCGAGGTGCCACCCGAACGGCTGGCGCAGGCGCAGACCACAGCGGCCATCCTGGGCGACGAGCTGTTCAAGCGCTTCCCCTGGGCACACCACGACTGCGGCGGTTCCACCGTGTTCGCCCTGCCCACCACCACCGACCCGGTCGAGGCCCTGCTGGCCCGCACCTGGCGGCCGACGCTGAGCGTGACCGGCGCCGAGGGCTTTCCCGACATCGGCAACGCCGGCAACGTGTTGCGGCCCTACACCGCGTTCAAGCTCAGCCTGCGGCTGCCACCGCTGGTGGACGCAGCCAGCGCGGTGCAGCAGCTCAAGGCCCTGCTGGAAGACAACGCGCCTTACCAGGCCAAAGTCACGTTCGAAGGCCTGAGCGCGGCCACCGGCTGGAACGCACCGGTCACCGCACCCTGGTTCGGGTCGGCGCTGAACGACGCTTCGCGGGCCCACTTCGGCGCCGGTTGCGGCAGCATCGGCCAGGGCGGCACCATCCCGCTGATGAACCTGCTCAGCCAGGGCTTCCCGACAGCGCAAATGATGGTCTGCGGCGTGCTCGGGCCCAAGAGCAACGCCCACGGCCCCAATGAATTCCTGCACCTGGACTACGCGCAGCGCCTGACCGCATCGGTGGCCCAGGTCATCGCGCGCATGCCTTGAGCGCCATGAACGAAGACACCACCGAAGCCCCGTTCACCCTGCGCGATGGCTTGAACATCGCGCTGTACGACTGGCCGCTGCCATCGCGCCGCCGGCCGCGCGGCGTGGTGCTCATCGTGCACGGCCTGGGCGAACACGCCTGGCGCTACGACCCGCTGGCACAGCGCCTGAACCGCTGGGGCTTTGCGGTGCGTGCTTACGATCAGCGCGGCCATGGCGATTCGGGCGGCCAGCGTGGCGTGTTGCCCGACGACGATGCGCTGCTGGACGATCTGGCCGAAGTGCTGGAAGACACTCGCAAGCACATTGCCCAGCCCTGGGCCTGTCCGCTTATCCTGCTGGGCCACAGCATGGGCGGGCTGATGGCAGCCACCTGGGTGCTGCGCGGGGATTCGCCGGTGGACGCGCTGGTGCTGTCCTCTCCTGCGCTGGATGCGGGCATCGGCTCGTTTCAAAAGCGGCTGATCGCGCTGCTCGACCGCTGGGCGCCCAACCTCACGCTCTCCAACGGGCTGGATCCGCGCCAGATCTCTCACGATCCGGCCGTGGTGGACGCCTACCGGAAGGACAAGCGGGTGCACGACCGCATTTCGGCCCGGCTGGCGCGTTTCATCGACGCCAGCGGCCCGCCCGTGGTGGCCGCTGCTCCCAGCTGGAGCGTGCCCACCCTGCTGCTGTACGCCGGGGCCGACCGCCTGGTGCGACCCGAAGGCAGCCGTGCCTTTGCCGCCGTGGCGCCGCGCCAGGTGGTCACCAGCCAGTGCCTGGAAGGCCAGTTTCACGAGATCTTCAACGAGGCCGACCCGTCCGCGGCCTACGGCGCACTCAAGGCCTGGCTGGACGGTTTCGCACCCGCCTGAACAGGAACACCCCTGCGGCGCTTCGCGCCACCCCCTCAAGGGGGCGGCACTGGCCGTCCGGCAAACCCGGCCCGGCGGTGCGCTAGACAAGATGCGCGCCAGGCGCGCATCGGCATTCAGCGTTTGATCAGCCCGCCGAGCATGCCCACCAAGTCACCGGCGTCCAGCTTGCCGTCTCTGCCGCCCAGCAGCGAGCCCAGCGCACCCATGCCGTTGTCGGTCGGTACCTGGCCTTGCGGCGTGAGTTTGTCGATCAGGCCGGGCAGCAGGTCGGCCATGGTGCCGGCCGCCTGCTGCTCATTGCCGCCGAGCTGCCTGGCGATCATGCCCATCAGGTCAGGCCCCAGGGCGCCGCCCAGCGCATCGGGAGAAACCGGCTGGTTCGCACCCGTACCGACCCAGGAAGCTGCCGCGTCGGCCAGGCCGCCCTGCTGCAGCTTGCCCAGGATGCCCGAGAGACCACCGGCGTTGTTCATCAGCGATCCGACGATGCCCATCAGCACCTGCGGATCGAGGCCGCCGGCGGCTTGTGCCTGGCCACCCTGCTGGCCCCCGAGGGCCGCGCCCAGTACCGATTTCAAGAGATCCATGCGATTGCTCCCGTGTGAATGGAGTTGACCTTGGCCACAGCGGCGCAGGTTCACGCCGGATTGTGGGCTTGGCGCCGGAGCCATGCAAGCCAAGCCAATGCCGCGCCGGTGAGGGTCACGGGCACCAGGGAACCGATGTTCAACCAGGCCCAGCCCTGGGTGGTGACCAGGGCGCCGGAGGCGAACGAAGTGAGCGCCATGACGGCAAAAACGCAGAAATTGATGGCCGCCTGAACCCGGTCTTTTTCCTCGGGTCTGTAGGCTTGCAGCGACAGCGTGGTGCTGCCGGTGAACAGGAAGTTCCAGCCGACCCCCAGCAGGAACAGCGCGATCAGGAACTGGTGCAGGTCTTCGCCCGACAGCGCGATCGCCACGCACGCGAAATTCAGCAGCACCCCGACCGCCATGACGGTCAGCGCGCCAAAGCGCTTGATCAGGTGACCGGTGAAGAAGCCCGGCGCGAACATGCCGATCACGTGCCACTCCAGCACCAGGGCCGCATCGTCGAACTCGAAGCCGCAGACCTGCATGGCCAGCGGCGTGGCCGCCATCAGCAGGTTCATCACGCCGTAGCCCAGTGCCGCCCCGGCCGTGGCGACGATGAACACCGGCTGCTTCATGATCACCGACAGCGGGCGCCCGGTGCCGGCGCTGGCGTTCCTGGGTGGCAAGGGCGGAAACTTCATGAACGCCATGATGAGCATGGACAGTGCCGCCACCACCGCCAGGGCCAGGTAGGCACCGGCGAACGGCACTTCGAGCACATTGCGGGTGCGGCTGGCCAGGTTGGGCCCCAGCACCGCGCCCACCAGGCCGCCCGCCAGCACCAGCGACACCGCTTTTTCGCGGAAGTCGGGCGCCGCCAGCTCGGCGGCGGCAAAGCGGTAGAGCTGGCCGTTGGCGCTGTAGTAGCCGGCGATCACCGTGGCGGTCACCAGCAGCCAGAAGTTTTTGTCCATGGCGGCCCAGTAACACAGCAGCGCCGAACCCAGGGCCACCAGCAGCCCGATCTGGAACGATGCTTTGCGACCCAAGGCCGATTGGGTGCGCGCCACCAGCGGCGTCGACAGCGCGCCGCCCACCACGTAACCCATCACCGGCAGGGTGGCCATCCAGCCCAGCGGTGCCAGCGACAGGCCGACCAGGCCGTTGATGGCGATGAAGACCACGTTGTTGGTCAGGAACAGGCCTTGTGCGGCGGCCAGCAGCCAGAGATTTTTGTTCATCAGCGGCTCTTTATACAGCGCGCTCTGGCGGCCGGCTGTGCCGGAGGTGATGCGGGCTCGCGGCCCGCCTGCGGTGCGGCTGGCCTGGGCGCCCGTCATCTCGCGCGGGGCGGGACCTCGCTCGGCGTCAGGCAGCTGCCTGGGCCAGCACCAGCGCGGCAAGCGCCGCGGTTTCGGCGCGCAGCACGCGGGGGCCGAGGGTGACGGGCGCGAAACCCGCGGCCCGGGCGGCAGCGTCTTCGGCGGGTGACAGGCCGCCTTCAGGCCCGCTGAGAAACAGCAGCGGCGCATCGGCTGGTTGCGCGCTCAACACATCGGCCAGCGGCAGTGCACCATCGGCCAGCGACAGCACATACCGCAGCGGTGCCACGCTGACCGATGCAGGCAACCACGCGCCCAGGTCGGTCACCGGCTGCACCACAGGCACCCGGTTGCCGCCGCACTGTTCACACGCGGCCGTTGCCACCGCTTGCCAGTGGACCTGCTTTTTGGTGGCGCGCTCGCCGCTCAGGCGCAGCACGCTGTGGGCGGTGTGCAGCGGCTGCACGCTGGCCACGCCGAGTTCGGCCGCTTTTTCCACCAGCCAGTCCATGCGCTCGTTGGCCGGCATGCCCAGGGCCAGGTGCACACGGCGGGAGGCTTCGCGTTCCACGGGGCGGTGGCTGTCGACCCGCACCGTCACGTCGCTGCGGCCCATGCGCAAAATGGTGGCGCTGTGTTCGCCGCCTTCACCGTTGAACAGCGTGATCACGCTGCCGGGCTGCAGGCGCAGGACCTGCACATGGCGCGCGGCGGCGGCGGGCAGTTCCAGTTCAGCGCCGAGGGTCAGCGGAACGGGGCAGTGAAACCGGGGCATGCCGTGGGCTCAGACCCGGCCGAAGGCATAGCCCGAGGCCGCCTCGAAGCCTTCGATCTTGTCGATCAGCTGCAGCAGCGGCCCCAGCTCGCGGTAGCGGTGGGTGGTGTGGCGGATGTAGTCGATGAAGCGCGGCGCATCGGCCAGGTACCTGGGTTTGCCGTCGCGCAGCGTGAGCCGCGCGAAGATGCCGGCCACCTTCAGGTGCCGCTGCAGGCCCATCCATTCCACCGCGCGGTAGAAGGCACCAAAGTCGCTGTGCCAGTCCTCAAAGTCCATCAGCCCGGCCTTGCGTGCTTTTTCCCAGTAACGGATGGTGATGTCGATGACGACATCTTCGTCCCAGGTGAGGAAGGCGTCGCGCATCAGGCTGGCCACGTCGTAGGTGATGGGACCGTAAACCGCGTCCTGGAAGTCGAGCACCCCGAGCTGTTGCGCGGGCGTGCTGCCCGGCTGGGCCGGGATCATCAGGTTGCGGGGCATGAAGTCGCGGTGCACGTACACGCTGGGTGCGGCGAGGCAGCGCTTGACGATGCTGTCAAAGGCCTTGGCCAGTGTTTCTGCGTCTTTGCCCTGCAGGGTGGTCTGGCGGTGCTGCGCGAGGTACCAGTCGGGGAACAGCTGCAGTTCGCGACGCAACAAGGGTTCGTCGTAGGCCGGCAGCACGCCGGGCCTGGAAGCCAGCTGCCAGGCCAGCAAGGTGTCGGTGGCCTGCAGGTAGCGGGCGTGGTTGGCAGCCGGGTTCAGCGGGTCGATCTGCTCCATCATGGTCTGTGTGCCCAGGTCGGGCAGCAGCATGAAACCCTGTGGTTCGTCCCAGGCCAGGATGTCGGGCACCAGCAGGCCGGCTTCTTTCATGAGGCCCGCCACGTGTACAAACGGACGGCAGTTTTCCTTGTCCGGCGGCGCGTCCATGACGATGCGGCTGGCGCCGTCCAGCGTGTCCACCCGCAGGTAGCGCCGAAAGCTCGCGTCGGCCGAGGCCGGGCGCAGCGTTTCCGGACGCAGGCCCTGGGGCCCGGTCAGACTGTGCAGCCAGGCGTGGCAGGCGGCTTTGCGCTGAGGGTCGGCCCACGGGACAACGTTGGGGTTCGGGGTCATGGGCGAAGGGAGGTGGGCTGTAAAGACGCGCGCGGGTGGATCGCCAGCGCGGAGTGCATAGGATAATCGCCGGAGATTTTAAAACCCGTGTGCGCCGGCTCAGGCCGCCGCGCCACCGCCCTCTCCTCGGCGCGAGTCTGCCGGTGTCCCGCGAGGGTGGCAGACGCTGTCACCAACATCATCCCATTGAACCGCCGCACCGCCTGCCCGGCCCCCGTCTCCGCACCCCGCTGCACCCCGGTGTTCACGCCCACGCCGGTGGGCAGCGGTGTGCTGGGTCTGATCGCGCTGCTGGCGCTGGGTGTGCCTGCGCTGACGCATGCGCAGTCCGTGCCTGCCGTGGAACCCGCAGCGGTGCTCCAGCCGAGCGTTGAACTGCTGGAGACCTTGCCGGAGCCGGTGCGGGGCGACGTGCCGAGCTTTGTCTCGGGCGAGCGCCTGCACGGCCAGACCGACGGCTTGGTGGTGATCGAGGGCGATGCCGAACTGCGCCGCCACGGCACCGTCATCAAGGCCGACCGGCTCGAATTCGACCAGCGCAGCAACGACGCCCGCGCGAAGGGCAACGTGCTGATCAACCGCAGCGGCAACCGTTTCGAAGGTCCCGAACTGCAGCTCAATCTGGACACCAACCAGGGTTACTTCGAGAAGCCGGCGTTTTCACTGCTGCAGAGCGAAGGCCATGGCGATGCGAGCCGGGTGAACTTTCTGGGCGACGACAAAGTGGACGTGCGCGATGCGCGCTATTCCACCTGCCCGCGCACACCCGGTGCGGTCTGGATGCCCGACTGGCTGCTGCGGGCCAGCCGCATCGAACTGGACAACGCCAACGAGGTGGGCACGGCGGTCGGTGGCGTGCTGGAGTTCAAGGGCGTGCCCATCCTGGGCTGGCCCTACCTCAGCTTTCCGCTGACCGACAAACGCAAGAGCGGCATGCTGCCGCCGACGATCAACCTTGACAACGTCAGCGGGCTGGAACTCACGCTCCCGTACTACCTGAACCTGGCGCCCAACTTCGACGCCACGCTCTTCCCCACCCTCATGAGCAAGCGCGGGGTGGATCTGGGGGGCGAGTTCCGCTACCTGCAACCCGCGTACAGCGGCCAGCTGCGTGCGGCCTTCATGCCGGACGACAAACTGCGCAATGCCGACCGCTGGGGCTATTCGCTGCAGCACCAGCACAGCCTGCAGGGTGTTCCGGGCCTGAGCCGGTTCAACCTGCAAAGCCCGCTGGGCGCGCGGCTCAACCTCAACCGGGTGAGCGACGACAACTACTGGCGCGATTTCCCGCGCAGCAGCACCTCTCTCACCTCGCGCCTTCTGGCCAACGAGGCCGTGCTGAACTGGGGCCAGGGGCCCTGGGCCTTCAGCGCCGGCGCCTACCGCTGGCAGACCCTGCAGGATGTGGACTCGCCCATCGTGCCGCCCTACGACCGGCTGCCCGCGGTCGCGCTTCGGTTCGCGCAGGACCACCAGCGTTTCGCAGGACTGCGCGGCTGGGAGTGGTCGTTCCAGACCGACTACACGCGTTTCCAGTCCGACCCGGCGCTGACCGGTCAGGCCAATGGATCGCGCTCGCTGGCCATTGCGCGCATCGGTCACCGCTGGGAAACCCCGGGATGGCATGTGATGCCGCGCCTGCAGATGCACGGCACCCAGTACCGGTTTGATCAGGCGCTGTCCGATGGTTCGCGCAGCGCCTCGCGGGTCCTTCCCACCGCCAGCCTGGACACTGGCATGGTGTTCGAGCGCAGCGCCAGTTACCTGGGCCGAAACTTCACCCAGACGCTCGAGCCGCGCGCCTTTTTCACCTGGACGCCGAACCGCGACCAGAGCCTGCTGCCCAACTACGACTCGGCCGCCAACGACTTCAACCTTGCGTCGATCTACAGCGAAAACGTGTTCGGCGGCAACGACCGCATCTCGGACACCCGGGCGCTCACGCTGGGGGCCAGCTCGCGCCTGCTGGATCCCTCAACCGGGGCCGAGGTGGTGCGGGTGGGCCTGGCGCAGCGTTACCTGCTGCGCGACCAGACCGTGGTGTTGCCCAACGCCGCCGGGCTGGCCGGTGGCGACCCGGTCACCGAGCGTTTCAGCGATGTGCTGCTGGCCGCGCGCGTGCAGTGGAGCCCGCGCTGGTCGACCGATGCCAATGTGCAGTTCCGACCCTCCGATCAGCGCTCGGTGCGCACCACGCTGAGCGGTCGCTACACGCCGAGCAACTACCGCGTGCTCAGCGCGGCTTACCGCCTTCAGCGCGGCACGAGCGAGCAGTTCGACGTGGGATGGCAGTGGCCGTTGTCCGACCTGTGGGGCACCCCCCCGGTGGGCAGGACCCCGGGCCGCGGTCTGGGCGCCGGGCAGTGGTACAGCGTTGGCCGCATCAACTTCAGCGTGCCCGATTCCAAGATCGTCGATCTGGTGGCCGGGTTTGAGTACGATGCGGGCTGCTGGATCGGTCGTCTCGTCCTCGAGCGGCTGCAGACCGGCTCCACCAGCGCGAACCAGCGCGTGCTGTTCCAGCTCGAATTCAGTGGCTTCTCCCGCATTGGCTCCAATCCGCTCAAAACGCTCAAAGACAATGTGCCCCGCTACCAGTACCTGCGTGAAGACATCAACCCGCCGAGCCGGTTCCAACAATATGACTGAACGCCTTTCCGTTTTCACCCGCCTGGCCGCGCTGGCACTGTGTGCGGCGCCCCTGTTCGGGGCGGCGAATGCACAGGCGCAATCCCTCAGGCCCTCGACCCAGCTCCAGTTGCAGCGCAACGTGGTTGCGGCACCAGGGCCGCTCACCGTGGACTTCATCGTCGCGCTGGTCAACTCCGAGCCGGTGACCAACCACGAAGTGCGCCAGCGCCTGTTGCGGGTGGAGCAGCAGCTCACCCAGCAGGGCACGTCCTTGCCGCCGCGTGCCGAGCTGGCCCGCCAGGTGATGGAACAACTCGTCACGGAGCGCGCGCTGCTGCAGACCGCCACCGAGATCGGCCTGCGGGTGGACGAAGCGATGCTGGCCCAGGCCGAACAGTCCATCGCCGCACAGAACCAGCTCAGCCTGGACGAGTTCCGTCGCCGCATCGCGGCCGAAGGCATGGACCAGAACCGCCTTAGGAACGAACTGCGCAACCAGATCCTGCTGCAGCAGCTGCGCGAGCGCGAGGTTGAAGCGCGGGTGCGCGTGAGCGAAAGCGACATCGACGATTTCATCCGCGAGCAAAAAAACAGCAGCGACCTGAGCCAGCTGGAACTGAACCTGGCGCATGTGCTGGTCCGTGTGCCCGAAGGTGCCAGCGAAGAGCAGGTCAAGGCCCTGCAAGCGCGAGCGCAGCGCGCGTTGGATCGGGCGCGTCAGGGCGAGGACTTCGGTGCCGTCGCACGCGAGTTCTCCGATGCGCCAGAGCGCGAAAACGGCGGCCTGTTCGGTCCACGCACCGCCGACCGACTGCCGGCGCTGTTCGTGGAGCAAACGCGCGACCTGCGCGCCGGCGAGATCGCGGGTCCGTTTCGCAGCCCGGCGGGCTTCCACTTGCTCAAGCTGCTCGGCAAGCGCCAGGCAGGCCTGCCCGAGGTCAGCGTGACCCAGACCCGCGCGCGCCATATCTTGTTGCGCCCAGGCCCCCAGCTGAGCCAGACCGATGCCGTCAACCGCCTCAACCAGTTCCGTGAACAGATCGTCTCCGGCAAGGCCAGTTTCGAAACCCTGGCGCGCGAGCACAGCCAGGATGGCTCGGCCCGTGAAGGCGGGAACCTGGGCTGGGCCAGCCCAGGTCAGTTCGTGCCCGAGTTCGAAGAAGCCATGAACCGGCTGCGCCCGGGTGAGGTGTCTGCGCCGCTGGTGTCGCGTTTCGGTGTGCACCTGATCCGGGTGGACGAGCGCCGCCAGACGGCCTTGAGCGACCGCGAGCAACGTGACATCGTGCGGGGCCTGGTGCGCGAGCAAAAGTCCGCTGCGGCGCTGGAAAGCTGGATGCAGGACGTGCGCGGTCGCGCGTTTGTCGAATTCCGCGAAGCGCCGCAACCGTGAGCAGCATCCGCCGGAACTGCTGGCGCTCCCGCGCATGAAGCACATCGCGCGCAAGCGGTTCGGCCAGCACTTCCTGAGCGACGCCGGCATCATCGACGCCATCGTGCGCGAGATCGCGCCGCAGCCCGGCGACCCGATGGTCGAGATCGGCCCGGGCCTGGCGGCGCTGACCCAGCCGCTGGTGGAACGGCTCGGCCGGCTCACCGTCATCGAGCTCGACCGCGACCTGGCCGTTCGGCTGCGCGAGCATCCGCAACTGGGCGTGATCGAATCGGACGTGCTCAAGGTGGATTTCCGCGCGTTGGCCGCCGGGCTGGGCGTGTCGAAGATCCGGGTGGTCGGCAACCTGCCCTACAACATCTCCACGCCGATCCTGTTTCACCTGCTCGACCATGTGGATGTGGTCCAGGACCAGCACTTCATGCTGCAGAAAGAGGTGATCGATCGCATGGTGGCCGCGCCTGCCACTGCCGACTACAGCAGGCTGTCGGTGATGCTGCAGTGGCGCTACACGATGGAGAACGTGCTGTTCGTTCCGCCCGAGAGTTTCGATCCGCCGCCGCGTGTGGACAGCGCCATCGTCCGCATGGTGCCGCTGGCGCAACCGCCCGCGATCAACCTGAAGCTCTATGGCGAACTGGTGCAGACCGCCTTCAGCCAGCGCCGCAAGATTTTGCGAAACACGCTGGGCAAATGGCTGGAAGCGCGTGAGTTCACCGGCGATTTCGACCTGCAGCGCCGCGCCGAAGAAGTGCCGGTGGCCGAATACGTGGCGCTCGCGCAGGCCGTTCAGCCATAACCTGTGCGCAGGCATGAAAAAAGCCGCTGCAAGTAGCAGCGGCTTTTCTTTGGTGCGCCCAGCATGGGCGCACTCTAGGAGGTGCAAGTCCTCCCGTGAGTTGATCACAGCGAACGAAGCGAAGCGCAACTGCATGAGGGCGACCGAGTGTGGGGAGGAAGCGTGGAGCGAAACTGCGAGCCGATGGACAAGAACCGGATAGAAGGCGGTGCCGAGCAGGGCGAGCGGGCCGAAAACCGCGAAGCTCTCGTGATCGAGGCTCAGGCGGCGTAGATCCGGCGGTTGTGCAGTGAAGGAGTGCGTTCTTACCTGGGGAGATCTCGCCTTGTGCCTGAAAGGGCGACGTCGAAAGATGGAGCGAGAAGTCAGCCGAGGTCGTAGTAGTCAGTGGCTGGGCCGGGGAGGCTGAAATCGCTGGCGAAGGACCGAACGAGAGGGAGTGTAGACCGACATGTCGATGCGGCAGGCCATGCGTCAGATGCCCGTGCGAACGGGGCGGGCGGGAGTAGCGTGCGGTGAAGCCGCGCGTGTACCCGTCAGCGACGAAGCCTGCGGCCCGCGATGTGAGCCGGAAAGCACGGGGTCAGCGCTGCTGCAAGCGGCGCTGACGAGAGAGAACCTGCAACGGGCGTTCAAACGGGTGCGTGCCAATAAAGGCGCAGCGGGTGTCGACGGACTGGACATCGACCAGACGGCGCGCCATCTTGCGACGGCCTGGCCCGGTATCCGGGAGAAGCTGTTGCGGGGAACGTACCGGCCCAGTCCGGTACGACGGGTATCGATCCCGAAGCCGGACGGCGGCGAGCGCGAGCTTGGCATCCCGACGGTGACGGATCGGCTGATCCAGCAGGCGCTGCTACAGGTACTGCAACCGATCCTTGACCCGAGCTTCAGCGAGCACAGCTACGGCTTCCGGCAGGGACGGCGTGCGCAGGACGCGGTGCTTGCCGCGCAGGCGTACGTGCAGTCCGGTCGGCGCGTGGTGGTGGACGTGGACCTGGAGAAGTTCTTCGACCGGGTGAACCATGACATCCTGATCGACCGCCTACAGAAACGCATCGATGACGCCGGGGTAATCCGGCTGATCCGGGCGTACCTGAACAGCGGAGTCATGATGGATGGCGTGGTACAGGAGCGCGGGCAAGGGACGCCGCAAGGCGGACCGCTGTCGCCGCTGCTGGCCAACGTGCTGCTCGATGAGGTGGACAAGGTGTTGGAGCGGCGGGGTCATTGCTTCGTGCGCTATGCCGACGACTGCAACGTGTATGTGCGCAGCCGTCGAGCGGGAGAGCGGGTAATGGCCTTGCTGCGGCGTCTGTACGGCAAGTTGCGCCTGAAGGTCAACGAAGCCAAGAGTGCGGTAGCCAGTGCGTTCGGCCGCAAGTTCCTGGGCTATAGCCTGTGGGTGGCTCGGGGAGGAACGGTCAAGCGCAAGGTGGCGGCCAAGCCCTTGGCGACGTTCAAGCGCCGCGTGCGGCAACTAACGCGGCGCATGGGCGGGCGCAGCATGCAGGATGTGGTGCAAAGGCTGCGGCCCTATCTGCTGGGTTGGAAAGGGTACTTCGGACTGGCGCAAACACCGAAGATCTGGCGCGAGCTGGACGAGTGGTTGCGTCACCGGCTGCGTGCGATCCAGCTCAAGCAGTGGAAACGAGGATCGACCATGTTCCGGGAATTGCACGCGTTAGGCGCAAGCCCTGCCGTGGCGCAGCGGGTGGCGGCCAATAGCCGCTGCTGGTGGCGCAACAGCGATGGCGAGCTCAAGCGTGTGCTGACCATTGCCTGGTTCGATCGCCTGGGTCTACCCCGTCTGTCCTGACCTCAACCTCTCGAACCGCCCGGTGCGGACCCGCATGCCGGGTGGTGTGGCAGGGGCGCAGCCCTCAAGGGCTGCCCCCTATGCCGATC
>LNFM01008902.1_pt1 | contig 14905 bp, 10 predicted proteins | sample 596031 | NCBI WGS metagenome assembly LNFM01 (sample SAMN04254537, study PRJNA301005) | activated carbon metagenome | isolation source: dual media filters at the Ann Arbor, Michigan drinking water treatment plant | place: USA: Ann Arbor
ACAAGGCAAGGCTGGATCTTCGCAAAGAACGGCAGCATCTGCGATCGTCGCAGCGCCTTGCGGACGACTGGTTCGCCCTGCGAATTAATACCGTGAACCTGAAAAATGTTCTTGGCCAAATCGAGGCCGATCGTGCTAATCTCCATGACGGGTGGCTCCTTTTGCTCGTGAACGCCTGACGGCCTTCACACCTTGGCACATTGATGCCGTGAGCGGGAGCCATCCACCTCATCCGTTTTTATCAACTAAATCGCGCTAAGAGGCCGTTCGTTCACACATCACTGTGACGGCAATCTCGTCGTCATTGCGGCCATACTTCCTGTTAGCGCCGTTCCAGCAAAGCGGTCATTGGTACAGAACAAATCTATTTGTATGATTGGCAGGTGTGCAACCACTTCCGGCATAGGAATATTGGCTGGCCTACATCAATCCTTCAGGCGATGATAGTTAGGAAAGTCCGGCATGCTGCGGCATCAAGGTGCAGTATCTGCAGCCTTGAGTTTACGCCTTTATGCCCAGCTTATGCGAGACGCGGAAGACGGGAATGCAGAAATCAGCTAATGAACCGGAGAAGCGCGGCAACAGCGGCCTTTTGTGTCTCATTGATGTTCCGTGCGGATGCCGCCGGCTTATGCAATTGCGGGCCTAATGTGCCTTTTAGAATTAAGCTTTTCTTGTCCCAGCTGAAACCGAAATTGCCGACATCGCCACCGATCGAACCGCGCGGCATCACTGCATAGCTGATCTTGTTTCCAACCTGCCGTGGGGATATTTCGAACAGATAGTCAGCGCCCGAAACCAGGGCCGAAAGCAAAGGCGCAATTTTCCTCTGCGCCTGTTCAAAATTGTAGATGAAGGGATTGTGCGCGGCTGGTGCATGCTCGCCATCGAGCGAGCCTTGGACGTCAAATTCGGTATGTGTAGTCACAACGGTTACGCGTCGCCGCCGCAATATATTGTAGAACATTCCCCAAAAACTGCTGGGTTCTTCGAGCCTGGGGAACTGGACGAAGACATTGTGCAGGCCGTCGACAAGCACGCCGGTATAAGGCACGCCCTTTGCTTCTGCTTCCGCCAGCTTCTTTTCGACTTTGGCTATAAAATCTTCAGGACCCAGCATGCCGGGATAGAGTTCGATCGTATCGGTCCGCATTCGGTCGGGAAGCGGATGAAAATCAAACTGCTCCAACCGGCCAATGGGGCCCCATTGCACGCCAGTTCGCATCGGCTTGCCCCGGCGCTTGTTCAACCGTTTTGTGAGATGGTGATAATAGCTGTTTTGATAAAGAAACGAGATGACCAGAACGCGCGTTTCCAGATTGGGCGATTCATACCAGACCGGCAGGCCCGCATCGGCAACGGCGCGCGCCCGTGCGGACTGGGGAACTGTTTCGATCTCTTCGAAACCTGTATCGGGCAGGTTTAACTGGCTGCGGCCAAATCCGGCAGAGATTGCCTGATGGTCGAACCAGCGCCGGTGCAGCAGATAAAGGCCAAAGCCCGCTTTGCCGCTGCTGCCCTTGCCGATCACCAATATCTGACCCCAGTTGCGCACGACCATGTTTCTCGCCGGGTCATCAAGTCCGTCCCGGAAACCATGCGGCGGATCCTGGGTCAGGAAAATTTCTGCCCTCGGATCGGGATCCCACCAAAGTTCGCGTTTGGAATCCTGCAGACGAGCATCGGTCGAAGGCTTGAGGCGAAAGCCGTTCTGGCCCTTCAGATGGAATATATGCGATCCAATGCGAGCCGGCTGCCGGCGTGCCTTTAACAGCTGGAAATAGCGTCGGGGTGACTCGCTAGGATCGTCAAAGCCTTCCCGATCCAGTTCAATGATAAGATCGCAAAGATATTCAAGGCGCCTCAGTTCGGTCGCTTCCTTGGAGAAGCTGAAAATGAAAATGGCGCCCAGTTCGCGGCATGTATCGACCAGATCTCGCAGCGAGGATTCAACGACCCGGTCGCCATGCGGCAGATCAAACAGCTGATGCATCCCGTCAATAATGATGACAGGCCGGGCAAAGCGGGGCAAATTTTCTGCACCGGCCCCTGTAAAGGGCGCAAAGAAATCGGCACTGCTAATCGTGTCTTCGAGCATCGCCGACAATGCGGCTGCAGGATCGAGTTCGGAGGAAGCCGATGCGCTGCCGGTCAGGCGCAGGTGACGCGCCATGAACCAGTCACTGGCCTTCTGATTTTCCTTGGACGGAGGTGAATCTGTCGCCGGTTGATTGCAGCGGAAAAACATCGCCGCTCTTTCCATTCCGGGGGGCGCGACTTCCTTCATGCGCCCTTCAATGTCTTCTGCGCTTTCTTCGAATGACAAATACAAGGTCTTGCACCCTAAAGGCGCGAGCGCGGCTGCAAGCGATAGGCCGAAAAGCGTCTTGCCTGCTCCAAATGTCCCCGAAACGGCCGCTACAATAGAGCGGTCTCGCGACAGCCGCATGCCGCCTTGAAAGATTGTCTCTGCGCCTTCAATGCCAATGGGAAGGCCATCGATCAGGTTCATGAATTCGGCGAGCGAAGGCAATTCGGTGAAATGGGGGTTCACCAGAAACTCTGCATCGTCCTGGCCAAAAAGCATATCATATAGATAGGGGATGAGATCTGTCTGCTTGCCGGCAGTTGCGCTATTTTGTAGTTCGCTGAGCTTTTCGAGGTTGATGCGCATTGCCATATAGCCATGAATGGCGAGCAGATTGCACACGAACAATATCGTCGGACTGTCAAGGCGGATCGGCTTGCTGGTATGCCATCTGTTGTTGATGACCTCGAGCGCGCCAGCGACGGCATCAAAAGAAACATCAAGCGTTCGCCGGAATTCCAGCTCGCCTCTGATCCATTCCTGCAGCGCGGATCTGGCATAAATCTGCGAAGACTGGTTTTTGGGATCGCCTAGGATTTGCGCTGCAATATAGAGCGGCGATGGAAGCGTTACATAAGGCGACGCCTCGCTTGAGGTCGTTGCCTTTTCGGCATGGCGAAAATTGCGCGCATCACGCATCGCGCGCTGCGTGATCGCAGAGACCCTTGTCTTTCGCTGCCGGGCGGCAAGGTGGGTCTTTGCAGGTGCACCGAACAAAGAAAAAATACCCCGATCCTCATCGGCTTCCCAGATCGCGTCTCGTTTGGCCTGACCCTTTGCAGATGGGTTGGCGTAGCGGCTGAGGCGCGAACGAAAGACATCGCTGATGCGGCCGTGATCAAACCCCAACGGCTGGCGGGCACCCTGGTCTTCTGCAAGATAGTCCGTCAGATCGAATTCATAGCCATAATCAAGGGCCTTTGCGAGCACTGCGATATCAGCTTGTTCTGCCGAAGCGCTGACAACATCGCTGAAATGGATCGCAACGGCTTCGAACGAAGCATGCACCATGTCGATGACGAGTTCCGAGGCGACAGAGGATCTGACGGCCACGCGCGTCAGGCCGGAATTCTTGCAGGCAAGACAGGCGTCCCGTCGTCGAGCGCCGTCGTCCAGCAATGGGTGTCTACGCCGGGGATAGGCTGTGTGAACAGCACTGGCGCATTTTCAGGCACCCGATTGGGACGCGCCCACTCGACAAGCGCGCGCTGGCCCTGGGGTAATAGCAATACATAAATGTGAGACCCGCGCCGCTCGCGGCGCACCAGACGCTCGCTTTCCAATATCTTCAAGACGCGGGTGCCATTGGCTTGTTTAAGTCCCAATTGCTCCAACAAATCGCTTCGGCTAAGCTCGCCTTGTGCTGCCTTCAGAATCTCGAGGCATTTGCGAAAATGCGGCTGGTCCTTCAAATGCGCCTGCGAAAAATGTTCGATCTGCGAGACCAGATCCGCGCCCATGTCGATCAACACATGCAGGCGGGCATCGATAATGCCCTTGCCACAAGCGGCCTCGTTGTCGTCCGGTTTGACCAGAGCGGCGGCGCGCGCCATCGCGGCGCGCCAGCTTTCTGCCTGCTCGAACCCCGCGCCCGAGCGCAGAAGGTGGATCATGCGTGATCGAAGGCCATCGTATAAAGCTTCATGCGCCATGTCATTTTCAATCAGGGCGCGTGCATCCCGCAAAAATTCGGCCGCATTTTCCCATTCGCCGCGTCGTGCTTCGGCAATCTGATATTGAGATGTCATGGAGCCCCGATTCATTAGGATTTCAGTGTAATGAAATTATACTAAAAAAAGGTCAAGCTTTACCCTTCAATTTTCGGCGAACAGTTTTCTGCGCAACGCGATCCGAGAATTTTCCCTCATTCGGCATTGCTGCTACATAGCCGTAGTCCTTGGCTTCATGTTGCTGGCCGATAATCGTTCCGGTTTTGCGATTTTTCCAATAAGTGGTCGCCTTTGACTCATGCGAGGCAAGCGTGGTTTCTGACCCCATCGAGGCGACGATAACAAGATCGACATCAAGTTCGTCATAGGGATTTTTCGGGTGACCCTCCTGACAGAAATCTAGGCATATCGCGACAGCAACAGTCAAACTGCGCGCGACGACGACAAGGATCGCATTGGATGGTGCGATATCTTCGCGCAAATTAGGATGCGAATAGGGAAAGATCTTGCGATGCGTTCCAAGGCAAGCCCCGTTTCCGTCATATATCGGCGCGCAATTTTCGTATTTGCCATCCTCGCGACGAACATGCCAGCTGCCGCCAAGCGTCAGACAAGGTGCAGGACCAGATAAATCGATATCCCAAGGCCGCATGCGCAGATTGTCGGCAAGTTCGCTCTGCTGTTCGGGCGGCATCGTCAACTCGGGAAAAACGAGGATATCGCAGATATCATCGGTGCAGGCTGCTTTTATCCGGGCGGCAATCTCAGGGTCTGCCGCATGGGCAATGCCATGAAAGACAAATTTGTTGGATGCACTAAAATCTATTGCCTGGCCGTCGGCATCAAGCGGCGTGATCGTATCAAACAGTTCGATCCCGCAGATCAGTTCGTCCGCATCGAACGCGGCAACATTGAACGCGATGTCAACGTACTGGCCGGTGCTAAGCTGCGCCTTGATGCACCGGCACGACACCAAGCCGCGCTTCGGGAAATAATGCGGCCAGTCCTTATCCTGCCTGAAACGCGGTTTGAAGGGAATGAGATAACCCTGAGTGCCGTTATATTCAACCTTGAGATCTTCTCGCCGCCGCGGTGCCAAATGGGCTTCGGCATAGATGAAGATCGTCTCCAGCGCACGCAAAAGAAATGCCGCATGACCCGTGGCTTGCTCGAGTGTCGGGGCGTCGGGTAGGCCAAGGCTAGAACCTGCTTCGAGCAGCAGGCCAAATTCCATTCCCTGCTTGCGAAGGTCGTCGCTCTCGATGCCATCGAAACAGTGATGGACAATCGTCGGCGCATCGATGAAAAGCGACCAGATGCCGAATAACAGATGACGCGCATGATACGGATCCAACCTGCTTTGTTCAGCGTCAGCGACGATTTTCTTGATGGAGGATATCCATTCTTCGGCCGTCATCGACCCTCCCCGAATACAAGCGATATAAGCACGCTTTGGACATTCGTCTTGAGATTGTTGCGCCATGTCAATTGTTTCTGCCCAATATGCTGTGGACAGACGCCGCGGCGGGCAAGCGATCGGCGACGCGATCCACATACCTCAGAAAGGCTCATGTCAGGTTGAAAATGAGCGCCCGCACCGAATGGCGAGCGCGTAGGCCATATTATTTCACCATGCCGCACCCGGTTCGAATTGGAGGCTAGGCAAATATTCCAACTTCGTTATGATGCGAACGAAACGTAAACATGGATGACATGATGAAGGCCAATCTGACACTATCTGCGCAGCCGTCATATTATGAGTTTTTCGCAGGCGGAGGCATGGCGCGTGCTGGCCTCGGACCTGAATGGCGCTGTGTTTTTGCCAATGATTTCGATTTCAAGAAAGCGGCTTCTTATCAGGCCAATTGGGATCGAAGCGGATCCACGGTATTGAAGGTGTGCGACATCAATGATGTTACAGCGAACGAGTTACCCGAATCGGTGGACCTTGCCTGGGCTTCCTTTCCTTGTCAGGATTTGTCGCTTGCAGGTGGCGGCGCGGGGCTTGCGGGCAAAAGGTCGGGAACCTTTTATCCTTTCTGGGACATTGTCAGTGACCTCATCGTACAAAAGCGGGCACCGCGCATCGTTGCACTCGAAAATGTAACAGGAACGCTGACCAGCCATGGTGGCAAGGATTTTGAGGCAATTTGCAAGACATTTGCAGCCAATGGCTATCATTATGGCGCGCTTGTTATCGATGCCGCTTTGTTCGTTCCGCATTCGCGGCCACGGCTTTTCATTGTCGGCGTACGTCACGAAATGCCGCTCGACCCTGCACTTGTCGCGCCAGGGCCAATCGCGCCTTTTCACAGCCGCAGTCTCCAAGCGGCCTATGCTCGGCTCGATGACGATACTAAGAAAAATTGGCTGTGGTGGAATATGCCAACGCCGCCTCGGCGCAATAATGTCTTTGCCGATCTGATCGAACAACAGCCTGAAAGCGTGGAATGGCACAATGCCGAGGAGACGGCCAGGCTCTTGGGGCAAATGTCGCCGCTCAATCTTGCCAAGGTGGAAAGCGCTAAGCGGGCAGGCCGGGTCATGGTGGGGACAGTGTATAAAAGGACGCGGATCGAGAGCGGCGTCAAGCGGCAACGGGCCGAAGTGCGCTTCGATGATCTGGCCGGATGCTTGCGTACTCCGGCAGGCGGATCATCGCGCCAGGTCATTTTGGTTGTGGACGGCAAGCGCATTCGCTCGCGGCTGATCTCGTCGCGCGAGACGGCGCGTCTGATGGGGCTATCTGACACGTATATCCTGCCCAAAAGATATAATGAAGCTTATCATCTGACCGGTGACGGCGTTGCCGTGCCTGTGGTGCGCCATCTTGCGCGCCATGTTATCGAGCCGCTTTTGGGACGATTGCAATTTGCCAATGCCAACGCTGCCTGAGCCTCATCTGTAACCCAAGCACAAAATTCCACGCCAATAGCCTGCCCAAAAGCCGTTCATCTTGCCAAAAGACAGGACACAGGACGGACAAACAGCTTTGAGCTATCGTGCCAACCGAATCGATGTTGGACTTGATCAGGGGGTATCAGTGGCGGACAACAAGAAGCCGGACGATATCAACGTCCCACCATTTGAAGCCGAGGACCTTAGGCGCAATCTTGCGCTCTTCCTTGATACAATGTTCGAAAACAGCATTACCGGCGCACTGCAGCGGATCGGCAATTTCAAATGGGGCGTCTACATATTCTACGACTATGACGGCGAGCCCATTTATGTCGGGCAAACCAACGAAATGGTGCGCACGCGCATCCGGCGTCACCTTACAAATCAGCGGACCGATGCGGTCGCCATGTCGGTGCTCGATCCGTTCGAAGTTTACGAGATCGAGGTTTTCCCGTTGCCGCAGTTCGAAAATATTGCAGGGGCCGGGCTTGCCGAGGCAAAGGCCTATCTGAACGCGCTTGAACATGCCGTTTATGAAAAGGCGATAACCGAGAGCCGCTTTAAGGCGATATTGAACGAGAAGGATCCGCCGCCGCCGAACGTTGCCGTCGCCATTCCAAAGTCGCTGAGAATGCGTGTTGTGTCCGATGATGTCGCGCGCATACGCAGCCACCCGGATTTCCGGATCGCGCGCCGCAGCCTGATAATTTCGCGTCTAGCGCAGGTGATATCGGAGCGCAAAGTTCAAGGCGGATTGCGCCGGGTGTTACTGACGCAAGCAAAACGGCTGCAATGGCTCGCCGAGCGCCGGTACCAGGCATTGGGCGGCGCGGCCTCCGTTGAGACCGATGCGGGTAACGGAAGCGACTGAAACACGACAGGGCGTCGTCGCCGAACTGCAAAGCCCGCTGCCGAAGTGAATCGACTTACTATCTCCAAATATGGCAAGAGGAGAAGCGAGGGGCATATTGGCAATGGCAAAGACAATTCTTATCTTTTCAGACGGCACCGGTCAGATTGGCGGGCTCCGCCCGGACCAGCGTTTGTCCAACGTGTACAAAATGTACCGCTCGATGAGACCGGGTCCGGACTCTCCGATTGACCCGCGCAATCAGGCTGCGTTCTATGATGCCGGGCTTGGCGCTGGCGAAACCGGCGGGCTAACTTTTAAGCGGGTCCGAAACGTGCTGGCGGCTGCTGTCGGCACCGGAATCGACGAGAATGTAATCGACTGCTACGCTGCGATCATCGCGCGTTACGAGCCGGGCGACACAATCTGCATCTTCGGCTTCAGCCGCGGTGCCTACACTGCGCGGTCGCTGGCCAACGTTCTAAATCTGTGCGGCGTGCCGACTTATGACGCCGCCGGGAGACCGGTCCCGCGCCACGGACCCGAGTTACGAAAGATCGCGTCGGAGGGCGTGCGTAAGGTTTATAATCACGGCGCCGGCGCAAAGCGCGACCGCTTCGAGACCGAGCGCGAGACGCTTGCCGCGCGCTTCCGCGCGAAGTTCGGGTCGGAGGGGACAGGAAGCGATGGCGAGGGCCAGGGAAACATCCAGCCGGACTTTATCGGCGTCTTTGACACAGTAGCGGCGCTTGGCAGTCGAACTGCAACGGCGATAGCGCTGGTGGGTATGCTGCTGCTCGTGGGGCTAAACATCGTCGCGTGGTCGCACGCGCCATGGTGGTTGACCACGGTCACTGCATTACTTCCGCTGTCCGCTCTCTACTGGTTTACGACATCGTTATGGTCGCAGGTGAAGACATTCGCAGACGACACAGCGCTTGGAAAGCCGTGGTGGCACTGGCGTCGCTGGGGCTACCAGCTTTGCCATATTCATCTCGCTTGGTGGAGCGGCAAGCATTATGACCGTTATGTCGACCGCGAGGTTCGCTTCCTGCGCCACGCACTTGCCATTGACGAGGATCGCGCGCGTTTCCCACGGGTGGGGTGGGGCAGGCCAACAGATGTACTCTGGCACAAGGAACGCGGGCGCGAGGACTGGCTGGTGCAGATGTGGTTCGCTGGCAACCACTCGGACATCGGCGGGAGCTATCCGGAGGATGAATCCAGGCTGTCAGACGTTGCGCTCCAGTGGATGGTGGCGGAGTTGAAGTCCACTATGGGCGAAGCAGTGGCAGTGCGCGACGATCTGCTAGTGACATCGCCCGATGCGCTCGGTCTCCAGCATAGCGAGCGGACCGGCATGCTCAATGCACAGCCGGCTTGGCTTCGTTGGATTACCGGAAACCGGCTAGTGTGGAGCCACGCCGACCGCGACATCCACGCTGAGGCGCAGCTGCATTCAACGGTTCTGGAGCGCCTCGGCGCGGCGCACGTCCCGCAGATGGGCGAGGTCAAGGCCTACCGCCCTGAGAGCTTACGGTGCCACCGCGACGCTAAAACATTATACCCGCTCACGGACGCGCTTGCACCCAAGTTAACAGACGGCAGTTATTAGAAGCAGAAGCGGGATTACGAAAAGACGAATATGTTAGCGATAGCTGACAGTTGCTATGCGATCTAGCGTTCGGACACCAATCGAGAAGCCATGTCACGGCGCTGCGAATATAGAAGCTTGCCAATTTTCTGCCAACTTGATCAACGATCATGCACAGTCGGGGCACGATCCGTTAAGCCAGTGTTTCGATAACTTCGCCCATTTACAACTTCTGGGGATGGCATCCCCTTGATCTTGGTAAGGAATGCTAGTCGCATTTTCATTAGCACCGCCCTGAGACACAGAGGTGCGATCAATGCGAAATGATGCGGAAATAAGCTTCGATGAGTTCGACTTTCTTGATTTCGCTCAGGAGTTCCTTAGGCGAAATGCAGTTTACCAAGCGGAATTTGTTAGGTTGAGCAACGGGATGCCGCCAAAACTTGAATCAACTGATTTTAGAAAAATGGCACGATCATGGGGGTTGGAGTTTCGCGGTTCCACCAGATCTTCCATCGAACACGTATCCCGCAATCTGGCATGCCTGTGACGTGCCATCAGTCATTATTTATCAGCACACAACAGGTGGTTGTGAAGAGAATTATATGGCACTCATGTTGCGAAATTTGGAGGTGCTGCAGGACAGAACCACAAACGAAGGCCGACATTTGGTGCTGAGCGGCGGTCGAAGGCGCCATCGTGTACTGGTAACGCCGACGGGTTCCACTGGCCGCAGCTATCTCGTGCCTCGCGATGACTGGGTTCGTACACGTTTTGCTGCAATCCAAGCATTCGATAAGTCATTTCCAAAACCTAGCCATCCAAAACCGAACGATCTGCTCTTGCCTTCTCTTTATCAGAAGCGCCGCCTCACCCTTTTATTGGACATTCTTGATACCATGCATCGCCCCGACAGCGGCGTTGCGACAACTCGTGAAGTTGCCCAAACAGTCGTATACCGGAACGCAGATTTGGGGCGCGCGATAGAGTGGAAGTCGTCATCACACAGACGCCAGACACAGCGACTTATCAATGAGGCGAGAATTATGGTGGAGGGCGGCTATCGGTGGTTGCTTAAAGGACGGGTGCAGCCAAGAAGTCCGAATCTTTGAAATTCGAACTGAATAACATTCATTCGAAGGTTTAATTATTGGCATGATTTTCTTCAATAATCCCATTTTTTCCAAGCCATACTACCAGCTTATCTGATAGTAGTTCATTGTCGGTCGTTCTCAGACTTGAAACGCTAGATATTGTCGGGAATGACCGGGCTTAAAGCACAATGGCCCGCGAGATAGATTGGAACCTCTCTTCAGGGCGTCAACGAGGCGATTGGAGGACAGCAGGTTGGGAAGCGCTGGACCACATCGAACGGTCAATGCATGCGATTATCTTTTGCCGAGGAGTTTGCCAGAGAACTGGTTGAGATAGAAACTTCCGAAGGACTTGAAGAAGCACTGAAACGGACATCGAGGCTGCTGGGATTCGATCATTTTGCGCTTTCGCTGGAAGCGCGCACCAGCATGGAAAAACCTCCAGAAGTCCTGCTCCATGATTATCCCGACGCTTGGGCCAAAGTGTATATAAATTTCGATCTTGGGGGCATGGACCCGGTCAGGCGGGCTTGCGACAAATCCTTTTCCGGCTTCACCTGGGAAAATATCGAAAATATGATCCCCATGACGCGCGGCGACCGCCAAATGCTTGCAGTCGGACGCGAATGCGGCATCGGTGACGGTTACACTGTCCCACGACATCTACCCGGAACCGCAAGAGGAACCTGTTCGTTTGTTGTCCGGCCCGACAGCCACTTACCCGGAGAATGGCTGGTGGTTGCCGAACTGGCGGGCACATTGGCGCTGACCTGTGCCTTAAGGATAAGCGGAATGGCCGCAAACGCTTCAGTCGCGAAGCTCAGCGATCGCCAGAGGGAATGTCTACTGTGGACGGCGCGAGGCAAAACGGCATTGGAAACGGCGATTATCCTTGGGATTAGCATTGAGACTGTAATCCAGCATCTCAAATTGGCCCGTGAGCGGTATGACGTGCATTGCAAACAATCGCTGATCGTGAGCGCGCTGTTCGATGGCCTGATTGGTTTTGGAGACGTCTTCGGATGGCAAAAATACCACTGAATTAAACGTCGCTACACCGCGCCAGAGGACGCGACAATAGCCTAGTGAACGCGTGCCTCCCCTGTTCTTATAATCATTGGTAGCCATACGGCTGAAATAACCGGGCATTGGAAGCACCTATTGGGAGGTACACTGGTACCTTTAGCTTTCGCCTGGACATGCGCACCAGTACCCGGTCAAATTCGAGGCATCTTCACCTGCTACTTTAGTAGTTTCTGGTGGCGCATCAATTCAAGATTAAATTCAGAATAGCAAAATCATTAATTTGCTAGCTTTCCCTCAAGGCAGCGCTTGTTAAGGGAATTTTCCGATTTCAAAACTTGTGCCGACGAACAAATTCACACCACATGTTTTCTTGAGTTCGAGACCCTCGGTAGTCTGCCCGCGAAAACGGCATGTATATTGAACGCCGCTGTTCAGCTTTCCTTCTGAATCCGTAAACAGGAAAAATGGTACTTCCAAGCCGAACCTATTCGTGTCGAACGCATAAGTCAGCCGTGGCGATACAGCAATTTTTGGCAGATACCAGAAGCGGTCCGCCTGCAGATTTAGTGCGACTCCTCCGACAAATCCCTCAGTATCATAAGGAGCCGCGAGCCTTTGGTCCGTGCTGCAGAAATCGAACGTGGCACCTACCGCTGCTGGGGTGCAGATTATTTTGCCTGAGGTTCCAGCGATGAAGTCTACCTCTCGCCGATACGTCAGCGAACCAGTCAAGCCGATGTCGCCTTTTTTGTCTCCGCGGAATTTCATAGGTCGATTGAATCCGCCGTAAAGCTTTAGGGAATACGGCTCGGGATGTATTGTAATTGCTTCCGGCAAGGTGGTAGCGATGACTGCGCCTGTATTCGGGTCAATAACAGGACGATATTTCAGATCCTGAAAAGCATAACGGAATTGGACGCCTGCGAATGTTTCCGGCTTTCCATCGTAACCCCAGATTGGCGCTACAATGTCGTTCCAATAGCGGTTCGAGCGCTCCGTATCAGACATCCACGCCCTCAGTCCTTCTCCTTCGCAGGCTAACAGCGGATTCAGCGCCATTTGTGGACGGGCTCCAGATATCGACGGCTCGCTTGTCAATGGATCAATAATGCTATGCGTTGCGACACAGTCCTGACGTGCCTTTGCGATCCCCTTATGAATTTTAGTTTCCAGTTTCGATGTTGCAGTAGCTGGCATCCTTCCCCATTCGAAACCGGCAACTATTCCAACACCGGAAGCAAAATTGGACTCAGTTAAATCAATGAGCAATGCGCTGCCGTCCGTCCCCGTTCGTCCGAAACCGCCCAGTGAATATTTGTTGTAAACGGCAACACGCGAGCTTCCGTCATCACCGGCTGCTTTCAGTGCACGCGCAGTGCGGCTGACCATCGCCTCGATCTGATCACTGCCTTTGCTGGCGACAAACTGGGCACTCAACTTCGTTGTATTTTCATAATCCGTTGCGCGTTTCAAACCGAGACAATGGTATACGAACGCGTTGATGCCTTCATCTGTCCCTGCTTCGCGCTCGTCGAGACTTGCCTCCTTTTTCTGTTTGTCGCGACCATTCAACGCCAGCATATAGCTTCCAATCGATCCGCTTGCACCAGACGCGTCACATGCAGGCATGCCTTTTGGCAAATTCGGGTTTGCAGATGCTGTTTTGGGCTGGATTCCGGTAAGACTAGGCTGTGGCAGGAACGGTGCTGCAATGCTGGCTGATGGCGCACCGTTAATTCGGGCTTGCTGTTTTTTCAGTTCAATCAAGGTTTTCGTTGCTCTGGCAATTACGGTTTCGAGCTCGGCGATGGTGGCATCGACATTTTGCTCGCTTGTTTGGGTTTCAGCCGTTTGAGCAAGCGCAGCATGCGCCGCTCCAAGATAAGCGGGTATGATAGCTATCAAAGTAATGGCTTGCACAACGCTTCGGGCACCTCGTCTGCCACTGTCCGTCCGATAGCTGTGGTCAAAGTTCATTGAGCAATTCATCATCCCATGTCCCCTTAAGTTCATGCATGGTTGAACAGAATTAGTGGCCGCCAATTATCGTAAATCTGCACGTGGCAATAATTCTGGGCGTTCAGTCAAATACATACATCATATGTCAGTTCGACTGATATATATTCGCACTGCGTTCAGGCGTGATGAATATCACGCCGCGATAACTATTGGGCTCAGCTAGGGTCCGTAGTTGCGACTGTTCGTCGCGATTTAGCAAAACTCCGATCGGTTGCAATGAACCTCTCGATCATAGCAGGGATCAGGCGCTCGGGCGCAGGCGCGCCTGTCACCTCGCCGCCGTTAACCGCTGCCGCATAGGCCACGAGTCGCCTGTGCAGCGGCGCATGTAATTCGATTGTCAGACGCACCGGTTTTGGGTTTTCGAGATCGGCAAGTGTCAATCGTGTCATCGCGCATCATCCAGCAACAGATCGCGGGTCACTAACACGCGAACAGGATGGCCAGGCCGGATCGTCAGCGTTGGCCGAACATTCAATTCACGCGCCACAATCTGTTCGCCAGCCCGGTTGACGCTGTCCTGCGAACCCCTGCGGATCGCGCGGACTAGACTGTCATCGCCGCCAGCACCGAACTCCGACCCAATACCCAAAAGTGTTGAGACCAGAGCTGCCTTGAGCACATTCCCCCAATGATAATCGGTGCGATCCTGAAGCCCTGCAAATCCGGCTGGATCGGATGCGGGCTGGCGTTCGAGAATGATCGAGCGGCCATCGGGCAGGATTAGCCGGTTCCAGGCCAATAGCACTCGGCTTTGCCCGAACGCGACATCGGCGTCATAATCGCCGATCAGCCTCGAGCCCTGCGGGATGACGATGATGCGACCGGTCGGGCTATCATAGACATTCTGGGTAACCTGCGCGGTCACCAGTCCCGGCAGGTCCGAGCGGATGCCGGTAATGAGCGCAGCTGGAATGACCGAGCCTGCCTGAAGGATTGAAGGTGATGGAAGTCCCGCAAGTCTTTCACCTGAGACCGTGCGCCGGTCGCTTGCGCGGTCAAGAAAACCCTGCCGCCGAACTGCATCGCTTTGCGGTGCCGCTGCTTGTTCAACATCAGGAGTGCCCGCAGGCGTAGCCGGAACCGCAACGTCCGCACCTGAGTTTGCGGTTGAACCGCCACCAAAGAAAAGGCGGCTGCCCCGCGCGGCTTCGCGTTCCTGCGCGGCGCGCGCTCTTGCAGCTTCGGCGGCACTGACTGCAGGATTGGATGCGACCGGCTGCATCGCACCCACAGGTGGAAGCGCTGCGACATCGCCGCGCCGCTGCGCATCGAGGATCGGCTTGCCAAGATCGCCGGGAAGGGCCGGTCCGAGTTTGGGCACCTGACCGTAATCCTCGGGCGCGCCTGCAAGATTATCTGCAACAGCCACGCCATCAGTGTTGT
>LNFM01008903.1_pt1 | contig 14903 bp, 16 predicted proteins | sample 596031 | NCBI WGS metagenome assembly LNFM01 (sample SAMN04254537, study PRJNA301005) | activated carbon metagenome | isolation source: dual media filters at the Ann Arbor, Michigan drinking water treatment plant | place: USA: Ann Arbor
GCCTCAACGGTAACTCCCGCAAACCTTTGTAAACAAACTCCTTTTCTACGTCTCTCACAAACCAGCAGCCCTTGACTTCAGCCTTCGGAGGGCAGCGCTCTATCCAGCTGAGCTACGGGTGCCTGCGCGCTGCTTAGCGGAAGGCCGCGCGGGTTTCAACGCCTATCGCACCCACCTACAAACGCGCAGGCGCGGACGAGGTCGGCGGATTGTTTCCAAAAAACTAGTGTTAAATGCGCGGTTTTTTGCCGATCCTGTAAGCTATGTTTGTTAGCGAATCGCTTAGGGGGTCTGCCAGTGCGTGAAAGCTTCAATCTGCGGCGCAAAGGGGCGCTGTTTCTCTCCATTTCTGCAACCGCGCTGCTCGCCGGGTGTGGCGGGGGTGGCGAAGACGACGGGTTCCCGATCGACCTGTCGTCAACGTTCACCGATTTCTACATCGCCTCGATCACCAATCAGTGGCGCGCGGATGCGGCAGAACTGCGCGAGAACGCGCAGTATATTTTCCAAGATTGGGTCGATGAGAACAACATCGCGCGCAACCCGATCTATTCCTCGCGCGCCGAATATGCCCATGCGCTTGGGCTGACCGGGGCCGGGCAGGTCATTTCCATCGTCGACGAGGGTTTCCGCAGGACGCATGAAGCATTTGCTGGCAAGGACAACTCCGTGACCGGCAGTCCCGGGATCGACGACCACGGAACGATGGTGGCCTCGATCGCTGCGGGGGATTCGGCAACCATGGTTGGCATCGCGCCGGGGGCAGACATCGCCTTTGGCAAGGCGTTCGATCCAGGTCAGCCGGCCGATTTTGCTGCGCTGACAGCTGCGGCGAATGACGCGATCAACCGCGGCGCGGTGGCCCAGAACAACTCCTGGGGCTATGACGGCGTTGAGGCGACCATAGGCAACTACAACGCCTTCCTTGGTGGAATTGCCGCGCAAAACTGGATCAGTGCGCTGACGGAATATGCGCAAACGGGTGTCGTGGTCTTTGCGATTTCGAACGATGCAAATCTGCAGTACTCCAACCTGCTTGAGGCGCTTCCTACCCTCCTTCCATCGCTGGAAGCCGGCTGGATTGCGGTCGGCAATGCGACCCCGATCTTCGGTGGTGGTGGCATCACGTGGAGTGAAGGCGCCCTCAGTTCGGTTCAAATGCAGTCCTCGGCCTGCCATGAAGCCGGGCCTTGGTGCATCGTCGCCGACGGAGACTGGTTCGCCGCAGTCAGCGGCGCTGACAACCTGTATGCGACGGGCCTCGGCTCCTCCTTTGCCGCACCACAGGTTTCGGGCGCGCTTGCGCTCTTGGCCGAGGCGTTTCCGAACATGACGCCACACCAATTGCGCGCACGGTTGCTTGCTTCGGCAAACGACGATTTCGCCGGCTTCTTCAATGACGGGTTGGTCGATCTGGATGCAGGGGTCGGGGAGTTCTGGAAGGGTTATTCCGACATCTACGGGCATGGCTTCCTCGATATCCGGGCCGCCCTGCTGCCGATCGGTAGCCCGACCCTTCTGATGGCGAACGGCGAAACCATGGAAACCCGGGACTTCGCCTTCGCAACCGGCGGCGCGATGGGTGATGCGGTTCGGCGCAGCCTTGACGGCGTGGACCTTGCCGTTTCCGACGAGCTTGGCGGCGACTTCGACATTGCCGCTGCTTCATTCACCTCGACGGCGACACCGGGGCCGCTTGCGGCCGCCGTCGCTGCGCGGTCGTTCAGCAAGAACTACGCGGCAACGCGGACAGCATCGGTCGACACGCTGGAAGACGTGTTCGCCGCACATCCCGGCCAGACGATGGAGTTGAACGCGCCGGACGGCCAGACGCGGGCGGCGATCCTGATGGGGGGCGGCGAGAATGTCGGCCTTGCGGTTACGCGCACCCTGACCGAGGGCGATCTGAAGCTTGACCTCGGGCTGAAGGTGGCACGCGATGGTGGCAGCGTCATGGGGTTCAGCGATGCGGCCAATTCAGGCGGTGCGACGATGGCGTCGGTGACGCTGGGCTTGTCGCATGACGTGGGCAACGGCGGCTTCTTCGCGCTTTCGGGCGAGATGGGCGTGGCCGACCTTGGCGCACCCGCCGCGCTGACCTCGGTCTCGCAGGCCGCGTTCGACAGCGTCAGCCTCGACGTTGGCAGCCGCAGCGTGTTTGCCCGCAATGACCGTCTGTCGCTTGGCGTCTCGATGCCGGTCGCAGTGACCTCCGGTTCGGCGAACATGACCGTGCCGGTGTCGCTTGCGGCTGGTGGCTCGGAGATGCGCTCGGTCGGGATCGACCTTGCCCCGGAAGAGCGGCAGGTGGAGCTTTCGGTCAGCTACCAGATGCCGATGAGCGATACGTCGGAACTGCTGCTGGAAGTGGTGCGGGCCGAAAACTATGGCAACCGCGCCGGGGTGACCGACAATGCGGCGGTGATCGGGATGAAGTGGAGCTTCTGATGCCGCCCGTCATGTGCTGAAGGCCCGGCCCCTGCGGGGGCCGGGTTTTTCTTTACGCCAGAAGGTCGTGGGCAAGCTCCAGCCCCGAGACCAGCGCGTCAACCTCGGCCTTGGTGTTGTAAAGCCCGAAGGAGGCGCGGCAGGTCGCAGTGACGCCCAGATACTGCATAAGCGGCATGGCGCAATGGGTGCCCGCGCGGACCGCGATGCCGCGCTTGTCGAGGATGGTCGAGATGTCGTGCGCGTGGGCAGCACCGTCGAGCGAGAACGAGAAGATGGCGCCCTTGGTTGCGGAATTGCCCTGCACCGACAGCCAGTTGAGCCCGGCCAGCCGATCACGGGCATAATCGCGCAGGCCCTGTTCATGCGCGGCGACGTTGGCCATGCCAAGCCCGCTGAGATAGTCCAGCGCCACGCCGAGGCCGATCTGCGGCACGATGCCGGGGGTGCCGGCCTCGAACTTCATCGGCGGGTCATTCCAGGTGACGGTGTCGCGGGTGACCTCGCGGATCATGTCGCCGCCGCCAAGGAAAGGGCGCATCTCGGCCTGGCGGTCGGCGGTGATGTAGATCGCGCCCGAACCGGAGGGGCCGTAGAGCTTGTGGCCGGTGACGGCGTAGAAATCGCAGCCCATCGCCTGCACGTCGACAGGCATGTGGACGGCGGCCTGCGAGCCGTCGACCATGACCGGCACGCCCTTTTCACGCGCGCCACGGCAGATGGCGGCCACGTCGACGACGGTGCCGAGGACATTCGACATGTGGGTAATGGCGATCAGTTTCGTGCGGGGTGTGATCGCGTCCAGCACGGCTTGCGGGTCAAGATCGCCATTGGCATCGACATCGACCCATTTCAGCACCACGCCCTGCCGTTCGCGCAGGAAATGCCAGGGCACGATGTTGGCGTGGTGTTCCATGATCGACAGGATGATCTCGTCCCCGGCCTCAAGGCGTGGCGCGGCCCACGCGTAGGAGACGAGGTTGATCGCCTCGGTCGTGCCGGTGGTGAAGATGATCTCATCCTCGGAACCGGCGTTCAGGAAGCGGGCGATCTTGCCGCGGACGCCCTCGTAGTGTTCGGTGGCGATAGTGGAAAGTGTGTGCAAGCCACGGTGAACATTGGCATATTCATGCGAATAGGCGTGCGACATGGCGTCGATCACGGCCTTCGGTTTTTGCGCCGACGCGCCGTTGTCGAGGTAGACGAGCGGGCGACCGTTCACCTGACGCGACAGGATCGGAAAATCGGCGCGGATCGCTTCAACGTCATACATCGCTCAGCGCCTCCGGCCCGATCAAAATTGCCGCGACGAGCACCAGGGCGAAGCCTACAGCGAAGGCCGTCAGCACGATGGCGATGAACACGGCACGGCGCGAGGTGAAGCCGTGGAGTTCGGCGATGAAGTTCGTCATCAGCCAGAAGAACAGCACCAGGCCTGCAATGTTGATGATCCCGGCAAGCGGCGGGACCAAGATCAGGGCGGCGAGCTGCACCGCCTGCACCCCCAGCATGATGACCTGCAGCCAGACCACGATCAGCATGGAGTCAGCGAAACTGCCCTTGCCGCCGCGTGCGCGTCCGACCTGGAAGATCAGCACGACCGAGGACAGCAGGATCACCCATTGCAAGATCGCCGAGCGGATCGGGCTGCCGGCGAGGAACACCGTGATCGGGTCATTGGCAGGCGGCAGAAACAGCGAGCCGAGGTGCATGAAGATCGCCGAGGCCACCGCAACCAGCACGAGGCCCGCCGTCCGCGCAGAGATCGGCACGCCCAGGTCCAGCACGGCACGGATGCCGCGTCGCGGTTCTTGCAGGGTCATCCGGCCTAGCGCGACGAGAGTTTCGGTAAGCGTGGCCATCAGCGTTCCGCCTCGATAAGCATGAGTATCCAAAGCCACAGGAAGGCCAGCCCGACCGCGATGTTGACTGCCACAAGCGCCGATCCCGGTCCGATCATGCCAGCAACCAGACCCTGCAGCAACATCAGCGGCCCAACCGTCGCAAGCGCCCAGAACAGCGCGAGGCGGGCGCGGTAGCCTGTGCCCTGCCCGCCCATCAGCCGCGCCACAAATCGGCTAGCGGCCGCGAGCCCGTACCAGAGCGGGATGGTCGCCAGCACGGCAAGCCCACGCGCCAGAAGGCGCGGCGCAGCGGTAGGTTCCTGTGCAAGGAACGCATCACGCGACGCCTGGGGCCATTGGCCGATGAAGGCCAGCCCAAGAAACACCAAAAGCAGGGTAAAGGCAAAAGGCTCTGACACGCCGCGCGCGAGATGGCGACGGAAGGTCGCCCTCGGGCTGCGCCAACTGTCGACGATGTCGGAGGTGACAGCCATGGTTAGCCTTGCGCCCCATGCCGGTCGAGCCAGCCTTCCAGTCGCAGCCGGATGTCATCGGCTATGGCGTCGTCCTCTATTTCGCCGATCGCTTCGGCGAGGAAGGCCAGCACCAGCAGTGATTGCGCCACCGGCCGCGGCACACCGCGCGATTGCAGGTAGAAAAGCGCGGTCTCGTCAATGGCACCCGAGGTGGAGCCATGACTGCACTTCACGTCGTCGGCGTAGATCTCAAGCTCGGGCTTCGCGAGGAACTGGCTGGCACCGTCCAGAAGGAGCGACTGGCTGATCTGGTAACCATCGGTCTTCTGCGCGCCCTGCTTGACGAGAATCTTGCCCTGAAACACGCCAACGGCCCCGTTCTTCAGCACCTTCTTGAACACCTGTCGGCTTTCGCAGCGTTCCGCGCCGTGGATCACAAAGACGGTGTCGTCGTGGTGAAAATCGCCGTCGCCGACTGCAGCCCCGGCAATATGGGCACGGGCATCGGCTCCGGCGAGGTCGATCACCGCCTCGTTCCGTGTCAGACGGCCGTTGGCGGTGAGGGTGAAGGATTTGAACGAGGCACCCTGCCCCAGCCTCGCGAAAAGATGGGTCACCGCGCGGCGTTCATGGTCGCGGCCCTGCAGGCGGATGTGGTGGAAGCGGGCGTTCGGGCCTACTTCGACTTCCATCACCTTGGTCATGCGGGCGGCGGCGGGGCCGCTTTCGAGAATGGTCAGTTCGGCGCCGTCTTCCAGCTTGATACAGTGGTGCAGCATTGCGTCCGAGCTTTCGGCCCGGTGGTGGTAGATCAAGGCAACCGGCTTGGCCGCGCGGCCCTTGGCGCGGATCAGGATGCCATCGGTGGCAAAGGCGGTGTTCAGCACGGCAAAGGGGCGCTGCACCGGGTTCTGGCCGCGCGCCTCAAGGACGCCGTAGAGGTCGCGCGCCCAATGGATGTCGGTGGCACCGGCAGCGGGCAGCCGATCAATCTCGATCCCGGCGAGGCTCGGATCATCGGAGGCGGCCGCATCAAAGACGCCATCGACGAATACCAGTTTCAGCCGTTCGATGCCGTCGAAGGCCGCCGGTTCGTCACTGTCGTCAAAGCTGCTGGCGGGCAACGGGGTGGCTGCGTTCAGCGCTGAGGGGTCGGTGTAGCGCCAGTATTCGTCACGCCGTCCCGGCAGCCCCATCGCGCCAAGCCGCGCCAGAGCGTCGGCCCGCGCGGCACCAAGCCAACCACCCTCGGGCAGCGCCAGCCCGGCGATACGCGCGGCCAGCGCATCTTCCCTGACCTTGGCCAAAGGCATCAGAGCACCTCGCCCAGAAGGTCGGCGTAGCCGTTGTTTTCCACCTCGAGCGCCAGTTCCGGCCCGCCGGACTTGATGATCCGGCCAGCGGCCATGATGTGCACGACATCGGGTTTGATGTGGTCCAGCAGGCGCTGGTAATGGGTGATGACAAGGAATGACCGCCCTGCGTCGCGCAGCGCGTTGACGCCGTCGGACACGAGTTTCATCGCGTCGACATCAAGGCCCGAGTCGGTCTCGTCAAGAATGCACATCTTCGGTTCCAGCATTGCCATCTGCAGGATTTCGTTGCGCTTCTTCTCGCCGCCCGAAAAGCCGACGTTGACCGGGCGTTTCAACATGTCGGCGTCGATCTTCAGGGTCCTGGCCTTCTCGCGCACGATCTTCAGGAAATCGCCGGCGCTAAGCTCGTCTTCGCCGCGCGCCTTGCGCTGCGCATTTACCGCGGTGCGCAGGAAGGTCATATTGCCGACGCCGGGGATTTCGACGGGATACTGGAAGGCAAGAAACAGGCCCGCAGCGGCGCGTTCTTCGGGTTCCATCTCCAGGAGTTCCGCACCTTCGAGGGTGGCGGAACCGTCGGTCACCTCATAGCCCTCGCGCCCCGCAAGGACGTAGGACAGCGTCGACTTGCCCGATCCGTTCGGCCCCATGATGGCATGAACCTCGCCCGCCCCGATGTCGAGGTTGACACCCTGCAGGATGACCTTGTCCTCTTCCTGAAGTTTGACGTGCAAGTTCTTGATCTGAAGCATTTCTCTCTTCCTGTGAATAGCGACGGCCGTCAGCGCGAGTCGGTGAACCAGCCGATGGCCTGGGTCAGCATCTCGGGCGGGATCGAGCCTGGTGTCACGGTGAAGCGCGCCATGCGCCCGATGGTTTCTTCCTTGCGAGCCAGCCGTTCGACGTCGTGATAGTAGCGGCGCTCAAGGTAATCGTCGAAAAGCACGGTCGTGGGGCGTCGCGCCCGCAGGAGGACCGCGACAAGGCAGGCCGCGCGAAACCGTCCGTCGATGAGCACCAGGTCAGGTTCGCCAATATCTGGCCGATCCCAGACCGACAGCGGATAAGCGTGAAAGGACTGCGCGGCGCTGTTGTCGAGCGGCTTGGCCCATTTTCCCGTTCGTCCGATATCGGCGAAGTGCACACGCGCATCCGGTGAGACCGTCGCAAGCTTCTGCTGCAACCGCTCTGCCCAGGCCCGGTCGCTTTCTACGCTGATCACCGGCTTTCCCAGTTCGGCCGCAAGCACGGTCGAGCCGCCGCTGCCATATTCGAGGATCATCCCGGCAGCCGCATAGCTTCTGCGCACCAAGTCAGCTTCCTGATCCGGCAGCGTCAGTTCGAAGTCTGGCTCGGGCAGCAAATCAGACTCCCTCAACCCACCGAGCCTTCGAGGCTGATCGCGACGAGGCTTTGGGCTTCCATCGCAAACTCCATCGGGAGGGCTTGCAGCACGTCCTTGCAAAAGCCGTTGACCACAAGGGCAACCGCCTCTTCCTCATCCATCCCGCGCGAGCGGCAGTAGAAAAGCTGGTCTTCGTCGACCTTGGAGGTGGTCGCCTCATGCTCGACGCGCGAGGAGTTGTTCTTGACCTCGATGTAGGGAACCGTATGGGCGCCGCACTTGTCGCCGATGAGGAGGCTGTCGCACTGGGTATAGTTGCGGCTGCCCTCTGCCTTGGGGTGCATCGACACGAGGCCCCGGTAAGTGTTCTGCGCGCGGCCGGCCGAGATGCCCTTGGACACGATGCGCGACTTGGTGCGCTTGCCAAGGTGAATCATCTTGGTGCCGGTGTCGGCTTGCTGGGCGTTGTTGGCGATGGCGATGGAGTAAAACTCGCCCTGGCTGTCGTCACCGCGCAGGATGCAGGACGGGTATTTCCAGGTGATCGCAGAGCCGGTTTCCACCTGCGTCCACATCACCTTGGCCCGGTCGCCCCGGCAATCGGCGCGCTTGGTGACGAAGTTGTAGATGCCGCCACGGCCTTCCTCGTCGCCCGGATACCAGTTCTGGACGGTGGAATACTTGATCTCGGCATCCTTGAGGATGACCAGTTCCACCACGGCTGCGTGCAGTTGGTGGGTGTCGCGCTTGGGCGCGGTGCAGCCTTCGAGGTAGCTGACGTACGAACCTTCCCCGGCGATGATCAGGGTGCGTTCGAACTGGCCGGTGTTTTCGGCGTTGATGCGGAAATACGTCGACAGCTCCATCGGGCAGCGCACGCCCTTCGGGATGTAGACGAAGGAGCCGTCGGAAAAGACGGCGGAGTTAAGGGTGGCGAAGAAGTTGTCCGACTGCGGAACGACGGTGCCAAGGTATTGTCTGACGAGGTCGGGATGATCCTTCACCGCCTCGGAGATCGAGCAGAAGATCACGCCGGCCTTGGCCAATTCGGCCTTGAACGTCGTACCGAGAGAAACGCTATCGAAGACCGCGTCGACGGCCACCTTGCGCGGCTCGTCCGAACCTTCAACTCCGGCCAGAAGCATCTGTTCTTTCAGCGGAATACCGAGTTTTGCATAGGTCGCGAGCAGCTTTGGGTCGACGTCATCCAGCGACTTCGGCTTGACGGCCATGCTTTTCGGTTTGGCATAGTAGAACTGGTCCTGATAGTCGATGGCGGGGTAATTCACCATCGCCCAGGTCGGTTCTTCCATCTGCAGCCAGCGGCGGTAGGCGGCCAGACGCCAGTCCAGAAGCCACTGCGGTTCGCCATTCTTTTCGGAGATCAGGCGGACGATGTCTTCGCTGAGGCCCTTCGGCGCGAAGTCCATCTCGATTTCGGTTTCCCAGCCGTACTTGTACTTGCCGGCCATCGCCTGCACGGCCTCGACGGTTTCGCGGTCGACACCTTCGCGCACATCGGCCTCGAGGGTTGTGGCTTCGAGCGTGGGTTCAAGTATCGCGGTCATCGGCACCGTCTCCTTCATGCGGCCCGCGCACGGGCCTTGGCGTAGGCTTTGGTCCAGAGATCGGCGAACCGCAGCACGTCATTTTCCGTCACATCCGGCCCGATCGATACGCGGATCGCCTGACCGGCAAGAGTCTCGTCAAAGCCCATCGCGCGCAAGCCGCGACTGGCACGCACCTTGCCGCTGGAACAGGCAGACCCGGCGGAAACCGCGAAGCCGGCAAGGTCCATTGCCATCACCTGAGTCTCGCCCTTCCAGCCGGGTGCGATCAGGCAAAGCGTGTTCGGCAGGCGGTTGGCCTGATTTCCGACAGAAATAGTCTCATTTGCCGTGGCCGACAATGCCAGTTCTAGAATATTTCTAATTTGGGCGACCCGGTCCCATTCGCCGTCGGCAAGGTCCCGCGCGGCGGCGGTGGCGGCGGCGGCGAACCCGGCCATCCCGATCAGGTTTTCCGTGCCTGCCCGGCGACCCATTTCCTGCCCGCCGCCACGAAGCTGCGATGGCACGTCAAGGCCGCGCTTGAGGACAAGCGCCCCGATGCCCTTCGGCCCGCCAAGCTTGTGCGCGGAGACCAGCCCCATGTCGGCACCAAGCCAGTTGAACGCGAGGGGGATCTTGCCGAAGGCCTGCGTCAGGTCGCAGACGGCAAGACCCTCGGGGATTTCCTGCAGGATGCCGGTTTCGGAATTGGCCAGTTGCAAGGCGGACTTGCGCGGTTGCGGCACGTCGACGCGACCAGAGGCATCGACGGCAAGAGTAGGGCTGCACCAGGCGAGAACGGCGTCATGCTCCACCTCGGCGCAGGCAAGGCCGCGTCCGGCGCAGGCTAGTGCTGCGGCTTCGGTGGCGCCGCTGGTAAAGATGATGTCGGCCCCATCAGCCCCGAGCGCGGCCGAAATGTCGGCGCGCGCACGTTCCATCAGCGCCTTGGCAGCGCGCCCTTCGGCATGGACTGAGGACGGATTGCCGATGACATCCATCGCGGCCAGCATCGCCGCCTTTGCCTCGGGCCGGAGCGGCGCGGTGGCGTTCCAGTCCAGGTAGAGGCGGGTCATTCCTCATCCACCACACGAAACAGCGAGGGGACGGCGGGACATGGGGTAAGGTCGTTCTTCACCACGTCCGACAGGCGGACCTGATGCAGAAAGACATAGACGTTGGCCGAGAGACTTTCCCATAGCCGGTTGGTAAGCGACTGCGCCTGGCTGCCCGACACCCCGCCCGACGCCCCTGCCCCGGTGTGCATCGCGTCGACGGTTTCTTCCACCGCCTGCATCACGTCCGAAATCCGGATTTCGTCGGGGGTCTTGGCCAGCTTGTAGCCGCCACCGGGGCCGCGCACAGCTTCGACCAACCCCGCCCGGCGCAGCTTGACGAAAAGCTGTTCTAGATAAGGAAGCGAGATATCCTGACGCTTGGATATGGCGGCGAGTGACACCAGGTCGTTGCCCTTGGCAAGCGCCAGATCAGCGAGGGCGACCATCGCATAGCGGCCTTTGGTCGAGAGTTTCATGCACGTTCCCTTATGCGTCCGCCGCAATCCGATTGACGTAGACCCTTGCGGGCATTACCTCAAGCCGACCCACAAGGCGGCGAGCCGTCTTTAGAATTGTTCTAGTTTAGTCGAGCGAAAGCGTCAAGAAATCGCGCGCTCCAACTTGAGAAGAGGCCCATGCCCGAGGTTATCTTTGCCGGTCCTGATGGACGTCTGGAAGGCCGCTACCATCCGCAAAAGGAACGCGACGCGCCGATTGCCATCGTGCTGCATCCTCATCCTGCCTATGGCGGGACGATGAACAACAAGGTTGTCTACAACCTGCACTATGCCTTCTACAATCTGGGTTTCACCGTGCTGCGGTTCAACTTTCGCGGCGTTGGACGCAGCCAGGGCGAATATGACCAGGGCATTGGCGAGCTGTCGGATGCGGCTTCGGCGCTGGATTACCTGCAGTCGATGAACCAGAACGCCAAGCATTGCTGGGTGGCAGGTTTCAGCTTTGGGGCCTGGATCGGAATGCAGCTTCTGATGCGGCGGCCCGAGATCACCGGGTTCATCTCTGTCTCGCCACCGGCGAACCTGTACGATTTCAGCTTCCTCGCGCCCTGCCCTTCGTCTGGCCTGATCATCAACGGCACGGCAGACAAGGTCGCCCCGCCGAAGGATACCACCACCCTCGTGAACAAGCTGCACGAGCAGAAGGGGATCACGATCACCCATACGCAGGTCGAAGGGGCGGATCACTTCTTCAAGGACGAAGAGGCGCATATGAAGCCGATGATCCAGACCGTGTCGGATTATGTGCGCCGCCGCATGACGGAGGTTACGCGCTAAATGTCGGCACTACAGCTTCTGGCAGACAAGCTGGCGGATGATGTCCTGGCCGCCGAGGCGGAACTGGGGGACGACCGGTTCTACGAAAAGGTGAGCCAGGTCCTGCTGGCGGCCTCGCCCACCTTTCAGGAAGCATACATCACGTCGATCCGGGTGCGTCTTGCCGAACGCCGGGGCCGGGTGTTCCTGGAAAAGGCGCTGAACGCCAAGCGCAACGGTGGCGAAATGCCGGTGGCGCCGCCAGACCTGAGTGGCGGCGGCCATTGAGCGACCGACTGGAAGCGCAGTTCGCGTTTCTGAACGAGGCTGACCGCTTGAAATCGGTGCTGCGCGCCACGACGCTGGTCGATGGATCGCGGCAGGAAAATTCCGGCGAGCATTCGTGGCATCTGGCGCTTTACGCACTGGTGCTTGCAGATCAGGCCGGACCGGGCGTCGACATCAACCGGGTCATCCGGATGCTGCTGATCCATGATCTGGTCGAAATTGACGTCGGCGACGTGCCGATCCATTCCGCCGATGGCGCAGCCCACGCCAGCGCAGAGACCATCACCGCCGAAGCCGAGGCGGCGGACCGTATCTTCGGCCTTCTGCCCGCGGAGATCGGACGGGACCTGCGCGCGCTGTGGGAAGAGTTCGAGGCGGCGGCCACCCCGGATGCGGTCTTTGCCAAGAGCCTTGACCGGGTGCAGCCCGTGATGGCGAACCTGATGTCGGGCGGCGGCACATGGATCACCTACAATGTCACCGCCGAGCAACTTGAAAACCGCGTAGGCGTGAAAGTTTCCAAGGGTGCGCCGGGGTTGTGGGCCTGGGTCAAGGCACGGACAGCAGCCTTCTTTCCGGCGTGAACCGCGCTTCGGTATTTCAGTATACAATCGCATACCGTCCTTTCCAGCGAGCGCTTTTTCGGCTATGACCCCGCCAACCGAATCCAAACCAAGAGGGTCCAGATGTCGAAGATCAAGGTAGCAAACCCCGTCGTCGAACTCGACGGGGACGAAATGACCCGGATCATCTGGGATTTCATCAAGCAAAAGCTGATCCTGCCCTACCTCGACATCGATCTGAAATACTACGACCTGAGCATCGAGGAACGTGACCGCACCAACGACCAGATCACCATCGACGCAGCACACGCGATCAGGGAGTACGGCGTCGGCGTCAAATGCGCGACGATCACGGCGGACGAGCAGCGCGTTGAAGAATTCGGCCTGAAGCAGATGTGGAAGTCGCCGAACGGCACGATCCGCAACATCCTGGGCGGCGTGATCTTCCGCGAGCCGATCATCTGCAAGAACGTGCCGCGTCTGGTGCCGGGATGGACCCAGCCCATCGTCATCGGCCGCCACGCCTTCGGGGACCAGTATCGCGCAACCGATTTCCACTTTCCCGGTGCCGGGAAGCTTACGATGAAATTCGTTGGAGAAGATGGCACGACCATCGAGCGGGACGTCTACTCCGCCCCCTCCGCTGGCGTCTACATGGGAATGTACAACCTCGACGACAGCATCATCGACTTCGCCCGCTCGTCATTCAACTACGGGCTGTTGAAGGGCTGGCCGGTTTATCTGTCGACCAAGAACACCATCCTCAAGATCTACGACGGCCGTTTCAAGGAGCTGTTCGCCAAGGTCTATGCCGAGGAATTCGAAGACAAGTTCAAGGCCAAGGGCATTCATTACGAACATCGTCTGATCGACGACATGGTCGCCAGTGCGATGAAATGGTCGGGCGGCTATGTCTGGGCCTGCAAGAACTATGACGGCGACGTGCAGTCCGACACGGTGGCGCAAGGCTTTGGCTCGCTGGGCCTGATGACCTCGGTTCTGTTGACGCCCGATGGCAAGATCGTCGAAGCCGAGGCCGCCCACGGCACCGTCACCCGCCACTTCCGTGAGCATCAGAAGGGCAAGGCCACGTCGACCAACTCCATCGCGTCGATCTTTGCCTGGACGGGCGGCTTGAAACACCGCGCCAAGCTCGATGGCAACGAGGCGCTGATGCGCTTTGCCACCACGCTGGAAAAGGTCACTGTCGACGCCGTCGAGGATGGCTGGATGACCAAGGACCTGGCGCTTCTGGTCGGGCCGGACCAGAAATGGCTGACCACGATGGGCTACCTGGAAAAGGTGGACGACTATCTGAACAAGGCGCTGGTCGGATGACAACGGCCTGAATTGGGTCAGCAACGTTGACATATATGCCGCGCAGTGCTAGCTGCGCGGCATGACAATTGCGGCGCGCCACAGCCTGATCGAAGACACCCAAGGCATCGCCTTTGGCGTGTGCATGGCTGCTGTCGGCACGCATGTCCTGACGCATATGGGCTTTGTCGCCGGGCAGACCGTGGGGATCGCGGCGCTGCTGTCTTACGGCACCGCCTTGCCCTTTCCGCTGATTTATTTTGCCATCAGCCTGCCGTTTCTCTGGCTTGGCTGGCGAAGGATGGGCGCGGCATTTGCTCTCAAGACGTTCGTTTCGGTCGCCTCGCTCAGCCTTCTGACAGCGCTGCTGCCGCGCTGGCTGGAGATTGACCGCATCGACCCGGCCTTCGCCGCCATCCTGTTCGGCGCCCTGTTCGGCATAGCAGCCTTGGCCGTGGTGCGACATGGCGGCAGCTTTGGCGGAGTGTCGATCCTCTGGTTGTGGCTGCAGGACCGCACCGGGTTTCAGGCGGGCTACGCGCAACTGGTGTTCGACGTCTTCCTTTTTGCCATATCGGCGCTGTTTCTGGACTGGGGCGTGATCGGCTGGTCTTTCCTTGGCGCGGTGGTGTTCAACCTGTTCCTCGCCGTCAACCATCGCCGCGACAGGTACATCGCCACATGACCGATCCCACCCACCACACCGTGATAGAGGACGCCCAAGGGCTGGCCTACGGCACCATCATGGCGGCAGTGGCGATTGTGCTGCTGACGCATCTCGGCCTCATCACCGGGCAGACAGCGGGTCTGGCGGTATTGATTTCCTACGCGACGGGGTTGAGCTTTGGGGTGGTGTTCTTTCTGGTGAACATCCCGTTTTATTACCTCGGCTACCGCCGGATGGGGCTGGCCTTCACGGTGAAGACCTTTCTTTCGGTGGCGGCCCTGTCAGCGTTGACCCTGTGGCTGCCCGCGCATCTGCAGTTCGGCGCGGTGAACCCGTGGCTCGGGGCTGTGATATTCGGGCTGATGTCCGGCTCGGCGCTGCTGGCCCTGTTCCGGCACGGGGCGAGCCTTGGCGGCATCGGCATCCTTGGGCTGATCCTGCAAGACCGCTTTGGCTGGCGCGCAGGCTGGGTGCAACTGGCATTCGACATCGGCTTGTTCGCGGTGGCCCTGATCATCCTCGATCCGCGCGCGGTTGCCGTCAGCTTTGTCGGGGCGGTGGTGATCAACCTCGTGATCGCGATAAACCACCGCCGCGACCGCTATATCACCACCTGACAAGGTTCCTCTGGCCTTTCCGGGCCGTCTGCGCTATCGCCGCGCAAAACATAGAAAACGAAAGAGACCCTCCCGATGGAGCTTCGCAACATCGCCATCATCGCGCATGTCGACCATGGCAAGACCACCCTCGTTGACGA
>LNFM01008904.1_pt1 | contig 14903 bp, 13 predicted proteins | sample 596031 | NCBI WGS metagenome assembly LNFM01 (sample SAMN04254537, study PRJNA301005) | activated carbon metagenome | isolation source: dual media filters at the Ann Arbor, Michigan drinking water treatment plant | place: USA: Ann Arbor
CGTCTCGTAGACGTAGAACTCCATGCGGTCGATCTCGCGCAGCAGGTCGTTCGGGAACTCGATGTCGGCCTTGTCGATCTCGTCGATCAGCAGCACCACGGGCTGCTCGGAGGTGAAGGCCTGCCACAGCACACCCTTGACGATGTAGTTGCGGATGTCCTTCACGCGGTCGGAGGCATCGAGGTCGGCGAGCTGGCTGTCGCGCAGTCGGCTCACGGCGTCGTACTCGTACAGGCCCTGCTGCGCCTTGGTCGTGCTCTTGATGTGCCACTGCAGCAGCGGCATCTTGAGGGCGGCGGCCACTTCCTCTGCCAGCATCGTCTTGCCGGTGCCCGGTTCGCCCTTGATGAGCAGCGGCCGGGTCAGCGTGATCGAGGCGTTGACGGCCAGCATCAGGTCCTGCGTGGCAATGTACGAATCCGAGCCCTGGAACTTCATGTGATGTGTTTTTTCGGAGGGTTTGACCCAGTATAAGGCGCCGTATAATTTGGTCGTTTTGGCCCGGGGTGGCGCTGCAGGGCGCACTTGCGCTGCAAGCTCAGTCGCCCAGGGCACCGACGCGAAACCCGCCGCCGCCCTTCATTTACTGCGACGCAAACCTGCCCCTACGATGATCAAAGCCCTGACCCTCCTGCTGGCGCTGTTCGGCGCATCCTCCGGCGCCCTGGCGCAAGACGCCGCTGCAGGTCAGCGCAAGGCCGCCATGTGCATCGGCTGCCACGGCATCGAGGGCTACCAGGCCAGTTTTCCCGTCGTTCACCGCGTCCCGAAGATTTCGGGCCAGAACGCCAAGTACATCGTCGCGGCGCTCACGGCCTACAAGTCGGGCGAGCGCAAGCACCCGTCCATGCGCGGTCTGGCCGGTTCTCTCAGTGAGCAGGACATGGCCGATCTGGCGGCCTTCTACGAAAAGCATGGCGAAGGTTCGTTCAAGCGCGTCTCGGCGGCGCCCGCCGCGCCGCGGCCCGAGGTGGCCGAGCTGCTGACCAAGGGAGCCTGTGCCTCCTGCCACGGTGCCGATTACAACAAGCCGATCGATGGCGCCTATCCCAAGCTGGCGGGCCAGGCGGCCGACTATCTGTACGTCTCGCTGAAGTCCTATCAGGTGCAGGGCAGTGCCGTGCATGGGCGTGCCAACGCCATCATGTCGGCGCAGGTCAAGCAGTTCAAGCCCTCGGAACTGAAGGCCATGGCCGACTACATCGGCTCGCTGCCCGGCGACCTGCGTACCGTGCCGCAATCGCGGTTCCGCTGAGGCGGCTTCCCGGCTCCCCCGACAGGATGGCGGCCCCTTGCGGGGCCGTTCTGCCGATCGCTGTCCTGATCGAGCCCGCTTCGAACGTCGCAGACGGCATGCCGGGCGACCAGGCCCGATGAACGCGCACCATGCAAAACGGCCTCTTGCGAGGCCGTTCGGCTGTTGACGGCGAGAGATCCGCGCCGTCGGTCTGCTGTCCCTGGACTCAGGCCTTCTTGGCCCAGGCGCTGCACCAGCCGGGGCCGGCCACCTGCTTGGCGCCGAACAGCGGGCAGCCGCCCCAGGGATCCGTGGCCTTGCCTTGGTACAAGGCACAGTTGGTGCACTTCTGCGCCACATCGTGCTTGGGGTACTTCTTCTTGTCGGCCTTGGTGGTGTCGTGCACATAACCGAGCGCGACCGCCTGCGGGTCCTTCTCATCGAGCTTGACCTGAGCCATGGCCTGGCCGGCGCCCAGGACCGAGCCGCACGCGGCAACTTGCATCATGAACGTACGGCGATTCGTCATCGACATGGAAGATGTCCTTCTAAGAAAATAAGTGACTGTTGATATTGCCACAGCCTGCTGACAGGTTGCAATGCGCTAACGCAAGCCCTGCTCAGGTGGTTGACGTGGTCACGCCAAGACAGGTGTTGCATTTGCCGAGGCCGCGCAGGCGCGGATCGGGCTTGCCGTCGCCGGTCTTGAAGTTGGCGTGGCACCGGATGCAGACATACATCTTGGAACTCGACATCATCGGCTTGACGCCGGGCTCGGCGTGGGGCCGTGCTGCGGTGTACTCGGCCTGGGTCTGGCGCAGCTTGGGGGCCAGTGGGGAGGGGGCAGGTGCGGGGCGACGTGTAGTCATGGCTCGATGGCTTTGGCGCGCGCGAAAACGCTGCTAACCCTCTATTGTCCTCCGAAACGGCAGTCTCGGTACAGGAGCGCCGGTTTTTGGCTGACGCCCGCCTGAATGCAGTGCTGCAGGCGCACCACATCCGATGGAAGACTCTGATGCATCTGGCGTGAACCCTGCTGTATAAATCGTGACTGATCAGTGAGCGGGCAGGAGTGACGAGGCATGCGGGCGACTCTCAAGGAATTGTTGGCCACGGGCGAGGAGGCGGCGCCGGCGCTGTCGGCCCCCGGGCGTGACCCGCTTTCCTTCGGCGCCTTGCGCGGCCTGGTCGACCGCACGCTCCAGACGCTGAACGCCCTTGGCATCGGCCGCAACGACCGCGTCGCCATCGTTCTGAACAACGGCCCGGAGATGGCCGCTTGCTACATGGCCTGTGCCAGCGGGGTGACCAGCGCGCCGCTGAATCCGGCCTACCGGGCCGACGAGTTCGAGTTCTATCTGTCCGACCTGAACGCCAAGGCGCTGATCGTCGAACACGACAGCACCTCGCCCGCCATCGAGGTGGCGACGCGGCTGGGTGTTCGCATCCTGGACCTCGTGCCTCAACTCGATGCCGGCGCAGGCGCCTTCCTGCTGAAGCCGCGCGACGGGCTGGGCGGCGCACCCGCGGCGCAGGGCGGCCCGGCGCAAGCGGCCGATGTCTCGATGGTGCTGCACACCTCGGGCACCACCTCGCGGCCGAAGATCGTGCCACTGTCGCAGGCCAACCTCGCCGCCTCTGCGCAGCACATCTCGCGCACGCTGGCCTTCACGGCGCGGGACTGTGGCCTGAACATCATGCCGCTGTTCCACATCCACGGCCTCATTGCCGGGGTGTTGGCGCCGCTGTCGGCAGGTTCGCAGGTGTTCTGCACGCCTGGGTTCAATGCGCTGAAGTTCTTCGGCTGGATGGACGAGGCCAAACCCACCTGGTACACGGCCGTGCCCACGATGCACCAGACCATCGTCAGCCGCGCGCCAAAGAACGCCGACATCATTGCGCGCCATCCTCTGCGCTTCGTGCGCAGTTCGTCTTCTTCGATGCCGCCTCAGGTCATCAAGGAGATCGAGGAAGTCTTCAAGGCGCCGCTGATCGAGAGCTACGGCATGACCGAGGCCACCCACCAGATGGCCAGCAACCCGCTGCCGCCCGGTGTCCGCAAGCCGGGCACCGTCGGCGTCGCTGCAGGCCCGGAAGTGGCCATCATGGCCGAAGACGGCAGCCTGCTGCCGCGCGGCGGGGTCGGCGAGATCGTGATCCGCGGCCCGAACGTCACCCAGGGCTACGAGAACAACCCCAAGGCCAACGCCGAAGGATTCCGCGACGGCTGGTTCCGCACCGGCGACCAGGGTGTGATGGATGAAGAAGGCTACGTCAGCATCACCGGTCGCCTGAAGGAGATCATCAACCGTGGCGGCGAGAAGGTCAGCCCGCGCGAGGTCGACGAGATCCTGATGGATCACCCCGCAGTCGCGCAGGTGGTCTGCTTCGGCATGCCGCATCCGAAGCTGGGCGAGGAAGTCGCCGCCTGCGTGGTCCTGCGCGAGGGCCAACAGGTCACCGAGCGCGAACTCCAGACCTTCGTGGGCACCCGGGCCGCCGACTACAAGGTCCCCAAGAAGATCCTCTTCATGGACGAGATCCCCAAGGGTGCCACCGGCAAGCTTCAACGCATCGGCCTGGCCGCCAAGCTGGGCCTCTGAGCCAGGAGCCGCAGCGCACGCACAGTTTTCCCCTCGCCCGTCGCCGCAAGGCGACGTCCTATCCACCCATGTGACTTCCCTCTGAATCTAGGAGACAACATGAGCTGGTTCTTCCCCGCCTCCCAACGTTCCGCGCCCCGTGCGCGGCCCCGCTCGCTGTCGGCCCGTGGCCTGGCGCTCATCGCGCTCGGCCTGGCGGCAGCCTGGACCGCGCTGCCGGCGCGCGCCTGGACCCCCACCAAGCCGGTCGAGTTCATCGTGCCGGCCGGCACCGGCGGTGGCGCCGACCAGATGGCGCGCTTCATCCAGGGCGTGGTGTCGAAGAACAACCTGATGAGTCAGCCCATCGTCGTCGTCAACCGCTCCGGCGGCGCGGGCGCCGAAGGTTTCCTGGACGTCAAGGGCGACAAGGGCAACCCGCACAAGATCATCATCACGCTGAGCAACCTCTTCACCACCCCGTTGGCCACTGGGGTGCCCTTCAACTGGCGTGACCTGACCCCGGTGTCCATGCTGGCGCTGGACCAGTTCATCCTGTGGGTGCACGCGGACTCGCCGCACAAGACGGCGGGTGAGTTCCTCGCCGCGATGAAGGCCGCCCCCGACCGCAGCTTCAAGGTCGCCGGCACCGGGTCTCGGCAGGAGGACCACATCATCACGGTGATGCTGGAGAAGGCCGCGGGCAAGAAGGCCACCTACATCCCGTTCCGGGGCGGTGGCGACGTGGCGGTGCAGCTGGTGGGCAAGCATGTGGACGCCACGGTCAACAATCCGATCGAAGCCGAAAGCCACTGGCGCGCCGGAGCGCTGCGCGCGCTCTGCGTGATGGATGGCAAGCCGATGCCCTACAAGGCCAAGGTCACGGCCAGCCAGTCCTGGGCCGACCTGCCGACCTGCAAGTCAGCCGGCCTGCCGGTCGAGTACCAGATGCTGCGCGGCATCTTCATGACGCCAGGCGCCACGCCCGAGCAGGTGAAGTTCTATGTCGACCTGTTCGCCAAGGTGCGCGCGCTGCCCGAGTGGCAGGACTTCATGGCCAAGGGCGCCTTCAACCAGACCACCATGTCCGGCCAGGCCTATTTCGACTGGGTGGCCACCAACGAGCAGTTGCATCGCGTGCTGATGCGCGAAGCCGGCTTCCTGGCCAAGTGATGCGGGCCCATACAGGGCCCGGCACGGGGGCCCGGCCATGAGCGCCAATTCCACCGATCCGCACACGCCTGCGGACGAGGTCGAGCCCGACGACTCGCCGGTGGTCGGCAGCCGCTGGCCCGAGCTGACGCTCGCGCTGGCACTGCTGGCGACGGCGATCGTCGTCATCATCGATGCTCGCCGCGTGGGCACCGGCTGGGACGAGTTCGAGGGGCCGCGTGCGGGTTACTTCCCGTTCTACGTCGGCTGCCTGCTGCTGGTCTCCAGCGCCTGGATCGCCGTCAAACAGCTGCTCAGCTGGCGGCGGCAGGGCGCCGACTTCGCGTCGCGCCGGCAGTTGGCAAGCGTGTGGGCGATGACCTGGCCGATGAGCGTGTATGTCGCGCTCGTCGCGCCGCTGGGCATCTACCTGCCCTCGGCCCTGCTGATTGCCTACTTCATGCGCCGCCATGGCAGCTACGGATGGACCAAGGTGTCGGCCGTGGCGCTGGGCGTGCCGCTCTTCTTCTTCCTGGTTTTCGAACGCTGGTTCCTGGTCGCACTGCCCAAGGGTCCTGTCGAAGCCTGGCTCGGTCTCTAGCAAGGGGCTCCGATGGACGAACTCGCTGCCCTGGGGCAGGGCTTCAGCGTCGCGCTGACCCCCACCAACGTTGCGCTGATGTTCCTGGGCATCATCCTGGGCGTGCTGATCGGCGTTCTGCCGGGCTTGGGCGGCGCCAACGGCGTTGCCATCCTGCTGCCGCTGACCTTCACGATGAACCCCACCTCGGCCATCATCCTGCTGAGCTGCATCTACTGGGGGGCCTTGTTCGGCGGCGCCATCACCTCGATCTTGTTCAACATTCCAGGCGAACCCTGGAGCGTGGCGACCACCTTCGACGGGTACCCGATGGCGCAGCAGGGCAAGGCGGCCGAAGCCTTGACGGCGGCCTTCACCGCCTCCTTCTTCGGCGCCCTGGTGGCCGTGTTGGTCATCACCTTCCTGGCGCCGGTGCTGGCGCGCTTCGCGCTGAAGTTCGGGCCGGCGGAGTTCTTCGCGGTGCAACTGCTGACCTTCGCCAGCTTCGTGGGCCTCAGCAAGGAGCCGCCCTCGAAGACGCTGGCCTCGATGATGCTGGGCTTCTCGCTGGCAGCCGTCGGGCTGGACAGCGTGACCGGCCAGCTGCGCATGACCTTCGACCAGCCTGAACTGCTCAAGGGCTTCAGCTTCCTCGTTGCGGTGATCGGCCTGTTCGGCATCGGCGAGATCCTGCAGACCATGGAAGAAGGCCTGGCGTTCCGCGGCAAGAGCGCGCGCATCTCGCTGCGGGTGGTGCTGCAGACCTGGGGCCGCATGTTCGGCTTCTGGCGCACCTTCATCCGTTCGGCCATTGTCGGCTGCTGGATGGGCATCACCCCCGGGGGCGCCACGCCGGCCAGCTTCATGAGCTACGGTCTGGCGCGCCGCGCCTCCAAGAACCCCCAGGGATTCGGCAAGGGGGAGATCGAAGGCGTGGTCGCGCCCGAGACCGCCAACAACGCCGCCGGCACGGCCGCGCTGCTGCCCATGCTGACCCTGGGCATTCCCGGCTCGCCGACGGCGGCGGTGCTGCTGGGCGGCCTGCTGATCTGGGGCCTGCAGCCCGGGCCCATGCTGTTCGTCGAGCAGAAGGAATTCGTCTGGGGCCTGATCGCCAGCATGTACATGGGCAACATCGTGGGCCTCATCGTGGTGCTCACCACCGTGCCATGGTGGGCGGCGATCCTGCGCATCCCCTTCACCATCATCGGTCCGGTGATCATCGTCATCTGCGCCATCGGCGCCTACACCGTCAACAACGCGATGTTCGACGTCTGGATGATGCTGTTCTTCGGCGTGCTCGGGTACCTGTTCAAGAAGCTGAAGTACCCGCTGGCGCCCCTGGTGCTGGCACTGGTGCTGGGCGACATGGCCGAGTCCAGCTTCCGCCAGGCCATGCTGCTCAGCCAGGGTTCGGTGACCATCTTCTGGAGCAACCCACTGGTGGGCACCATCTTCGCCATCGCCGTAGGCTTGCTGTTGTGGCCGCTGTGGGGTGCGGCCCAGGACATGGCGCGTCAGCGCGAAAAGAGGAGATTCGGGCCATGAAGATCTGTGTGGTCGGCGCCGGTGCGATCGGCGGCTATCTGGGAGCCCGCCTGTCGCGAGCCGGCGAGCAGGTGACTTTCATCGCACGCAACCGCAACCTGGCCGCCATCAACGCCAATGGCTTCCGCCTGTTGCTGGAGGACGGCAGCGAGGAGCACGCGCCCGATGTCCGTGCAGTGCAGGGCATGCAGGACGCCGGTCCTCAGGATGTCGTGCTGCTGACCGTCAAGGCGCATCAGGTGGGCGACCTGCTGCCGGACCTGCGGGCGCTGTTCGGCCCGCAGACCATGGTGGTGACCATGATCAACGGCATCCCCTGGTGGTACTTCCACAAGCTGGTCGGCGCGCACGAGGGCCGCGGCCTGGAAAGCGTGGACCCCGGCGGTCGCATCGCCGCGCACGTCGAGGCCGAGCGCATCATCGGCAGCGTGGTCTATCCCGCGGCCGAGCTGGTCGAACCGGGTGTGGTGAAGCTCATCGAAGGCAACCGCTTCACGCTGGGCGAACTCGACGGCTCGCGCAGCGAACGCATCGACGCCCTCTCGCAGGCCATGATGCGCGCCGGCTTCAAGGCCCCGGTGAGCAAGGACATCCGCGGCGAGATCTGGGTCAAGCTGTGGGGCAACCTCAGCTTCAACCCGATCTCGGCGCTGACGCATGCCACGCTGGAGGACATCTGCCGCTTTCCGCCCACGCGGGAGCTCGCCGCCCGCATGATGGCCGAGGCACAGACCGTGGCAGAGAAGCTCGGCGTCGAATTCCGGATCTCGCTGGACAAGCGCATTGCCGGTGCCGAGGCGGTGGGTGCGCACAAGACCTCGATGCTGCAGGACGTGGAGCACGGCCGCGCTGTCGAACTCGAGGCGCTTGTCGGTTCGGTGATCGAGCTCGGGCGGGTCACCGGCACGCCCACGCCCAACATCGAGGCCATCTACGCCGCCGTGTCGCTGCTGTCGCGCGGCCTGCAGTCTCGGCAGGGGCGGCTGCAGGTGCTGCCGGTCTGAGGCGTCCGCCGCTGCGGGTGAGGCCGCAAGCCCGGCGCGCGGGTTTCAGGCCCGCAGTGCGAAGTCGCGCACCACGGCTTCGCAGACGATGCCGGCGGGTTGATTGGCGCGCCACGCCACCTCGCCGCCCAGCAGCTTCATGCGCTTGCGCACGCCGCCCAGGCCCAGGCCCGGCGCCCACAGCTGGGGGTCGCCACCCACGCCGTTGTCGCTGACCTGGATGAACAGCCCTTGCGCGTCGATGCGCAGGTGCACCGACACCCGCGTCGCCCTGGCATGGTGGATCGCATTGGTGGCCAGTTCGCGCAGGACGCGCGTGATGGCGGACCACTGCACCATGCTCAGCTGGCCGTCGCACTCGATCTGCGTCGTCCATTCGAAATCCATGCGCGCAGCCTCCATGCGTTGCGCGAGGTCGCTCTTCCACTCGGCCACCGCATGGCTGAGGCGATGCTCGCTGGCCGCCAGGCCACGCGTCAGGGTCTTCAGGTCCTTCAGCGTGTGGCGAAGGTAGTCCTCCATCTCACGGGTTGGCGCCTGGTACATCAGGGTCAGCAGGCGCGCGCCGATGTCGTCGTGCAGGTCCTGCGCGATGCGCAGCCGCTCTTCGCTGCGACCGCGTTCGACGGCGGCGTCGTAGTCCACGGCCCGGCGGAGTTGCGCCACCACGCGGTCGGCGAGGACGGCGTCCTCGACGGTGAAGATGCGCCGCCCGCGGCCGGCGAAGCGCAGCACCAGGGACTGCGGTGCCGACGCCCCGAGGCCCGGGGGTGGCCGCAGCGGCACGCGCAGCGCGGCGCCGCCCCGCGCCACGCGTGACCGCAGGGGCGCGCTGTCGCTGCGGGTGATGTCCAGCGGCTCGAAGAGATCGTTCAGCAGCCCCGCCAGACCGGCTGGATAGTGCAGGGGTTGCGCCTGCACGTCGCGCGCTGCGCGATAGAGCTGCTCGAAGATGCGTTCGGTGCTCAGCGTCTGCCCTCCGGTGAATCTGCTGAAGATCCATTGGCGAAGGCCGGCATAGACGCCGAGCGCGAGGAAGACCACCAGTGCCAGCGATGTGAAGGGGCTCAGCGAGAACACCGCCACGAAGAGCAGATCGAGGGCCGAGGCGACGGCGCTGATGCCCGCCAGCAGTGCGAACTCCCGCATCACACGGCGAGAGCGCGTGACGAAGGGCGCCACCATGAGCAGCAGGGCCACGCCAAGGTGCCATGCCGCGGGCGCCACGACGGTCCAGGGCGATGGCCCGCTGGACGTCCTGCCGGGCAGCAGCATGACCGCCGTCACGACGACACCCAGCGCCAGCGCGCCGGCGACGAAGCCGCCGACGACCCTGGCCACCGGGTCGGCGCCCCGGCGGCGGGTGGCCAGGGTCAGCGCCAGTGCGGCAGCCGTGAAGGCAAGCAGCGCGGCTTGCAGCCAGCCCCAGGCAGGTGCCAGAACGCCGCTGCCGGCCAGGGCCAGCAAGGTCGCCGCAGTGGCCCAGGCGGTGCCGGCGATGGGTCGCCATGCCGCATGGCGCCGCGGATGCAGGGCCAGCGCATGGACGCCGGCCGCTGCAGTGGCCAGATCCAGTGCCATGCGCAGCGACAGGTCGATCTGCGACAGCGTGGGCGGCAGGCCGACGCCGGGCAGCATGCCTGTCGCCAGCAGCAGGACCTGTGCCGATTGGCAGGCCGCCATGAGCAGGTAGAGCAGGTTGGCCGGCTGCGGTCGCGACAGTGCCACCACCGCGCCCACCAGCATCAGCAGCATGGCCACGGCCATCAATGGCCAGTAGGGCAGGCCCATGCCGTCGTAGCTGCGCGGCACGAAGGGCACGCTGAAGGTCTGCCCGTCGGCCAGTCGCAAGCTCAGTGGCCCGTGCGCTGCCGCTTCAGACAGCGCACGCTGCAATGCGACATGGTGCGCCCTGGCCTCGTCCGTCACCTGCCAGCGGGGCGGCAATGCAAGCGCATGGACCGACACCGGCAGGCGCCGGCCCTGGGCGCTGGTCGCGGCAGCCAGCAAGGCGTTGTCGGGCAATGGCGGCCCGTGGGCGCCGACGGCCTGCACGACGATCCGGCCGGAAGCGTCGGCCGAGAAGTGCAGCGGCAGATGCGGCGTCTGGGCCAGCCAGCGCGTGGTCGCGAAGACGACCAGGCAGCTCGCCAGCGCCAGTGCGATGAGCAGGCGCAGCCGCCAGCCGATCCAGCGGCCCAGGGGATGCAGGCGAGGGCGCTGCACGGGTCGGGCGGCGACAGCGTCCACCGTGGGTCCGGCCGCGTCCGCTGCGGGGGCGCCGGCACCGGGAGCCTGCGCACTCATCGATTCACCTCGACTGCCCGGGTTTGCCCTGGCTACCGTGCGCGACGCGCGGGCCCGTCGTGAACGATGCCACCGCCCTTCAAACCAGCCCCTGCTTGCTGGCCAGCACGGCGGCCTCGGCCCGGCTGGACACGTTGAGCTTCTTGTAGATGGACTTGATGTGGTCGTTGACGGTGAACCACTTGATGCCCATCAGGCTGGCGATCTCCTTGATGGTGAAACCCTTGCTGAGGTAGGTGAGCACCTCGGTTTCCCGCGGCGTGAGGCGTTCGCAGTCGAGCGGGGCTTCGAGCGCGACGGGCCGGCTGGTCTGGAAGCTGCCGCTGTGCAGAAAACCGGAGTCGGTGTTGCGCACCTCGCCGCCCTGTCTGAAATGGCCCAGCAGCCGCCGGGCGATGGCCGGCGACAGCGGGGGCTGGCCGCGCACGATCTTCTGCAACTCCTCCACCAGCACCTCGAAACGGTCTTCCTTCAGCAAGTAGCCGTCGGCGCCGCATTGCAGCGCAGGGAACAGGTGCTCGTCGTCGGAGTACAGCGTGGTGACGATCTTCGTGGCCGGGTACTGCGACAACTCGGTCAGCAGTTCCATGCCGTTGCCGTCAGGCAGTTCGAGGTCGACGAGGATCAGCTTGAAGGGCTCGGTGCCGTTGGCGCCGCTGGCCGCCCTGACCTGGCGCCGCGCACCTTCCAGGTCGCCGGCCTCGGCGATCTGGTGGGCGTCGCTGAAGCTCTCGCGCACCACCCGGCACAGGAAGCTGCGCGCGACGGGATTGTCTTCCAGTATCAGCACCTTCACGCTCATGACGGCTCCTGTGAAAAGCTCTCTGCATGCTAGCGTGATTGGACCGGCCCGGCGATGCCCGCTGATGGGGGGCGAGCAGACCCCCTAGCTTGAAGCTTCGCCACAGGGCGCGCGCCCCGGCGCGGCCGTGTCCCGTCCGGCACGGGCCGGCTCCTACAATCCACCGATGAACATCCTGATAGCCAACGACGACGGCTACCTCGCGCCGGGCATCGCCGCGCTGGTCAAGGCCTGCCAGGGCCTCGGCCACATCGACGTCATCGCCCCGGAGCAGAACGCCAGCGGGACATCGAACTCGCTCACGCTGCACCGGCCGCTGAACGTCTTCGAAGCGCGCGGCCCCGAGGTGCGGGGCTTCAAGGTGGTCGGGGGCACGCCGTCCGACTGCGTGCACGTGGCGCTGACCGGCCTGCTGCCGCGGCGCCCCGACCTCGTCATCTCGGGCATCAACAACGGTGCCAACATGGGCGACGACACGCTGTATTCCGGCACCGTGGCGGCTGCGATGGAGGGTTTCCTGTTCGGCATCCCGGCCATCGCCTTCTCGCAGGGCGAGAAGGGCTGGGCTCATCTCGACGAGGCCGCCGCCACCGCCCGATCGATCATCGACGACCTGCTGGCCAACGGGCCCCTGCGCGGACCCTGGCTGCTGAACGTGAACATTCCGAACCGGCCCGACGCGGTGTCCCTGCCCAGGGTCGTCACCCGCCTCGGCCGGCGGCACGCCAGCGAACCCGTGATCGCGCAGACCAGCCCCCGCGGCGAGACGATCTACTGGATCGGACCGGCCGGTGACGCCCGTGAAGCAGGCGAAGGCACCGACTTCCATGCCGTGGCCAGCGGCAAGGTGAGCATCACCCCGCTGCAGGTCGACCTCACGGACCACGCGTCGCTGGGCCATTGGGGCGAACGGATGCGAAAGGGCGCATGACGAAGAAGCCGTCGCCGGCACGCTTCCCGGTGGGCCTGGACCGGCTGGGCGGCGGGTCGCGCACCGCCGCGTCGCCCTTGCTGCGACCGCAGCGCCCCGTGCACGAGGCGGCACGCGACGCCGCGCGAGCGGCGTCGCCCAGCGGCCTGGGCATGGACTCATCTGCAGTGCGGCGGCGCATGGTCGAGAGACTGCGCGCCGGCGGCGTCGACCACGAAGCCGTGCTGGCGGCATTTGCGGCCGTGCCGCGCCACGAGTTCGTCGACACTGCGCTGGCCACCCAGGCCTACGAGGACACAAGCCTGCCGATCGGATTCAACCAGACGATCTCGAAGCCTTCGGTGGTGGCCCGCATGCTGTCGCTGCTCTTCGAAGGCGACAGCGCACGTACCGGCGGCTCGCTCGGTCGTGTGCTCGAGATCGGCACCGGCTGCGGCTACCAGACGGCCCTGCTGGCCAGGCTGGCGCGGCGCGTCCTGTCCATCGAGCGTCTGAAGCCGCTGCACGACAAGGCGCGCGACAACCTCCAGACGCACCGGGGAGGCGACGTGCGGCTGGTGTGGGGCGACGGACGCCTGGGCCATGCGCCGAACGCGCCGTTCGACACCATCATTGCGGCAGCCGGCGGCGAAGACCTGCCGGCAGCCTGGGTCGAGCAGCTGGCCGAGGGCGGCCGGCTCGTGGCACCCGTGCACGACGCCGCCTCGGGCGGTCAGGTGCTTCTGGTGGTGGACAGGCGCGCTGACGGGGTCGTGCAGCGCCTCGCCGATGCCGTGCACTTCGTCCCTCTAAAATCCGGCAAGCAATGACCGAGGTCTGTAACACGATGATTTCCAGCCGACTGACCGCGAGACGATCGCCTTGCCGGCCTGCCGCGCGATCCTTGCTCGCCAGCGTTCTGGTTGCCGTGATGCTGCTCGCAGGATGCGCCACCGGCATCAACCAGGCCCCGGTCGAGGACCGGTCCGGCTCGCGCCCGTCCCCCGGCGGTCAGACCACCGCGCCGGCGGCGGCGCTTCCAGGGCCTCCGGCGGCGTCAGCGGCCGCTCTGGAGGCACAAGCCCGTGCCAACGCCGAACTGGCGAACAAGCCCGGGTTCTACCAGGTCAAGCCCGGCGACACCCTGATCCGCATCGGCCTCGAGCAAGGCCAGAACTGGCGTGACGTGGCGCGCTGGAACAACATCGACAACCCCAACATCATCGAAGTGGGGCAGGTGCTGCGCGTGGCGCCTCCGGCCCCCGAAGGGGCGGGCGCGGTCGCCCGGCCCGTGGCGCAAGGCGGCAGGATCGAGGCCCGACCGCTCGATGCAAAGACACCCCCGGGCACGCCCACACCCGGCCCCGACGCAGCGTCACCGCCTTCGACGGCCGGCAGTGCCACCCCGGCGGCCACGACGCCCGTTCCTCCCGCGGCCACACCTGCGCCGCCGCCCCCGCCGGCACCGCCGGCCGCGTCGCGCGAACTCGACGACGACATCACCTGGGGCTGGCCCGCCGCGGGTACCTTGGCCGCGCCCTTCGAAGAGGGTCGCAACAAGGGAATGGCCATCGTCGGCAAGGCTGGGGACCCGGTCTTCGCGGCGGCTGACGGTCGGGTGGTCTATGCCGGGTCGGGTCTGCGCGGCTACGGCAATCTCATCATCGTCAAGCACAACAACACCTACCTCACGGCCTACGCGCACAACCAGGTGCTGCTGGTGAAGGAGGACCAGGCGGTCCGTCGCGGGCAGCGGATTGCGGAGATGGGTTCCACCGATGCAGAGCGCGTGCAGCTCCACTTCGAGATCCGGCGCCAGGGCAAGCCGATCGACCCGGTCAGGTTGTTGCCGCCCCGCTGAGCCGCGGTGCCGCCCCGGGCCGCCGGCATCAGCGTTTCCCAGCAGTGTGAACAGGAACCTGCGCCGCTAGCATCCGCCCGTCCTCATCGGCGCGGAGCCCCTCCTTGCAGATCTTGCAGCTCGTCATCAGCGGTGTCGCGCAGGGTTGCATCTACGGGTTGATCGCACTCGGATTCGTCCTCATCTACAAGGCCACCGAGACGGTGAGCTTCGCGCAGGGCGAGTTGATGATGCTGGGCGCCTTCCTGGGCCTGGCGTTGATGACGATCCTGGGTTTCCCGTTCTGGCTGGCGGTGCCCAGTGCCATCGCCGCCATGGCTGTCTTCGGCATGCTGGCCGAGCGGCTCGTCATCCGTCCCATCCTGGGGCAGCCGGCGTTTTCGATCGTGATGCTGACCATCGGCATCGGCTACGTGGCGCGTGGCGCGATCACGATGATCCCCGCCATCGGGACCGAGACGCACATGCTGCCCGTGCCGTACAAGGACGCCGTCGTGCGCGTCGGCGCGCTGGTCATCAACATCGAGCAGATGGTGGTGATCGGTGCCACCGCCGTGCTGTGTGCCCTGCTGTTCGCGCTGTTCCGCTTCAGCAAGGTCGGCATCGCGATGCAGGCCTCGTCGCAGAACCAGCTCGCGGCCTATTACATGGGCATCCCGGTGCAGCGCCTGAACGGCCTGGTGTGGGGCCTGGCAGCGGCGGTGGCGGCCATCGCGGGCCTGCTGCTGGCCCCCATCACCTTCGTGCACGCCAACATGGGCATCATCGGCCTGAAGGCCTTTCCGGCCGCCGTGGTGGGCGGGTTCGGCAGCCTGCCGGGCGCCATCGTCGGTGGCCTCATCATCGGTCTGGTCGAGTCGTTCTCGGGCTTCTACCTGCCCGAAGGCTTCAAGGACATCGCCGCCTACGTGGTGGTGCTG
>LNFM01008905.1_pt1 | contig 14902 bp, 14 predicted proteins | sample 596031 | NCBI WGS metagenome assembly LNFM01 (sample SAMN04254537, study PRJNA301005) | activated carbon metagenome | isolation source: dual media filters at the Ann Arbor, Michigan drinking water treatment plant | place: USA: Ann Arbor
CGGCGGCGTCACCCAGGTCCTCAACTTCAACAGCCTCGACGCTGCCCTGGCCCAATTGACCGGCCCCAACCTGGCCGCCACCTTTCCGAACTACGTGGATGGCACGGCGGTTCAGTCCACCGTCAACGTGAACGGCGCACCGTTCAACGTTGTGGTGCCGGCTGGAACGACGATCCCCGTCGTGCAGGATCCGTCGACCGGTGCAGCGATCGCATTCCCGAACAGCACCAGCACGGCCGCAGTCGCCAATGTTCGCGCCTTCTTCCAGGGGCAACCCAACAGCGGCGTGCCCGTTTCCCAATTGCCGGCCGACGTGCAGGCCGCCCTTCCCGCCGGGGTGCGCAATGCGCCGCCGCTGAGCGTAACAACCATTCTGCAGAGCGCAGTCGCCACCGCCACTTCCGACCCGGTCGCCGGCAACCCGACGGCCCTGCTCCCCTCGATGGTGGCTGCGGATTACCTCGCCGCTTCGGCACCCTCGGGCGGCATGCTCGGTGTGAACCAGGCGCGCACCGGCGGCTGGCGCTTCAACATCGGTATGAACGTCAACCTGGCCACGGGTGGCGATGCCGATACGCAACAAATCGGCGCCCCGCTGCGCGCCTCCTATTATTTTGCGCGCACCGCGACGGAAGTGTTCCTCGACGCCCCATTGAGCTGGGTCAGCGTCAGCAGCGTGGACCTCTTCCAGGGTTCGACGGGCGTCGGCGTCCGCCAGCGCGTGCTGAGTGGCCAGGGCTACGAGTGGAATGTCACGGGCGGCATCCGCTGGGGCATCGCCGGTTCGCAGGCCTATGGTCGTGGGTCGGGCGCGATCGGTGGCTCGCTGAGCAGCGACCTGCGCTTTGCGCTGCCCGCCAGCTACGTGCTCGCGATCACCAACACCATGGCGTACTATGAGACCCTTGAGGTCAATTACGGCGGCAGCGCGGTCCGCTATGACCTGCAGAACCAGTTTTACCGCAACGGCTTCACCCTGGCCCGCCCGATCGGCCAGACCCGCGGCGGGCTTCCCCTGCAGGCCGGACTGACCTTCGTGCAGACCAACGTCACGGGTGACCGCTCGCGCGTGAACAACTGGCAGGAATACGGCGTTGTTGTCGCCATGGGCGGCAACCTGCCCACCCGCTTCACCGCCACCTACATGGACGGCAATAACGGGTTCCAGGGCTTCCGCTTCGGCTTCACCACCGCGTTCTGAGCCTCGCCTGAAGGCCCGCCACCATTCGTGGTGGCGGGCCAATCCGGGTCCGCGCATCCCCTCCCGCCCCGCACGGTCATCCGATGAAACATCTCCCCGCCCTCCTCCTCGCCGCTTTGCTTTTCCCCGCCGCCGCCCAGGCGCAGGCGAACCGCAATTGCGTGAGCGCGACTGCCCTCCAGCTCCAGCCCATCGTCGTGGTGCCCGAGGCCGGGTTCTTCAGTTATCGGCTGCAGGTCTTCAATGCGGGTGGGGCGGCGCGCAACTTCTCGTATCACTTCCCGCTGCCGCTGCTGATGCCGCCGCCGGGCGCGGTCTATGCCTTCAACATCCGCCCCAGGCAGACCATCACCATCCCGCTCGGCACAACGCAGCAGCGCGCCGCGGATCAGGCCCTGCGGGACGCGCTGAGGATCACCTGCCACTCCTGAGCCAGGCCCGCGCGAATTCCTCCTGCGCCGGCGTCTCGACCGCACGGGGATCATGCGCGGCGCGCACCCAGGCTACGGGATCGCCGGGAACACCCGTCTCGGCGGCGAGGCACGCCAGCACCGTTCCGGTGCGGCCCAGCCCGGCGCGGCAGCCGACATAGAATACCCGGTCCGGCTCCGCTGCCATCGCCGCGCGCAGTGCATCGAGGGCGGCCCGCAGGGCTGCCGGGTCAGGCAGGCCGAAATCCACGATATCCAGCGTCATCGCCGCTTCGGCGCGGTTCGGCGCGTGCGGATCCAGGCAAAGGCCGAAGGCCCCCTCAGGCAGGGCGGTGAAGGGCCCCGCGGCGAACCGCACCCCCCCGATTCTCACGGAACGGGCTGCGCCACCGCCGCGGGCTCCGCCTCGCGCAGCGCCTCGGCCTGACGCTTCAGCCGCGCGAAGGAGCGGGCGGAGAAGTACAGCATGCCGAAATACATCAGCCCCCCGAGGGAGAGGGCCGCCCAGGGCTCGGTCACCAGGAAGGCGACATAGGCGCCGGTGCCCAGCAGCAGCGGCAGCACCATCTGCGAGGGCACCTTGAAGTTCTTGAAGGACCAGGAGGGCAGCGTGCTCACCATCAGCCCGCCCACCAGGAAGAGCATGGCCGCGCTGAAGATCGGATGGCGCACCGCCTCGGCCATCCCGACCCAGCCCCATTCGGCAAAGCCGAGCGAAGCAAAGAGCGGCAGCAGGGCCAGGCCGGCCCCGGCCGGGGCGGGGACGCCCGTGAAGAAGTTATACGCATAGGCCGGCTTGAGCACCGGCACAGCACCCGGCTCGGCGATGCTGGCGGCGTTGAATCGCGCCAGCCGCAGCGCGCTGCACACGGCGAACATCATGCCGGGGATATAGCCGATGGGCCCCGCATTCTGCAGCGTCCAGAGGTAGAGGATCAGCCCCGGCGCCACGCCGAAGCAGAGGAAATCGCTCAGGCTGTCGAATTCCGCGCCAAAGCGCGAGGTGCCCTTGAGGAGGCGCGCGATGCGCCCATCCAGCCCGTCAATCACGCCCGCTGCCACGATGAAGGCCGCCGCCTGGGCGAAGCGCCCCTCCAGCCCGAAGCGGATCGCCACCAGCCCGGCGCAAAGCCCCATCATGGTGAGCAGGTTGGGGATCAGGCGGTTGAAGGAGGGCCCGCGGTAGCGCGGCCGCGTCCGCGTGCCCTGGAAGCGCCGCAGCCGCCCGCGCAGGCCGGGGCGTGTCACGTCAGCTCTGCCAGGATGGATTCCCCACCGATCATCGTCTGGCCCACCAGGACCAGCGGCTTCACGCCCTCGGGCAGGTAGACATCGGTGCGGCTGCCGAAGCGGATGATGCCGAAGCGCTCACCCGCCATCAGGCGGTCTCCCTCATGCGCGGTGCAGATGATGCGGCGCGCGACGAGGCCTGCGATCTGCACGCAGGCCAGGTCCCGCCCATCGGGCAGCTCGAAGCGAAGCGCGTTGCGCTCATTCTCCTCCGAGGCCTTTTCCATGCTGGCATCGATGAACTTGCCATGGCGGTAGGAGATCCGCGCCACGCGGCCCTGCACCGGGCTGCGGTTCACATGCACATCCAGCACCGAGAGGAAGATCGCGACGCGCCAGCGCGGCGCATCGCCCATGTTCAGCTCGGCCGGCGGGATGGCGGGGCCGACCAGCACCACCTTGCCATCGGCCGGCGCCAGGACGAGGTCATGCCGGGCGGGCGGTACGCGCTTGGGATCGCGGAAGAAATACAGGCAGAAGGCGGTGAAGGCCACGCCGATCCAGAAGAGCCAGGAGCCCAGGATCAGCCCGCCCACCAGCGCGACGCCCGCGCCCGCATAGATGAAGGGACGCCCGGCGGGGTGCGGCGGAGCGAGGACGAGGGAGAGGCTGTTCGCGAGAGACATTGGCGGGTTTATCCTCCGTTCACTCATTTGCGGCAAGTTGTGTCTTGCATGATCACGCTCGGTCCCTTCGCCGTCTCCCCGGACGGCACGCTCTCCCCTCGCGCCCCCGGGCTCAGCCCGGCGATTCGCTTCGCATGGCGCGGCCGCTCCTGTGAGGCCTTGATGCACGAAGGAAGCCTCCGGCTGCGTGCCATCGCCGGGCGCATCCCTTCCACCGCCGAACCAGGCGCGGACCGGCATTTCACGGCCCGCGCCGTGGCGGATATGCCGGCGGAGATGCCAGAGGGGTGGCGGCTTCGCCTGACCGCCGACCATCGCGTCGCGGTCGAGGTGCAGGCGCCGCCACGGAGCACCGCGGTCGGGGTGCTGGGCGAATTGGTGCGCTTCGCCCTGGCGCTGGACCCCTATCTGGACCGGCTGGAGGGCGTGGGGGCCTGATCCGGCCGCTCCACTTCGCTCAGTTCAGCAGGGACCAGATCTGCGGCGCCGTCAGCGGCATGCGGACCGTGTTGGCCGCCGCGCCCTTCCCCGCCCGCGCCAGGGCATCCGCCACCGCATTCATCACGGCCGGCGTCGCCCCGATGGTGCCGAGCTCGCCCACGCCCTTCACGCCGAGCGGATTGGTCAGGCAGGGAATGCTGGTGTCGAGCTTCGTCGCATAGTCGCCCACCATGTCGGCGCGGGGCAGGCAGTAATCCATGAAGCTGGCGGTCAGCGGCTGCCCGGTCTCGGCGTCGTAGATCACATGCTCGCACATGGCCTGGCCGATGCCTTGCAGCGCGCCGCCCACCACCTGGCCCTCCACGATCATCGGGTTCACCACGCGCCCTGCATCATTCACCGAGGCGTAGGAAGCGATGACGACCTCGCCCGTCTCGGGGATCAGTTCCACCTCGCAGACGTGGCAGCCATTGGGCCAGGTGGGGCCGGAGACGGAGCTGGTGTGGTCGATGAAGATGCGCCCCTCAGGCTGGCGGGCCGCGAGGTCAAACAGGCCGATGGCGCGATCTGTGCCGGCCACGGTGAAGGCGCCGGCGCGGTATTCGATGTCGGCGGCCGCCGTTTCCAGCGCCTCGGCGGCCATGTCGCGGGCCTCATCCACCGTCTTGTCGGCGGCGAGCTTGACGGCTGAGCCGGCGGTGAAGAGCGAGCGGGAGCCGGCTGAGCCAAAGCCGCTGCCGCGATCACTGTCGCCGAAGACCACCTGGATGCGGTCCAGTTCCACGCCGAAGACATCCACGGCCAACTGGGCATAGCTGGTGGCGATGCCCTGGCCCATGCCCTGGGTGGTGGCGTAGATCTCGATGCTGCCATCGCCCTTGACCGCGATGGTCACGCGCTCCTCGAAGACATTGCCGCCGGTCCATTCCAGGAAGGTGGCCATGCCGCGGCCGCGCAGGCGGCCCTTGGCGCTGGAGGCGGCGGCGCGGGCGGCAAAGCCGCTCCAGTCGGCCAGCACCAGGCCCTGATCCAGGATCCGCTCGAAGGAGCCGGAATCATAGGTCATCGCCATGGCGTTCTTGTAGGGCATCTGGCTGGGCGCGATCATGTTGCGCCGGCGCAGCTCCGCCGGGTCCAGCGCCATCTTGCGCGCGGCCGTGTCGAACAGCCGCTCCAGCAGGTAGATCGCCTCGGGGCGGCCGGCGCCGCGATAGGGGCCGGTCGGTGCCGTATTGGTCAGCAGCGCCTGGAAGCTGAAATCCACCAGGGTGATGTTGTAGATGCTGGTCGAGACCCAGGGGCCCACCAGCAGCTGGATCGCGACGCTCGCATTGCGCGGATAGGCGCCCATGTCGGCCTGGGTGCGGACGCGCAGCGCCAGGACTTTGCCTTCGGCGTCCAGCGCCATCTCGGCGCGGCTTTCCGTGGCGCGGCCATGCAGGGCGGAGAGGAAATCCTCCATGCGGGTCGCGGCCCATTTCACCGGGCGGCCCAGCATGCGGGCGGCATAGGCAACCACACCCTCCTCCGGGTTCAGGCCGGTCTTCATGCCGAAGCCGCCGCCGACATCGCCCACCAGGACGCGCAGCTTGTCGGTGGGAATATCGAGCAATTCCTTGCAGATGGCATCACGCACGCCCGACGGCATCTGGCAGGAGAGGCGCAGCGTGATGCGCCCGGTCTCGCTGTCATATTCGCCGAGCGCCACGCGCGGCTCCATCGAGACGGGGGCAAGGCGCTGATTCTCGATATCGAGACCCACGACATGGGCGGCGTTGGCAAAGGCGGCTTCGGCGGCGGCGGCATCGCCATAGCGGCTCTCGGCGACCAGGTTGCCCGGCGCGCCCTGCCAGACCAGCGGCGCGCCCGCGGCTGCGGCATTGCCCGGGCCGATCACGGCCGGCAGTTCCTCGTATTCCACCTCGATCGCCTCGGCCGCGTCGCGCGCCTGGCCCAGCGTCTCGGCGATGATCGCGGCGACGGGCTCACCCACGAAGCGCACCTCCTCCACCGCCAGGCAGTGGCGCGGCGGTGCGGTGAGGGCCGAGCCATCGGGCCGCTTGAAGGGGAGTGCGACGAACATCGGCTTCACGCCCGCTGCCACCAGGTCGGCGCCGGTCAGGATGGCCACGACGCCCGGCATGGCGGCGGCGGCCGCGGTGTCCATGGAGACCAGCTTCGCATGGGCATGGGGCGAGCGGAGGAAGACCATCTGCGTAACGCCGGTGGGCGCGAAATCATCGGTGAACTGGCCCTGGCCCGCCAGCAGCGCCTTATCCTCGATGCGGCGCACGGCCTGGCCGCTGCCGAAGCGGCCGATCTGGGGCGGGTTACCATCGGGCATGGTCGCGTTCCTTCGTGTTGTCGGCGCGAGCCTAGCAGCGGGGCCAAGGGGCTGACGAGAGCCCCGCTCAGAGCCGGTGGATGTGCAGCCCGCCATCAATATGGAAGGAATCGCCCGTGCTGAAGGGCAGCGCGCCGGAGGCCAGCAGCGCCACCGCGCGGCCCACCTCCTCGGCCTCGCCCCAGCGGCGGATGGGCGAGAGCCCGGCCGCGATCCGCGCGTCGTAGCGCGCGGCCACGGGGGCGGTGAGGTCGGTGCGGATCACGCCGGGGCGGATGTCATGCGCGGCAATGCCGGCCTCGGCCAGGCGCAGGGCGAAGAGCTTCGCCAGCATCGAGGTCGCGGCCTTGGAGGCGGTGTATTCGGCGCGGTCTTCCGAGGCGAGGGCTGCATTGGCCGAGGAAATGAAGGTCAGGCTGCGCGGGCCGCGCAAGGGCGCATCGGGCTCCAGCATGCGGCGCGCCACGGCCTGGGCCAGGAAGAAGGCGCCACGGGTGTTGATGGCGAAGCAGCTGTCCCAGGATTCGGGCGTCACCTCCAGCAGGTCACCACGGCGCAGCGCGCCAACACCGGCATTGTTGACCAGGCATTCGAGACCGCCGAAGGCGGCCCAGGCGGCGGCGACCAGGGCCGAATGCGCCTCCAGCGCCGCGACATCGGCGGGCAGGAAGGCGAAGGCGCCGCCGGCGGCGCGCACCGCCGCCTCCGTCTCGGCCGCACCTTCCGCCGCGATGTCGCTGCCCACCACATCGAAACCCGCGCCGGCCAGGGCCACGCAGATGGCCCGGCCGATGCCGCGCCGCGCGCCGGTGACCAGCGCCGCCGGACGGGAGCTCATGCCGCGATCCATTCGGCCAGCACCTCGACGGCCGCCATCAGGTCGGGCGTGTCCATCGCCTCACGCGGGTTGTGGCTGCCATTCTGGTTGCGAACCAGCAGCATGCCGGTCGGCACGCCCGAGGCCGCGAAGTTGTTCGCGTCATGGCTGCCGGGGCTGTTCAGGTGCGGGGCCGCGATTCCGCATCGCGCGGCGGCTTCGGTCAGCCCCGCGATGATTCCGGGGTCCATCAGCCCAGGCGCGGCGGCGCTGCGCTCGCCCAGCACGATGGCAACACCCCGCCGCGCCGCGACCTCGGCCGCAATGCGCTGCAACTCGCCCTCCAGCGCGGCGAGATGGGCGGCGCTGTAGCCGCGGAGATCGAGGCTCATCTCGAAATCGCCCGAGACCGCCGTCAGGCTGTGCTTGGCAGCGGGCGTGTGGAAGCGGCCGATGGTGACGGCCATGGGGCGCCCGGCCGCTTCCTCGGCGAGCCAGAGCTGTTCCAGCGCCAGCGAGACATCCGCGCCCGCCAGCGCCGCATCCCGCCGGAAGCGATGCGGCAGCCCGGTATGCGCGTCCTCGCCGGTGATGCGGATGAAGGGGTGCCGCACATTGCCGGGATTGGCGAGGCAGACGGCCAGCGGCGCGCCGGCCTCGATGAGCTGCGGCGCCTGCTCGATATGCACCTCCAGATAGGCGCCCATCGCCTTGGGGTCGCGCAGGGGCGTGCCTTCGCGCAGCCGGGCGGGATTGCCGCCACAGGCGGCGATGCTCTCGGCGAGCGTCAGGCCGGTGCGTGCATGCGGCAGGTCCAGCGCGCCCTCCGGCAGGCGGGCCAGCAGGCAGCGGCTGCCGATCAGGCCCAGGCCGAACCACACCGCCTCCTCGCAGCGCAGCGCCAGCACCTCGATGTCGCGGCGGGGTGTCACACCCGCCGCCTGCAAGGCCGCCACCGCGCCGAGCCCGGCGATGACGCCCGCCGCGCCGTCGAAATTGCCGCCCTGCACGATGCTGTCGAGATGCGAACCGATCAGGATGGGTGCGGCCTGCGGGTTCCTGGCCGCCCAGCGCAGCGTGAGGTTCGCGCCCTCATCCAAGCTGGTCTCCATGCCCAGGGCGCTGCCGGCCTTGGCGATCAGGGCCTGCGAGGCATTCTCGCCCTGCCCATAGGCGTCACGCGTGATGCCCGGCGGGTCGTCCCCGATTTCCGCCACGCCATCCAGCAGGCGCTGGACCAGCGCCGTCTGCGCGGCAACCGCCGCGGCAAGGCTCACAGCACCACCCCGCGGATCTGCGCCTCGGGGATGCCGAGACGCGTGGCGGAGGCCGAGAGATCGCCCCAGGTCACGTCATCCAGCGGGATGCCCTGGGCCAGGCGCTCGGCCTTGGCGCGGCGCTCGGGGTCGCCGGGCAGCAGGACGCGGCCGGGCGCGCTGGCCTGGACGTGGTCGCAGATCGCCTGGACCTCATGCCCGAAGCCCGGGCTTTCCGCGAGGCGCGCGGGGTCGAGGATGAAGCCCATCATCCCGTTCACGATGCCGCGATCATTCGGGTTCCTGGGCTCATTCGTGCCGCCGCCGGTGAGCGCGCCGGCCAGGATTTCACACACCAGCGCGAGGCCATAGCCCTTGTGCCCGCCAAAGGAGAGCAAGGCACCGCGCGGCCCCTGACCATACATGACGGCCGCATCCGTGCTGGGCTCGCCCTCATGCGTCACCAGGGCACCCGCCGGCACCGGCTTGCCCGCATTGAAGGCCACCTTCACCTTGCCGACCGCGATGGCGCTGGTGGCGAAGTCGAGGATGATCGGATCAGGCGACTTCGGGATGCCGATGCAGATGGGGTTCGTCCCCATCCGCCCATCCGCCCCACCGAAGGGCGAGACCACCGGCGCGCCGCTCACCGCATTCACAAAAAACAGGCCGATCATCCCCTCGGCTACGGTCATTTCCGCATAGGCGCCGATGCGGCCGAGATGATGCGTGTTGCGCAGCCCGAAACAGGCCAGCCCATGCTCGCGCGCGGCCGCGATGCCCGCCGCCGTCACCTGCCGGCCAATGCATTGGCCATAGCCCATATGCCCGTCCCAGACCGAGAGCGAGCCGGCGCCGCCCACCTGCTCGGCGACCGCGTTGGGCGTGATCAGCCCCTTCTCGGTGTTCTCGACATAGCGCGGCACGAGTTGCATGCCGTGGCTGTCATGCCCTTGGAGGTTGGCCTCCACCAGATCGGCCGCCACCTGGCGGGCCACCTCGGGCACGGCGCCGACGCGGGTGAGCATCTCGGCCACCAGGGCGATCAGCTTGTCATGGGCGATGCGGGGCATGCGGCGTGTTTCCTCCTTGGCGCGGGCGTGATCGAAACACGCGGGCGCGGGTTCCGCCACCACCCGCCCCGCGTTACGCTTTGAGCATGGAAACGCCCTGGCCTCAGACCATCCCCGACGAAGCCGCGCTGGAGGAGGTGCTCTCCCGCCCCGATCCCGCGCTGATCGCCGACCTTGCCGCCGTGCCGGGCGACATCCTGGTGCTGGGCGCCGCCGGCAAGATGGGCCCGACGCTGTGCCGCCTGGCCAAGCGCGCAGACCCCGCGCGGCGGGTGATCGCCGTCGCCCGCTGGTCCGAGCCGGGGCTGCGCGAGCGGATGGAATCCTGGGGCATGGAATGCCTCTCGGCCGATCTCTCGGATGACGCGGCGCTGGCCGCCCTGCCCGATGCACCCAATGTCATCTTCATGGCCGCGCGCAAATTCGGCAGCACGGGGAATGAGGCGCTGACCTGGGCGATGAACGTGCTGCTGCCCGCGCGTGTCGCGGCGCGATGGGCCGCCTCGCGCATCGTCTTCTTCTCCACCGGCAATGTGCTGCCGCTGGTTCCGGTCGCCAGCGGCGGCGCGGATGAAAGCGTCACACCCGCGCCGGTCGGCGAATACGCGGCCTCCTGCCTGGGGCGCGAGCGGATTTTCCAGCATGCGGCGGCCACGCGGGGCACGCCCGGCTTCGGGATCCGGCTGAACTACGCGATTGATCTGCGCTATGGCGTGCTGCACGACCTGGCGCTGAAACTGGCCTCGGGCACGCCCATCCCGCTCGCCATGGGGCATGCCAATGTGATCTGGCAGGGCGATGCGAATGCCTGGACGCTGCGCGCGCTGCGCCACGCCGATTCCACCTGCCCCGTGCTGAACGTGACAGGGCCGGAGATCCTCTCCATCCGCTGGGCCGCCACCCAACTCGCCGCGCGGATGGATGTGGAGCCGCATTTCGTGGGCGAGGAAGCGCCGACCGCCCTGCTCTCCAACGCCGCGCGGGCCTTCGGCGTGTTCGGCTATCCCCGCGTGCCGGTGGCGCTGCTGCTGGATTGGGTGGCCGATTGGGTCAAGGGCGGCGGGCGCAGCCTGGGACGGGCGACCAAGTTCGAAGTACGGGACGGGAAATTCTGATGCGCTGGACAGATTGGCCCGCGGGGCTACCGCAGACGCTGCGCCAGGGCTGCGCCATCCCCGCACACCCGCTGGCGCTGAACGCCGAGCGCAAGCTGGATGCACGGCGGCAGCGTACGCTTTCGCGCTATTACCTCGCCGCTGGCGCCGGCGGCCTGGCCGTCGGCGTCCACACCACGCAATTCGCAATCCGCGAAGCGGGGATGCACGCGCCCGTACTGCGCATCGCCGCCGAGGCCGCACGCGAGGTCGCGCAGATGCCCCTGCTGGTGGCCGGCGCCATCGGCCGCACCGAGCAGGCGGTGCGCGAGGCGCAACTGGCGCGCAGCGAGGGGTATCACGCCGTCCTGCTTGGCCTCGCCGCCTTCAAGGGCGCCAGCGAGGACGAGATCGTCGCGCATTGCCGCGCCGTCGCTGCGGAGATGCCGGTCTTTGGCTTCTACCTCCAGACCGCGGTAGGCGGCGTGCCGCTTTCCGCGAATTTCTGGCGGCGCTTCGCGGAGATCGAGAACGTCATCGCCATCAAGATCGCGCCCTTCGACCGGTACCGCACGCTGGATGTGCTGCGTGGCGTGCTGGAAGCGGGCGCGCAAGACCGCATCGCCCTCTACACCGGCAATGACGACCACATCGTGGCCGACCTGCTGACCCCCTTCCGCCTGGGGCATCGCGGCAAGCTGCATGAGTTGCGCATCGTGGGCGGCTTGCTCGGCCATTGGTCGGTCTGGACGCGTGCGGCCGTGGATTTGCAGGCGCGCTGCCGGGCCGTTCGCGGTGACGTCCCGGCCGATCTGCTGGCGCTCGATGCGGCGGTGACGGAGATGAACGCCGCCGTCTTCGATGTCGCGCATGGCTTCCACGGCGTCATCGCCGGTTGCCACGAAATCCTGCGCCGCCAGGGCCTGCTGGAGGGCATCTGGTGCCTCGACCCTGCAGAGGGCCTCTCTCCCGGCCAGGCCGAGGCACTGACGGCCGTGGCCGAACGCTACCCGGACCTCACGGATGACGCATTCGTGGCGGCGAACCGCGAGACCTGGCTTGCTTGACCTGCCGCGCGCCGCCGCCCTCTCGGCGCTGATCGGCTGGAACCAGACCGAGGCGGATTGGCGTCTATTCGCCACCCAAGGCCGCGTGGAAGCGCTGGATGACGGAGGCGCGGCACTGGCTGCCACCGCCGCCACGCTGCGCTATGCGCCCCATCTGGCCTGGGTCTCCATGGTGCTGGTGCGGCCCGACCTCCGCCGCAAGGGCCATGCGACCCGGCTGATGCGCTGGGCCATCGAGAGCCTCGCGGGCACCGCCTGCATCGCGCTCGACGCCACGCCGGCCGGGCGGCCGGTCTATGAGAGGCTGGGCTTCGCGGCACGCTCGGGCTTCGCGCGCTGGCGGCTTCCCGGGGTGGTCGCGCCATCGGGCGTGGCGGTGCGGCCGATACGGGCGGAGGAGCTTCCCGCCGTGATCGCGCGCGACGCGGAGGCCTTCGGCGCGCCTCGCACAGCGCTGCTGCGCGACTTCTTCGCCCGCCTGCCGCAAGCGGCGTTCATCGCAGCCGATGGCAGCTTCGTCCTGGCGCGCGAAGGCCATCGCCACCCACAGATCGGCCCGCTCGTGGCGCGCGATGCCGCCACCGCGCAAGCGTTGCTCGCCGCTGCCGGCGCGGCATTGGCGCAGCCCTGCCTGGTTGACATCCGGGACACGGCGACGGTGCTGCTCGCGTCCTGCGTGGCGGCCGGCGGCGTGGCGGAGCGTCCCTTCACCCGCATGTCCCTCGGCGGCCCCCTGCCGGGCGATTCCAGCCTCTCGCCGCTGCTTGCCGGGCCGGAGTTCGGCTGATCCCCCCACCGCTGATCCTTGACGCGTCCCGAAGCGCGGGCGCAGCATCGCGATAACCAACGGGTTACCCGACGCTTGAGGAAGCAGACATGACGAATCGCCGCACCTTCCTGGCCGCCTCCGCCCTGGCCTTGCCGGCGCTGAGCGTCTCCGCGCAGACCCTGCCCTGGCGGCCCGAGCGCCCCGTGACCATCATCGTCCCCTGGGCGGCGGGCGGCAGCACAGACCAGATGGCGCGCGTCACCGCCGCCGAGCTGGAGGAAGCCTTCGGCCAGCGCTTCGTCATCGTGAACCAGCCCGGCGCCTCAGGCAGCATCGGCACGCGCAATGCGATGCAGGCCGCCCCGGATGGCTACACATGGGCGGCTGGCGCGGCGGTGGATGTCGGCTGCTACCGCGTGCTTGGCCTGCTTGATACGCAGCTTTCGGATTGGAGCCTCTTCCTCACCGTCGCCAACATCAACACCATCGCGGTCAATCCGCGCTCGGGCTTCGCCGATTTCGGCGCGCTCCTCACCGCCATGCAGGCCCGCCGGGATGTCGCCGTAGGCACTGCTGGCGTCTCCTCGGCCGGGCGCAACATGATGGAGGCGGTGCGCGCCGCCGCCCCTGCCGTGAACTACCGCCACGCCACCTATGATGGCGGCAACCCCGCCGTGCTGGCCGCCGTGGCGGGCGAGGTTCCGGCCACCGCGGCGCTGCTCGTGGAAATGGCCGAGATGATCCGTGGCCGCCGCCTCGTTCCCCTCGCGGTGCAGGCCGAGAACCCCGTCACGCTGCAAGGCTTCGGCGAAATCCCCTCGATCCGCCGCTGGCTGCCGAATGTGCCCACGCCGCTCAACTATTTCGGCATCTGGGCGCCCAAGACGGTGCCGGCGCCAGTGCTCCATGCGATGGGCATGGTCTGGGAGAGCCGCATCCGGAACAGCCAGCGCCTGAAGGATTACGCCGACCAGCGCGCCGCCCTCTTCACGCCGCTGCATGGCCAGGCCGCCTTCGATGCCGCCTGGGTGATGATCCGGCAGACCGCCTGGCTCTACCATGATGCCGGCCTCGGGCGGGTTTCGCCCGATACGGTGGGCATCCAGCGGCTTTGAGCGCGCGGGCGCAGCGGGCTGATCTCTTCTTCGGCCTGGGCTGGGCCGCGCTCGGCGCCGTCATCGCCTTCGAATCCTGGCGCATGCCGCGCCTGGAGGCACAGCACATCAATCCCTATACCATCCCGGGTCTGGTGCCTGGGCTGCTGGGCCTCCTGCTCATCCTCTTCGGCGGCATCCTGGCGCTGCGCGGCTGGCGCGGCGTGGGGCCGGAACTGGCGGCCAATGCCGATGCGGCACCCTGGCGGATCGGCCTCGCGCTGCTGCTCTGCCTGGGCTTCGGGCTTGGCGTGCTGGGCCATGGGCCGCCCTTCTGGCTCGCCGCCGGCATTTTCCTCTTCCTCGCCGTCTTCCTCTTCGAATGGCCCGAGCGGCGCGCTTCAGGCACGGTCCTGGGCGGGGTGGTCCGTGCCTCGCTCGTCGCCGTGATCGGCGCCGCGGCGCTGACATACATCTTCCAGGAGTTGTTCCTGGTGCGGCTGCCCTGATGTTCGAAGGCCTCGGCATGCTGGGCGGCTCCCTGCTCTCCTTCCTGGAGCCCAAGGCCCTCATCTACACCTTCGGCGCCACGCTGCTCGGCATCCTCGTCGGCTGCATGCCTGGGCTTTCTGCGACACTGGCGATTTCGCTGCTGACGACGCTGACGATCAAGCTGCCGGCAAACGACGCCATCCTGATCCTGATCTGCGCCTATGTGGGTGCCATCTATGGCGGCAGCCGCTCGGCCATCCTGCTGAACATCCCGGGCACCGCGGCCAATGCGGCGGCCTGCCTCGATGGCTACCAGCTTGCCCGCAAGGGCCAGGCGGGGCGCGCCATGGGCATCGCCACCGCCGGCAGCGTGGCGGGCAGCCTGTTCGGCATTCTCTGCCTGGCACTCATCACGCCGGCGCTGGGCGAGGTCGCCCTCACCTTCCAATCCTATGAGTTCTTCTGGCTCGCGCTTTTCGGCGTGATGATGTCCGGCTCCATCACCGGCGAGGATCCGCTCAAGGGTTGGATCATGGGCGTGGCCGGCCTCTTCGTGGCCCTGATCGGCCAGGACGGCATCCATGGCTATGAGCGCTTTGCCTATGGCGATGTGAACCTGGCTGGCGGCCTCTCGCTGATCCCCGTGCTGGTCGGCGCCTTCGGCTTCGCCGAGGTGCTGACCGTGATGGCCGAGCGCGGACACCGCCCGAAACTCATGGCGGTGGACAGCATCCTGCCGCGCATCCGCGACGTGATCCGATACTGGCGCACCGTGCTGCGCAGCGGCGTGATCGGGGTCTATATCGGCATCCTCCCCGGCGTGGGCGAGGACATGGCCGCCTGGTCCAGCTATGCCGCCGCCAAGCGCGCCAGCAAGAACCCGGAGGAATTCGGCAAGGGCAGCGTG
>LNFM01008908.1_pt1 | contig 14897 bp, 11 predicted proteins | sample 596031 | NCBI WGS metagenome assembly LNFM01 (sample SAMN04254537, study PRJNA301005) | activated carbon metagenome | isolation source: dual media filters at the Ann Arbor, Michigan drinking water treatment plant | place: USA: Ann Arbor
TCGGAGAGGATGCGGACGCGGGGCGAGAGCACCTTGTCGCCGCCGACGAGCTTGGCCACCGCCTCGCCGCGCCAGCGGATCGTGCCGTCGTTCGACAGGATGAAGGTCTCGTCGCCCGAGGCTGCGAGCTTCTCGGCACGCTGGTCGATCTCGCCCGCCAGCGCCTTGGACGCCGCCGCCCTGAGCGCCTTGCCGGCCTCGCCGTCGCCGGCCAGCGGATCGGGCGCGAAGCGGAACCCCTCGAGCCGGCCGACGTGCTGGCCCTCGACGGTGACGTCGCCGGTCTTGGTGATCTCGGCTTCGAGCATGGTGTTTTCCCTTAGGCGCCGCATCAGCACGCTCGTCCTGCGGTCGACGAAGCGTTGCGTCAAGCGTTCATGGAGGGCGTCGGACAAAATGTCTTCGACGCGGCGGGTTTCGGCCTGCCAGTGGACGGGGTCGTCGACCCAGTCCGGCCGGTTGGCCGCAAAGGTCCAGGTGCGGATGTGGGAGATCCGCGTGGACAGCGTGTCGATGTCGCCGTCCGTGCGGTCGGCGAAGGCCACCTGCGCGGCGATCCAGTCGGAGGGAATCCGCCCCGACCGCCCCGTCAGATAGCCGAAAAGCGTCGTCACGAGGTCCGCGTGGCTCGCCGGCGAGATCTTGCGGTAGTCCGGCATCATGCAGGCCTCCCACAGGCGGGTGACCGCATTGCGTCCGACCGCACGCTCCTTCACCAGCGGATCGCGCAGCGCGAGCTCCAGCACGCGCTGGTCCTCGGCGATGGGCGAGCGGGTGAGGCCCGGCTCGGTCGGCACCACGTCGAGGCTGTCGCGCAGCCGATCCACCGAGCCGAAATCCAGATGGGTGTTGCGCCATTGCAGCACCTTCACCCCGTCGAAGGCATGGCTCTCGAGGGCGTGGACGAGATCGTCCTCCAGCGGCGGGCAGCGGCCCGTGGTGCCGAAGGTGCCGTCGCGGTTGGAACGCCCGGCGCGCCCGGCGATCTGGGCGAATTCGACCGGATTGAGCCGGCGGAACTGGTAGCCGTCATATTTGCGGTCCGCGGCGAAGGCGACGTGCTCGACGTCGAGGTTGAGGCCCATGCCGATGGCGTCGGTGGCGATGAGGTAGTCGACGTCGCCCGCCTGGTAGATCTCCACCTGGGCGTTGCGGGTGCGCGGCGACAGCGCGCCGAGGACCACCGCCGCCCCGCCCCGCTGGCGTCGGATCAGCTCGGCGATGGCATAGACCTCGTCGGCCGAGAAGGCGACGATGGCCGAACGCCGGGGCAGCCGCGTGATCTTCTTCTCGCCGGCGAAGGAGAGATTGGAGAAACGCGGCCGGGTGACGATGTTGGCGCCGGGGATGAGCTTCTCGATGAGGCCGCGCATGGTGGCGGCGCCCAGCAACATGGTCTCGTCGCGGCCGCGGCGGTTGAGGATGCGGTCGGTGAAGACATGGCCGCGCTCGAGATCGCCGGCGATCTGCACCTCGTCGATGGCGAGGAAGGAGACGTCGAGGTCGAGGGGCATGGCCTCGACGGTCGCCACCCAGTAGCGGGCACCCGGCGGCTTGATCTTCTCCTCGCCGGTGACGAGGGCGACCGCGCCCTCTCCGGCCCTGGCGACGAGCTTGCCGTACACCTCCCGCGCCAGGAGCCGCAGCGGCAGGCCGATCATCCCCGAGGGATGGGCCAGCATCCGCTCGATGGCGAGCGTCGTCTTGCCCGTATTGGTGGGGCCAAGCACTGCGGTGACCCCACGCCCGCGGAGGGCGGGGGGCAATGGCGGAAGCGAAAGGGTCATTCCTCCATCCCTGTATCATGCCGGGACGGACGGCGCGCATCTTTTCGCGCCCCGCGGTCATCACATTCATGCCCGGAACGGGTGAGGAACGAATCGGGCCCGAATCGCTGACTCCGCATGAGTCACGATTCGTTCCCGACGAGATGTGGTGTCCGCGAGTCGATCGGGCCACTAGCCGAGTCGAGAGGGCGCCGCGCAGAGTCTTTGCGACGGGCGAACGAGTCATCTTGGTTGACGAATTCTTAACGGCGACTCGGCACCGCCCGCCTGACGATACGAGGACTCGCGCAAGACTCGCGGGCCGCGTGCGAAGATTCGGCTGCGAATCGCGGAGACTCGGGGTCTCCGCGACAGTTCAGATAAAGGCTGCGAGGATCCGGCGCACGTCCTGCAGGGTGAAGGGCTTCTCCATCACCAGGATCGCGTCGTCTCCCGCATGGCGCTCGATGGCGCCGGGGCCCTCGACCGCGTCGCCCGTCATGATGACCACCCGGTCGGCGAGGCGCGGATTGAGGGCCAGCGCCCGGTCGCGGAACCTCAGGCCGTCGATCCCCGGCATGCGCAGGTCGACGAAGACGAGGTCGGCGGCGAGGATCGCCCCTTCCTCCAGCGCCTCGCGCGCCGTCTGCGCCGGCAGGATCGTGTGGCCGAAGAGCTCGAGCATCTCGGCGAGGCTCGCCCTGACGTCGGTCTCGTCGTCTACCACCAGAATGGTCAGACCCTCCGGCCGCGCCGGCTCCTCCGCATCCGGTGACGCGGCGGCGGAAACCGCGGCGGGCAGCAGCACGGTGAAGCGGGCGCCTCCCTCCTCGCTGCGGTCGAGGGCGATGGACCCGCCGTGCGACTCCACGATGGACTTGCAGATCGACAGGCCGATGCCGGTGCCGACGCCGGCCGGCTTGGTGGTGAAATAGGGGTCGAAGATGCGCCCCGCGATCGCTTCCGGCACGCCGGGTCCGTTGTCGCTGACGACGAGGCGCACATGGCCGTTCTTGCGGCGGGTGGCGATGCTCACCACGCGCGGCGGCTCCATGTCGACCAGCGCGTGCTGCGCGTTGATGACGAGGTTGGCGACCACCTGGCCGATGAAGTCCTGGTCGGCGACGATCACCGGCAGGTCGGGGTCGAGGTCGAGGTCGAGCGTCACGTCATGGCTGCGCAGCCCGTAGGCCAGCATCTCCGCGGCGGCGCGGACGAGGTCGTTGAGCTGGGTCGTCTCGCGCTTCTCCGGCCGCTGGCGGGCCATGGCGAGGAAGCTCTTGACGATGCGGCCCGCCCGGTCGGCGGCGGCGTGGATGCGCTCGGCCCGGCGCTTCTGGCCGGCGTCGTTCGCGGTTTCCATCAGCAGCGTCGACTGGGCGACGAGGATGGCCAGGGGGTTGTTGAGTTCGTGGGCGACGCCGGCGAGCAGCGACCCCATGGCGGAGAGCTTCTCGGCCTGGTGCAGCCGCTCGCGCTGCTGCTCCATCTGCCGCTCCGCCTCGCGCACCTGCGACAGGTCGCGCAGATGCGCCGTGAAGACCCGCCGTTGCGGCAGGCGGATCTCCGAGATGGTCAGCTCGATGGGAATGATCGTGCCATCCGCCCGCTGCGCCTCCATCGCCATGCGCTGGTCCAGCACGCGGCTGATGCCGCTCGACGTGTAGCGCGCCATGCCCTCCGCATGGGCCCGCCGCATGGACGGCGGGATGATGAGTTCGGAGATCGGACGCCCCACCGAATTGCTGCGCGCATAGCCGAAGGTCGCCATGGCGGCGGGATTGAGGTCGATCAGCACGCCCTCCTCGTCCACCACCATGATCGGGTCGATGGAGGTCTTGATGATGGCCGTGTTGATGGTCTCGGCGACGTTCAGCGCCGCGACGCGCGCCTCCAGCGCCTCTTCCCGTTCCTTCAGGGCGGTGATGTCGCGGATGAAGGCGATGAAGCCGACGAGGGCTCCCTGCCGGTCGAAACAGGGCGAATAGAGCTGCTCGACATAGCGGCGCATGCCGTTGCCGTAGGTGACCCAGTCGCTCCACTGGAGCGGTTCGCCCTGGCGCAACGCGTCGAGCATCGGCGCCGTGCGGTCGCCCATGTCGTCGCCGAGGACCTCGCGGACGGTACGGCCGACGACGTCCGAAAGCGCCAGGCCGAACATGGCGAGGGCGGTCCGGTTCGCATAGACGAAACGGCCCTCGGCGTCGGCGGCCGTCACCCGCATCGGCATGGCGTCGAAGAGACGGCCGAGGGTGCCGGTGTCGAACCGTCCGTCCGGCGCCAGCCCCTCCTCGCGCATCATCGCCGCCAGATCGTCACCCGGTTCTGCAGCGGCCCCCCCGCTGGCCGAGGACATCCTCACGCTCCGCTGGGGACGAAGACATAGCCCTCGCCGCGAACGGTCTTGATGAAGCGGGGGTGTTCGGGATCGGGCTCGATCTTCTTGCGCAGGCGGGTCACGCGGATGTCGATGGAGCGGTCGCTCTCGTCGGCGGAGCGCCCGTGGGCGAATTCCTGCAGCTGGCCGCGGGAGAGCACCCGGTTCGGCCGCGTCGCCAGCGCCTGGAGGAGGTCGAACTCCATGGCGGTCAGCTCGATCGGACCGTTGGCGGCATCGGTGAGGCGGCGCGCATCGAGGTCGAGCGTCAGCGCGCCGAAGCGCAGGCTGCGCCCCTCGCGCACCGCCGGCGACGGCGCTTCCGCGGTGGCCGGCGTGGCGTTCACCCGGCGCAGCACGCTCTTGATGCGGGCGAGGAGCTCCCTCAGCTCGTAGGGCTTCACCAGATAGTCGTCGGCGCCGATCTCGAGGCCGACGATGCGGTCGATGGGCCGTCCGGCCGCCGTCGCCATGATGATGCCGGTCTGGCCGGACTTGCGGATGTAGCGGGCGAGCGACAGGCCGTCCTCGCCCGGCATGGCGATGTCGAGGATGGCGACGTCGATCGCCTTGCCGGCGCTCTCCTCGCGGAAGGCCTGCGCATTGCGGAAGCTCATCACCTCGAAGCCTTGCAGCTCGAGATATTCCCCGACCGCCTCGCGCAGATGTTCCTCGTCGTCGACGATGGCCACGGTGGCTCTCATTGCAGATGCCCTTCGGTTGCGAGCATGCGTGACAGCCCGGAGGGCTGCGCATTAGGATGAAGTGTCGCATGGACGAGGCTGTCCGGCGACGGGTTGTGGAAGGGATGGCGATGGCGCGGCGCGGCAGGATAGCGGTGCTCGACGACGAACCCGACTGGGCGGACGCGGTGCGGGAATACCTCACCGATCTCGGCTACGACGTCGATTGCCTCAAGGCGGCGTGGGAGCTGGAGCCCTATCTCGCCCGCGAGAAGCCGGACCTCATCATCCTCGACATCGGCCTGCCCGGCGAGAACGGCATCGACATCCTGATCCGCACCGATCTCGCCAGCGACGTGGCGGTTCTTGTCCTCACCGGCAATCCCGACCCGATCGACCGGGTGCTGGGCCTCGAGCTCGGCGCCGACGACTACGTGCAGAAGCCGGTGGAGCTGCGCGAGCTGGCGGCCCGCGTCGCCGGCATTCTCCAGCGCCGGCTCGGACGGCGGCGCAACCTCGTCGTCTTCGAGCAGGCCTCGGTGGATCTGGTGGCGGCCCGCATCCTGAAGGTCGACGGATCCACAGACCGTCTCTCGGCCGGCGAGGTGGCGCTGATCCGCATCTTCGCGGAAAATCCCGGCAAGGTGCTGACGCGCGAGGAGATCATGGAACAGGCGCCCGCGGAGGACGAGGAGGCCTTCGACCGCGCCGTCGATTCCCGCATCGCGCGCCTGAGGCGCAAGCTGGAAACCGAGGCGATCCGCACGGTGCGCGGCCACGGCTACGTCTTCGACCTGCCGAGCCATGCCGGCGACAAGCCGGGCGGGGAAGCGGCCTGATCGAGGCCGTCTCGGCGCACGGAGGGTCTTGAGCGGCGGCATCGGTTCGGCTTTGCGCTGCGGGTTGCGGGACGTGACGGCAACACTCTCGCCGCATCATTCGTGCCGCCGCATGTCGTGCAGCGTCAATGCGTGTTTCAGTCGCCGGGAGCCGAAACAGGGGAAACAGCGGGGCCGGCCCAGCGGCATCGCCGTGAAGGACGGGGCGGCGAGCATCGGGGCACTGAACCTCCAGCCGGAACCCGTCTCATGACCCCTGACCAGATCGCCCTCATCCGCCAGCAGTTCGGCCTCGTCGCCCGCCGCGCCGACGCCTTCGCCGCCGACTTCTACGACAACCTGTTCCATCTCGACGGCACGCTGAGGCCGATGTTTCCGGCCGACCTCTCCGCCCAGCGCGGCAAGCTGGTCAAGGTGCTCGCCCACGTCATCCTGTCCCTCGACGACCTCGGCGGCGTCATCGACGACGTGCGCGCCCTCGGCGCGAAACATGTCGGCTACGGCGGCTCCGCCGCCGACTACCAGACGGTCGGCATCGCCCTCCTGACGACCCTCGGCGATCATCTCGGCGACCGGTTCGACGACGCCTCCCGCGCCGCCTGGGCCCGCTGCTACGGCACGCTCGCCGAGGTGATGTCCGAGGACGGCGCGGCCCGCGCCGCCGCCTGACCCCTCAGCGCAGGGCCCGCCGCGGCCCCGTCTCGCCGGCCGCCGTGACCCTGGCGAGCACCGCACGGACGTCGTCGAAGGTGAAGGGCTTCTCGAGCACCACGACCTCGGCGCCCTCGGCCCTCGCCAGCCGGTCGGGACCGGCCACCGTGTCGCCCGTCACGATGACCGTGCGCTCCGCCAGTGCGGGATCGCGGCGGTGGATGCGGTCGCGGAAGTCGATGCCGTCGAGGCCGGGCATCCTGAGGTCGGCGAAGATGACGTCGAAGCGGCTGGTCTCGACGCGTTCGAGGGCGGCCGAGGGGCGGTCGACCGTCGTCGGCCGGTGGCCGAGGCCCTCCACGATCTCCGCCAGGCTGCGGGCGACGTCCACCTCGTCGTCGACGATGAGGACCGACAGGCCGGTGCGGCCCGCCGGCGCCTCGCCGGCTTCGTCGACCGTCGCGCCCGCGACCGCGACGGGCAGGGTGATGTCGAACTGCGCGCCGCCCTCGGGCCGGTTGCTCAGCATCACCTTGCCGCCATGGGCCTCCACCACGTTGCGGCAGATGGACAGGCCGATGCCGGTGCCGACCCCCGCCGGCTTGGTGGTGAAATAGGGCTCGAAGACGCGCCGCATGATGTCGGGAGGAATACCCGGGCCGTTGTCGGCCACGCGGATGGCGATGTCGGCGCCCTCATGCCACACCTTCAGCGCGATCCGGCGCGGCGGCGCCCGGTCCATCAGCGCCTGCTGGGCATTGATCATCAGGTTGGCGAGCACCTGGGTCAGCAGGTCCCTGTCGCCGCTGATCACCGGCAGGTCCGGCGTGACGTCGAGGTCCACCTCGATGCCGGAGCTGCGCAGCCCGTAGCTCACCATGTCGAGCGCGCCGGTCACCACCTGCGCCATGTCGACCGGCTCGCGCTGCGGCGGCTTCTGCCGCGCCATGGCCAGGAAGCTCTTGACGATGCGCCCACAGCGCTCGGCGGCCGCGTGGATGCGCTCGCCGCGCCGCTTCACGTCGTCGCTCGCCGCCTTCTCCACCAGGAGCGAGGACTGGGCGATGACGATGGCGAGCGGGTTGTTCAGCTCGTGCGCCACCCCGGCGAGGAGCGAGCCCATGGCGGAGAGCTTCTCCACCTGATGCAGCCGCTCGCGGCTCGCCTGCGCCTCCTCCTCCATCCTCCGGGTCTCGGTGAGATCGCGGACATGGGCCATGAACAGCCGGTGGTCGCCGGTGCGGATGGTGTTGACCGAATATTCGACCGGGAAGGTCGCGCCGTCGCGGCGCTTGGCCACCGTGTCGAAGCGGCGGGCGAGGCTCCCGGCGTCCACCTTCGCCTTGTAGCGCGCCATGGTGCCGATCTGCATGTCGCGCATGCCGTCGGGCACGACGATGTCGAAGGCGTAGCGTCCGATGGCCTCCTCGCGGGTATAGCCGAACATGGCCTCCGCCGCCGGGTTGAACTCGACCACCCGCCAGTCCTCGTCGGAGACGATGATGGCGTCGAGCGAGGAGACCACCACCGCCTTGTTCATGGACTCGCTGCGCGCCAGCGCCTCCATGTTCCGCGCGAGCTCCTGCTCGCCGAGCTTCAGCTCGGTGAGGTCGCGGGTGAAGGTGAGGTAGCCGACGCGGGTGTCGCCGACCGCCACATAGGGCATGAGCGAGACCTGCAGGTAGCGCTGGCCGCGGGTGACGAAGGGGATCCAGCCCTCCCAGCGCATGGTTTCGCCGCGGCGGACGCGCTCGCCGAGGATCTGGTACTGCTCGACCACCTTGGGGCCGAGGATCTCCGCCACTGTATGGCCGACGACCTCCTCGCGCGGCTTGCCGACGAATTCGAGGAATTCCCGGTTGGCGTCGCGGTAGACGAGGTCGGGGTCGACATAGACGGTGCGCAGCGGGATGCCGTCGATCATCGCGCGGAGCTGGTGGATCTTGGCCTGCTGCTCGCCGATGGAGATTTCCAGCTGTCGCCGGAGACCGGACCAGGGCGCCGGCACGGCCGGCAGCGGCGCCGCCTCGCCCCGCCCGTTCAGTGCCCCCGCCCGCGCCAGCGCCACGGCCGGAGCGACGAACTGCCGCCACACCACGACGGCGAGCCCGGTGAAGGTGGCGACGATGCCGAGAACGAGGAGGAGATGCTCGACCATGTGGTCGCGCGCCTGGGCGGTGAGCTCGGCCCGCCCGTAGGTCGACCAGCCGAGCGCCGCGACGAGGAGGAGCAGCGGCAGGCCGCACAGGACCAGGAGCCCGGCGAAGCGGCGGGACAGGTCCGTGCCGTCATTGCCGGGGGTTCCACCGCGCGCGCCGGTCTCGGCCATCGCCTTCTCCGCGGCCAGGGTCACCCACGTGACCACAACCGGTCGGGACATTGGTGCGGCTCTGACCCCGCGTCAAGCGAGGCCGGCCGGGCTCAGCCGCGTTCGAAAAGCCGCCCGACGCGCAGGAGATCGGCAGTCGTCGCCCGCATCTTCTCGCGGAAATCCTCGTGCACGCGGTGCGCCGCGTCGGGAAACTCGGTCAGCACCCGGCGGAACAGCGACCGCGGGATGCGCAGCACGGTGACCGGATCGCGGGCGGTGGCGGTCGCCGGCCGCAGCGTCTCGATGATCAGCGCCATCTCGCCGATGAGGCTGCCGGGCCCGGCGAGATGGTCGGTGAGACCGCCGTCATTGGTCAGCGACACGCGCCCCTCGCCCACCACATAGCCGCAGTCGGCCGCCTGCCCTTCCTTGAACAGCACGTCGCCGGCGCGCAGGAAGCGCGTCTCGGCGGAGAAGGCCAGGAGGCGGACGGGCTCTCCGCCGAGACTTGCGAACAGCGGAACCCGGGCCAGAAGGGCGATGTCGTCGTCGAGGGCCATGGGCTCCGCTTAGCACGACTGAAAGGGAATCGAACGGCAATAGAGCCGCCTCAGCCGGGGCGAAGGCGGCCCATCTTCAACAATGCACCGGAATGTCTTTGGAATTCGGTAACGCTGTCAGGGGACGAGCTTGTAGCCGCCCCCCTCGGTGACGAGAAGCGAGGCGTTGCCCGGATCCTTCTCGATCTTCTGGCGCAGCCGGTAGATGTGCGTCTCCAGCGTGTGGGTGGTGACGCCGGAATTGTAGCCCCAGACCTCGGAGAGCAGGATCTCGCGCGACACCGGCTTGATGCCCTGCCGGTAGAGGTAGCGCAGGATCGCCGTCTCCTTCTCGGTCAGGCGGATCTTGCCGTTCTTGTCGGTGATGAGGAGCTTGGACGAGGGGCGGAAGGAGTAGGAGCCGATCTGGAAGACGGCGTCCTCGCTCGCCTCGTGCTGGCGCAGCTGGGCGCGCACGCGGGCGAGGAGGACCGCGAAACGGAAGGGCTTGATCACGTAGTCGTTGGCGCCTGCCTCGAGCCCGAGGATCGTGTCGGAATCGGTATCGTGGCCGGTCAGCATGATGATCGGGCTCTTGAAGCCGCCCTTGCGCATGATCTTGACCGCCTCGCGCCCGTCCATGTCCGGCAGGCCGACGTCCATGATGAGCAGGTCGAAATGATCGCCCTTCACCGTCTGGATCGCCTTGGCGGCGGAATCCACGCTGACCGTCTCGAACTCCTCGTGCAACGCCAGCTGTTCGGACAGCGCCTCGCGCATGTCGGCATCGTCGTCGCAGAGCAGGATCTTGCGGACTTGGCTCATCTAATCACCCGGGGAAAGAAGGGCTGCCGCAAGGACGCGCCCGTGAGGTCGAGGCTGGAAAGGCACTACGCGCGCGCCGTCGATGACGTTACATACCGGCGGCACACTGGGTCCTAGAGATATGGATGACATTTTCATGGCGAAAGGCCGCGTCTCACGGATTTTTGTCCATGCCCTGCCGGGCCGCCCGTCCCGCGGCATGCTCCATGTCGGCCTCGCCGCCTTCCCCTGCGCCCTCGGGCGCGGCGGCATCCGCAGCGATAAGCGGGAGGGCGACGGGGCGACGCCGAGGGCCCGGCTGCCGCTGCGCCGCGTCTTCTTCCGCGCCGATCGTCTCGTCCGCCCGCAGGTCCTGCGCCCGGTGCGCGCCATCGGACCGGAGGATGCCTGGTGCGACGATGCGGACGACCGTCGCTACAACCGGCTGATCCGCCGTCCGCCCGGCCCGGCCGAGGAGCGCCTCGCCCGCGCCGACAACCTCTACGACACCATCGTCGAACTCGGCTGGAACGACGCGCCGGTGCGGCGCAGACGCGGCAGCGCCATCTTCTGGCACGGCGCCCGCGACGGCTTCACGCCGACCGCGGGCTGCGTCGCCATCCGCATCGCCGATTTCGCCAAGATCCTGCCGCGGCTGTCGCGGCAGGCGGTGATGGTGGTGCGTTGACGCCTCAGACCGAGGCGGTGAGGCCGCCGTCGACGAACAGCACGTGGCCTGTGACGTAGTCGGAGGCGGGCGCCGCGAGGAAGACGCAGGCGCCCTGCAGCTCCGAGACGTCGCCCCAGCGCCCGAGCGGGGTGCGGCCCTCCAGCCAGGACGAGAACTTCTCGTCCTTCACCAGGGCGTCGGTCAGCTCGGTCTTGAAGTAGCCCGGCGCGATGCCGTTGGAGCGGATGCCGCGGCGGCCCCATTCCACCGCCATCTGCCGGGTCATCATCTTCACCGCGCCCTTGGAGGCGGTGTAGGGCGCGATGGAGGGCCGGCCGAGCTCGCTCATCACCGAGCAGGTGTTGATGATCTTGCCGTAGCCGCGCGGCAGCATGTGCTTCGCCACCGCCTTGGAGACGTAGAAGACGCTGTCGATGTTGGTCGCCATGACCCGCCGCCAGGCGTCCTCGGGGAAGTCCTCCAGCGGCTGGCGAATGGTCATGCCGGCATTGTTGACGAGGATGTCGATGGCCCCGACGTCCTTCTCGATGGCGTCGACGCCGGCCTTCACCGCCGCCGGGTCGGTGACGTCGAAGGCGCTGGAGGTGACGCGGAAACCGCGCGCCCGGAGGGCCGCCTCGGCCTTGGCGAGCTTGCCCTCGTCGCGGCCGTTGAGGACGATCTCGCAGCCGGCTCCCGCGAGGCCCTCGGCATAGGCGAGGCCGATGCCGCTGCCCGATCCGGTGATCAGGGCCCGGCGGCCGGTCAGGTCGAAGGTCTTGAGCGTCATGGTCGTTGCCTTTGGCGTTTCCTCGGTCGGGGCGAGGAGCAAAGGCCAAGGCGCGCGCCGATGCAAGGGTCCGGCGGCGCTTGTATGGTAGTTTCTATTCGGCGATGACCTTGACGAGTTCGCCGCCGCGCGGCTGCTCGCCGTCGCCGAGCCCGTTGAGGACGCGGAAGCGCTCCTCGGCGCGGTCCGGCACCTGCATCTTGCGGGCGAAGGTCAGCACGGTGTCGCCCTCGCCGGCCCGCAGGGTGCGGACGCGGGCGGGCTTCACCGCCGCCTCGGCGCTGGTGAGACGCCGGAACGTCTCCATCGAGGCACGGAAGCTGCCGTCCACCTCGGCGTTGAGGTCACGCGCCGCATAGATGATCCGGTAGACCTCGCTGCCGAAGCGCACCACGAAGATGCGGAACGACCAGTCGCTGCCGCGCGCCACCGCCGTCGCCGCCTGGAAGCCGTTGATCGTCACCGCCTCCACCGTCTCCGCGGCCAGCCCGTCGATCCAGCCGGAGGAAAGGTAGGACGTCAGCGCCTGGTTGGCCTGGACCCGCACCACGTCGAGGCGGATCGCCATCTCGTTGGGCCCGAGGCCGGTGACCGCCTGGCGCGAGTTCTCCAGCGTGAAGCCTTCCGGCGCCGTCACCGTGAAGCCGAGGCGCGGATGGATGAAGCTGCGGCCCCGCACCACGCCCTGGCGCGGATCCTCGCCGAAGGTGATGCCGTCGATGGCCCTGAGGTAGCGTTCGCGGTCGCGCGGCCGCCCGTCGGGCGCCATGTGCTGGCGCGCCGCCAGCACCGCCTGGCGGATGCGCTCGGGCGTCGAGGGATGCGAGGCGAGGAAGTCCGGCCCGCCGCCGGAGGCCTGGGACGGCGAGCGCAGCGCCGCGTTGCGGTCCATGGTCTCAAGGAAGCGCGAGGCGCCGTAGGGGTCGAAGCCGGCCTTGGCGATGAGGGCGACGCCGATCGTGTCGGCCTCGAGCTCCTGGCTGCGCGAGAAGTTGGCGAGCGACACCCGCGCCGCCTCGCGCCGCGCCTCGGCGCCGGCCATGTCGTTGAGGAGGCGCGCCCGCATCACCGCGACGAGCTCGCTGGTGCGCACCTGGTCCTCGCGCTGGTTGGCGTGGCGGGCCGACACATGGGCCATCTCGTGGCCGAGGACGGCGGCGAACTCGCTCATGTCGTTGATCAGCGCCAGCATGCCGCGGGTGATGTAGAGGTGGCCGGAGGGCAGCGCGAAGGCATTGATGGTCGGCGAGTTGAGGACGGTCAGCCGGTAGCGCTGGTCCGGCTTGTCGGAGGCGGCCGCGAGCCGGTCGAGCACCTCCGTGGCCAGACGCTCGATGCCCGGCGCGCTGTATTCGCCGCCGAAGGCGGTGAGGATGCGGCCGTGGTCGCGGCTGGTCAGCGGCGGCAGCCGGGTTTCGGTCGGAACCGGCTCGGGCAGCGGCGTGGTGGTGTCCGGTGCAGTGGCGCAGCCGGTCAGGATCAGCGCGAGCGCCAGCGCCGCCGCGCGGGGCGACGGCCAATGCACATGCGCTGCTCCGTCGAACCGAGACACGGTCCTGGGCTACCTTGCACCCCGGACGGGTGCCTCCGCGATGGTGATCGCCTCCGGCATCGCCGCCGCGATGAAGGGGCCGCGCCGGGTCGTGACGACCCCTCGCACCCGCAGCATGTGCCCACGGATTGCGGCGGGTTCAAGCCCGAACTCCCGAAAGGCGGGCATGTCGCGCTCGTGGATCGTGACCGTCAGGGCCCCCGCCCGGGGCGGCCCGAAATTGACGTAGGTGATGCGATTGACCGTCCGGACGCTGCGGACGCGGCCCGTGGCGACGATGAAGCGACCGTCGGCGGCTGCCAGTGCCGCGACATCGTTTGTATCAAGAAGTGACTGGGGCGTGGCCCAGATGCCACGCCTGGCGGTAGCCGCTTCCGTCTCAGCCGCCTCCATGAGGCGCCAGCAGTCGCGCGGGACGAGGCGCGTCGGCGTGAGCCGCGCGAGGCCGCGGCGCAAGAGGTCCGCCTCGACCGGACCGGCGGGCCCGAGCGCCAGCACGGGGATGCGCTCGTGCCGGTCGGCCGGACCGAGGATGGCAACGCGGGTGATGTCCCCGGCGGGCACAGCCGCCTCGCCGGAGAGCACCGCGAGGCGGAAGCGCCGCCCGTCGGAGGCGGCAACGATGAGAGGCGCCTCGGCGCGAAGGCCCGACACCGCCTGGACACGGTCCGGCGCGCAGGCGAGCACCGACCAGGGTGCCAGGGAGAGGGTCGCCGCCAGCAAGGCGGGCGCCCTCGCCATGGGTCAGGCGCCCTTGCGGTTCTGCCGGTTGCTGATGAGGTCGTCGACGACGGCCGGATCGGCCAGCGTCGAGGTATCCCCCAGCGCGCCGAACTCGTCCTCGGCGATCTTGCGCAGGATGCGGCGCATGATCTTGCCCGAGCGCGTCTTCGGCAGGCCCGGCGAGAACTGGATCAGGTCCGGCGAGGCGATCGGGCCGATCTCCTTGCGCACCCAGGCGACGAGCTCCTTGCGCAACTCCTCGGTCGGCTCCTCGCCCGTCATCAGGGTGACGTAGGCATAGATGCCCTGGCCCTTGATGTCGTGGGGATAGCCCACCACGGCGGCTTCCGAGACCTTGGGATGGGCGACGAGGGCGCTCTCCACCTCCGCCGTGCCCATGCGGTGGCCGGAGACGTTGATGACATCGTCGACCCGGCCGGTGATCCAGTAATAGCCGTCGGCGTCGCGCCGGCAGCCGTCGCCGGTGAAATACTTGCCGGCATAGGTGGAGAAATAGGTCTGCACGAAGCGCTCGTGGTCGCCGAACACCGTGCGCATCTGGCCCGGCCAGGAGTCGGAGATGACGAGATTGCCCTCGCAGGCCCCCTCCAGCACCTTGCCCTCGGCATCGACGATCTCCGGCTGCACGCCGAAGAAGGGCCGCGTCGCCGAGCCCGGCTTCAGCGCGGTGGCGCCGGGCAGCGGCGTGATCAGGATGCCGCCGGTCTCGGTCTGCCACCAGGTGTCGACGATCGGGCAGCGGCCCTCGCCCACCACGCGGTGATACCATTCCCAGGCTTCCGGATTGATCGGCTCGCCGACCGAACCGAGCAGGCGCAGCGAGGCCCGCGAGGTCTTCTTCACCGGATCCTCGCCGGCGCCCATCAGCGAGCGGATGGCGGTGGGGGCGGTGTAGAAGGTGTTGACCTTGTGCTTGTCGACCACGTCCCAGAAGCGGGAGATCGACGGATAGGTCGGAATGCCCTCGAACATCAGCGTCGTGGCGCCGTTGGCGAGCGGGCCATAGACGATGTAGCTGTGGCCGGTCACCCAGCCGACGTCCGCCGTGCACCAGTAGATGTCGCCGTCCTTGTAGTCGAAGACATACTGATGGGTCATCGAGGCATAGACGAGATAGCCGCCGGTCGAGTGCAGCACGCCTTTCGGCTTGCCCGTCGAGCCCGAGGTGTAG
>LNFM01008910.1_pt1 | contig 14896 bp, 14 predicted proteins | sample 596031 | NCBI WGS metagenome assembly LNFM01 (sample SAMN04254537, study PRJNA301005) | activated carbon metagenome | isolation source: dual media filters at the Ann Arbor, Michigan drinking water treatment plant | place: USA: Ann Arbor
GACCTACATGGCTTGAACCTGTGGGCAGGGTGTTAATGATCAGTTTTGAGCATAGGATAACAGTGGGACTCCGTTTCACGAAATCCTTTTCCGTCAGGCAAACGTCTGCTCCGCCGGCTGCTTCAGGCGACTCAAGAACCCCGGCAAGTTCAATGACGTGGCCGCATTGACATCAATGTCGGGATGCTGAGTGCCGCAGAAAAAGCCATGCAGGAAGTGTTGGGCCTGCACGAGCCGGTCTTCGTAGCCATCGATCTGGAAGGCCATGACCCGGTGCGGCACGTTGTTTGCCTTGGGCAGGGGAGTGAATGTCTGGCCGGGCATGACGTCGATGAACATCAGCTTTTCGTAGGACTGGTCCAGCGGCGCACGGGCTGCCACCATGGCCCACTGGATGTTGTTTTTTTCGCAATAGAGCAGGCAAGCCTTGATCAGGACCATCTTGACGAGACGACCAGCCGCTCCCTTGGCCACACCCAGACGCCGGACTTCGACCATGGACTGCCCTTTGTAGACCTTGGGCAGCGAAATGGAATGCTCCATGCTCAGCGGACGGTAGGAGTTGTTCTGGATCCGCATGGTCCCAATGACGCTGCCGTCGACCTTGGATTCCGCCAGCAGAATGATGGAGTCGGCTTCGAAATCATCCGGCTCGGCATGCTTGAGCTTCTCCGCAAACTCGGGCATATGCCTGGCATAAGCCTCGTACCGCAGGGCAATCGCGCGCTCCAGATCTTCGTCCGTGCGAACAAGTCGCACCGTGAAAGGCAGTCGCTCCATCGTTTTCTGCTTTTCTTCTTCAACAAAGGCAGCAAGTGACGATAAGGTGGGGATGCTACCGTTCAAGACTGAAGCAGTGTTAGTCGGGCTGGCGGTGTACATGGTGGGCCTTTGGCGTGGGTTGGATAGAGCGGGTGAGGGAATTTTCAGAGGCCCGTCAACCCGTCAGGCCATCGTCCGAGAAAGCGTTAAATAATGAAGTCGGAATTTGCCTGATCTTCATGTAGGAATTTGTCTGACAGGGCCTCCCGGGCCTGTGGCACACTCGCTGACTTTGTTTCCAGGGACCGCCCGTGGGGCCGGTCGATCGTCAGATAGTCATGCAGAAAATCATCGCGCAGATCGCGCAGGAAATCCGGGTTCGTGTGCAGCAGGTCGAGGCCACCGTGGCATTGCTGGACGGGGGCGCCACGGTGCCCTTCATCGCGCGCTACCGCAAGGAAGTCACCGGTGGGCTGGACGACATCCAGCTGCGGGAGCTGGAAGCCAGGCTGGCCTACCTGCGTGAACTGGAAGAGCGCCGCGCCGCCGTGCTCAAGAGCATCGAAGAGCAGGGCAAGCTGACGCCCCAGCTCAGGGCCGCCATCGAAGCGGCGCCGACCAAGCAGGAGCTGGAAGACCTCTACCTGCCCTATAAACCGAAGCGCCGCACCAAGGGCCAGATCGCCCGTGAAGCCGGGCTGGAGCCGCTGGCCGACCGGCTGTTTGCCGATCCGGGCCTGAACCCGGCGGCCGAGGCCGAGGCCTTTGTTTTGAAGGACAAGACCGAGGCCGGCGACGATTTCACGACCGTGGCCGCCGTCCTGGACGGTGTGCGCGACCTGCTCTCCGAGCGCTGGGCCGAGGACGCGACCCTGGTGCAGTCTCTGAGACTGTGGCTTTGGCAGGAGGGCCTGTTCCAGAGCAAGCTGGCCAGTGGCAAGGACGAGAACCACCCCGACGTGGCCAAGTTCCGCGACTATTTCGATTACGACGAACCCATAGGCCGGGTACCTTCGCACCGGGCCCTGGCCGTCTTCCGCGGCCGTGGGCTGGAAATCCTGGACGCGAAGCTCGTGCTGCCGGTCGAACCGGAACCGGGCAAACCCTCGATCGCCGAGGGCAAGATCGCCCTGCACCTGGGCTGGAGCCACAAGGCCCGCCCGGGCGACGACCTGATCCGCAAGTGCGTGGCCTGGACCTGGCGCGTCAAGCTCAGCCTCTCGACCGAACGTGACCTGTTCGCCCGCCTGCGCGAAGAGGCCGAGAAGGTGGCCATCAAGGTCTTTGCCGACAACCTGCGCGACCTGCTGCTGGCCGCGCCGGCCGGCCCGCGTGTGGTCATGGGCCTGGACCCGGGCATCCGCACCGGCGTCAAGGTGGCCGTGGTCGACGCCACGGGCAAGTTGGTGGACACCGCCACGGTCTACCCGCACGAGCCGCGCAACGACTGGGACGGCTCCCTGCACACGCTGGCCCGGCTGGTCGAGAAGCATGGTGTGAACCTGATCGCCATCGGCAACGGCACGGCCAGCCGCGAAACCGACAAGCTGGCCGCTGACCTGATCAAGCTGGCTGCCAAGGTGGACAAGGCCATCGAAAAGGTGGTGGTCAGCGAGGCCGGCGCCTCGGTCTATTCGGCCAGCGAATTCGCCTCCCAAGAGATGCCCGACGTGGACGTCAGCCTGCGCGGTGCGGCCAGCATCGCGCGCCGCCTGCAGGACCCGCTGGCCGAGCTGGTGAAGATCGACCCCAAGTCCATTGGCGTCGGCCAGTACCAGCACGACGTCAACCAGAGCGAACTCGCGCGCAGCCTGGACACCGTGGTGGAAGACTGCGTGAACTCGGTGGGCGTGGACCTGAACACCGCCAGCGTGCCGCTGCTTTCGCGTGTCTCCGGCCTGTCGGGCAGCGTGGCCAAGGCCGTGGTGCGCTGGCGTGAGGCCAACGGCGCCTTCGGCAGCCGGCAGGACCTGCTCAAGGTCACCGGCCTGGGCGCCAAGACCTTCGAGCAGAGCGCGGGTTTTCTGCGCATCCGCGGCGGCGACAACCCGCTGGACATGACGGGCGTGCACCCCGAGACCTATCCCGTGGTGGAAAAGATCATGGCGCAGACGGGCAAACCGGTGGCCGAGCTCATGGGCCGGGCCGAGATGCTCAAGACCCTCAAGCCCGAGCTGTTCGCCAACGAACAGTTTGGCGTCATCACCGTCAAGGACATCCTGGGCGAACTGGAGAAGCCGGGCCGCGACCCGCGCCCCGACTTCAAGGTGGCGCGCTTCAACGAGGGCGTGGACGACATCAAGGACTTGCAGGAGGGCATGGTGCTCGAAGGCACGGTCAGCAACGTGGCCCAGTTCGGCGCCTTCGTCGATCTGGGCGTGCACCAGGACGGCCTGGTGCACGTGAGCCAGCTGGCTAACAAGTTCGTGAGCGACGCGCGCGAGGTCGTCAAGACCGGCGACATCGTCAAGGTCAAGGTGTTGGAGGTGGACGTGGCGCGCAAGCGCATCAGCCTGACCATGAAACTCGACGCCGCGCCAGCCCGGCGCGACGCCCCGCGCGAGAACCGTTACGAAGGGGCGGGGCGTGGCCAGCAGCAGCCGCGCCGCGACAACGGTCCGGCGCCCCAATCGGCCATGGCTTCGGCCTTCGCCAAGCTCAAACGCTGAGCCTAGGGGCGGGGAGCAGACGGCGGCCCGGACAGGGGGCTCGCCCCTGTCGCCCAGGGCGCTGGCGGCTCGACGCAGCGGGTGAGGGCAGGACATAATGGTGCCATGAGCCCGAACGATGCCCGGAGACCGTAGCCATGGAGTTGAATGCCCTGCTGGCGTCACCCATCGTGCTGCCCAGCATCCCCAAGGTCGTCGCGCTGCTGCTCAGCGAGTTGGACCGCGGGGTCACTGACCTGAAGAACATCACCCAGCTCATCAGCACCGACCCGGCCCTGACCACCCGTGTGCTGCAGACGGCCAACACACCGCCGTTCCGGCTCTCGGGCAAGGTCAACAGCGCCGCCGAGGCCCTGGCCATCCTGGAGCTGTCCCACATACGCCATATGGCGGCAGAGGCCGCGTCGGCCGCCTCCCTCAAGGGCATCCCCGGCATCAACCTGCCGCAGTTCTGGGTCTACAGCCTCAACGTGGCCAAGCTGGCGCGTTCGCTGGCCGGCGTGACCCGGCAGAACCAGGGCGCCGCCTTCACCTGCGGCCTGATCCATGCCATCGGCGAGCTGGTCATGCATGCCGGCATGCCGGCCGAAATGGCCCTGCTGAACAAGGAGCTCGGGCCGCTGGACCTCAAGCGTGCCAAGGCCGAGTTCATGCGCTTTGGCTACAACTATGCCCATGTCGGCGCCGCTTATGCGCGCCAGTGGCGCTTTCCGCAACCCATCATCGACGCCCTGGAGCACCAGTACGCACCGTTCTCCAACAACGTCTACGAGCCGCTGGCCGGGGTCATCCACCTCGCCACCTGGCGCGCCCGCGCCCGGGAAGCCCAACTCAACGAGCGTGCCCTGGCCGTGACCTTCCCCGGCGAAGTGGGCGAGGTGCTGGATCTGGACATCGACATGGTCCTGCAGCAGGACCCCTTCGACTGGTCCGCCCACACCTGAAAGGCTGAGCGCTGTTTTCCCTGATGCTTCCCGCATGAAAGCCTTGAATCTGTACGCCGGGCCGGCGGCCCGCGAGCACATCCGCCGGCATGGCCTGCTGCCGGCCCACATCCACACCATCCCGGCGGCCGCTGGAGGACCCAAGGGGTTGATCCTGGGGGCGCTGGACCGTTACCTCTTCGGCCAGTGGCTGCCGCAGTCGGCCCAGCCGGTCGACCTGGTCGGCGCCTCGATCGGGGCCTGGCGCATGGCCACGGCCTGCCTGGACGATCCGGTGGCCGCCTTCGAGCGGCTGGAGCACGACTACATCCGCCAGCATTACGAGTTCCGGCCCGGCAACAAGCTGCCCAGTGCCCACCATGTGAGCGAGATGTTCGGGCAGAACCTGCGCTCTTTTTACGGCGGCCGTGAAGCGCAGGTGCTGCAGCATGCGCGTTACCGACTGCATGTCGTGACTTCGCGCGGCCGCCATATCTTGCGGCGCGAGCACGGCCTGCGCACGCCACTGGGTTACCTGGGGGCCTTCCTCACCAACACGGTACGGCGCAAGGCCATGGGCGCCTGGCTGGAGCGTGTGGTGTTTTCCACCCGCCATGCCGCGCTGCCCTTTGACAGCCACGACTACCGCACCCGCCAGCTGCCACTGGACGCAGACAACTTCTATCCGGCCCTGCAGGCCAGCTGCTCGATCCCCTTCGCATTGCAGGCCGTGCACGACATCCCCGGCGCGCCGCCTGGCGCCTATTGGGACGGTGGCATCACCGACTACCACCTGCACTTGAACTACGCCGCTGCGCCCGATGCCGCACAGCGGCCCGGCCTGGTGCTCTACCCGCATTTCCAGCGCGCCGTGGTGCCGGGCTGGCTGGACAAGGCGTTCAAGTGGAGGCACCGGGCCACGCACCACCTGGACAACATGCTGCTGCTGGCGCCGAACCCCGAATGGATCAGGACCTTGCCCAACGGCAAATTGCCCGACCGCCAGGACTTCACCCACTACGGCAACGACCTGGCCGCGCGTGTGCAGGTGTGGAGCCGGGCCGTGCAGATGAGCCGCCAGCTGGCCGACGAATTCCAGGCCTGGCTGGACCAGCCGGACCCGACGCAACTGCAGCCGCTCTGAGCGACTCCGTCCACCCTCTCTCCAGGAGCTATCCCATGCACAAGCTGATCGCAACATTCGCCGTTGTCATGCTGCTGACGGCGTGCTCACCTGAAGTCGGCAGCAAGGCCTGGTGTGAGCAGCTGCAGGCCAAGCCCAAGGGTGACTGGACGGCCAACGAGGCGGCGGACTACGCCAAGAACTGCATCTTCAAGTGAGCGACTCACGGCCATCAGGCTCACATCGCCTGCTGCAGCATGGCCCGGTAGTCGTCCGCGCTGGCGATGCGCGGGTTGGTCTTGTGGCAGTGGTCGGCCAGCGCGCCGCTGATGACGGCATCGAACTGGCTCTCGCTCACGCCCATCTCACGCAGGCCGCTGGCCAGGCCCAGGCGGGCGTTCATGTCCTTGATGGCCAAGGCGATGTCGCCGGCCGAGTCCAGGTTCATGGCCTGGGCCAGACGCAACAGGCGCGACTCTTTCTGGATCGACTCGGCACCGGCATTGAAGTTGATGACCGCCGGCAGGAACATGGCGTTGAGCGTGCCATGGTGCAGGCGCGGGTCCACGCCGCCCAGGCTGTGGCTCAGGGAATGCACGCAGCCCAGGCCTTTCTGGAAGGCCATGGCGCCTTGCATGGAGGCGCTCATCAGGTTCAGGCGCGCTTCGCGGTCGCTGCCATCCTTGGTGGCGCGCTCGATGTGCGCCCAGGCGCGCTGCAGGCCGTCCAGCGCAATGCCGTCGGCCGGCGGATTGAAGGCCGGGGCCATGAAGGTTTCCATGCAATGCGCGATGGCGTCCATGCCGGTGGCCGCCGTGAGCTTCGGGGGCAGGCCCAGCGTGAGTTCGGGGTCGCAGATGGCAGTCTTGGGTACCAGAGACCAGGAATGGAAACCCAGCTTGCGGCCGTCGTCGACGATGACGAGGGCGCCACGCGCCACTTCGCTGCCGGTGCCTGCCGTGGTGGGCACGGCGATCAGCGGCGCCACTTGAGAGGTGATCTTCGGTGAGCCGCCTTCGATGGTGGCGTAGGTCTTGAGCGGGCCTTCGTGCGTGGCGGCGATCGCCACGCCCTTGGCGCAGTCGATGGCGCTGCCGCCCCCCAGCCCGATCAGGCCGTCGCACTGCTGCGCCTGGTAGATCGCGGTGGCAGCCCGCACGGCGGCCTCGGTCGGGTTGGATGGCGTCTGGTCGAAGACGGCCGCGCGCATGCCGGGCAGGGCGTCGAGCGCCTTCTGCAGCAGGCCGGCGGCCTTGACGCCGGCGTCGGTCACGATCAGCGGGCGGCTGATGCCGTTGCGCTCGCACTCCTGCTTCAGCAGCCTGATCGCGCCGAAATCGAACTGGACCTGGGTGATGTAGTAGATAAGCGCCATGGTGGTTTGTCTCCGCGGTGTACGATCAAAAGCTTCGAATCCGGCCACTTTAGCAAGCAAATCACCACCCATGAGTCACCAACGCAACCCGCGTGCCCTGCTGACCCCGGCCATGCACCAGGTGCTCGACCGCATGGCGCGCGTGCGCCAGTTGCCCCTGCATGCACTGAGCCCGCAGCAGGCGCGCCAGGTCTACGAGGTGGGCTCCAGCATGCTGGACATTCCGGGCCACAAGCTGCCACGCGTGCAGGACCTGAGCATCCCGACACGCGACGGCCAGGCCCTGCCAGCCAGGCTTTATGCGCCGGCGCAGGACCATCTGCCGGTGCTGCTTTACTTCCACGGCGGCGGCTTCACCATAGGCAGCGTGTCCACGCACGATGCGCTGTGCCGCCACCTGAGCCATCTGGCGCACTGCGCCGTGCTCTCGGTGGATTACCGGCTAGCGCCCGAGCACAAGTTCCCTACCGCCGCCAACGACGCCTGGGATGCCCTGCAGTGGCTGGCCGCGCAGGCCGGGGCCCTGGGCCTGGACGGCAGCCGCCTGGCCGTGGGCGGCGACAGCGCGGGCGGCACGCTGGCCATCGTGAATGCCATCGAGGCGCGCAAGGCCGGCCTGCCGCTGGCCCTGCAGCTGCTGTTCTACCCGGGCTGTGCGGCGCATCAGGACACCCCCTCGCACAAGACCTTTGCCGAGGGCTTCGTGATCGAGGAGCCGCACATCACGTATTTCTTCAACCATTACGTCAACACCCCGGCCGACCGCGACGACTGGCGCTTCGCACCATTGCACGCCCCGGATGTGGACGGCGTGGCGCCGGCCTGGATTGGCCTGGCCGAATGCGACCCGCTGGTGGACGAGGGGGTGATGTACGCCGACAAGCTGCGTGCCGCCGGCGTGGCCGTCGACCTGGAAATCTACCGCGGCGTGGTCCACGAATTCATCAAGATGGGCCGCGCCATACCCGAAGCCCTGCAGGCCCACGCCGATGCCGCGCGGGCGCTGAAACACGCCTTCCAGACCGCATGAACAAGCACACCACCACCCGCGCCGACTTCCGCTTCTTCCACCCCCTGCGTGTGCGCTGGGCCGAGGTGGACATGCAGAAGATCGTCTTCAACGCGCACTACCTGATGTACTGCGACACCGCCATCAGCGACTACTGGCGCGCCCTGGCCCTGCCTTACGAGGCCGCCATGGAACATCTGGGCGGCGACCTCTACGTCAAAAAGGCCAGCCTGGCGTACCACGCCTCGGCGCGTTACGACGACCAGCTGCACATCGGCATGAAGTGCGAGCGCATCGGCAACTCGTCGATCCAGTTTCGCGCGGGTGTGTTCCGCGGCGACACGCTGCTGGTCGAGGGTGAACTCATCTACGTCTACGCCGACCCGGCCATCCAGACCTCCAAGCCCGTGCCGCAGGCCCTGCGCGACACGCTGACGGGTTATGAGGCCGGCGAGGCCATGGTGGAGATTCGCCTCGGTGCCTGGGCCCAATTGGGTGAGGCCGCGCGCCAGATCCGCACCGAGGTCTTTGTGCACGAGCAGCAGATCCCGGTCGAGCTCGAATGGGACGAGGACGACGCCACGGCCCTGCACGCCGTGGCCTACAACCGCCTGGGCATGCCGGTGGCCACGGGACGTCTGCTGCAGCACGGGCCGGACGTGGCCAGGATCGGCCGCATGGCGGTCAGCCGCGTCTTGCGCGGCAGCGGCCTGGGCCGCGACCTGCTGCACGCGCTGATGGACGCTGCGCGCCAGCGTGGCGACCACCAGGTCGTCCTGCATGCACAACGCAGCGCGGAAGGCTTCTACCGCCAGCTGGGCTTCGAAGGGCAGGGTGAGCCCTTCGAAGAAGCCGGCATCCCCCACCTCGAGATGAGCCGGGCGCTGACGGGAGCCGCTGCGTGAGCTTGTTGACGGCGAAGACAAATTGGCCCCGGGGCCACGACCGCGTGGTGTTCGTGCTGGCCGCCATGCTGCTGCTGGTGCCGGCCGTCGGTGTGCCCAGCGAACTGCTGTTGCAGGACACCCTGAAGTCGGCCCTGGTGGCCTTTTCCGCCCTGGGCGCGGCCCTGCTGCTGTGCCGTGATCAGCTGCGCGAGCCGCGGGCGGTGTACTGGCATCCCCTGCTGTGGCTGCCCCTGCTGCTGCTGGCCTGGGCGCTCGGCAGCATGGCCTGGTCGCATACCTACCTGGCTGCCGTGGAAGCGGTACGCTGGTTCGTCTTCGCGCTGCTGCTCGGTCTGGGCCTGCAGGTCCTGCAACGCAGCAGCCTGTCCATGCTCGCCAATGGCGTCCACTGGGGTGCCGTCGTGGCCGCGCTCTGGGCCGCCTTGCAGTTCTGGGCCGATCTGCGCCTCTTTCCACAGGCGGCCATGCCGGGGGCGACCTTCTCCAACCGCAACTTCCTGGCCGAGTACCTGGTCTGCGCACTGCCATTCTCCGTCTGGCTGGCCGCGCAGTCGCAGGGTACCGGGCAGTTGGTGCTGCGCGTCTTCACATTGGCCTTCACCCTACTGGCTCTCCTGATGACAGGCACACGCTCGGCCCTGTTGGCCCTGCTGGCACTGACCCCGGTGCTGCTGCTCGTGCTGTACCTGTTTCGGGCACAGTTCGTCTGGCCGGGCTGGTCGCGCGCGCAAAAGGCGCTGGCGCTGGCGGTCTTTGCGCTGACACTGCTGGGCCTGGGCTCGGTGCCTGCCGGCAATGCCCAGCTGAACCGGGAACAGCCTGGCCAGACGGCGCTCACACGCAGCCTGCTTCGCGCCCAGTCGCTGGGCCAGCAGAGTGAATATGTGGCCGGTTCAGCGGGCACCCGCCTTGCCATGTGGCAGTCCAATGCCCGCATGGTGATGGCACATCCCTGGAGCGGCGTAGGTGCCGGCGCCTGGGAAGTCCAGATCCCGCGTTACCAGTCCGAGGGGATGACGCTTGAGGAAGACTATTACGCACACAACGAACCGTTGCAACTGGTCGCCGAATACGGACTGGTGGGCTGGCTCTTCCTGCTCGCCCTGGTCGTCTACCTGCTGCAGGCAGCGCAGCGCACCTGGCAACTCATGGGGGGCAGCAACGAAGCCGAAGCGCCCGGACGTGCCATCGCATTGGCTTCGCTGCTGGCACTGTTCACCGTCGGTCTGGCCGGTTTCCCCTGGCATCTGGCCGCCACCGGTGCACTGTTTGCGATTTGCCTGTCCCTGCTGGCGGCCTCGGACAGGGCGCTGGCCGCGGACGCAGCGCCGGCCTGGAACGTGCAGGCCTGGGGCTGGCGTGTGACCGGTATCTTGCTGCTGCTCGGCCTGCTGCTGGCGACATGGATCACACGCCAGGCCTGGGCCAGCGAATCCCGTCTGGTGCGCGCAGCCCAGATGGCCCTGAACATCAGTGCCTCAGGCCGGCCGGACGACCCTTCATGGGACAGCCACAAGGCCGAGATGCTGCAGCTCGTGCGTGAGGGTGTCGCCATCCATCCGCACTATCGCAAGATCACCCCCATGGTGGCAGACGAACTGGTTCGGTGGGGGGACTGGCGCAATGCCACCTGGATCTGGGAATCGGTGGATGCCTCGCGCCCCTACATCGTGGTGCTGATGACCAACCTGGGGCGCGCGTACGGTCAGGCAGGCGACCAGGCCCGTGCTTGGTCCTATCTGGAGCGGGCGCAGGCTCTGCAGCCCCGTGCCGTCGAAGTACGCTCCCTGCAGGTGGCGCTTTTGCTGCAGACCGGCCAGGAAGATCAGGCACTGGACATCACCAAGGCCAGCCTGGCCGAGGGCATCTACGATTACGAGTTGCTGAGCCAGGCCTATCAGATGGGTATAAGGCGCCAGGACTGGCCCCTGGCGATCGAAGCGCTGACCCTGCGCGTGCGAGGCTGGCCCGCAACAGCCGTCGAAGGCTGGTTGCGGCTCGCACAGATCCATGCCTCACCCCAGGTACAGGATCCGGCGCGCGCCCTGCAGGCCTACCGTGCGGCATTACAGGCGCTGCCCGAGGAGCAGCGGGACAGCCTGCGCAGGCAGATCCCGCTACCTTATCGCAACCGGCTGTGAGCGCCGTTCAGATGTCTTCAAGCAGCGGGTAGGGCAGGGGCCACAGTTCCAGCGCCGGCCCGCCGGCCTGCCCCAGCTCCAAGCGGCCACCTGAAGCCGCCGTCTGCAGCGAGACGATGGCGTCGAAACCACCATTCGGCGCCGCAGCGGCCTGGACCACAATGCCACAGGGCTGGCTGGTGTCAGCCGCATCGAAGACCTCCTGACCAGCCTGCATCGCGGTCGCACTGTGCGCGATATAGCCACGGCGCTTGAGCGTGCCACGGAACTGGCTGCGCGCCACCACCTCCTGTCCGGGATAGCAGCCTTTCTTGAAATTGACGCCCCCCAGCGACTCATAGTTGAGCATCTGCGGCACGAAAGCCTCGAAGAGGGGCTGGGTCAGCGTGGCCACGCCGCTGCGCACCTCGCTCCAGAGCCAGTCCTCGTGTTTCATCACGGCCCCCGCCGGAGCCGGCGTGCCGATGGGCGCCACCCAAAGAGCGCGAGGCGTGCCATCGGCCGGGTAGAGATGCACCACACTGGCGGCGCCGATATCCTGGCGGCTCCAGGGCTTATGGGTGCCGGGCACCAGGTCCTGCACCGCCTCGCCGGCCAGGCCATACAGTACCCATTCCGGGCTCGCATCGCTGAGCTTGACCTGGGCGCGCAACACGAACATCGACAGGCGCTTGAGCGTGGGCGCCAGCAGGTCGCGACTGCAGAGCAGCAGGATGTCGGTATGGCTGCGCTTGAAGGCGATGAAACTGGCCTGCATGCGCCCCTTGGCCGAGCAGAAGGCCGCCAGGCGGGCTTCGGACAAGCCCAGCAGGGAAAAGTCCTGGGTCAGCTGGCCATGCAGGAATTTGGCGGCATCGTCGCCCTGGGCTCGGATCACGCCCAGATGGGGCAGGGGGGTCAGACCGTTCAGCATGGAGTTCATGGGGGTGAATTATCATCGTCAACTGTACACATAGGAGCCGTAGGGCTGTGAAATTCATCGCGTCACTTTTGTTCCTGCTCGCCAGCCTGCTCTTTGCCGGCGCCACCTGGTGGCTGCAGCAGCCCCTGGCACTGAAGACCGACACCGTGGAGGTGACCGTCGTGCCTGGCATGTCCGCACGCGCCGTGGTGCAGTCCCTGGTCCAGGAGGGGGTCGAGGTCGACCCGCAATTGCTCTACTGGTGGATCCGCCTGTCGGGTCAGGCCCGCCAGATCAAGGCGGGCAGCTACGAGATCAGCCGCAGCCCGACGCCGCGCACGCTGCTGGCCAAACTGGTCCGCGGCGAAGTGGCACAACGCAGCGTGACGCTGGTGGAAGGCCTGACCTTCACCCAGTGGCGCGAACTGCTGGGCAAGGCGGATCGGCTCAAGTCTGAGATCAAGGACCTAAGCGACGGTGCCATCATGGAAAAACTTGGCCGCCCGGGCCTGTCTCCGGAGGGACGTTTTTTCCCCACCACCTATGCCTATGCCAAGGGATCGAGCGACCTGGCCCTGTTGCGGCGCGCCCTGCTGGAGATGGACCAGCGCCTGGCTGCGGCCTGGGCCGAACGCGCGCCCGACAGCCCGCTCAAGACCCCGGACGACGCCCTCATTTTGGCCAGCATCGTCGAGAAGGAAACTGGCCGCCCCTCCGACCGCGCCGAGATATCGGGAGTCTTCAACAATCGCCTGCGCATCGGCATGCGGCTGCAGACGGACCCGACCGTGATCTACGGCCTGGGGGCAAAGTTCGACGGCAACCTGCGCAAACGCGATCTGCAGGCCGACACGCCCTGGAACACCTACACCCGCGCCGGTCTGCCGCCCACCCCCATTTCGATGCCGGGCCAGGATGCACTGCTGGCAGCCGTACAGCCGGCACAGACCAAGGCTCTGTACTTCGTCTCGCGGGGTGATGGCACCAGCGAGTTCAGCGCTACGCTTGAAGAACACAACCGTGCGGTCCGCAAATACCAGCTGGGGCAGCGCTGAATGCCCGGTGTGTTCATCAGTTTTGAAGGCATTGATGGCGCCGGCAAGTCGACCCACATCGAAGGCCTGGCCCAGGCTTTCCGCGCCTGCGGGCGCGGCGTGACACTCACACGCGAGCCCGGCGGCACGCCACTGGCGGAAAAGCTGCGCACCATGGTGCTGAACGATCCCATGGACGCGATGACCGAGGCCCTGCTGGTCTTCGCTGCACGGCGTGACCACCTGCAACAGCTGATCGAGCCGGCCCTGGCCCGAGGTGACGTGGTCCTGTGCGACCGTTTTACCGACGCCACCTTTGCCTACCAGGGCAGTGGCCGCGGTTTTGACCCGGCGATATTGGGCTTGCTGGAAAGCTGGGTTCAGGCGCTTCCTGGAACGTCCAAGCTGCGCCAGCCCGACCTGACGGTCTGGTTCGACCTGGACCCGGCGATCGCCGCGCAACGGCTGGCCGGCGCACGTGTGCCCGACAAGTTCGAAGCCCAGCCGGTGGCATTTTTCAGCCGCGTAGCAGCCGGCTATGCCCAGCGCCAAGCGCAGGATCCGCAGCGCTTCGCGCGCATCGATGCCGCGCAAAGCCGCGAAGCCGTCTGGCAGGACGTCCTGTCCGCGGTTCAGGACAGGGGCTGGCTGGCATGAGCGGTCTGGCGCCTTGGATTGCGGCACAAAGTCGCCAGCTGCTGGCCCAGCGCGGCCACGCCTGGCTGCTGCAGGGGCCATCGGGCCTGGGGCAGTACAGCCTGGGCCTGTCGCTGGTGCGAGCCTGGCTGTGCGAACAGGCAACGGAGGAGGGCGCCTGCGGCCACTGCCCGTCATGCCATGCCATCGAGGTGCACACCCATGCCGATCTCTGCGTGCTGATGCCCGAGACCGTGATGCTGGAGTTGGGCTGGCCACTGGACGAGAAGTCCCAGAGCGACATCGACGACAAGAAGCGCAAGCCCAGCAAGGAGATCCGCATCGAGGCCATGCGCGACGCCATCGAGTTCGCCCAGCGCACCAGTGCGCGCGGTCGCGGCAAGGCGGTTCTGGTCTATCCAGCTGAGCGCATGAACCACGTCACGGCCAATGCCCTGCTCAAGACACTGGAGGAGCCCCCCGGGGATGTGCGCTTTGTGCTGGCCAGCGAGGCGGCACACCAGCTGCTGCCCACCATCCGCAGCCGCTGCCTGGGCCACACCATGACCTGGCCCCTGCAAGCCGATGCCATGTCATGGCTACAGGAGCAGGGCGTGGCCGCAGCCGATGTCCGCACCCTGCTGCGCGCTGCTGGCGGTCGCCCCGACGACGCCCTGCAATTCCCGGCCTCCGGGCGCGACACGGCCAACTGGCGCAAGCTGCCGCGGGCCTTGCAACGCGGTGAGCTGGCCGTCCTGGCCGACTGGAGCCCGGCCCAGCTGATCGATGCCCTGCACAAGATCTGCCACGACCTGATGGCCATGGGCGTGGGCGCCCAGCCCCGCTATTTCGACGCAAGCGACCTGCCGATGCAGGCGAATCTGACGGCGCTGAGTGCCTGGCAACGTGAACTGGGACGGGAAAGCCGCAGCGCCGAGCATCCTTACAACACCGGCCTGATGATCGAGGCCCTTGTGAGTCGCGCTCAAACCGCTCTAAACTAGCCCTTTACAGCACACACACCCATGTCCACCGCCGCCCCGATTAGCCCGCCCCGGCCCAGTGTCATCCAGCTGGCCATCAAGGAAAAAGCCGCACTCTATGCGGCCTACATTCCCTTGTTCGCCGAAGGCGGGGTGTTCATCCCGACCACGCGCGAGTACCGTCTGGGCGACGATGTCTACGTGCTCATGTCGCTTCCCGACGACAACCAGCGCTATCCCGTCGCTGGCAAAGTGGCCTGGGTGACCCCGGCCAAGGCAGCCGGAACCCGAACCCAGGGAGTCGGGGTGCGTTTTCCCTCGGATGAAAAATCCCGTCTTCTCAAGAACAAGATTGAAGAAATCCTGGGCTCGCACCTGAGTTCGGACCGGTCCACGCAGACCATCTGAGGCCGTTGCTGCCATCGGCGCGAC
>LNFM01008911.1_pt1 | contig 14894 bp, 12 predicted proteins | sample 596031 | NCBI WGS metagenome assembly LNFM01 (sample SAMN04254537, study PRJNA301005) | activated carbon metagenome | isolation source: dual media filters at the Ann Arbor, Michigan drinking water treatment plant | place: USA: Ann Arbor
AAGGAAGGACGGCCGTGGCGAACGGCGATCAGTGCGGGCCGGCCGACCCGCTCGACCTGCTCATACCCCGCACGACCTCCACGCGTAACTCGGTCCAGCCGGTGAGCTGGTAGAACTGGACGACGAGTTCGTGGCGGCCGGGCGTGATGGGCGCGTACATCACCTCGGAACCGCCGGGCTCGCGCCGCTCGACGGCCACCACCCCGTCGACGAGCACGCGCGCGGCATCGTCGCTGATGATGCGCACCGAGTGCGCGCCGGCGGGCACCTCCACGCTCGCGCGCGCCTCGAGCGCCCAGCGCTCCTGCGGAAGGCCGAAGCGCGGACGAGACCACTGGTAGTCGAGGCGCGCCTCGCGGCGCTCGAGCACCGGCGTGCCGGAGAGGATCGCGGCGAGGTTCCCGGCGGCCCGCGGCGGATCTCGCAGCGTGTCGCTCCACGTGAAGTAGCGCACCGTCCAGTCGGTACGCAGCTCCCGCCGCTCGAACGCGAAGCGCGTCGGTTCGCCGGCGGCGCGCCGTACGCCGCGCGGCGAGACGGTGGCGGCGCCCACGTACTCGAGGGTCACGGCCCAATCGTGCTCGCGCTCGGCATGCGGTCGCACGACGAGCGTGTCGCCCACGCGGCCACGGCGTGCCGAGACGCCGCGCACCCCATCCGTCTCCAGCACGCGCCAGCGACCGGGCGGACCGAGCGTGCGCAGCGGCACGGCGTCGCGCATGGTGTCCGTCGGCCAGAGCTTCGGCGAGCGCCAGTCGAACGGGCCCCACTCGTCCACGACGATCGCGGAGCGTTCGCGGCGCGGCCAGGGTGCTGCGGGGATTCCCGCGGGGACGTTCCCCGCCACGCGCCGCACGACGGTGGCGAGCGAGTCGTAGGTCGCCGGGCCGACCAGCGTACGCGGGTCGCACGCGCCGCTCGAGGCCACCGACCGGTTCGTGGTCGTGTCGAGCGGTTCCGTCTGCGTCACCCGCCAAGGCGTCGCGTTCCCCGCGAACGTGTTGTCGTTGACGCGGTAGTCTCGACTGCGCGTGTCGCGCCTCTTGGGATAGACCCAATCCGACGGTTCCACCGGGTTCGCCCAGAGATAGACGGCTGTGGTATCGCGATCGAACACGTTACGGACGATCCGGTTCTCCTGCCCGTGCTCGATCGCGATGGCGATGCGGTTGCGCGCGAAGCAGTTGCCCTCGATGACGCTCTCGAAGCTGTAGCCGCCCCAGACGCCATGGTCGTTCCCCTCGACGACGTTCGCCACGAAGGTGTTGCGGCTGAAGGTCGCCTCGATCCCGTTGGTGGGCGCGAACGAGAAGTCGTTGGCGAAGTACAGGTTGCCGTTCGCACCGCCCTCGCCGGTGTCCATCGTGTGCTGGCCAGCCCACAGGAAGAGCCCGTCCCCGGAATGCGTGACGGAGTTCCACGCGACGAGGTTGTGCGAGCTCTGCTCGTACATGAGGATGCCGGCCGAGTCCTGCCCGCGACGGTACCAGCCGTGCGAGTAGCCGCGGACGTTGTAGTCCACCCGGTTGCGCACGATCACGTTGCGGCTCGAGCGGTACATCCCGATGCCGAGCGCGGAGTTGAAGGCGAAGACATTGTCGCGCACGACCATCGAATCGGTGCGGGTCATGAGCAGCGCGTTCATCCCTTGCTCCACGCGATTGCCACGCACCTCGCCGCCCACGACGTCCTCGAGGTAGATCGCCGCGCCGAATCGCATCCACTCCCGCTTCTCGTTCTGGTGGAACGACATCCAGTCGATGAGGCTCTCGTGGCCCACGAGCGAGAAGAGGCGCGGCTTCCAGTTGTGGGAGAGGTCGTTCCCCTCGAGGGTGAGTCCGCGCGTCCCCGTGGCGATGATGCCGAACCGGTAGCCGCGGATGGTCGCACCGCGCACCGTCACGTCACGTCCGCCCTCGATGCGGATCGCGACGCCCCGCGCGGCATCGGGATCGGCGTCGATCGCCGTCCCTTCCATCCGCACGCCGCGCATGTCCACCGTGATCCCGTCTCCGCGGATGACCACGAGGGCCGAGTCCGGGGACGATGGGGCCGGGAGTCGATAGGTCCCGGGCGTGATCCGCGTGGATGTCGTGATGGTCATCCCGGGCGTCAGCGCCACCGTTCGGTTCGTCACTTGGGCGTCGGCGCGAACCCCCCAAACGGCCATACCACAGAGGACACAGAGAGCACAGAGAACGGCGGAGCGAGCGTGCTGCCCTTCTCTGTGCCCTCTGTGTCCTCTGTGGTGAATAGCAGTTCCGATCACAGATACCTCCTCGGCGGCACGAGCAACGCCCCGAACAGCAGCCCTGCCGTCAGCGCCAGCAGCGCCGAGAGCACCGCCACGAGCGTGTCGAACCCCCCGGTGAAGTCCTTCTCCATCACGAAGCCGAGCGCCCGGAATCCCACCGACCCCGGCACGAGCAGCATGATCCCCGGCAACCGCACGAGCGCGCCCGGCCGCCCGGCGAACCGTCCATACAGGTTCGCCAGCGCCGCCATCGTGAGCGACGCGAAGAAGACGCCTCCCGCGAAGGTCCCGTCCCCGAACGCGAACCAGTTCCCGGCGACGCGCGTGATCACGTACCCGAGGATCGCCGAGGCCATCACCAGCGGCACGTCGCGGCGCGCGGCCTGGAAGAGGATCGCGAAGCTCCCCGCCGCCGCGACGGCAGCCACCACCTCGACGATCCGCGGCAACGCCATCGTCGTCGCCGGCTGCTGCGCCGTCCAGCCGATCGCCCGCATCACCTGCGTCGCCGCCACCGACCCGAACGTGAGTTTCAGCAGGACCGTCATCGCCCCGGCGAATCGCGTGGTCCCCGTCACCAACTGCTGCGTCGCGAGCTCGGTCACGGCCGTCGTGAGCGTGAGCCCCGGCATGAGCACGATCAGTGACGCGACGATCACGGTCTGCAGCGAGATGGGCGCGACGAAGTGGGCGAAGGCCGTCGCGAGCGTCGTCGCGATGAGCGCCGCCACCGCCTCGCTCGCCGCCGAGAGATGCGGTCGTGACGCGCTCAGCACCGCGAGCCAGCCGATGATCAGCCCGATCACGAGCGCCACGACGATGTCGAGCCACCCGGTGCCGAGCAGGCCCGCCACCGCCGCGGCCGCGAGCCCGAACGCGCCGACCACCTGCAGGCGCGCCCCCGGCATCGGTGCGCGATCGAGGGCGAGCATCGTCTCCCACGCCTGTGCCACCGTCACCGTCCCGGTGGTCACCTCGTCGGCGATGCGGTCGAGCTGCACGAGCGCGCGCAGGTCGATGGTCCCCGGTTCGAGGCGGAGCACGCGCGTCTGCTGCGTGGAGTTGAGGACGTCGGCGTCGGAGAGCGAGAGCAGCAGTCCGGTGGGCGTGCTCCAGATCTCGGCGCTCACATGCAGCGCCCGCGCCGTCGCGCGCACCGCCCCTTCGAGCCGCTGCGACGAGACTCCGGCGAGGTGCAGGCGTCGCGCGAGCTCCGTGAGGAATCGGACCCGGGCGTCGAGGTCCCCCACCTCCGGCATCGGCGCCGCGTCGATGTGGCTCACCTGGCCCTGATGAGGATCAGTTCCTCTTGCGGCGGCGTGAGCCACTCCGCACCACGCTCGGTGATCACCACCATCTCCTCCACGGAGATCGTCTTCGTGCCCTCGCCCCAGGTGCGCCCGGTGCTCCCCGGCTCGGCCCAGGCATGGAAGCCGTCGAAGGCGAAGGTCATGCCGGGACGCAGCGGCCGCCGCTCGGCGCGATTGAGCCGCGGACCGGCATCGTGGGCCCAGTAGCCCACACCATGGCCCGTGCTCCACGGCACCGTCGCCGAACCGGCCCGGTGCATCACCACGCGCTGTGCGGAATCCACCGAGGCGCCCGTCACACCGGGGCGCATCGCCGCGAAGGCGGCGCGACTGCCGTTGCGCGAGGCGATCCATTTCGCCTGCGCATCCGCGGGCACCGACGTCTCCCCAGGGCGCAGCACGTATGCGAATCGCTGGATGTCGGTGACCCACGTGCCGTGCACACGGATGCCGAAGTCGGTCTGGATGATGTCGCCGTGCTGGATGACGCGGTCGCTCGCATGCGAGTGCCCGCGGTCGGGCCCCGAGTTCACGCTCGGGTTCTGCGACGGGTTCCAGCCGTCCTCCACGCCCAGCTCGCGCATGCGCCGCTTGAGGAAGCGCGCGAGGTCCGAGTCCTTCGTGACCCCTGGCACGACCGTCGCGTACGCCTCCTCCTCCAGCAGCGCCGTGAGCCGCGCCGCGCGCTTCATGATCTCCACTTCAGCGGGCAGCTTGATGGCGAGCCACAGCTGCACCAGGTCGTGCGACGGGACCAGCCGCTGACTCCACTCGGCGCCGAGCGCCCGCTCGAGCCCCGTGCGCTGCGTGTACGACATCCCGTCGGCGATGCCGGCGCCGCCGCTGTTGATCGCGATGCGCCCGGTGCCGTCACGCTTCAGGCGTTCGGCCACCGCGCGGTCGAGTCCGTCGGCCGAGCCATCGTAGACGACCACCGAGTCGTGCAGTCCGATCTCGCGCAGCGCGATCGCCTCGCCGAAGCCCGACAGCATCACCGTGCGCACGCGATCGCCGTCGCGGCGCACGATCACCGCCGAGGGCGCCCCCGCATTCTCGCCGCCGAGGTGTGCGGCGAGTGGGTCGTTGGCGTTCTCGCGCAGGTAGGTGACCCAGACATCGACGTCGGCCTCACGCATCGCGGCGGGCAGGAGTCGCACGATGCGTTCGCGGCGGATCGCCGGCCAGGGACTCGGCCCGGTGAAGTCGAACTCGCCGCGCGCGAGTGCCTGCGCGGGCAGATCGCCCGCGAGTGTGCCGAGCGCGAGAAGGGACACCATCGTCGCGCGCCCCAGATCGCGCAGGCGGAAGCGCAGGATATCCTGCCTCACTTCGCCCCCTGCGACGGCTTGAGGTTCCATTCGAGGAAGGTCCAGACGCGATTCCACGAGTCGACCTGCTCCGGCGAGTCCTCCCGGAGCAGTGTCTGCCGGTTCACGCGACGGCTGAAGGTGTGCCCCACGCTCGCCGGGCCCGGCGTGGGGTCCCAGTAGATCTTCGTCTCCGCGAGGTGCGGCTTGCGCGCCTGCAGTGCGTCGATGAGCGGCCGCGCCTCCACGAAGTCCACGTCGGTGTCGTTGCTCGCGACATGCACCAGCAGCGGACGCGTGAGCGAATCCACGTGATAGTACGGCGAGCGGCGCACGTACTCCTCGCGCTGCTCGAACGGCAGTCCCGGCAGTTCCCGCTGCGTGGAGAAGCTGCGCTGGTAGCCGGGACCCTTGTAGGAGAGGCGGAAGATCAGGTTCGTCACCGGCACGATCGCCGCGCCCGCGACGAAGCGCGTACGGCCGCCGCGCATCATCAGGTGTGCCGTGATGAAGCCGCCGTGGCTCCATCCCATGACGCCGATCCGGGCCGGGTCCACTTCGCTGCGGGTGCCGAGGAAGCCGAGCGCATCCTCCACGTCGTCGACTTCCTTGCCGCCGTAGTCGATCGCGCGATGGTGCGCCTCGCCATAGCCCGTGCTGCCGCGATAGTCGGGTGCGACCACCACGTAACCCTTCTGCGTGGCCTCGATGATGAACGGCAGGTAGTTCTGGTCCCAGTTGCCGTGCACGCCGCCATGCACCCAGACGAGCGCCGCATGCGCCCGCGCCCCGCGCGACTGCAGTGGCGAGAAGACGTACACGGGGATGTCGAGGTCGCCGTGTCGGCTGCGGTACGCCGTCTTCTCGTAGCGCATGACGCCGGCACTGCGCGTGGCGAAGATGCTGTCGGTGCGCGCCTTGCCGGCGATGGCCGCCGCGTAGTCGGAGGCGGGATGGTCCTCGTGCTTGTCGCTCACGTAGAGGAGCCGAGCGCGCGCGGTGTCGATGCGGACCTGCTGGCGCGGGGGGCGCGGCGCGCCCGGCGCGGGGGTCTGTGCAGGGAGGCTCGCGGCGAGGACTCCGAGGGCGAGCAGCGGCAGGACATGGATGAGACGCATGGTGCGGTGGGGTGGAGGGTCCTCAATATTATGGCATGATCTCCTACGATCCGAAGAACTGGCTGCGCGTCCTGTTCGATTTCCCACGCAGTCCGGTCTTCCGCACGCTCTTCTTCGATGTGCTCGGTGCCGGCGCCTGGGCCGCGCTCGTGGTCTGGATCGAGACCGACCTCTTCCGCGTGGCGGTGCCGCTCGGCCCGTCGTTCCTGAGCATCCTGGGCATCATCCTGGGCCTCCTGCTCGTCTTCCGGACCAACACGGCCTACGACCGGTGGTGGGAAGGGCGGCGGCTCTGGGGGCAGCTGGTGAACGTCTCGCGCGGACTCGCGCAGCAGCTGGGCGCCTCGCTCGGCGAGGACGGACACGGTCCTCGCCGCGCCCGCTACGCGCAGGTGCTCACCGAGTTCCCCGTCGCGCTGGCCGCGCACCTGCGCCGCGCGCCCAACGTCGAGGGCGGGCATCGTCCCAACGAGCTCATCCGCGCGCTGCACGCCGAGGTCGCGGCGGACATCGCGCGGGGGAACCTCACCCCGCAGCACCGCATCGCGCTCGCGCCCCTCCTGCAGTCGTTCGACGACGTGCTCGGCGGCTGCGAACGGATCCGCAATACGCCCATCCCGTTCAGCTACTCCTCGTACATCAAGCAGTTCGTGGTGCTCTACGCGCTGGTGATGCCGTTCGGGCTGGTGCGCGAGTTCGGGTACGGCACCGTGATCGCGTGCATGTTCACCTTCTTCGCGACGATGGGGCTCGAGCTGCTGGCGACCGAGATCGAGGAGCCGTTCGGGACGGACATCAACGACCTGCCACTCGATACCATCGGTGGCGTGATCGCGCGGGATGCGAAGGCGATCCTCGGATCCTCCTGACCCGCTCGCGTCAGACCACCCGGATCGTCGGCTCCACTCGCACGCTCCCCTTCACCGAATTGGCGATATAGCACTCGTCATGCGCCTTGTGGTGCATCGCCATGAACTCCTCCTCGCTCGGCGCGCGCTCCTTGAAGGTGACCAGTGGCCGCAGCACGAACTCGGTCATCACTTCCTTGCCCGCCTCGTTGCGCGCCATGGTGCCCTCGGGGGCGTCCACGTACGACTCCACCGTGAACCCGGCGCTCGACGCGTAGGCGAGGAAGAAGAGCATGTGGCAGGACGAGACGGCCGCCGTGAGCGCCTCCTCGGGATCCACCGCCGCCGTCACATGCCAGGGCGCACGCACCGCATGCGGCGCGGCGGACGCGGCGATCGAGACGCCCTCGTCGAACGTCCACCGGTGACCGCGCGAATACTTCTGCCGCAGGAACTCGTCCGTGCCGCGCTGCCATTCGATCTTCGCGAAGTACTGGCTCATGGGGGATGAGGGCTGGAGGAGGAAGGACGAGGGAGAACTACTCCGGAATGCGTGAACCGGGAAGTGCGGCGATCCCCGCGTGCGGGGCTACGGCCGTCCCCGGTTCATCCGTCAGACCTCATCGGCCAACCGCGCCCGGCACCCGAGCACCCCGAACCGGCCGAGCACCCGCTCCAGCGGGCACCACGCCGTGAACGACGACTGCAGCAGGTTGAATCCCACGAAGGCGTTGAACCCGAACCAGGCGGGATGCACCCACCAGCCGAGCGCCACCGAGAGCATGATGAACACGCCGGCGATCCGGCGGATGATCCTGTCGTCACACATCGTATCCATCTCCTAGAAGAATCGTTCGATCGGCATCACGGCCAGGTGCAGCCGCTCGCCAGAGGGCAACGCCTCGGCCTCTTGCTCCAGCGCCGCCGCGATCGCCTCGGCGTTCGCCGCCGGCACCACGCTCAGCACCACCGTCGTCTCGCCCGGCCAGGCGCGCGTCCCCTCGTGCCGGCCGGTGCGCCCCGCCCCCTTCCCGCCCGTGTAGCTCGTCCAGGCGTGCACGTCGTGCCGCTCGAGGATCTCCTCGACGCGCTTGGGGCTGGGCCCGCTGTACATCAACATGAACATCCGCATCGCTCAGCCCTCCATGGCCGGCTGCTGACGGCGGCGCAGCTCCCAGTACAGCAGCGGCACCACCACCATCGTGAGCAGGGTCGCCACCACCGCGCCGCTCATCAGCGCGACCGCGAGGCCCTGGAAGATCGGGTCGAGCACCATCACCAGTCCGCCCACCACCACCGCGGCGGCCGTGAGGGCGATCGGCCGGAACCGCACCGCCCCCGCCTCCAGCACCGCCGCCCGCAGTTCCACGCCGCGCGCCTCGGCGAGCTGGATGAAGTCCACCAGCAGGATCGAGTTGCGCACGATGATGCCGGCGAGCGCGATCATGCCGATCATGCTCGTCGCCGTGAAGAACGCGCCGCTCAGCGCGTGCCCCGGCAGGATCCCGACCAGGGTGAGCGGGATGGGCGCCATGATCACGAGCGGGATGGTGAAACTCTGGAACCAGCCCACCACGAGCACGTAGATGAGCAGCAGCACGATCGCGAAGGCGAGGCCGAGGTCGCGGAAGACCTCGATCGTCACCTGCCACTCGCCGTCCCACTTGATCGCCACTTCGTCGAGCGACTCGGGCGGCACGGCATTGTAGATGTTGATCGGCTGGCCGTTCACGCGGATCGTGTCGATCGCCGCGTTCATGGCGAGGATCGCGTACACCGGCGCCTCCACCTCGTCCGCGACGTCGCCGGTCACGTAGATCGCCGGTCGCTGGTCCTTCCGCATCCGCACGCTCTCGCGCACGCCGTCCACCACGGTCACGAAACGGCCGAGCGGCTGCGGGCCCTGCATCGTCGCCACGGGGACGCGCAGCAGCGCCTCCACCGAGGTGCGCGACGCGGCGGGGAGTCGCGGCACGATCGTCGTGGCCTCGCGCGCGGTCGTCGAGGCGATCATCCCCGACGGCGCACCCGAGAGCGCCAGATAGAGCGTGCGCGTCACCTGCTCCACGTTCGCGCCCGCGGCCGCCGCGCGCGCGCGGTCCACGCGGAAGGTGCGGCGCGTCTGCGCGTCCTCGATCGTCCAGTCCACATCCACCACGCCTGGCGTCGCGAGGAAGACCTCGCGCACGCGCATCGCGGCGGCGAGCCGTGTGGAGTCATCGCCGGCATACACCTCGGCCACGAGCGTCGAGAGCACCGGCGGGCCCGGCGGGATCTCGGCGACCTTCGCCGAGGCACCATACCTGGTCGCGATCTCCACGATCCCCGGACGCACGGCCACCGCGATGTCGTGCGACTGGCGGTCGCGGTCGTGCTTGGCGGCGAGGTTCACCTGCACGTCGGCGACGTTGGGGCCGCTGCGCATGAAGTAGTGGCGCACCAGGCCGTTGAAGTTGAACGGCGCCGACGTCCCGGCGTACACCTCGGTGCTCACCACTTCAGGGACGGTGCGCAGGTAGCGCGCCACCTCTTCCGCCGCCGCGCTCGTCGTCTCGAGCGTCGTCCCCTCGGGGAGGTCGAGCACCACCTGGAACTCACTCTTGTTGTCGAACGGCAGCATCTTCACCTGGACGGCGCGGATGCCGACCAGTCCCACCGAGAGCAGGAGGAGCCCGACGACGCTCGCATAGAAGAGCGTGCGGCGGCGCGGCGCATCCATCAGGCCGCTCATGAGCTTGGAATAGAACTTCCCGAACTTCGTCTCTTCTTCCGCCTCGTGCCCCGTGTGATGCGCGTCGGCGGCCTGCGCCGAGTGCTTCACGTGGCCCTTGAGCAACCGGTACGCGAGGTACGGCGTGACGATGAACGCCACCGCGAGCGACGCGAGCATCGCCACCGAGGCACCGATCGGGATCGGGCGCATGTACGGCCCCATCATCCCGCTCACGAAGGCCATCGGCAGGATCGCCGCGATGACCGTGAAGGTCGCGAGGATCGTCGGGTTCCCCACCTCGTCCACCGCCTCCACGCTCGCGACCTCGGGCGAACGGTCGCCCATCTTGAGGTGCCGGTAGATGTTCTCCACCACCACGATCGCGTCGTCCACGAGGATGCCGATGGAGAAGATCAGCGCGAAGAGCGTGATGCGGTTGAGCGTGTAGCCGAGCGCGTAGTAGACGAACAGCGTGAGCGCGAGCGTCACCGGGACGGCGACGAGCACCACGAGCGCCTCGCGCCAGCCGAGGAAGATCCAGATGAGCAGCGTCACCGAGAGGGTGGCGATGATCAGGTGCAGGATGAGCTCGCTCGCCTTCTCGCCGGCCGTCTCGCCGTAGTCGCGCGTGACCTCGACCTTGATGTCCGCGGGCACGAGGCGTTCCTTGGCCTGCTCCACGCGCGCGAGCACCGCATGGCTCACCGCGGTCGCGTTCGCGCCCTGGCGCTTGGCGATCGCGAGCGTCACGGCATTCGAGCCGCTCGTCGTGGAGTCCTGGTGCGACACATAGGTGATCGGGTCACCGAAGCCTTCGCGGACCGTCGCGACATCGCGCACCGAGACCGCGGCGCCGCTGCGGGTGCTGACGATCACCGCGCCGACCTCGGCCGGGTCGCGCAACGCCGCGCCCACGTCCACGCGCACCACGTCGCCGCCGGTCGCGACCTCGCCCGCCTGCAGTCGCGCGTTCGCGCCCGAGAGGGCCATCGCCACCTCGGCCGGCGTCACGCCGCGTGCGGTGAGGCGCGCCGGGTCGAGGAGCACCTCCACCTGCCGCGCCTGCCCGCCCACCACGAAGGTCTCCGCGACCTCGGGCACGGTGCGCACCTCCTCCTCGAGGCGCAGCGCCACTTGCCGCAGGGTGTTCGCGTCACTCACCGTGCTGTGCAGGGTGAGCGTGAGGATCGGCACGTCGTCGATCGAGTGCGGCTTCACCATGGGCGGGAGCGCGCCCTGCGGTGCCTGGTCCATCGCGGCCGCGAGCTTGGCATGCACCTTGGTGATGCTGCGCTCCTGGTCCTCGCCCACGTCGAAGCGGACGGTGATCATCGCGAAGCCGTCCCCGCTCATCGTGTAGACATGGTCCACGCCCGCGATCTCCTGCATCCGCTTCTCGATGGGTCGCGCGATGCGCTGCTCCACCTCGGCCGGGCTCGCGCCCGGCAGCGCCGCGATCACGTCGATCATCGGCACCGAGATCTGCGGCTCCTCCTCGCGCGGGGTGGCCATCATCCCGAAGAGACCGACCACCAGCGACGCCACCGTGACCAGCGGCGTGAGCTTGCTGCGCAGGAAGGCCTGCGCGATCCGTCCGCTGATGCCCATCAGTTGCTCCCGTCCGTGCCACGGCGCACCACCTGCTCACCGGCGCGCAGCCCGCTCGTCACTTCCACCAGGTCGCCCGAACGCGCGCCGATGCGCACCCACCGCTTGGCATCGCCCGTGCCCGTGCGCACCACCACCCCCACGAGATCCCCCTCTTGGCGGATGGCGTCGAACGGCACCGCGATGGCGCGGTGCTCCCCCGTGCCGAGCAGCAGCGCCGCGGCGCTCCCACTCAGGTGGTCACCGTTCCGGTTCTCCACGATCGCATTGACCGCGTAGAGGTTCCCCATCGCGGGCACGACGCCCTCGATGCGCGCCTTCGCGGGGCGGCCCTCGACCGTCGCGTCGAGCACCTGGCCCGCGCGCAGTTCCCGTGCGGCCTCGGGCGCGACATGCACCGTGAGGCGCAGCTGCGCGGCATCCTGCACCGTGACGATCGGCGCGCCCGGCGCCGCGAAGGCGCCGGGATCGACGAAGCGCTGCGTCACCCGGCCCGCGAAGGGGGCGCGGATCTCGGCGTACGAGCCGATCGCGTTCACCTCGGCGCCGGCGGCCTTCGCTGCGCGCAGCCCGGCCTCGGCCTGCGCGAGCTGCGTCTCCGCGGCCTCGAGCATCGCCTTGGGGGCCGCATCGTCCGCGAAGAGCGCGCGCATGCGCGCCACCTGCGCCGCGGCCTGCGCCTGCTGCGCCTGCGCGGCCGAGACGTTCGCCTGCACCTGTTCCGACTTGGCGGTGATGTCGCGCGCATCGAGGCGCGCGAGCAGCTGGCCGGCGCGCACCAGGTCGCCTTCCTGCACCAGCACCTCGGTCACCGAGGCCATGAGCTTGGTGGAGAGCATCGCCTCGCGCATCGGCGCGGCGACGCCGTCCGCGGTGAGCGTCGTCGGGAGCATCGTGTCCACCACCGTCGCGACGAGGGCATCGGGCGTGGCCGACGCGGTGGCGATGGTGCCTGGCGAGGGCAGCTCCACCTCACGCGCCTCGCTTACGCCGCACGCAGCGGCAGCGAGGTTGGCGGCGGTGATGATCGAGTAGGTCGTGAGCTTGTTCATCGGAGTCGTCTCAGCGCTGGGCGCGGTCGAGGGCGGTAAGGAAGGACGGGTCGTCACCGAGCGCCTGACGGCGCTCGGCGGCGGTCACGAGCAGTTGGTAGCGGGCGAAGGAGAGGCCGAGCCGGGTCTGTGTCTCCACCGCCTGCGCTTCGAGCAGTTCGGAGATGGTCGCGAGCCCGCCCTCGTACTTGCGCGCCACGATGCGGAGCGCCTCGGCGGACTGTTCCACCGCGCGCTCGGCGATGGTGAGCTGGGCGAGCGTGACGGTCAGTGCTTCGCGCGTGCGCTCGCGCTCGAGCGCGGCGTTGGCCGTGGCGGCTTCGTGCTGCGCCTCGGCGGACCGGGCGCGTGCCTTGGTGGCGCGCGTCTCGGCGATCTCGCTCGCACCGGCGAAGGGCGTCCAGGTGGCCATCACGCCGGCGGTCCAGCTGCGCTGGTTGGCGAAGAAGCCGGTGGGGTCGTTCCAGTCATAGCGTGCGAAGCCGTTCACGCGCGGCAGATAGAGCGACTTGGCGCGCAACGCATCGGCGCGAGCGGCCGAGAGGGCGAGCGTCGCCGCCCGCACGTCGGCGCGCGTGGTTGCCTTCCCGTCGTGGCGGTCGGGAGTCGTATCGGACACGACGAGCGCACGGATGGCTTCGGCCGCGGGCAGCGTCGCGGGCAGGTCGTACGCGCTGCCCGGCTCGCCGAGCAGCACCGCCAGCGCGCGCGCGGCATGCGAGGCATCGCTCACGGCACCGAGGCGCTGGGTGGTGATCTCCCCCGCGCGCACTTCGGCGAGGAGCGCGTCGGAGCGCGTGACGATCCCGGTGTCGGCGAGGGCCCGCGCGCGGGCGACATGCGCCTGCGCGGCCCGTTCGGCGGCTTCGAGCGTCGTGCGCTTCTCGGCGGCGAGCGTCGCGCCGAAGTAGGCGCGCACCACGTTCACCTGCGTGCCGTCTCGCGTCCAGTCGGCAGCGGCACGTTGGGCCTTGGCGGCGTCGCCGGCGGCGGAACGACCCACCCAGGCATCGGCATTGAACAACGGCTGCTCCAGCACGAGGCCCGCCGAGCGGTTGCCGATGGCGCTGGGGAAGTTGAGCGCGGCGGGATCGAAGTCCGCCGGCCCGATCGCGCGCTGCCGGAGCCTGGTGCCGAAGGCGGCGATGGGATCCGTGGTGCGCACGAAGCCGGCCTCGACACGGACTCCCGGGAGGATCCCGCGGTAGGGCTGGAGCGACTGCGCGGACTGGGCGTCCGCGGCGGCGCCGGCGATGCGATTGGCGTAGGCCTGCCCGTCGGCCCGCGTGAGGGCCTCGCGGAGCGTCAGCTGCGCTTGGACCCGTGCGGGACCGAAGGCGAGCAGGAGGGCGGCGAGCGCTGGGAGAGCTGGGAGGGTGCGGTTCATTGGTGTTGTGTTATGTGGCTATACAACGATGTAGTTATATAATAGACCGCGATCACCTCCCGCAAGGGGTCGGGCGCAGGTCGTCAGGTCAGCGGCGAACGGAGCCCGGGCTCAGGGCCTGTCGGGCTCCCGGAGGGCGCGTCGGACGGCCGGCTCGAGCGAGACGGCGCCGATCGGTCCCAACACGGTGTGCTGGATCACGCCGTCCCGCCCGATGAGGAACGACGTCGGATACCCGCGCACTCCGCCGAAGCGCGCCTCCGCCTCCGCCCCCACGTGCGCGATGGGATACGTCACCTCACGATCGCGCACGAACGCCTCCACCTCGTGCGTCGGCGCCCGGTCCACCGCGAGCCCGACGATCACGAATCCGTTCTCGCGGTGCCGCTGGTACATCGCTTCGAGCACCGGCATCTCGGCGCGACATGGGGCGCACCAGGTGGCCCAGAAGTTCACCAGCACCACCTTCCCTCGGAGCGCATCGGACGAGAGCAGCTCGCCGGTGAGGCTCGCATACGAATAGGCGGGTGTCACCGAGGCGCGGTCGCGCACGCCGAACACTGCGCCGAGGTGCGGCAGCAAGGTCGGCGCAGCGTAGAGGAGGGCGGCGATCCAGATCAGGTCGCTCCAGTGCCAGCCGCGCCGCTTGAGGCGCGCCCAGACACTCGCCGGCGGCGCGGGCACCGCTGCTCCGGGCTCTCCCGTCGGTTCCGCAGCCGCCTCGGGCACCTCGGGGCTGTCCATATGGAGTAACCTAAGTGGGCTGTCCACGCCCGGGCTCCGGCGTTAACGTCTCGCCGTCGGGCGCGTTCGCTCCTGCAGCGCCCTCCCGTCCTTCACCCGCTCCCGCGAGACCCCCGATGCGCCCTCTCCTCATCCCCGCGATCGTCCTGTTCGCCGCCGGCTGTGCGTCGGCCGGTGCCGCCGCCGGCGGAGCGCCCACGCAGACCGTCGCCACCAATCGGGTCATGACCAGCGGCGGCGAGATGATGCAGACGAACACGATGAACATCGACACCGACGTGAAGCTCTTCGTCACCGGCACGGTGGACGAGGCGTGGGCGGTGCTCCCCGGCGTCTACGCGGCGCTCGGCATCCCGCTCTCGATGAACGACAACGTGCGCAAGACGCTCGGCAACACCGGCTGGCGCGTCCGCCGGCAGATCGGCCGCGTGAGCGCGCGGAACTACCTCGACTGCGGATCGTCGGGCACGCTCGAGAACGCCGAGACCTACCAGCTCACGCTCAGCATCACCACCACGGTGCTCCCCAACTCCAAGGGCGGGTCGATCATCTC
>LNFM01008912.1_pt1 | contig 14892 bp, 12 predicted proteins | sample 596031 | NCBI WGS metagenome assembly LNFM01 (sample SAMN04254537, study PRJNA301005) | activated carbon metagenome | isolation source: dual media filters at the Ann Arbor, Michigan drinking water treatment plant | place: USA: Ann Arbor
ATCGCCGATCCGCTCGATGTTCTTCGCGCCGAACAGGAGGTGCGTGCACAAACCGATGTTGCGCGGATCCTCCATCATATAGGTCAGCAGCTCCCGGAAGACCGAGTTGTAGAGCGCGTCGAGATCGGTATCCGAGCGCCAGACCTTCAAGGCCTTCTCGTCGTCGCGTGTCATGTAGGCGTCGAGCACGTTCTTGAGGCTCGCTGTCGCCAGCTCCGTCATGTGCCTGAGGCCCAGGATCAGGGATTGCGGGCGCGTCTCGGGCGCGATGGCCAAAGCGCGCTTGGCCACGTTCTTCGCCAGGTCGCCGATCCGCTCCAAGTCGCCAGCGACCTTCAGCGTCGACACGATGGTTCTAAGATCTTGAGCCATCGGCTGCCGGCGAGCGATCATACTGATCGCCAGTTCCTCGATCTCCCTCTGCATGAGGTCGATGGCGCGGTCGCTGGCGATCGCCTCGGATGCCAACCGCGGATCGCGCCGCTCGAGAGCGGCGAACGCATTACCTAGAAGCTGCTCAACGAGCCCGCCCATATGACTGAGCTTGTTATCGAGCTGCGCGAGTTCGGCCTCGTAGGACTTGACGGTATGTTCCATTTGTCACCCCTAAAGCCGCGCGCTGCTCGGCTGACGTGCCGACACGGCAGTTCTAGCGAACTGTGACAACCGAAATATGACACTCTACTGCATTGGTATAGCTATATTATTCTCCATTGACGAAAGGCAGCTCCACGGTGAACGTCGAGCCGACACCGAGCTTCGAGGCAATTTTCAGGTCACCCTGGTGACGCGCCAGGATGTGCTTGACGATGGCAAGTCCCAGCCCTGTCCCACCCTTCTCGCGGCTCGATTTGTCGTCGACCCGATAAAACCGCTCCGTCAGCCTCGGCAGGTGTGCCTCGGCAATCCCAGGCCCGTTGTCGGCTATGGCGATGCGAAGTCGACGCTCCTGGGCTTCCGTCAAGGACACCCGCACAGTGACAGCGCCCCCCTGGCGGCCGTACTTGATGGCATTTTGCAGAATGTTCACGAGAACTTGCACGATCTCATCGCGGTCGCCCCTGACAAAGCACGGCTCCCTAGGGGTATCCACCTGGATCGTCGTTTCAACTGCGGCCGCGATCGGCTCGAGCGACTCGACGACCTCGGACAACACCTCGTTCACATCGACGCGGCCCGTCGGCGCAATATGCGCACGCATCTCTACCCGAGCCAGCGACAGCAGATCATCGAGGATGCGGCTCATCCGCTGCGCTTCGCTGGACATGATGCCGAGAAACCGCTCCCGCGCTGCCGCGTCGTGCTTGGCGGCGCCTTGCAACGTCTCGATGAAGCCACGCAGCGCGGCCATCGGGGTCCGCAGCTCGTGACTGGCGTGCGCAATGAAATCGGCGCGCATCTGCGCCAGCCGCTCCCGTTCGGAAACATCGTGCAGCACAATGACGATCGCTGGCAGATGTCCGTGGTCACTCGGCAACGGCGAGACCGTGGCGTCCAGGCGTCGCTCCACTGGCATGCGCTCGTGCAGCCGCACGATACGCGACTCTTGGTATCCGATCGCGTGATCAATGGCCTCGGCCAGCTCCGGCGAGCGACTGGCGAGCGAGATCGCTGCGCCGATCCGCATCGATACGAAAATGTCGCGTGCTGCGTGGTTGGCGTGCATCACCATGTGGTCTCGGTCGACCGCGATCACCGGGTCCGGCATCGCTTCGATCATCCGGGTCCAGGGCGCATCCTCGTAGGCCGAGCGCGGGCCGACATCGCGCCGTATCCCAGGGGAGCGTCGGGTCGTGTCCGGCGGGCCGTCGCCCAACCCGCTATCAGTCAGCTTTCCAAGCGCGACGCCTGCCGCGGCGCCGACGGCACACGCGATTGCGGCCGGCAAGCCGGATATCAGTAGCGCCAGGACGATGAACGCGGCGATCGCCACCACTGCGCCCGCGATCGTCGGGTGCAATCGGACCTGCCTGCCGAGATTTCGCAGCCCGTCCATCAACCCGGTAGCCATCGCGGGCGAGCCTCCTCATTGTTCGGAGAGCCCTGCACGGCGCGCGCTCTCGGATCGCACGAAGGAAGTGCCTAAGCCACGGCGTCGGGCACGTCGAGTGTCCTTCGCTAGCGGCAGCCCCACGTCAGCCTGCGATGGCGACAGGAGGCCATCAATAGAACAGCAGGATGACGGTGCATCCTACAGCCAGTCCTGCCATGGCGGCACTGGCCCGCCAGCCGAGCAGCCACTCACCGATGGCGCGGGGCAACGCCGACCACGGCAATCCGTAGAGCCAACGCAGCCACCAGCCTGCGAGGAACCCGACCAGCAGTGCGAAGGCTTCACTGCGTGCCGGTGCGGCTCCTGAATCCGGGGGACGGGCCGAAAATGACGTGATCTGCTCGAACATCGTCGTGAGCGACGTGCCGCCGCCTGCCGAGAGCGCGAGCGCTGCGGCCAGCAATCCGACGGCGACAAAGGTCAGGGTCAGCAAGAGGCGCCCAGCGGCCATGATCCTTCGTCCTCGCGCCAGGGACAGTGGCGCATTTCCAGGTTGGCGCGCGCAACGCCTCCGGAGGCAAACGGCCCAACGAGAGAGCGTTCGGCGCTCTCCCATAGAAGCCTGACATGGCAAATTTCCCGTTAAGAGGGTGCGCCGGGGTGCTCGGCACAGCCGGACGACTGGGCCTTGCAAGGCCCTCAGGCCGAGGCCCCTTCTACCAGCCCCGGAACGCGGATCGGCGCCAGTCGTCGCCGGTATCCTTGTCCCGCACCGGACGCTCGGGTGCGGGGCGAGACGGGACTTGCGGATCGGGCTGGGGCGCGGGAACGGCGACGGCGACGCGCGGCGCCTGCGGCGACCCGGGTATCACCCTCTGCTCCCAAGCCGGTGCGACAGCCGAGCGCTGGCGAACTGGAACGCTGGCCGCAGCGATGCTGCGCAGCGGGACGCCCACGCGGCGGTCGTAATCGGCGAGCGTCACCTGGCCTTGTCGTGGGACCAGATGGACGACGCGATAGCCGCCTGCCTTGAGGTCGGACAGCAGCGCACCGAGGGCGCCCGCCGTAGAGGGTTGGATATCGTGGAAAAGGATGATTCCCCGGCCCTTGGCCTTGAGCTGTCCCATGACGTTGCGAATGACCACGGTCGGGCTTCGGGTCCGGAAATCGTAGGAGTCGACATCGATCGAGAGGATCGCCGTGTTTCGCTGCTTCAGATGCGCCACCGCGTACTGGGGATCGCTCAGGTAGGGAAACCGGAAGAACGGCGCTGCGGGCCCTCCCAAGGCTTTCTGCACTCCGCTGATGCCGAGTTCGATCTCCGCAGCCGCCCCGTCAGGCGACTTCTGCTTGAGATTGGCGTGCGACCACGTGTGTGTCGCGACTGTATGCCCCTGGCGGGCCACCTCGCGCACGAGATCCGAGTAGCCCATGGCCCGCTGGCCGACCAGGAAGAACGTGGCCTTGGCGCAGTGCTGCGCCAGAATGTCGAGCACCACAGGCGTCAGCTGCTTGTGGGGGCCGTCGTCGAAGGTCAGCACCACCTCACCCGGCCTCAGAAGCTCGGGGCCGGGGTATTGCAGGTGACCGAGCTTCGGCCCTCCCGTCGTGTCGACCTGGATATGGCGCGACGTACCGATTGCACCGGGCGCGCATTGTCCGAACGCATGGCCTACCGAGAGCGCCAACATGGCAGCGCTCGCGAGCCCTAGATAGGTTGAGCTGCGCATCCCCATTCCCGTCTGCCGTTCTTCGTCGCCACCGCTCTCACGGTGGCCCCCCGGCGCGTCTCACCTCGAGGCGAGGCACGCTCATCGACGCGAACCAACTTGGCGGGAAAATACTGGAAAAAGATTGTGGCGACATGCGACATGCTGCGGATTGGACTCGCAACCAGTTCCATTGCTCCCGAAGTCCGTGTATCGAGCGCCTATGCTGCCAATCTGCGGCATAAACGTGAGCGTCCAGGCACAGGGCGTGCGTGGCCACGGCCGTCCCAGCCTTCAGCACCCAGAACCTCGGACGACATGCAACAGCCGATCCCCGAGGACGAAAGCGAGGAGAACCCGGGCACTCGGCTCGAGGTGGTCGCTTCCGTGCGCGAATTTCTCACAGACGGCGCGGTCGAGCCGCTGCGTCGCATTGCGGCATCTCTGAAGGCCCCGGATCTCGCCGACCTGATCGAGCTTCTCGAGCCGGGCGAGCGGGTGCGGCTGATCGACACTCTCGGCACCGGCTTCGACCCGGAGGTGTTCTCGGAGCTCGATCCGAGCGTTCGCGATCAGCTTTCGGAGGACCTGCCGAACGAACTCCTCGCGCGGATCGTCACCAATCTCGATACCGATGACGCCGCCTACGTCATTGCCAATCTCGAGAAGGAAGACCAGCAGGACATCCTCTCGCAGATGCCCTCGAGCGACCGCGCGGCGCTCGAGCGCAACCTCGAGTATCCGGAGGAGACGGCCGGCCGTCTCATGCAGACGGACTTCGTCGCCGTACCCAAGTTCTGGACGGTCGGTCAGGTCATCGATCATATGCGCGAGACCGAGGAGCTGCCCGAGACGTTCTCCGACATTTTCGTCATTGATCCCGCGTACCGCGTACTCGGCAGCGTCGATCTTTCCCGACTGCTGCGCACCAAGCGGCACATCAACATCGGCTCCATCATGGATGCCGACCGCCACGTCGTCCTGGCCACCTCCGATCAGGAGGAGATGGCGCGCCAGTTCGAGCGCTACGACCTGAAATCGGCGCCTGTCGTAGACGCCAATGACCGCCTCGTCGGCGTCGTCACGGTCGACGACGTCGTGGAGGTCATCTCCGAGGAGACGGAAGAGGATTTTCGACGTCTCTCGGGCGTCGGCGACGAGAGCCTGGCTGACACGGTCATTCCAACGGTCAAGAGTCGCTTTCTGTGGCTGTTCATCAATCTCGGCACGGCGATGCTTGCGTCATCCGTCATCCAGCTCTTCGATGCCTCGATCAACCAGATGGTCGCACTGGCCGTGCTCATGCCCATCGTCGCCTCGATGGGCGGCAATGCTGCGACGCAGACCATGACTGTGGCAGTGCGCGCCCTCGCCACCCGCGATCTCGGTCCGGCGAATATGATGCGCGTCATCCTCCGCGAGACTTCCGTCGGTCTCATCAACGGACTGTTTTTCGGTCTGCTAATGGGAACGGTCGTTCTCTTGTGGTTCGGCGTGGGGACGCTCGGCACGGTGATCGCCGCGGCTATGATCTGCAATCTCATGGCAGCGGCGCTCGCCGGGATCCTGATCCCTCTGACGCTCGAGCGATTAGGTTTCGACCCCGCCGTCTCGTCGGGAGTATTCGTGACCACGGTGACCGACGTCGTCGGCTTCTTCGCCTTCCTCGGGTTGGCGACGATATTCCTCTTCTAGGAGGCGAGCCATGAGCCTAAGCGTACGGCCGCTCGAACCCGGCGATCACGACAACTGGCTGGTGCTGTTCCGCGACTACATCGCGTTCTATCGGGAAAGCGTGCCGGACGACGTGATCGAACTCACGTGGTCGCGACTGACGGGGGACGACCCCGATATGCTCGGCCTCACGGCAACGCGCGGCGACGGCCGTTTGGTCGGTATGGCCCTCGTCGTATTCCACCGATCGACGTGGTCATCCACCTGGTATTGCTATCTGGAAGACCTTTATGTGGTGCCCGCTGAGCGAGGGCAGGGCGTAGGTCGTGCTCTGATCGAGGCCGTGTATGCGGCCGCGGATGCGCGGGGCGCGACCCGCACCTATTGGGTGACCGAGGCGGACAATGCGGCCGCTCGCCGGCTCTATGACGGTGTCGCGCGACGTGCGCCATTCGTCCAGTATCGGCGGTCGTGAAGCGGCTTTCGGCGAGTCTGCCGGCCAGAAGCGGGGGCTATGCCCCGTAGCGATAGAGCCCCATGCCGTTCAGGTGCAGCCATCGCTTGGCTTCCTCGAGACGTGGCATGGTCTGCTTGACCAGACGCCAGAACCGCGGCCCGTGATTCATCTCGGCGAGATGCGCGACTTCGTGCGCCGCCACATAGTCGAGCACCATCGGCGGAGCCAACACCAGCCGCCACGAAAACGACAACTGGCCATCGCTCGTACACGAGCCCCAGCGGCTCTTCTGGTCACGTACCGCGACCCGCCGTGCCGTCAGTGACAGGCGGCCGGCGTGATACTCGACCCGCTCATCGAGGTCTCGCTTCGCTTCGGTCATCAGCCAGTCGCGTAGCCGACGCGCGCCGTGCTCCTCGGCTCCGAAGACGACGAGCGCCGGCATTGCGCTAGCCTTGCCCGCCTCGACTTCAACCACGCCTCGACCGGGTCGTCTCCCCGCCAACCTCACCTCGTGTGTGATCCCTCGAAGAGGCACAATGGCCCCGTCGGCAAACGGCACGGCGTCGGGCACGCCCTCCAGGCGCTCGCGCACCCAGTCGATGCTCTTGGCCAGGAAGCGATCGGCCTCCCGCACGTCGGTGTAGCGAGGAATCGTCAGCACCACCGCGCGCGCCGAATGACTGACACGCAGCGTGAGCCGACGCGCGGTTGGATGACGACGAATTTCCACCGGGGCAGGAAGGCCGTCGACCTTCAGAAGCTGCACCGGCGGTGTCTTGGCGCGGGACCGCGACATGGTGAACCTCGGAACGTTTATTGGAGATTGCTCGACCGACGCGACCGACTGACCCGACCTTGCGGGCGACCTACCGAAGCGGCGCCAGAACGCGAGATGCGCAGTCGTTTAAGGCGACGCTGCGGCAGCGATTTCGCTATCGCACAATTAGCACTCGTTCTTTGTCGGAAGCGAGCAATCGTTGCGCTCCTCGGTCACAGCGCACACCTCGCGTTGCGACGACGCCACGCGACGAATTGCACGTTGAATCAGGTGTCCTCAGATCAACCATCGATCGATCGGGGTGCGCCAGCACTAATCATGAACTATGCTGACACTCGACTCCCGCTGCTGCATGCGGCGTCTTCCCGGCGCGCGCGCTCGAAGCGGGTCAGGTTGAGGCGGGCGCAAACGCGTGGGCATATGCAATTTTTCGCAGTCGGGTATATCCGCCTACGAGGCATGACACTGAGATCGGGTGGCTTCTGCCAGAGGCTGAACTCTAGCTCTTCGGGATATCCGCCAGTGCCCCAGCTGGTACCGCCGGCCCGCCCTGCCACCGTTCGTCGCTGGTTGATCCGAAGTTGAAGGCTGCCGAAGAAGGCTCGGTCGCGGTCTCGACCGGCGGCGCCGCAGCCGCGCGCCGATTGATCGGCGGCATCATGGTGCCGCGCGCCGTGCGCCCATCGTGGAGCCGCGCGAAATCCGCGATGCGTGGTGCGATCTCGCGGCGGAACCGACTGCCGTTGAAGACGCCGTAGTGCCCGACCTTCGGACACTCGAAGTGCGCCTTACGATCGTCGGGGATGCCGGTGCACAGATCGAGCGCGGCACGACACTGGCCAACGCCCGTGATGTCGTCGTTCTCGCCTTCCACCGTCATCAGCGCCACCCGCCGGATGCGGCTGAGATCGACGCGGCGGTTGCGATGTGCCATCACGCCCTTCGGCATGTGATGATTGACGAATACCGTGTCGACAGTTTGCAGGAAGAACTCCGCCGTCAGGTCCATCACGGCGAGATATTCGTCATAGAACTCGCGGTGCTTCTCGGCGCTGTCGCCGTCGCCAGACACGAGATGCTGGAAAAGCTCTTTGTGCGCCGTCACGTGCCGGTCGAGGTTCATGGTCATGAACCCGGAAAGCTGCAGGAACCCCGGATAGACTTGGCGTCCATGACCCGCACCCGGCCACGGCACGCTTGTGATCACGTTGCGTCTGAACCAGTCCGTGCCCCGCTTCTCGGCAAGCCGATTGACCACGGTCGGCGACACTCTTGTATCGATCGGGCCGCCGGCCAGGATCAGTGATTGCGGAACGTGCGGATCCTCGTCCGCCTCCATCAGCGCTGTCGCGGCCAGCGCCGGCACCGACGGCTGACAGACCGCGAACACGTGAACGTCTCCACGGAAGTGCCGGAAAACGTCGCGCATCACCGTGATGTAAGTATCCAGATCGAACTCGCCGGCCGCGGCCGGAATGTCGCGCGCATCCTGCCAGTCAGTGATGTAGACCTCATGGTCAGGCAGGAAGGCTTCGACGGTGCCGCGCAGCAGAGTGGCATAGTGGCCGGACATCGGCGCGACCAGGAGCAGGCGCGGATCGCGGGCACGGCGCTCGTCGGGCACGTCCCGCCGGAAATGGATGATCCGGCAAAAGGGATTGCGCCACACCACCTCCTCGTGCACGGCCGTGTCGATGCCATCGACTGTTGTTCGATCGAGGCCGAACTCGGGCTTGTCATAACGGCGGGTCGTGCGCTCGAACACCTCGAGAGCCGCAGCCGCGTGGCGTCCCATGCTGGTGTGCGTCAGTGGGTTGAAGGGATTGCTCAGCATCAATCGGCAGGAATCCGCCGCAACCCGAGCCGGCCGCACAGCGGCATGACCCAGCTCGTACCAGTGGTAGAGCATCGAGACGTTCCCCCAATCAGTCCAGCCCTGTGTGCAGGACACGTCGAAGGGTTCCCGCGGCGCCTGAGCGGCACTCTTCCGGCAACCGATCGTAGTTTTGTCGCATTTTCCCCGGGGATCAGCTTGCCGCGATTCGAGGCTTGGTTAAAGCTGCGTTTTTATTACAAGAGCTTCGCTAGGCGGGCTGCGATCACATCGGGCGCAGTGGCGTGGGAGAAATGCGCCACATAGCGTCCATCGGGTCCCATCAGGTACATCAAGGCGGAATGATCGTAGGTGAATCCCGCTGTCGTTTTCTCGTCGGTCACCTTCTTGTAGTAGACGCGATAGGCCTTCGCCGCCGCCGCGATCTCGTCCGCCGTACCTGACAATCCGACGAGACGTGGATGGAAGCTCTGCACATATTGCGCAAGCTGCTCGGGCGTGTCCCGCTCGTGGTCGACCGAGACGAACACCGGCACAATCCGATCCGCCTTGGCGCCCAGCTGCTCGAGTGCCGCCGACATCACCTGCAGTCCCGAAGGGCAGATGTCCGGGCAGTACGTGAAGCCGAACATGAGCAGCATATGCTTGCCGCGGAAGTCGGCTTCGGTGACGCGCCGCCCCTTGTGGTCGGTCAGCGTGAACGGTCCGCCGACCAGCGCCTGCCCCACTGAGATGGTTTTCGGGAAAAGCTGCTCGCGGGCCGAGGGCAGGGCCAGCAGCGCCACGAGGCCACCCAGCACGAACGCGAGCACGGCGATGACGACGAGACGGGGGCGCATGGGACTCTGCCTGCGAGCGTTGAACCGGCGGCTAACCACCATCTGAACCAGCGCCCCGGCGTGGCGGGCACTCTCGAGGAGCCAACGGGAAGCGGCGTAGCCAAGCCCAGTTAGACGAGGTTGGTCGCGAAAGCGACGAGCATATCGCCACCCCTGTCTTCGCCTCGGGCAGGTTGCCCGCTCGTTGACCTTGCGGCGGCGGTGGCGTCCGCTACAAGAGGTCGCAGTCAGCGGAGCGGCAAGGGGGCCGGAGCGCGAGCGATGCCCGTCCAATCGATTTTGAGCGGCGTTCGAGGAGGCTTGGGTGTCCTCGCGCGCCTGAATGGTCAGGAAGCGAGCCGTCTGCGCATGCAGACCATCATCCGGCTTCGCTGGTTCGGCGTGGGTGGCCAACTCGTAACTGTGGCGTTTGTGTATTGGCTGCTCGGCTACGACTTCCCAATCGGCTGGTGCCTCGCTTTCGTCTCGATGTCGGCTTGGCTCAACGTCTACTTGCGCATTGCCTATCCGGCACGGCATCGGCTCAGCCGATCCTTCGCGACGGCATTGCTTGCGTGGGACATTTTCGAGCTTGCGGCTCTTCTCTACCTGACTGGCGGCCTGCAGAACCCGTTCGCGTTCTTGCTTGTCGCGCCCGTTACGGTTTCTGCGGCGACCCTACCGGCGCGCAATACGGTACTGCTCGGTACGATCGCGCTCAGTGCATCGGCCGTGCTCGTCGGCTGGCACTGGCCGCTGCCCTGGTCGCCCGAGATGCCGGTAGCGCTGCCCGTTCTCTACAAGCTGGGCATGTTCGCCTCGATCGCCGCGGGCATGGCGTTCCTGGCGCTTTACGCCGCGCGTCTGTCGAAAGAAGCCCGCAACATGTCCGAGGCGCTTGCGGCGACAGAGCATGTGCTGGCCCGCGAGCAGAAATTGCATGCCCTCGATGGACTGGCTGCGGCTGCGGCGCACGAACTGGGCACACCTCTTGCGACCATTGCCCTCGTGACCAAGGAGCTCGAGCGCGGAAGCCGACAATGGCCGGAGCTGAGCGAGGACATCACATTGCTGCGGACACAGGCCGAGCGTTGCCGCGACATCCTGCGGAAGCTGACGCGCAGCCCCACGGAGCAGGACCCGCATCACGTCAGCCTTCCAGTCACCCAACTCCTACAGGAGGCGGCTGGCCCGTATGCCTCGTCTCAGGTGCGCATTCGCATCGCCGCCGCCCCGCGCGATGGGGCCTCGATTGCCGACAGCCGCGAGCCTATCGGTGAGCGGCGGCCGGGCCTGATCTACGGCATCGGAAACATCATCGAGAATGCCGTCGATTTCGCCGGCTCGTCCGTCGACATATCGGCAGCGTGGGACGAGCGCGAGATCGAGGTGACGGTCACGGATGACGGTCCGGGTTTCGCACCCGACATCATCGACACGCTGGGCGAACCCTACGTCACGACGCGCGGCACAGGCCAAAGGCTCGGCAGATCCGGCAAGGAGGCCTCGGGGCTGGGGCTCGGCTTCTTCATCGCAAAAACGCTGCTCGAGCGATCCGGGGCGCGCGTATCGCTCGAGAACCGTGTGCCGCCGGAGCACGGCGCCGTGGTCCGTGTCACTTGGACCCGCGATAGCTTCGACCTGCCCGAAAGCCGACAGCGGATCGCCGGTTGGCCCGACACGACGCCTCGCGCCGCCGAGTGAAGGGGGTGCGGGTGCCGACGACCATCAGGCCTTCGCCGCTGTCTTGGCGCGGCCACCTGTCTTCGCCTGGGTCTTCTTTCTGGCAGACTTGGCTGCTGCAGCCCTGGCGCCGCGAACAGCAGCGGATGTGCTGGCGGCAGCTTTGCGACGGGGGGCCGCTTTCTGGCCGGCTGGCTTCGCCGCCGACTTCCCACCACGTGCGGCGGATGGCTTTCTGGAGGCAGCTCCGGCCTTGGCCGCCTTTACCGCGCCCCGCCGCTTGGCGACCAGAGCCGACGCTTCTGCGCGCAGCAGGGCGTTGAGCCGCTTCTGCATGTCCTTCGGGCTGACCTTCTCGAGGCGTGTCTGGATCGACCACACGTGCCCGAACGGATCCTCGAGCTGCCCCAGGCGATCGCCATAGAACTGGTCGGCCACGGGACGACGAACCTTGGCGCCTGCCTTGACCGCCTTGGCGACCAGACGGTCCACGTCATCGACATAGACCGCCATGACGACGCTGGTTCCCTTGAGCGCCTGGGGACCAACCGCGTTGGCCTCGGGAAACTCGTCCGAGATCATCACGACCGCGCCGCCTACCACCAGCTCCGCGTGGCCGACCTTGCCGGCCATCCTCAGGCGAAAGCGTTCCTCGGCGCCGAAAACCTTCTTGTAGAACTTGATCGCGCTTGCCGCATCGCGAACCCGAAGGTAGGGCATGACCGCCTGATAACCTCTCGGGACACCACTCCTCGCGTTCACCATAGCGTCGCCATTCCTTGCCTCTATCGCCCGCCGTTCGCGGAGCGCATCAGTTAAGTCTACATGCTGCCACCCTCGGCGAATGACTTGAGTTCACGCATAACCTTAACCGGTTGACTGGACTGCGTCTGCCGATCGATTGCATGGCGGGGATCTCGATGAACCGCTGGCGTCGATCGGTGCACCGAGGATTGCTTTGCAAGTGCCCACCTCCAGCAGTTGAGAAACGCGCCGCGCATGAATGGAACCGGCACGAGCGACGTGGCGCAGAGGAGCAACATCCTCACGGCCGTCAAATGGATGACGGTCGCCCTTTTCGCGTTCTCCGCGATCGGGATCGCGGCGCGCGAGGCGGGGCGCGGCATGGGCGCGCTCGATATCATGTTCTATCGCAGCTGGCTCGGCGTCTCGATCCTCGCGATCGTGCAATATGGCTCGGGCGGTCGCGTCCTCGATCTGCGGACGAGCCAGCTTCCGCTGCTCGGGCTGCGCAGCTTCATCCACTTCATAGCTCAGTACGCCTGGCTGGTGGCGGTGACGCTGATCCCGCTCGCCGAGCTGTTCGCGATCGAATTCACGGCGCCACTCTGGACCGCGCTGCTCGCACCGCTGTTCCTGAAGGAGCGTCTCACGGGAACGCGCCTCGTCGCGGCCGGGCTCGGATTTGTTGGAATCCTGATCGTGGTCTCGCCCGGCAGCCTCACGATCGGCCCCGGCACGCTCTATGCCTTCGTAGCCGCAGTCGGATTCGCGTTTCACTATCTGATGACCAAGCAGCTCACGCGCCGGGACGGTGCGTTTCTGCTGCTCTTCTACACACACGTCATTCAGGGCATCATGGCCATCCCCCTCACGATCACGTCGCTGAAGGTGCCGGATCCCGTCACCGCGCTCTGGATCGTGGCGCTCACCGTTATCGGCCTCGTCGCGCACTACGCTCTTGCGCGCGCCTTCGCGCTCGCGGACGCCATCGTCGTCGCGCCTCTGGACTTTCTGCGGTTGCCGTTGATCGCGGTCGTCGGCGTCGTTCTCTACGACGAGACGCTGGCCCCTGCGCTCATTGCCGGTGCCGCCGTGATCGTCGCCGCCAACGCCATCAATATCTGGGGCGAGCGCCGCCGCCGCGGAACGCCCTGACCCCCGCCGCGCGTGGCGGCAGCTCCCCGCTGGGAGCGTCGCCACGCGCCACTTAAAACTTCAAACGCGCTGGATCACCATGGCAATGCCCTGGCCGACGCCGATGCACATCGAGATGAGGGCGTACTTGCCGCCCGTCCGCTCGAGTTGCCGAACCGCCGTGATCGCGATGCGGGACCCCGAGGCGCCCAGCGGATGTCCGAGCGCGATCGCGCCGCCGTTCGGGTTCAACCGCTTGTCGTCCGGCGAGAGGTCGAGGCCCTTGCAGCAGGCCAGCACTTGCGCTGCGAACGCCTCGTTGATCTCGATGACGTCCATGTCCTTGAGGTCGAGACCTGCGCGCTCCAGCGCCTTCTTGGCGGCTGGCACCGGGCCGAAGCCCATGATGCGCGGCGCCACACCTGCCACCGCCGTCGAGATGATACGCGCACGCGGTTTGGCGCCAGCTTTGTCGCCCGCATCGCGGCTCGCGACCAGCAGCGCGGCCGCGCCGTCGTTGATGCCGGACGCATTGCCGGCCGTGGTCACGCCGTCCTTGAACAGCGGGCGCAACTTGGCGAGGCCCTCCATCGTCGTCTCGGCGCGTGGATGCTCGTCCACGTCGACCATACCGTCGGGCTGGCCTTTCTTGGCGGCCGGCACCGTCACGGCCAGCAATTCGTCCGTGAAGAACCCGGCCTTGGCGGCCGCTGCGTACTTTTGCTGCGAGGCGAGCGCGTAGACGTCGCATGCCTCACGAGTGAGTTGGAACTCGCGCGCGAGGTTGTCGGCCGTCTGGGGCATCGTGTCGTCGCCGAATGCGCCCTCGATCTTCGGATTCGGGAAGCGTGCGCCGAGGGAGGCGACGTAGGATTCGATCCGCTTCGGGAAAGCGCCATCGGTGCGCCCGACGACGAACGGCGCCCGCGTCATGCTCTCGACGCCGCCCGCCACCACCACGTCGGCCTCGCCGCAGGTGATCGCGTGGGCGGCGGTGATCAGCGCGTTCATGCCCGAGCCGCATAGCCGGTTGATGGTGTTGGCCGGGATCTCGATCGGGAGCCCCGCGCGCAGCATCGCGTGCCGCCCGACGTTGCGGCTGTCCTCGCCTGCCTGGCTGACGCACCCGACGTTGACGTCGTCGATGCTCTCGGGCGCGAAGCCCGACCGCGCCACGACCGCTTTGATCACGTCGCCGAGCATGTCGTCAGGCCTGACGCGCGATAGCGCTCCGTCCTGCCGACCGAACGGCGTGCGCGCGCCGTCATAGATGTAGGCTTCGAGCATGGGGGTCTCCTTCCCGTGAAGGCCGCCCACTTCAGGCGAGGCGGCTGGTTGGATTATCCTACAGAGTATCGGCCCACGCTGGGCGCGTGGGGACACGCTCCCCGCCCGCCCCTTCGGACGGGCGCCGGCACGTTCCTACCCCCTGAACTTGTTCTTCGGCACGAACCCGGATGCCTCGGCCATGCGGGGATCGCGCACCCAGACCTCGCGGTTGGGGTGCATGCCGCCACCCCGCGTCGCGGGCACCGCCATGTGGCGCGCGCGATGCAGCAGGCGGGTATCGGCAATGCCGCAGTTGGGATGAACGCCGCCATTGCCGGCAACCGCATTGTCCCAGACCGCCTTGCGCTTTGCGAAGGTCTGGGGATTGGCCAGCGCCGGACAGTTCAACTCGTTCTTGTTCAGGTCGATCTGGATCTCGTCCCCGTCCTCGACGAAAGCGATCGGGCCGCCGAGGGCCGCTTCCGGTCCGACGTGGCCGATGACGAGGCCGACGGAGCCGCCGGAGAACCGGCCGTCCGTCATCAGGCCGACCACGATGCCGCGCTCGCGGCACAGCGTCGTGATGCGCGAGGTCGGGTCCAGAAACTCCGGCATGCCCGGCGCGCCGCTCGGACCCTCGTAGCGCACGATCACCATGTCGTTGTTGAGAAATCGCTCCGGCGTCGTCTCGAGTGCCGTCAGCAGCGCCTGCTCGCTTTCGAACACGCACGCGCGGCCCCGGAACGTGTTGTCCTCGAGGCCGCCTTCGACGCCCGCGAGTTTCAGGATGGCCGAG
>LNFM01008913.1_pt1 | contig 14891 bp, 21 predicted proteins | sample 596031 | NCBI WGS metagenome assembly LNFM01 (sample SAMN04254537, study PRJNA301005) | activated carbon metagenome | isolation source: dual media filters at the Ann Arbor, Michigan drinking water treatment plant | place: USA: Ann Arbor
GCATGACGGAGGCGGAAGACATTTAGACCGTCTCCTGTTGCTGGGCATAGCCATGCTGCACATGCAGCTGCACCCGATGCGCCGGCCAGCCCTCGACGTTCGGGCTAATCACCGTGCCCGCCAGGCACCGCTGACGATGGGCATCGAGCCGATCGACCAGCAACACGACCGCGCCAGCCGGACTCTCGACCCGTGGATTCTCCACCACCGATCCGGCAAGATCCGCCACGGGCATCGCCATGACCGCACTCGCATTCAGCTTTCGCTTCTTCACCATGACACCCTCACGCCTCCAGCCCACCACCCGAAGGCCGGACGCCCCTACGGGCGCCCGGAACGGTCTCAAGACCTCGATGCTTAGCTGAGCGTGGCCCGCATGGCGTGCTGCCAGATGCCATACCCGACGTTCCGGATCACTTTCACTCCGTAGAGGTGTTCGTTATTCTTGAACTCGTGCTCCGACCCTTCGGCGATCGCGCTGATCGACACACCCTCTTCGGTCTGGTGAATGAAGGGCTTGGTGCGTCCGTCGGTCCGGAACACACAGAACTTGTCCGTGGCGGTGAGCCGCGGGTTCGCCGCGACACTCAAATTCACGCCCATCTTGAGCAGGGGATTGTCCCGGCTGCCCGTGCCGGTGTTGAGAATATTGGCGCTGACGGCGGTTTGGGCCGCGCCCCACATATTGACCGGCGTCATCACGAGGAACTGACGGGCCAGTTCGTTGATCGGCTCGCCCTGGTCGTCCTTCAGGCTGTAGAAATGCTGAATGACGGCCATGATGGCGTTCGCCATTTCATCGGACGTCGGCGCTGTCGGCGTACCGACATTGAGCACGGCATAGTCGCCGGCGGCCAGGTCGTTCTTCAGCGTGCCACTGGCCCCATCGACGTGATCGGTATCGAAGAAGTACTGCCCGTCGTAGGCGAGGCCGTTGGTCTCCGCGCCGCCATTATTGATCAGCGTCGAGAGCAAGGCGGCCGGATGGGCCGCCACCCGATCGGCCAACTCCTTGATGCGCAGCATGACCTGCGCAGTCTTGTCGCGGCGAATTTCGTCAACCAACACTTTGAGCGTGGCCTCGAAGGTCTTGTTGGTGATGGTCAAGCCGTTTTCGCGCAACCCTTTGGCGAGACGCCCACCGACCCATTCACGGACGGCCGGCGACTGCCCCAACCATTTATACGTTTCGCTTTCCTGATCGGAGCTGAACTCCATGGCCACGCCCGGCGTCCAGCTCTGCCCGACCGACTGCTCCAGAGTTTCGTAGAAGGTGCCGATGATCGACCGGCTCCCGAGTCCTGATGCGCCCATAATTGCGTCCTCCTTCTTCGTTCAAATCGTCAAGGTGTCCCGTCTCGCGGTTCCGGCTTATTAGGCCCAGATGCCCCGCATCTCGGTGACCATATAGCCGTCGGTGTCGCCGGCGATCAGCGTGATGAAGTCCCCGCGCTGTTGCGTGGCCTTCGTCAAGGTCAAATTCGTGTTATCCACGCCCGCCACATCCGGCGCGAGAATCATGTCCGCCGCGCCGGGATCCAGCACGACCGCCGTGCTGCCGAAGGCGCCGACCGCCAGGATGGTAATGCCGCTCAACCCGTCGGCAATCGCCGGGAGTGTGAGCGCATCCGCATCGCCTGCTTCGGTGACGCAGAAGAGCTTGCCACAATCCTGCGCGTCGAAGGTCTTGATGCCGGTGAGGGTTTCCCGCACGGTCTTATGGCCCCAGGGATCGCGGTAGCTCAGCGCATCGATATCGACGATAACGATGCCCGCCGACACAAACCGCTGCACGAACCCGATGAACACCCCGCCGGCCGGATTGAAGACGAAGGTGTCGTCGTCGGTCGCATAGACCGGCTGGCCCAGGTCGGTGATCACCGCGCCGGCGACGGCGAGCTGCACCTTCCCGGCCTGCAACACCTTCACCAGCTTGGCCGCAGCGGCCCCGGTGGCGTTGTCGCACCGCGCCATCGCGAAGCCGGCGAACCGATCGCCGGCGACCAGCGGCCGCGCATGCCCGGACGCCGGCACCACGCCGACAGCCGCCCCTTCGTAGATGATGTCCGAGGCAATGACCGGAATATCGTTTTGATCGCCCAATTGCACCGCCCGAGGTGCGTCTGCTGCCAATGTCGCCATGATGTCGTCCTCCCTCGTAATCCGTGTGTCGTGTCAACCCTAGTCCGCTCGCCGGACCGGCGTTATTTCTTCAGAATCTTAACCTGCCCCTTCGCCTCCGCCTGCATGAACGCGACATAGGTGCTGAGCGCGCCAAACTCCTCGCGCACGCCATTGACATTGGTCTCCCACTCGGCCTTGCACCGGTCTTCCAGCGGCAATTTCGAGAGATCGGTCTTCGGTGTCTCTGCGGCCTGATCATGCCCGCCACCCGCGCTGGCCGGAGCCGCCTCGGTGAGCTGCATGAGCTTGCGCGTCTTAAACGCCGTTTCAGCATCGGCCGCGCTGGTGCCCAGCTCCACCAATCCGTCGCGCACCTTCGTCTCGCTGGCCGGGGGCTGCTCGCCCCAGACAGATGCGAACGCCCGATTGATCGACGCCACCCGCCCCCGTTCGGCAGCAATGCCCTCTGATTTTCCTTCTGCGCGGGCCGCGTCCAACTGGGCCCCGGTGATCGGCTCTTTCTGATCTGACATTGCATCCTCCTTGTGCGTGGCCACCATGGCCGAAAGCTGAGGCAGCAAATCGTGCTGAGCCCAGCGGGTTAAAAATGCCGTGAGTTTCGATGCCAGCGACTGCTCAGCCGAGAACAACCCGCCCGGATTGGCAGCGGGCTCATCGACCACATCCGACGCCAGCAGACGTTCCACACGGGCGAGTGCCGGCAGCGGCTTGCCCTGCTCGTCGGTAGCGCGTGTCCCATCCTCGTTCAAGACGAATTCGGATTTCCCCTCAAAGACGATCGACGCGCCAAAGGCCTGCGGATCGTGCTCGGCCAATCCCATGACATAGGTATGCAGATCGCCCTGAGGCGCATCTTTCGCCGCCTCACTCAGATGCAGATCCGCGAGCACACGATCCCCAGCACGCCGGAAATTCTTTGTGCGACCGATAAACGTGCCCATCGAGGTATTGGAGGCGTTCGGATGATCGAACCGCGACTTGATGCCGAGCTTGGCCCGGTTCCCCAGTGCGACGACCTGCGCCAAGGTTGTGTCATCGATGGTCATGTTATGACCGAGCGCGGGGCCCTTCGTGATGACGGCATAGCCGTGAATGATGCCCGCCTCGCGATCGATCTGCGGCTTGCCGTCGCGCAATTCGATCCCTCTGCAGACGTCTGCACGGAACCAGCGCTCCTCTCCGGCGAGCCCTAAATCAAGCGCCCGATCGACCACACTCACCACATCGTTCATCAGCGCACCCCCGCGTATTCTTCGGCCGGTTTCTGCGACGACGGCACCGCCGGTTCGTCCTCCGGATCATCGACGGCTGGCTGGCTCGGACGGCCAGGCCCGGACGGCGGCGGGATCGGCTCAGCCAGCCCCAGCTCGTTGCGCCGGTCCTGCTCCCGTTTCTTCTGCGTCAGCACGTCTTCCCAATCACGGCCCTGCGCCGCGCACTCGTCAGCCAAGGTCGAGAGATTTGCCTCGATCGCTTGCTTCGATGACTCCACTTCTTTGACGGGATCCACCCAGCCCCAGCCTGGCGCAATCCAACTGACCCGCATCCAGTCTTCCCGCGACTCGCCGAACAGATCGACGGCCGGCAGATCCTCGCGCAGCCACGCTTCTTCCAGCACCCACTCCCAGCAGGGCTGACAGAGTCGGGCCGCGAGCCAGGTCTGATCGGCGCGGAAAAACCGTCGAGCCTCCAAGAGGGCGGCCCGGACACTGCTATAATTCGTGCGGGAAAAATCCTTAAGGACCAATTCGAGCGGCAAGCCGAGCGACGCCCCGATACTCCGCAGGACGGCCAACACAAACGGCTCAAACGTGCCGCTGGGGCGCTTCGGATCGCCGAAATCGACCGTTTCGCCTGTGCCGAGGTACTGCACCATCCCCGGCTCCAAACTTTCGATGCGATTCCCGGCGGCGTCTGTCGCTGTTCCATCAAAGGCTGCATTGGTATCGGATTTGGTAACAAAGGCTACGAAACAGGCCGCGACCCGCGCCGCAACGATCTCGGCTTCCATGAAATCGCCCAAATCCTTGAACGCAGAGAGCACCGGCGCAAAAAATGGCTCGCCACGGGTCTGCCCCGGGCGCTTCACCGCATAGAGATGCAAGACGTTCTTCCGTCCGGCCTTATTGACTGCCGGATAGCGCACCCATTCGTTTCGATCGGCTACTCCGGCTTGTCCCAGGATGACGTCGCCCGGATGGCGCTTCCGAATGTGATAGGCGATCGGCTCACCACGAGATCCAAGCTCAATGCCGTCGCGGATATTTGGATTCGACGCCATACCGAGCGGCGTGCTGACGCGATCCGCCTCGATCACTTCGAGCGCCAGGGAATAGCGCCGGCCCGGTTCGTCCTTGATCATCAGTGGCAGAATGAACACTTCGCCGTTTTCCAGAATCTGCCGCTTCACCAGCGCTTGGATTTCATAGAAGTCCATGCGGTTCTGGCTGTCAGCGGTCGGGCACCAGCGACGCCAGGCCCGTTCCGCCAGGCGCGAGAAGGTCTCGACGTTTTTCGATTCGATCGCGAGCGCGTCGGCATCAGGACGGCTTTGCGGCCGGAGCCCGGTGCCGACGACATTCGCGACGACGGTGCCGGTGATGGCGCTCGCATGCGCATCGTTCCGATTCAGATCCCGGGAGCGTTGTCGTAAGGTAGGCAAATCGCCAAGGAGATCGGCGTCGGCGGATCCGTTGAGAGCCTTCCAATCGCCCCGCAGGCGATTCTTCTCGGCCCCGCGATAGGAACTGAGCATCTTCGTGGCGGCACGGGCCTTGAGCCGATTCAGGGCCCATCCCGGCGCCACAATACTGAGCGCCGCATCGACATAGGCTCCGGCCTTTTCCAGGCGTGTGAGGGCGACCCGTGGGACCTCGCGCATCACGACGGGCGCCCTCCGAATGACACATAACTGCGCAATGAGCCGGTCGAGCGGCTGGAAGCCTGCCGGGCGATCAGGTTCGTTTCGACGGTTTGCAGAAAATTCAGGTCAACTTCCTGCTCCCGGCCGTTAATGGACCAGCGCGTGACTCCGCCATTTAGGATGGCGTTGTTGATCGCCGTCCGCACGTTGGTGAGCATCTCTGCGACTGTCGGTTCCGCCATCGTTCCCCTTCGCGCAAACAAAAAAACGCCGCCCCAAGGGAATGACTCCCCTCAAGACGGCGTTCCGGTGGTGCCAGAAATGGCCGAGACGACTATTTACGCGCTGAGCGCATGCCGGACCGATTCCACGGGCTTTGGTGCCTGGCGGCTAGTGTTGGTCTCGACGCGCGTGACCCCGCCGCGATAGCACTCCAAGACGATTCGCCCGGTGAATTCGACCGGCAGCATCTTCACTTCCTCTTCAACCCAGTACGGTAATTTCATAATGTTGGGAGGGAAATAACAGAACCGCACCACAATGGGAAGTAGGTTCACTGTACTGGAGTACAGTCGGGCGCAAGAGCTTCCATCAGCGCCAGCTCTCCCTCAGGCGTCAGCCAAGCGTGTCGTGACGAGGTGCCCCATTCGAATAATCGGCCGTGATTTTCGATCGTTGCATACACGGCTTTCAGCGACCATTTCTGCTCAAGCCGGGCCAGCATCTCGGCACGGCCCATGATCGGCAACGCGCAGAGGCACATGCAATCCACCGTTTTCTCACTCAGTGTTTTGCGGCTTTCAGGATCATTTGGTTGAAACCCCCTCATTTCGGCTCTCTCCTAGGAACCGGATTGGTTGGTTGAAACATGCCCCTCGGCATGCCAACTATCTCGACAAATCTGTACTTCACCCTCATGCTGCATCGCAGGGTGCAGGTGACGACCAGAAGAACCACACTTCGGACAATTCCTCGCCTTTTGAAGTCCTTCGAGCATCTCAATGGCGGCATCTATATCTGTACTTATGGCGCTATAGCTCATGACGCTCATCCCCTTCAGCAAATCCTTCCGCTTCTCTCTCACTTGTGCAGAGCTATGATCGTCACACAGCCATCGGTAGCGTCTTGCGTCACCTCTCAAACTGTCTATCTCCTCCTGAAAATTGCACAATTGCTGCTCTAGCAACCCTAACTGTCTGTCTTTTTCATGCAGTTTTCGGATAAGCAGAGATTCCCGAGCAATAGCTTGAGTGATGACGTTATCCCTATTAAGTCGAATGTCCTCATAGCTCTGATTTGCCTTGGCAAGCAGCTCAAGAGTTGATTCCAGCTCGGATATAACTGAAACTCTCCGCTCAATATCCTTGACAGCGCGATCACAAATGCCGTTGACTTCTCCATTAACATTGAGAGCTTTTATTCGCATAAATTCGTCTCGATACAGATCTATCTGGTCCTGCCCCCGCTCAGCCTTCTCACAGCGGGTCCGGATAGCGGCATCATGGCGTACCACATGCTTGAGGATCTCAGTGGGAACAAGATCCCCCGAGAAATGTTCCAGAAATCCTTCAATTACTTGCTCAAATTGTGCTTTCGTCAGTTCATCCGTGCTCAAGATTTCACCTCCATCAACCGATTAACATCATGCCTATGGACTTCCTCGATCTTGACGGCTGGGAAACACGCACTACAACAAAGCATCGCCGGGCTTATCGCATCCAAGCGTCGCCCATTGCCCAACGAGACGCCTGCCCGGTCTGCAAAACTCCCAACCCGTACTATTTCGGGATTCGCCAGCGGCTGTGCCGAGACCTGCCCAAGTTTGATCGAGCCGTCACGATCGAAGTCCTGCTGCAACGTTATCGCTGCCGGGAGTGCGGAAAAACGTTCGTGCAGGAAATGCCCGGCATCTTGGAGGACAGGAAAGCCACCGCCAGGCTGGCAACGCACATCCAGGAATTGGCGGCCCGCCTGACGTTCGCTGAAGTTGGTCGATTGGTCAGGCTGGATCCCAAGACCGTCCGAACGATCTTCACCAAGGCCTTGGAACAACGATTGGCGGCGATCATTCCCGCCCCTCTGCGGGTCCTGGGTATAGACGAAGCCATGCTCGCCGGAGAACTGCGAGCCACCCTCTGCAATATCCAGGAAGGCACAATCATAGACATCCTGCCAACAAGACGCTGGCAGTCGGTCTTCCATGCCATCCACGCCTTGCCGTTTAAGGCGCAGATCGAGGTCGTGACCATCGACATGTGGGCTCCATACCTCCAAGCGGTCAGGGGAGCTCTGAGAGACGTGCCGGTCGTCGTGGATAAGTTCCATGTCGTGCGCATGGCCGACGAAGCCCTTGACCGGCTGCGTGTGGATCTGGCCCGGTCTTGCAAGCACGTCGGAGACGCTAAGCGGTTGCGAAAGGCCAATCGCATCTTCCGCAGGCACAGCCATCAGATCGGAAACTTCACCCGCCTGCGCATGGATGCCCTTCTCCAGAACTGGCCCGTTCTGGCCGATGCTTACGCCGCCAAAGAGGACTTCTACGACATCTACGATGCACGGGACCGCAAGGACGCCGAGGCCCGTTACGATCTGTGGCGAGCAAGCCTGTCCCCCAGCCTCCAGCGCGTGTTCGCGAAGCTCTTGACCGCGACGAAGAACTGGCGTGAATGCATGTTCGCCTACTTCGATTTCCCGCACACCAATGCGACCACAGAAGCACTGAACGGCTTGATAAAGCGGCTCAACCGGAACGGCGTGGGCTACGACTTCGAAATCATCAAAGCCAAGGCTCTCCTGACGCACGGAGTCCGCAAGATCGTGAACCTTCACACGGATTACGGTTGGAACCGTGACCTGATGGGATTCGCGACAGAACCGGAGGTCGTGGAGCTTGATTTCGGTGCCGATATTGCCGCGCTGAATGAGCTTGTTATTCATGGTTTCTTTGACCCCGTTTCAACCAATCGTTCCCGATAGCCTGTTTTGCCGTACGATTTCATACCGGCGGCTCATATTCCACAACGACCGCCGGGTTCATCAGCAGAAATCTCGCGTATCGTCGAGCAGCCCCTTCATCGGTACAGCCTTCACATTCCACTCGCACACCCACCGATTCACTGTAGGGAATCATCGACGGGGTATCTATACACTCCGTAACTTCGGCTTCAGCGTAGTCGCGAGCCGCATCAAGATAGACCACCGTGACCGACGTGGGTCTCTGCTGAATCATACCGGCGGCTCCATCAATTCAAAATCCAATCCATCGACAGTGATCAGATCTTCAGAGAGAACTGTAAATACTGGAAGCCCTACAAATCTTCCCAAGTGCCCACGATAGAGCACCGCCAGGCGGCCGCCGTCACTTGCGTCAAGAGCAGCCTTTAACTCTTTCAGTTCATCAATCGTCCAATATCGAACAGGGTTAACAATCATACCGGCGGCTCCAGCGGTCCAGCCCATTTGCCGTCATAGTTTTCTATATCACTGTACGATTCATCGGGGTCGTCCAGATGAGTAATATACCTATATCCGCCATCTTCGCCAAACCTGATCATCGTTAGCGGAACATTTATCGGTTCTGAATTCGGCATACGAGCAGGATCATGCCAAATTCCTTTAAATCAATACCACCCCGGCTTCGTCGGCCTGTCGGTCGTCCACTGCAAACTCATTGCACCCCTCGCTTGAGATAGTCCCGCACGAACCGCACCAGCTCATCCCGCAACACGTACCGCGCACCTATGTTATCTTCCAGACTCTCCAGCTTGCCATTCTCCAGCCAATACTGCACCGTCGAGCGGTAGACTTTCAACAGCGCCGCCACCGCTGCCGGGCTGAACATCGGCAATACCGGCACGATCACCACCGCCGGCACCACAGCGGGATCCGGCGCCGTAGCCGGCGGAAGCGGATGCGCCCGCTGAGGCTCGCGCCCGACCCAGCCGGGCTTCCGCTCGTTCCACGTCACCGCCGATTCATCCAATTCGAACGCCGCACAGGTCTGGCTGCCACAGCCGCCGGAGCTGGGACATTGCTCGCCACCGCCGCCACCGGCTGGCGCGGCACCCATGGGCGGACCGGCTCCTGCTCCGCCTCCTCCGTCTGAATTTCCACCTGCGCGGGCGGCTGCATCTTCGCCGCGAGCTTCTCCCAGTTCGGATTCAGCAGGCAGATCGCCGCGAGGTTGTAGACTTTCAAATCGAGCGCTTCGTTCCGCGCCCGGGTCTTTTTGTAGAAATAGCCAGTGAGCACGCCCCGATCGTACTTCGACCGTTTTTCTTCCGCGGCGAGCTGCTCAAAATACTCGGCGTCATAGGCTGGCGTGTCGGGGAAGTGCATGTAGCCAGGACCGGGATCGACCAGCTTGAGCCGTGGGAAAATCGTATCCTTCGCCGCCACCGTGCCAACGTGATAGAGATGCACCGTCGCCCCTCGCGGCTTGGTCGGACGCGGCGGCACCAGCGGAGCCCCTTGCTGATTGCTCCCCTTGAGCGCATAGCACCGCCCGCGATATTTCCGCACGAACCAGTAGGCTTCTTTCGTATGGTGCCCGCCCGTATCAACGACGACACATTCCACCCGGAGCGCCATCCCATAGGCGTGCGGGCGGGGACGGAACAGCCAGTCGGTGACATCTTTCCAGACGGTCGGATGCGCCGGGCTGCCGGGGAACACCCGATACTCGATGCTCCATGATTCCTCATCGACACCCCACCCGCAGACTTCCACTTCCAGCCGGTTGTCCTGCACGTCGATCGCCGCCGTCAGCACGAGCACGCCTTCGGGACAGACCGCCTCATAGGTCTCCCGGCGCTGATAGAGCTCGCTCTGATCGACCTTCTCGCCTTTTTCTTCCCAGGTCTCCGCCAGGATCGTATTCGTGAACACTTTGAGCGGGCGCGGATCGCCCGTCTTGATTCGCTCCAGCGCATCGATCCGCTCTTCGGCAATGCGGGCCCAGGGATAGGCCCAGCCGTAGGGCTGATAGAGCAGATTCAAATGAAACGACCGGACCTTCCAGTTATCGGGATCCTCATGAATCCATCTGGCCCGCTCCAGATCCATCATCCAGGGCTTATACCGCTCAGGGATCAACACCGCACAGCCCGCACAGCGATACGCCGCCAGGTCGGGGCGCTTGATCCCGTCAAACGTGTACACGAGCTGGCCGAGCTGCAAATGCTGGAGGTGCCCGCAGAACGGGCAGGGCACATGGTAGCGCCCGCGGCTACCCTTGAGATAATCCGGCTCGATGCGGCTGGTGTCGGCCTCCAGCGGCGTTGAGAGTTCATAAATCTTGTAGCGGGGAAACGTCGCCGCGCGTTTTTCGATGATATCGCAGGGATGGCCTTCTCCGTCGACATCGGCCGGATAGGCGTCGACTTCATCGATCATGATATTTTCACAGCTCATGAACCGGAGCCCGACGCCGCTGTTCGCGCCGGAGAACACCGCCATGCCGCCCATGTACTCTTTGCTGAGCACCGTATTGCCACTGTCGCGCGCGCGGGCTTCTCTCACTTTTCCGCGCAGACACGGCGTGACGTCCAGCATGGGCTGGACTTTCTGCTTCGAGAGTTTCTTCGCGACATCGACCGTGGGCTCATAGAGCAGGATCGAGCCCAACGAGCGGGCGATGATGAAGCCGAGCCAATTCACCCCGACCTGCGTGCCGCCCACCTGGACGGGCTTCATGAACACGACCTTGTGGCAGGGATGGCTCGGGCTGAGACATTCCATGATCTCTTTGAGAAACGGGGTGCGCGACGTGCGCCACCGCCCCTTCTCCGACACCAGATCCGGCAGCTGCACAAACTCATCCGCCCACGCATCGAGCGTCAGCGCCGGATCCGGCCGCAGCCCACCCCGAAACGCCGAGGTGTAGCAACGGGAGTCAGCGAGGGCTACAGCGGTCACAGATAGCCCTCTCTGCAGTCGTCTGCACTCATCGCGGCCACTCCCGGACGCGCAGATCCGATGGAAACTCGGCCATGTCGCCGCCCTTCTTGTCCTTCAACTTCTCGCCATTACTGTGTAGTACGTTCGCCCCATTGAACGGTGGACGACCCCGATAGATCGGCCGACTCCCCAGCTGCTTCACAAAGCAGGGCACACCCGCAGCTGAACACTGCCCCACGATCGACCGAATCCACGCCACGTCACAGGGCCGCGCTCCCAGTCCGCTCTCGCCGCCGACAACGACCCAATCCAGACCACCATGGCTCAAGACTTGTCCGATGTATGAGAGGTAGAGACTAAGATCCACCGGCCCCAGCAACGGCTCTACCGACACCCATTGCACCGCGGCCGGCGTTTGCAGCAGGATCGGGATCCGCTCATCGGCCGTCTTCTGATCCTCGACTGAGACGCCGAGCCAGACGTTCGGAAGCGGACTATGAACCGCAAGGCCCGTGCTGATCGCATCATGATCGACGGTCGGGTTCAACTGTGAATACATCCGCTGCGCATTACCCTCGACGAGGGCCCAAAAGAACTTATCTTGCTCATCACACATGAGGGCCTGCATCCGTTCAGGCCGCTTCGTGAGAATCTGAAACGTGTGCTGCGAGCAGAGCGCCATGACGGCAAACACCTGATGAATGAATTCATCCGGCACATCCTCATGAAACAGATCGCTCATCGAGTTCACGAAGATCCGGCGCGGCTTCTTCCAGTGGAGCGGCTGCTCCAACCGATCCACGTGACACTGCACGTCGGTAAAGTTCCGCGCACCCCAGAACCGATGCGCGACGGCTTCGGCGTAACAGTGCCGGCAGCCCTCAGACACCTTCGTGCAGCCCGTGACGGGATTCCAAACCGCATCCGTCCACTCGATCGAGGTAAGCGTGCTCATCAACAGGCTCCAAAATAATCAAGGCACAGCTGATCGAAATGCCTCAGTTGCTTTTCCGTCCATGGGCCGCGCCACTGTTTCAACGACTCAACAAATTCCGCGTTGTAGTCGCTCAGATCCTCCCGCTGGAGAAGAATTCGGAGTGCGTCATGATCTTCTGCATCAGGTCGAGTCGCGCTCATGACTCCACATGCTCCAATTCGATCCGGTTCACGCGCCGCGCTCGATCAATTTTGTTGTGCTGGCAAAACATCTCGACGAACGCCAGCGGGGTCATGTCCGGAAAGCCTTCCTTGATCACTTCCGCGCGGCCGTAGGCGTCGTCATAGAGCAGCTTCGTCAGCGGCTCTTTCGTCACACTCGCCACCCGCACGACGCCGATCCGCTTGACCGCCTCGCCCTTCTTCAACCCCATACCCTTCTCGACTGCGCAGAGCAACTGACCGGGCAAAAGCGAATCCCAGCCAAGCCGGCGCGTGACCGTCTTTTCCCGCCGCCGCATCTGCTCCGTCGTCAACGAAAAGCTCATCAGTCTCATCACGCCTCAGGATCTTTCTTGTCGTCACCCTCATCGTCAATCGCCAAGGCCTCTAACGCCTGCCGCAGTTCTTTTTCCAGCAGATCATGCACCTTCCGCTGATCACTCTCGGCCGCCAGAATGCCGGCCAACCGCGATGGCACATTCAGCACCGCATCCCGGACCAACCGCCCCACGCGAAACGCCTCTTTCTCAACCTCACTTTTTTTCACCAGCGTCCCGACACGCTCTTCATATTCCAGCTCGACCAGCTTGGCCCGGAACTCTTCCTTCTTCGCCTGGCTCTTCGCGAGCGCGGGATCTTTCGAGTCAACATCTCCATCATCGTCATCATCACCATGCGGATTTTCTCCAGGCTGCACATAGATCGGCTTCGAAAACTTTGCCCGGTCTGCATGCCGCGCCGCCTTGCGCAACCGATCCGCCTCATCGAAGTCGAACGCCTGCATGTAGTCGATGCCCACGCGCTGCAACTGCTTCGCCGCCGCCGTCTTCGTGATCCCAGCATGAACCGCATAGGCCGTGAGATGCCCCGGCCGTTTCTTCCCCCCCTGGTTGTCAGCCTCGTTTTCCATATTCTACGTAGTCAACCTGATACCTAAGACAACCTCGATTCCACCCCTGTCACTAGCTGAAAAGTGCGGCTTCGCTGACCCGCATAGGAGCAGGGTTAGGAAGGACCCGTGAATTAATTTGCGCATGATAGTCTCGACATGATCTCCCTTGCCCGCTCCAGCACCGCGAGATCGCCTTGCAGCTGCCCAATCGCATGATCGAGATCGGTCGCAGGCACGAGATCACCAACGACCACCGGATCACGGCTGACCACGGTCTGCACCGGCCGTTCGGCCTCGCGCTCAGGTTTCATACCCAGGTGCTTCCGGCAGTAGTCCTCACCGCGCACGGGATACTGCGAGCAGAAGCGACGCTTGCGCCCTGGTGCGTGGCAATGCCGCTCGCCGGGAGCCTGTATGCTCGTCGTCGCCTCGCCGGTCTCTTCGCCGTCTTCGAGTGCTTCCTCTGTCACTGTTGGCCGTCCCATGATCGGTCTCCCTCGCCATTCGCACACGAAACACTTCCACCACTCAACCTCATCACTGTCGTCATCCAACTCAGACGACGCATCCGCGAGGTTCGCGTTCTGACACTTCGGACAGATCTTCATGCGGCCACAGCTCTTCCGTATTGCACCGTGAACAGATCTGCCTCGGCTTGCGACAGCATTGGCATGAGCCGCTCATACTCCGCTGTCAGCCGGGCATCTTCTTGCTGTAATCGCTGCAACTCCAGCGTCCGTTGCGCGGGCGTGAGCGTCTCGCGCACATTCGCCGCGACCTGCATCAAGTATCGCCGCACCTGCATCCGGGACGAAAACACCTTGATCGTCAGGAACAGCTCTGGCGACAGCGCCGTGCCATCACCAACCTGCAACCCTTCGGTGACGCGCTGCGCTTCTTTCTTCTCCTTCCACATTCCGATCCGCTTGCGATGCTCCCGCGCATTGTCGAGTGCGGCCATCGCCGGATCGAGCAACGGAAAGCGCGGACCGCAGAGCAGCGTGCTCACCGCATCCGTCCAATCCTCCAGCGCGTGATGCTGCACCTTGCGATACCAAGCGTCCGTCTGCTCAGCCGTCGCCTCGTAGCGAAATCCCTTGCACAGCAGATGAAACTGCGTGATGAATTCGCCCTTCGTCATACCGACACCTCCTCCGCGGCCCACTTTTTCAACCGATCCTCCAGCGAATCAGACGGGGCTTTAAGTCGTCCCCAATCCCGCAACTGCCGCAGTCGGTTGCGGAACGCCGCGGGCCAATCCTTCACGACTTGCCCAGTCTTCCGCTTCCCCTCGACCGTCCGCCAGTGGTCTTTGAATTCTTCGACGTACTGACCAGGATTTTCGATCTGTTCCTTCACGGCCCAGGCTTCCAACTCCGGGGTCATCGCAAAGTTCTCAAGACCGACCAACCCATTGTGGCGTGTCGCCTTCGCGACCCCTGACTGTTCAGATGATTGTTCATCTGACTGTTCGGATGAAGATTTGGGTGCATGTGGTGCACCCTCCCCGTGCATGTGGTGCACCCCTAGGGGTGCATCTGGTGCACCCCCCCCATGCACCTGGTGCACCCCCCTGGGTGCATGTGATGCACCCTCCCCACAAGATATAGTGGGTGGCGTCCTACCGATTTCCAGCCGATACAGGTTGCTATTTTGCTGCATCGAGGGCAGATACCGGGGCGACACCGTCACCAGCTGATCGGCCACGAGCTGACGAATCGCCAACTGAATCGCCCGCCGTTTCCACCCGGTGCGGCGCTCCAAATCGTCGATTCCTGGCCAGCAATAGCCGTCCTCATCCGCTCGATTCGCCAGCGCCACCAGCACACTCTTGGGACAGGGCGGCAGCGGCACGTTGAACGCCCAGGTCATCGCCTCCACACTCATTGCTTAACCTCTACTTGAATGAAGTGCATCTCCCTCACCATCCCGGCA
>LNFM01008914.1_pt1 | contig 14890 bp, 19 predicted proteins | sample 596031 | NCBI WGS metagenome assembly LNFM01 (sample SAMN04254537, study PRJNA301005) | activated carbon metagenome | isolation source: dual media filters at the Ann Arbor, Michigan drinking water treatment plant | place: USA: Ann Arbor
TTCATCGCCATCCGCCTGTTCAACAACCCGGCCGGCTGGGTGGCGAACTTCACCGGCACCGACATCGCCCAGCGCTTCCCGCGCTTCGAGCGCGAGGCGGCTTGAACCTCATGACGATCCGCGCCCTGCTCACCGACATCGAAGGCACGACCAGCTCGATCTCCTTCGTCAAGGACGTGCTGTTTCCCTACGCGCGCCGCGCCCTGCCTGCGTTCCTGAAAGCGCGCGGCAAGGACGCGGAGGTCGCGCGCTGGGTCGATGCGGTGGCCGCCGAAATTGGCGCCGCCGGGCCGGATGCCTGCATCACCGAGGTGCTGCAGGGCTGGATCGACGAGGACCGCAAGCACACCGCGCTGAAGGCCCTGCAGGGCATGATCTGGAAGGCCGGCTACGAGAACGGCGACTTCGCCGCCCACGTCTATGCCGACGCCGCCGAGCAGCTGCGCGCGTGGCACGCGGCCGGGCTGCCGCTGTACGTCTATTCCTCGGGCTCGGTCGGCGCGCAGAAGCTGTTCTTCGGCCACAGCGAAGCCGGCGACCTGCTGCCGCTGTTCTCCGGCCACTTCGACACCGAAATCGGCGGCAAGCGCGAGGCGCCGAGCTACGCGCGCATCGCCGAAGCGCTCAAGCTCGCGCCGGGCGAGATCCTGTTCCTTTCGGACGTGGTGGAAGAGCTCGATGCCGCCCGCGCGGCCGGCATGCGCACCGTGCTGATCGATCGCGCCGAGGACTACCCGCAGCCGCGCCAGGGCGAGGCGGCGAACGGCCACGCGCGGCATGTCGATTTCCGCGGCATCGAGCCCGCCGCCTTCGCATGAATCTCCGCGCGCGTCTGGCCGGACTGGGCCAGGGGCTGAAGCTGGGCCTGCTGCTGCGTCCGCGCTCACGTCCGCTGCCGCCTTCGGGCCGGCTGATCGTCTGGGGCCTGGGCCTGCATCTGCTGGTTGAACTTGCCGCCGGCTGGTACGCCGTCCCCGAGCCGCGCGCGCTGTTCTGGGCGCATCTGGTCGCCGTCTGTGGCAGCGTCGCCCTGCTCGGCCTGCTGGCGGGCGCCGCGGCCGCGCTGCTTCGACGTCCAGGCGGCTGGCAGGTGCTGGCCGGCTACCTGCTGATCGGCCTGCTGCCCCTGCGCGTGCTGCTGGCGGCGCTGCCTTTCGAAGCGCCGGAAGGCATTGAAGCCTGGCTGGGTTGGCTGCTGGGCGAGGACTCGGCCGCCGCCAGCCAGCGCGACACCGCCCTGCTGCTCCTGCTGGCCTGGCTGTTCGCCTTCGCCCTGGTCTGGCGCCTGCTGCGCTGGCTGGTGCCCGAGCGCCAGCCGCTGCGGCACCTCGCCGCCTGCACGATCATGGCCGTCGGCGGCCTGCTGCCCCTGCAGGGCGCGCTCTATACCGCGTTCTGGTATCCCGATGAAGCGGCACTCGCAGCCGAGTGGGAGGCCGCACAGCCGCAGTACGACTTCGACCCCGAAGCCCTGATGTTCGACCAGCCACGCCGGCTGCGGCAGGCGCTGTCGACGATCCCGAAGGGCGAGCCGGATCAGCGCGAGCTGTTCGCCCTGGCCTTTGGCGCGGACGGCGCCGAGAACGTGTTCCGCAATGAAGTCGACTATGCGGCGACGCTGTTTTCAGAGCGCCTCGGCGCTGGGCCGCGGGTGCTGAGCCTGCTGAACAATCCGCAGACGGTGGACTCGGCCCCGCTGGCCAGCCGCACCAACCTCGCGCTGGCGCTGAAGGAGCTGGGCCGGCGCATGAATCTCGACGAGGACGTGCTGCTGCTGTTCATGACCAGCCACGGCTACGAGGACCACCGCCTGCACGTCGCCATGGCGCCGCTGCCGCTCAATCCGATCGCGCCCGAGGACCTGCGCAGCATGCTCGATGAAGCCGGCATCCGCTGGCGGATCCTGATCGTCTCGGCCTGCTACTCCGGCGGTTTCCTGCCGGCGCTGGCCGACGAGCACACGCTGGTGATCACCGCCGCGCGCGCCGACCGCACCTCGTTCGGCTGCGGCGTCGATTCCGACTTCACCTACTTCGGCCGCGCCCTGCTGATCGAAGCGCTGAACCAGACCCTGGACTGGGAGCAGGCGTTCACGCTGGCCCAGGCCAAGGTGGCCGAGCGCGAGGCCGACGAAGACCTGGAGCCCTCGGAGCCGCAGATCGCCATGGGTGCGGCCCTGCGCGCGCACCTCGGCGCGGCGTCGGCGCAATAGCCGGGCCATGAGCGGACTGATCGCCTTCGTGCTGCTGTCACTGGCGCTGGGCGCCCTGCTGGGCTGGGCTGCGCAGCGCTTCCGCGTCGATGAAGACCCAGTGGTCGAGCGCATCAATGCGCTGCTGCCGCAGACCCAGTGCGGCCAGTGCAACTATCCCGGCTGCCGCCCCTATGCCGAAGCCATCGCCCGCGGCGAAGCCGACATCAACCAGTGTCCGCCCGGCGGTGAAGCCGGCGTGCGCGCGCTCGCTGAGCTGCTGGGCCGCGAGCCCAAGCCCCTGTCCGCCGAGCACGGCGTGGAGCAGCCGCCGCGGGTGGCCTTCATCCTCGAAGAGCTGTGCATCGGCTGCGTCAAATGCATCCAGGCCTGCCCGGTCGACGCCATCGTCGGCGCGCCCAAGCGCATGCACACGGTGATCGCCGAGCTCTGCACCGGCTGCGACCTGTGCCTGCCGCCCTGCCCGGTCGACTGCATCGAAATGCGGCCGGTGGAAGCGCCGAAGCCGGCGTGGCGGAGCATCCCACTCACGCTCAGCCACTGAGCGCTGTCCCGGACGCTCAGACAGGCCGCACGGGCACCCTCGGCCAACTGCGGCCCTCGCCTGGACATCCTGGCGAGGCCAAGCGCGCTCTTCGCGCGCCATGGGTGCATCCGCCTGGCCACTCGGCCGGCGCGCGAAGGCTGCTACAACGCACCCACAGTCACGCAACAGTGCTGGCGCCGACGCTTTGGCATCCTGAACGGGCAGCCTGTGCTGCGCCCTTTGAAGGCACGTCGTCGAACCTGCACAGACAGGCAGACGCGTGCCGCTGCTGCCTTACCTGCTGCTTCCTTCCATCGCACTGCCGGAGTGCCTTTCATGACGTCCCTGCCTCGCAGCCTTGCCTGCCTTGCCCTGCTCCTTCCCTCGCTCGCCTCAGCCCAGCTGCCGCCCGGCATCAGCGGCGCCTGGTACAACCCCGCACAGAGCGGCCACGGCCTGTCGGTGGAAATCCTCGATGACGAGCGCGCCCTCGCCTTCTGGTTCGTCTACGACCCGCAGGGCAATCCGGTGCACCTCTACCTCGACGGCCGCATCGAGGGCCGGCGCATCGAGGCCACCGCCTACGCGCCGCGCGGCATGCGCTTCGGCAGCTTCCGCCGCGAGGATCTGGACATGCCGGTCTGGGGCGAGGTCGCGCTGGACTTCAGCAGCTGCGATCGCGGCCAGCTGCAGTGGGACAGCGACGTGCCGGGCTACGACAGCGGCAGCAGCGAGATCCGTCGGCTGACGCGCATCGCGGGGCTGGACTGCGAGTTCGACGCGAAGCCTCCGACTGCCTATGCCCTCACCATCGATCGCGACCTCTATCCAGACGGCCGGGGCTATGCCGCACGCGACGAGCAGGGTCGGCTGTGGGCGCTGGAGACGGTCAGCGCCTTTCATCCGGACGCCATTCCCGTCACCGGTTACGTCGGATTCCCGGGGGCGCTGATCAAGGCCCGGCCGCGCGAGGATTCGTCCGTCGAGCTCAGCCGCTACGCGATGGCGCCCTGGCTCAATGCACCGTCCGCGGTGTCGTCGGCCGACTGGCAGGCCGAAGCCAACGGCGGGGTACTGGGCCTGCAGCTCGACAACGGATCCAGCGAGCGCTGGCAGTTCGCGCCCTCCGCGTCGCCGCTGTCGCAGCCGCTGACTCTCGCATCCCTGGCCCAGAACTGGCTGGTGGTCACACGCACGCAGTTCTTCAACCTGCCGGTGGGCCTGCGCATCGGTGCCGACGGCAGCCTCTGCTTCGACCTCGGCTCGGACTGCCGCTACCGCGGCACGGTCTCGCTGCACACGGGCAGCGCCGGCTTCTTCGAGTTCAGCCTGAGCGACACCACGCGCTCCGACATGCCCTTTGTCGGTCGTGGCTGGCTGCAGGGCGAAGGCGACTCGCTGCGTATCGTCCTCGTCGGCGACAACGGTCCGACGGGCATTGGCCTGGTCGGTCATCGCTGAGGCAGCAGCTCACTGACCCAGTGCGCCCATGCGCCTTGCTGCCGCGCGCGTTCGTCCGCGTTTTGCCGGACACCAAGCTCGCGACCTCCCTGCAAAGGAACGAGTCCCATGAAGACATTCTTCTCCCGGCTTCCGCTGCTCGCCCTGCTGTTGTTCACCCCGGCATTTGCCCAGCTGCCACCCGGCATCAGCGGAGCCTGGTACAACCCCGAGCAGAGCGGTCACGGCCTGTCGATCCAGATCCTCGATGAGCAGCGCGCGCTCGGCTTCTGGTTCGTTTATGACCTGCAGGGCGAGCCACTGCATCTGTATCTTGACGGCCGCATCGAAGGCCGCCGCATCGAGGCCACGGCCTACGTGAATCGCGGCATGCGCTTCGGCAGCTTCCAGCCGCGCGACATCAGGCGAGGCACCTGGGGCGCGGTGAGCATCGAGCTGATCAGCTGCGAGCACGCGCTTCTGCGATGGCGGAGCAACTGGGCGGGCATGGGCAGCGGCAGCACGCCTATCCGAAGGCTCACCCGGATCAGCGGTCTCGGCTGCGAACTGCCCGACCAAGCGTCCACGCCTACTCTCCTGTCCGGCATTGAGCTCCAGTTCCCCGGCAGCACTCCTGCAGCTGCCTTCGCCAGCGTCGACGAGCGCGGTGAGCTGCGGGTGCTGACAGCGCTCGGCGGCACCGAGGACTCGGTGCCGGGCCCAAGTTTCGTCGGGCACGTCGGTTGGGTGACCCGCGCGACATACTCCGACGACTCGGCGCTTCAGCTCTCGCGACACGGGAGCAACTGGACGAACGGCTATCCGAACGGCCTGGTCCCTGCCGAGCTGGAGGGCATGTTCAGCGCCGGCGGCGGCGCCTTCCGGCTGCGCACGCAAAACGGGCGCAGGTTCCAACTGTCGCTGACGCCGAGTCCGCAGGAGTTCGTATCCCCTGTGTCGACGCAGCGCGTTAGCGGCGCCTGGGAAGTGCGGATGGGCGGGCAGATCATCGACCATCTCGCCCGGCTGGAACTCACTGATGAAGGGAGTATTTGCCTGCGCTTTCTCGGCGGAGCCGAGCCTGGCCCCTGCCGTCTCACCGGCGATCTGGTCCAGCTTGCGGAGTCGCACTACTTCCTCGGATTCGAACTGCGCGACAGCGAACACCCCTCGCAAGCGCCCTTCACCGGCCGCGCCTGGGTGCAGCGCGGTGACGGTATTGAGCGCCTGATCCTGGTCGGCGACAACGGCCCCACTGGCTTCGGCCTGGTCGGTCGACGCTAGGAGCGTGGCGCTGAATACGGATGCAGGCCCGCACCACCGCGGCCTGCATCCGCTAACGTGGCGCGGTCAGCTGCTGCCGCCCCGGACCCGTCATGCCCCTACGCTTCGGCCTTGCCGCCAACCGTCGCCACCACGAGGGGCCCGATGCCCTGCTGTTCCGCTGGCTGCGCCGCAGCGGCCCCGGCATCCGCGCACTTGAACTCGGCCTGCACGCGGTCGGCCGCACATATGACGTGATCGAGTCGCGGCGCGCCCTGCCCGATTACCCGGGCCTGGTGCGCTACCCGATGGGCCGCGAGGGTGGGCTGATGAAGCTGGTCTCGGGCATCGCCGGCGGCACCGAGATCGCGCCCGCACTGGATGGCGCGATCTATCTGATGGATCCGGTCGACCCATCCTCGATCTATCCCGAGGCACAGGCCTTGAAACGTCAATGCGTGACCCACGACAAGCCCTTCGTGTCGACGCTCGCCGGCGCGGTCGAGTGGATCGAAGTCGAGCGCGTGCTGGCGGGCCTTGGCGCCACTGAAGACGCCGACCCGCTGTTCGCCTTCGAGCAGCAGACCGTGGCGCTCATCGCCCACGACTCGCGCAAGCAGCCCATGGTGGAGTTCGCCGATCGGCACTTCGACCTGCTGGCGCGCTTCGCCCGCCGCATCGCTACCGGCACCACCGGCGGGCGCCTGAACGAACTCGCCTGGTCGAAGGGCTGGCCGCGCGAGCGCGACTTCGTCGACCGCTACCGGAGCGGCCCGCTGGGCGGGGACGCACAGATCGCCGAGCTGGTGCTGGCCGACCGCTGCCAGCGCGTAGTCTTCTTCGAGGATCCACACGTCGCCCGCCAGCACGAGGCCGACATCCAGCTGCTCGAACGCGCGGTGCGCGTGGCTTCGGAGCGCGCGGTCTGCGTGACCTCGCCGGCAGTGGCCGAGCGTTGGTGTGCGGCCGCCTACCGACGTGCGGCGGGATGAGCGGCCGAATGGACGACGCGCCTGTCGACGTGACCACCGCCGCCATCGTCGATTTCCTGCGCGCGATCGGGATCGACGTGCAGTACGCCGAGCTTGGTGAGGCCTGCTTCCTGCCCGGCGTCGAGATTCGCGACGGCTCGCTGCGGGTCGACCGCACCCGCCTGCGCTGGCCCGGCGATCTGCTGCACGAAGCCGGACATCTGGCCGTGCTGCCCGCCGAACTGCGCGCGCTGCAGTCCGGCGACCTGCACGGCAGCGAACTGGTGCCCCATGCCGGCGAGGCGGAAGCCATCGCCTGGGCCTACGCGGCCTGCCAGGCGATGCGCCTGCCGATCGAGCTGCTGTTCCACGAGGGTGGTTACCATGGCCAAGGCGCAGCGCTGGCGATGACGTTCTCGCTGGGTGTGTATCCCGGCCTGCACGGCCTGATGCAGACCGGCATGGCCGATGGACTCGCGCAGGCGCGCGAACGGGGTAGCGAGCCCTTCCCCCAAATGAAGAGGTGGCTGCGGCCATAGGTGCCTGCGCGGCAGAAGGCAGGTGCACTGCATGCATTCCTGCGCAGCCCGTTGTCCACCGGGGCGGAGTACAGGCTTCCCGTGCCTAGTCCTCGTCCAGCGCTGCCGCCTGCAGATCGCCGTCGTCAAACTCGTAGCCAAGCAGATCGCCGGGGGTACAGGCCAACACGGCGCAGAGCTTGGCCAGCGTGCGGAAACGGATACCGCGCACCTTGCCGCTGCGAAACAGGGAGAGCTGGGTTTCGCTGAGTTCGATGCGCGAAGCCAGCTCGCGCGCGGTCATGCCGCGCTCGGCCAGCATGGCATCGAGGGTGACCCGGATCGGCATCAGACGATCTCGTCCAGCTCAGCCTGCAGCGCGCGCGCCTGATCGACCAGGCGCGACAGCAGGATCAGAGCGGCTCCAACCACGCCGAGCACGATGCCGGACAGATCGAAGTGCAGGTAGCTGCCCTGCCCACCGCTGATCCAGCGCGCCAGGTTGGTCACCGCGAACACGCTGAGCAGAGCGCCGATCAGTACGCCGGCGCCCATCCGGCGCATCGCCCGGGCCACGGTGGCCTGGAAGAGATGCCCGGTGGCGAGGTCCGCCAGAGCGCGCTGCACCGCCCACAGTGCCCAAAGGTAGCCGAAAGCCGGCAGCGCGATCACCAGCAACAGCAGGACTCGCGTACCGGCGCCATCGCCGCGCGCGGCAAACAGCCAAGGCGCGCCGATCGCGCCGATCGCGAGCAGCAGGGCCAGGCCGATCCAGACGCAGAGCACCGCCCAGCGCAGCAGGCGGCAGCGGCCGCGGAATCGATGGAGATCGGTCATGGGGAAGCCTCGCACAGCCCGCCTGATTTTAATCTTGACTTAAAACTTCGCGCCAGCCAGAGTTTTATCTAAGACTTAAACTTCGTTCCGGAAAAGCCATGCCGCTGGCCATCGAAACCGATCAGCTCTGTCGACGCTTCGGCGACCGCCTCGCCGTCGACCGCGTCTGCCTGCAGGTACCGACTGGCGCGGTGTACGGCTTCCTCGGGCGCAACGGCGCCGGCAAGACCACCACGCTCCGGCTGCTGCTGGGCCTGCTGCGTGCGGAAAGCGGCAGCGTGCGCATCTGCGGGATCGATGTCGCCAGATCGCGCGTGCTGGCGGCCCGCAAGGTCGGCGTTCTGCTGGAGTCCCACGGGCTGTACGCCCATCTGAGCGGACGTGAGAACCTCGACCTGAGCCGTCGTCTGTTGGGTCTGGCGCCGGGCGAGATCGACCGCGTGCTGGACATCGCCGGCCTCCGCGCGCATGACCGACGTCGCGTGGCCGACTACTCGCTCGGCATGCGCCAGCGCCTCGGCCTGGCGCGCGCCCTGCTCGGTGCGCCCCCCGTGCTGATCCTCGATGAACCCAGCAACGGCCTCGACCCCGAGGGTCTCGTCGAAATGCGCGCACTGCTGCGCGAGCTGCCTGCACGTGCGGGCGCGACCGTGCTCCTGTCCAGCCACCTGCTGGACGAGATCGAACGTACCGCGACCCACGTCGGCATCCTGAGTGGCGGCCGGCTGGTCCGGCAGGGTCGGCTGGATTCGCTGCGCCAGAGCGTGGACAGCGAACTGGTGATCGGCGTCGATTGCGCGGCGGAGGCTACGGCCCTTCTGCGCAGCCGGGGTTTCGACGCGCAGACCGAGTGCACAGGCGTGCGGGTGAGGATCGCTGCGGGACACGCACTTGAAGCCGTCGCCGCCGAGCTCAACGGGCTGCTGTACGGCGCCGGGCTGCGTGTACACACGCTGATGCCGCGCCAGCTCAGCCTGGAATCGCTCTACCGGGCGGCCGGCGACAACTCGGCAGGCACCTCCCCAAACAGCGTCTACCTCCAGTGAGGTTGCCGATGTCCTTGCCCGCAGTTCTCCGAAGTTTCGCCACCGTGCTGTGGGTCGAGACCTTCAAGCTGCGCCGCTCGCTGGCCCTGCTGCTGATGCTGATCGCACCGGCGCTGGTCGCGGTGTTCCAGTTCTTCAACCTGCTGCGCATGGAGCGCAGCTCGGAGTGGCCGATGGCGCTGCAGAGCGCGGCCGCGATCTGGGCATTCTTCATGCTGCCGATGAGTGTCACCGCCCTGACCGCACTGATCGCGCACTCCGAGCACGGGCCGCGCAGCTGGCCGCATCTGCGCGCGCTGCCGGTGCCGGCATGGCAACTCTATGCCGGCAAGCTGGTCGCCCTGCTCGTGATGGTCTTCGCCATGCATGCGCTGCTGGCGCTGTTGTCTCCCATGGCCCTTGCCCTGGCCGGCCTGCTCAATCCGCAAGCGACGCTGCAGGGCCCGATGCATTTCGGCAGCCATCTCGGCCTGCTGGCGCGGATCTGCCTCGCCGCCTGGCTGCTGGTCGCGATACAGCTGTGGGTGGCCTTGCGCTATGCCAGCTTTGTTCCGGCACTCGCACTGGGCATTGGCGGCACCTTCTTCGCGGTGGTCGCTACCTCGGCGCGCATTGGCGTGGTGCTGCCCTGGCAGATTCCCGTCAATCAGCTCGCCAGCGATCCCGAACGCGCCCAGCTGGCGCTGCTGATCGGCGTGTTGGGTGGCGCCTGCGCCAGCGTGGGCATGGTCTGGCATCTCAGCAGACGCGAAGTCGAGTAAGCAGCGCGCTCGCTGCACATTCACCGGCGCAAGTGTCGATCGCTGAAGGAAGCTTGCACGGCCCTCGCGCCGGCATTCAGGCCCGGGCTAGCGACACTGGCACGGGTGGCGCTACCCTTCAGGGCGCTGGGCCCGGGTGGGCTGCGCGCTGGGCAGCCACCACTGCCCTCACCGGGGACGACCCTGACGGCACCGAAACCATCTCGCGGGGACGCCCCTGCTGCAGGGAGTCACCCCATGAGCTGGATCTTGCTGTTCCTCGCAGGTGTGCTGGAAATCTTCTGGGCCATCGGCCTGAAGTACACCGAAGGCTTCACCCGCCCGGCACCGACTGCGCTCACCCTGGCCGCCATGGCCGCCAGCTTCTACCTGCTGAGCCTGGCGCTGCGCACGCTGCCGCTGGGCACGGCCTATGCCGTGTGGGTCGGGATCGGAGCCGTCGGCACCGCGCTGGCCGGCGTGCTGCTGTTCGACGAGCCGATGTCGACGCTGAAGGCGATCAGCCTGGTGCTGGTGGTCGCCGGCATCGCCGGGCTGAAGCTCGCCAGCAGCGGCTGAAGCGCGGCAGCCTCAGGCCTTCGCGAGAGCGCGCAGCCGCTCCGCGGTCGCGGCATCCGCCGGGTAGAAGCACTCCAGCGCGAGCTCGGACAGGGTGACGTCCGCCGGCGTGCCGAATACCGTAATGGTGCTGAACAGGGCGAGTTCACCCAGCGGGCTGCGCAGGCGGAACAGCATCAGCACGTCGGGCGTCGGCGACTCCGGGATGTCGTGCCGCTCAGCCTCGTGCGGCAGGCTCGGGTAGGTCGACAGCTCGGCCAGCAGGCTGGCCAGCACAGCATCGCCGCTCTCGTGGACCTGGCGGCGCAGGCGCGCCAGCAGATGCCCACGCCACTGCTTCAGGTTGACGATCTGCGGCGCCAGCCCGTGCGGATGCAGGCTGATGCGCAGCACATTGGCCTGCGGCTGCAGCAGCTCGGGCGCGACCGCGCCCAGCAGCGCCTGCGCACTGGCGTTGGCCAGCTGCAGGTTCCAGTGCCGATCCACGGCGACGGCAGGAAACGGCGCGTGCAGATCGATCACCCGCTGCACCGCCTCGCGCGCGGCCGCGAGCGCCGGGCTGTCGAGCGAGGCCTCGGCATAGGCCGGCGCGAACCCCGCCGACAGCAGCCAGCGGTTGCGCTCGCGCAGCGGCAGCTCCAATAGCGCGGCCAAGTGCAGCACCAGTTCGCGACTGGGGCGAGCGCGGCCGGTTTCGATGAAGCTCAGGTGGCGCGTCGAGATCTCCGCCTCCAGCGCGAGATCCAGCTGCGAGAGGCGACGGCGCTGCCGCCAGTCACGCAGCAGGCCGCCAATGGCGATGGCAGAGGCGGGTGCGGCGGTCGATCGGAGGCTGTCCATGGCGTCGGATGCTACCCGCGCCGGCGCGGCCACGGCATTACCTCGCAGGTAATCGACCACAGGCAGGCGCGGGACGAAGCTGCAGGTGAAGTCAGCCCCTTACCCAAGGAGATCCACCATGAGCACCGTGCTTCCCTCACCCCTGCTGCGCTTGGGCCTGCGGCTCGACGCCATCCTCAGCCTGGCTGCCGCCACGGCGGTGCCCCTGCTGCTGGCGCCGCTGAGCTCCGCCCTCGGCTTCAGCCGCGAACAGATGATCCTGATCGCCGCCTTCATGTTCGGCTGGGCCGCGCTCACCGGCTGGATGGGCGGCCAGGCGCGGCTGCCGGCCTGGAGCCTCTGGCTCGCCATCGCCGTGAATGTCGAATGGGCGGCGGCCAGCCTGCTGCTGCCAGTCTTCGGCTGGATTGCGCCGAATGCGCTGGGCTGGATGCTGCTGATCGCGCAGGCGCTGGGCGTGCTGGTCTTCGCCGCGCTGCAGTGGCTGGGCCTGCGGCGCAGCGAGCGGATCCATGCCGCCGCCGCGGCGATCGCCTGAATGCAGCGCACGCAAATCAGTTTCGGACGCCAGTGGATCCGCGCGGGCCTGTGGGTCGCGATCGCGATCCACTGGCTGCCGCTGCCGGGCCTGCTGGGCGCCGACTCGCTAAGGACGCTTTACGCGCTGGCGGCCAGCATCGAACCCGCTGTGGAACTGCTGCTGCAGCATCGCGCCCTGCTGTTCGCCCTGCTCAGCCTTCCGCTGGCCTTCGCGCTGAACGGACGGGGCTCGGTGCGTACGGGCTGCGCCCTGCTGCTGGCCAGCGACATCGCCTTCGCCCTGCTGTGTCTCCAGCACTGGCCGCTCTCGCCAGCCCTGCAGCGGGTGCTGCTGTTCGATGCCGTATCGATCGTCCTGCTGCTGACGGGTCTTGTCGCGACCGAGGCGAGGAGCGATCAGGCCTTGCGCAGGTAGCAGGCCTTGAGCATGAAGTTGCCGGCGTCCATGCGGCAGTCGACCTCGTGGTCGCCGCCGACCAGGCGGATGCTCTTCACCTTGCTGCCGACCTTGAGCACGGTCGAGCTGCCCTTGACCTTGAGATCCTTGATCAGCACCACCGAGTCGCCATCGGCCAGCGGCGTGCCGTTGGCGTCCACGACCACGCGCTCGCCATCGACATCCTCTTCGACGGCGGCCGTCTGCAGCCACTCGTGGGCGCAGTCCGGACAGATCCACTGCTCGCCATCCGGATAGGTGTTCTCTGAGCCGCACTGCGGACAGGACGGGATCGAATCGGGCATGAGGGAGACCGTGGAAGGGGCGTGAAAGTATAAGCCCCCGTACCGCTCACCCCGAGTGCGATCAGACCTGCAGACTGCGCTCGAACAGGGCCAGGGTCTTCGCCCAGGCCTCGTGCGCCGCGGCTTCGCTGTAGCGCGGCGTGGTGTCGTTATGGAAACCGTGCAGGGTGCCCTCGGGCTGGAACAGCGTGAAGCGCGTGCCGGCGGCGGTGAGCGCGGCCTCATAGGGCGGCCAGGTCGCATTGACGCGCTCATCGTCGGCAGCGAGCACCACCAGCAGCTCGGCCTTGATGTCCGGCACGCCTTCAAGCGGCGCGGCGCCGCCGTAGTAGGGCGCAGCGGCGGCGAGCTCAGGCAGGCGCGTGGCCAGCAGGTTGACGATCGCGCCGCCATAGCAGAAGCCGGTGGCGCCAAGCTTGCCGTTGCCGCCTTCGAGCGCCAGCAGCCAGCGCGAGGCTGCGACGAAGTCCTCGCGGCACTTGGCCTGGTCGAGCTGAGGGAACAGGGCGCGCGCCGAGTCCTCGTCGCCGGGATAGCCGCCGAGGGTGAACAGCGCGTCGGGCGCGAAGGCGCGATAGCCGGCAAGGGCCAGGCGGCGCGCAACGTCCTCGATATGCGGGTTCAAGCCGCGATTCTCGTGCACCACCAGCACGCTGGGCAGCGGACCCGCAGGTTCGGCTGGCTGGGCCAGATAGCCGCGCCCCTTGCCATGGCCCTGCGGCGAGTCGAAGTCGCGGTACTCCGTGCGCAGCCGCGCGTCGTCCGCGGCCACCTGCTGGGCCGCCGCGAACTGCGGGCTGAGCGCCGCCAGCAGGCCCGCCGCGCCCGCGGCTCCCGCGGCGTAGCGCCCGGCGCCCGCGAGAAAGGCGCGGCGATCGATGGCGCCGTGCACGAACTGGTCGAACAGACGCAGCACTTCGGGGTGGAAATCGTGCTGGTCGAGGCGGCGCGGCATGCGCATGGCGGACTCCCGGAGCGAATGGCACCGCAAGGCTGGTGGCGCGGGCATCGCGATCGCGTGAACTCGAAGAATCTGCGACGCCTTGGTCCACTGCGACTACGGTATGACGCCCTCGCGGGTGCGTTTCGGGCTACTCACGCTCAGCGTGCTTGGGCTCAGCCCTGGCTGTTCGAGAGGGGATACACCTCGCGGATCGGACAGCGGCTGCCGAGGCGGCTGGCGGCCATGCCGCCGAGATCAGCCCGGTCCGCCGGGAGGATGACCACGGTGTCGCCGGTATTGCCGCAGATCAGGCCGTTGTTGGCGCCCGAAGCGAAATCGATGTTCTGGAAGCGACCCAGATCGGGGCAGCTGCCGTCGAGCTCGACTCGGTAGCGGGTGCGGCCTCCGCCGCGCCGCGCCGAGGTCTCGACCACCAGACCGCCATCCGCTTCGTTCCAGCCGCGCAGGTGACGCGAGGCGAAGCAATAGTCGGCGCTGCCGCCGAAACCGCTGCGCGCGCCCCCCTTCACTTCGACCGTGGCCAAGGTGCGCGACGAAGCCTCGCGCGCCAGTCGCGCGAACTCGCGGCCGTCGACCGGGGCGAGCGCCGCGATCGCGCAGGCCTGGCCCGAAGGCTGCACCTGCACGAAGGCGCCCTCGCCGCAGGCCCAGCCTTCGCGGGCCAGCAGGCTGGGTTGCGCCTCGGGCTGGACCACGGCCTCGCAGGCCTCGGCCAGCTCGACGCGGAAACGCTGGCCGTTCGACAGCGCCACCGCCAGCTGCCAGGCCGAGGGCGCATGGAAGGCTTCGACCAGTCGGGCGTCGAGGCAGTCCGGCGAGGGCGCCGGCGAGCGCGCTTCGGCGCCGCTGCAGGCCAGCACGCAGGCCAGCGAGAGGAGCGCGCGGCGCATCAGCGGGCCGCCTGCGCGATCGGAAAGACCTCGCGGATCGAGCAGCGCGAGCCCAGCGGCGTCACCGGGATCAGGCCGACATCCACAAGCTCGACGCGATCGCCGGCATTGCCGCAGATCACGCCGTTGTCGGTGCCCGAGCGGAAGCCCACGCTGATCGCACGGCCGAGATCGGGGCAGGTTTCACCCAGCTCCACGCGATAACGCGTATTGCCGCCGGAGCGGCGCGCGGACACCTCGACTTCGAGCGCTTCGCCGGACTCGCTCCAGGCGCGGACATGGCGCGCCGCGAAGCAATGGTCGTGGGTGCCGCGGAACGCGCGCGGCAGGCTGGCCTTGACCTCGACCGCCGCCAGCTGGCCGACGCGATCGCGCCCGGCATCGCGCAGCAGGGCGGCGAACTCGCGCTCATCGGCCGGCGCCAGCGCGGCGATGCGGCAGGCCTCGCCGCTGCGCGCATCGACGACATATTCGCGCTCGCCGCCGCAGGCCCAGCCGTCCTGCGAGAGCAAGCTGAGCTCGGCATCGGCCGAGCGCACCACCGGGCAGGCCTGATCGAGCTCGACGCGGAAGCGTCGACCGTCGTCTTGGGCGACCGCCAGCTGCCAGGCGGAGACGGGATACACGCGGTCGACCTGGCGTGCGTCGAGACAGTCGGGCGAAGGCGGAGCCGAGCGCGCGGTATCAGCCAGCGTTGTCTCGGCAGTGAGTGCGCAGCACAGCAGCAGCGAAAGCCTCAGAACAGGCGCGGTCATGGAGGACTCCAGAGGTAAAGGTTGGCCA
>LNFM01008915.1_pt1 | contig 14887 bp, 19 predicted proteins | sample 596031 | NCBI WGS metagenome assembly LNFM01 (sample SAMN04254537, study PRJNA301005) | activated carbon metagenome | isolation source: dual media filters at the Ann Arbor, Michigan drinking water treatment plant | place: USA: Ann Arbor
AACTCGTCCGTGAAGCTCCTTCGGGTTCTTGTCATGCCTATCTCCTGAACACATCATGTCATTGGATGTGTCCGGGAAACTGGGGGAAGCCCACACAGCAGCAGATCGCGAAGCTTCTGGAAGTGTCTGCGCTTTCCATCTGGAAATGGGAGTCCGGCGGCGCGGTGCCCCGGGCCTCCAGGGTGCCGCAGATCCTGGAACGTCTCAGCCTCGGTAAACGAGAGGCGTTGGCGCTGATCGCCGAATGACGATGGTGCAGCCGAGGTAAGCAAGGTGACAGTGGTCCCAATGGTTGCCTTTGCGTGCCGAATCAACTTCAAAGTGAACGGGAATCCGTGTGCGATTGCGTTTTCGATCGCCTTGACCACTTGGCTACGGGTCTTGGCCCTCTGGGGCGGGACGCTCTGATGATTCATGGTGGCCATGAACACCAAAATACAGACTTGCCTCAAGGCCTCCTTTACGCCACACCGAGGCGATCTTGTGTGCCACGATGTAAAGATCCCACAACGGAGATCTCATGAGTCAGGAATTGACAGCAGCAAAGCCCTCGAGACTTGTGTTGAGCGGCTTGTCGATCTACAGCACAACCCAGAAGATTAAAGAGCGCTTGGCAATGGGCGTTGCGCTGTTGGCACTCGGTTCAGCAATGCCCGCCGCGGAACTGCTTCCCTGGGTTCTCGTCCTGGCTGGTGCTGTTCTCGTACTGCTGGTCATCTTTGACGTTGCCCTTGGGCTGGATGAGGCAGGCATCTCCGCTGCGTGGCCGAGAGTGAGCACATTGATTTTGACCTTCGCCCCGATCGCTGTTGTGTCGGCAACAGCATCTGGTCTTTGAGGTCCTGACCCGAACCCCGACCCCTCTCTCATTGCCAAGCCCGCGCCGCCAGGCGCTGCTCTCAAAAGGAAATGTTCCGTGCCCCCGGGCGGCCTGCAGGCCGCAGAGCGCCGGCTTGCATTCGCCGGGGGCCAAGGGTCTCACCAGCGCGAGGCGCGAAGCGCCCCGGGGTTTAGGGGTCCTTGTTCCAAATGGGTGCTCTCCCGATTGGATGTGCCCCGTGAGCCTTTTGCCAACCACCCTCCCCCGCCGCGCCAGCGTGCGGGCGCCCCGCGCGGTCTGGGCGACTTGCGAGTAGCAAGGCGTGCCCGTATTTGCTTCATCGAGATCTACTAGCCAACGGAACGCCACCCAAGAACCGTGCTTCACAATGCAGCTTCAAGGGGAGGATTTATGAGAATTGCGCTTCTGGGCTTTGTGCTGGCCATGCCCATGGCCGCCAACGCCGACTCGATTTACCTGTGTAAAGCCTACAGTGGTGGGACATTCTGGGCCAGCAACCACTGCAACCAGCACAACGCCCTGGTTGAGCGCATCGTGAGCGTTCCGGACGGTATGCCGTTTGACCAGCAGGTGAACATCGGCAACCAGAAGGTGCAGCAGTCCTCGAGCTCGACGACCACCACCACAATCATCAACAACGGTGCGCCTGCCGCCCAGGGAAAACGAGCGGAATGTAGTGCGTTGGATGCTCGAGTGAAAGAGATCGATGCCAAGGCCCGCCATCCACAAACCGGGCAGTCCCAAGATCGGCTCAGCAGTGATCGCAAGCAAGCTCGAGACCGGCAGTTCTGGCTCCGCTGCTAAACCAAGGCAGCACGGTGCAACCGTTTTCGGGAGGTATGGGCTTCGCCTCACTGAGCGATGGTCTCCACACGCAACGCGTGGGGACGGGGGTGCAAGGGGCAACGCCCCTTGCGTATTGAAAGCCCTGCCGGGCCGAGGCCGGGGCCCGGGGCAGCGCCCCGCAGCCGCCTTGGCGGCTGTACTGGGCAAGCTTGCAGTACGCACCCTCGGACCATCTCGTCGAGAAGTCCCTGCAAATTATTCCTCGATAGGAAAGCAAATGTCGTAGTCACCGGATTGGCGTTCAGCCTTGGCCTTCACCTTCTCGTCTTGCGTCATCAAGGCGCACTTGTATCGTGTGTCCATCCCGGTCACTTTGTGGACCCCGTTTTCTGCTCTGGTCACAAACCATGCTGTCATGGGCGCTCCAAGCAAATCCTTCGCCAAGACTCCTACTGCGACTTGATCATCAACCGTTTTAGTCTCTACAACCTGAACGGGAGTCTTGATGCAGTTGTCCATTGCCATGCAGTTACCAAGCCATTGAAGGCCAGAAACGACGTTATTGCCGAATCTATGCTCTGAGCCTAGTGTGCTGCGGATTGCCTCAAGATTGTTTTCTTTGTAGGCAATGATCAGCGCGGTAATGGCTTCTTCAGGTGTTTTTGCTTCTGCGAGAGGCCCGGCTTTTTGCTGGGTTGCCGTTTCCGAGCAGGCCGCGGCGAGAAAAATAAGCGAACCAGCAATTAGTGTTTTCGCGATAACAGAACTCATTTTCCCTACCTTTGGTGATTGCGCTTGAGTGTGTGGTCTACGAACTTCAGGCCGAACTTCGACCCCAAGGACATCATCTACTCCTTCGACTTGCAGATGCAAGTCGAATCCCGTCTTATCGTCGTTCCACACGCCCATGGTGTCAATCGGAGCGCGGGTGAAATCGTGTGCAACGTGTTGCTCTCAGGAAACCTGCGGGGCATGGATTCTCTTCAGAGCTGCGGCAATGCGCTCAGCAGCACCAGGTGCAGAGATCCCAAGCTCTTCATGGGTGAGGATCACATGATCGGAATCGTCAGGCCAGCCTTCGTCGGTATCGTCCAGAGCAAGCCAGTCAACAGGAAGCCGGCGGGTCACGTCTTCCAGAACCTGCTTCCCCCGAGGTTTCATCAGGAACAGCTGCTCGTTCATCCGGCTGTGGAAGGTGGCCCCGATCACGCGGCGGCGGAGTCCTTCAGGTAGCCTCTGAGCGGTACGGTAGCAGCCGTAGGTTCGAACCCACGATGTGCTGAGAACGATGTTCATCTGCGGATACGGCGAAAGCAGATCGTCTAGGAGCGCTGCGTGCTCGAAGAGGACGAAGCCCGGTGGACCGGCATAAGTGCCACGGCGGGGGTGCCACAGAACGTTCTCATGGTGGAGCACACCGTCGAAGTCCAGGTAGAGAACCGTGCTCCCCTGAACCTTGGGCGACTTGAACCCCTCGGGGTATGGCGAAAGTGTGCTGCTATCGATCATGGTGATCGGCAAAGGATATCCCGATGTGAACAAAGGATGGTCCCCCGGGCGTACGCCCGCTGCGCGGTCTAACCCTCGGCCGCCCTCCGGGCTGTTCCTGGCGGAACCCGCGGGCAACCAAAGGTCCCCCCCATACTTTTTCTTATTTCGTAGTTGAGCACGTTCAAATGGGATTGCGCATTGAACCCCGACGAAGTTTAGGTGAGACAACTATTCTGGAAAACATTAAAGCAAGTGCTCCTAATGCCATTAGGACGAAAGTAGAAGGCTCTGATACCTGATTACCATTTGATGTAAAAACATTGACAATCCTTGCATCACCCGACCAAGTAAAGCCACTGGATAGAAGCGAAGGTCGATTGCTGTATGTATACCCGTCAGAAAATGAAAATATCACGCCATCACTTTGCATCTGAACAAAATAATTAGCCAATGAAGAGTATTCAAACTCAAAACTCTCTAATTGATCTTGATCGAAGTTGCCGAGATATTCGATTGGACTATAAAATCCCGTACTCCGCTCCCAACTCTCGCCCTCATAACTGAACGGAGGTTGCACGTAGCTATTACTGAAGGTAGTTGTAGAAATGCCCACACCATAAGCGAAAGAAACGGTGGAATAGTCTGGAGGCGCAAGACTATAAGATAGAGATGATGCTGCGCGAGATGAAACGCTTACTCCCCAATCTGCAATGGGATTTTCTGGAATAAGATAGTCAATTGGAGAAACAATACCTGCGTTACTTCCGTTGACGCCATAGCTTTGAACTACGCGCTGCATAATGATGTTGTCGGTAGATGTGTATCGCTCCAAGGCCAGTTTTTGATCCTCGAATGTCACAGATCCATATTGCCGCAGGATGGGTTCAAACGGCATTACTTGATATGCACTGTTCTGTAACCGAATTATGTCGATTTCAAATTCAACAGTAACGGTCGAGGCACCTGCAACTACTGGAATGAGCAGCGCAATAATCGAGGCAGCAAAAAATGTTGTTTTCATCTCGGTCTACTTTCGTGACGGGAAGGAGCAAGGCAGAGCCGGTTCGGGAACGCCGACCTGATCACTCACGCTAGCAGTGCAACGATATGTAACACAGGAAGTCGCCTGTCTTCAATGGTTGACACAAGGTCGGTCAACTCTGCTTAGTCACTGCTTAGCACCCTGCCTGCAGGCTCTGGTGTGAAGTGAGCAAAGTTGGCGACACGCGTACGCCCGCTGCGCGGTCTAACCCACGGCCGCCCTTCGGGCTGTGCTTGCAGCACTCGCGGGCAACCAAAGGCTGCCGCCCTTCGGTTATAGGTGCTTTCCAGAAAAGGTGGCACGAGCGGTGACGTGACCAAGCGCTAATCCAGTAGCTTGCCAACACACCGTTGACACACATAAAATACACACGCAGGCCTTTTTAAAGGTTGTTCCGTTTGGCCTGCCGGGACACTCGTTGCTACTCCGTGCGCTCACGGAGGAACAACGTAAAGGAGATCTATGACCATGAAGCAAGTGCGCAAGCAACTGATCATCCCTGCGGATATGGATCAGAGCTTGACCACAATCGCGGAAGAGTCCGGTACGACGGCATCCGAGATTGTTCGCAAGGCGCTCAACCTCTACATCGTGGCGGTTGAGAAGAAACGCGATGGGTTCAAGCTAGGGTTCGCGAAGCAGGCCGACCGCCTCGATACCGAGGTAATAGGACTGTGAGAAATGACATCACCCAACCTTCTAAACCTTAACAACCTTCCTGGCAAAACCACCGTATCTTTGAGCTCCGCGGAGTCTCCAGAAGAACAAAAGCATCGGCTCGACACGGCGCGCCGAGAACACATCAACACCATCATCCTTGGTTGGGTGATTCTGACTGTGCTCGCTGCGATTGCAGGAGCATCAATTTGGGTGGGCATGACCCACGCCAATCCAATGGTGGTCACCGGTGCCTGGACTACCGTAGGATCGACGATCACCGGAACTGCCAGCTTCTTTGCTGGCCGTTTCAGCAACAAATGAGGGTCCACCCATGGCACTGCCGGAGCCCATGAAGGCCCCTTCAATCGATCACGACGCGTTCATGGCCAAGCAGCTTGCAAACCAGGAGGAATGGCTCCATCGCGCGAACATTGCACAAGCTAAAGCAGCCCATGCGTTTGCCAGGCTGCTCAAGATCGCCGAGGAAAGCGATACCGGCCAGGCAAGGAGGATCGCCCTCTTCCTGGCTGGCACATTCAACGGCCGCGCCTACCCGTTTGACCTCTACGAGCTGCGAAGCCTTGACGTGGCGATCGGCGATGACATGCTCGTGTGCCTGGATGCGCTGCGCTGGGCACGTGCAGATCTGTTCAAGCTGGTGCCGGACGGGGAATCGCGTGTGGAAGCAATGATTCAGCTGTGGGGCATCAAGCCCGTGAACAGGGAGTAGAACGTGACCATCCCATTTGAAAGGACCCGCGCTCTTATCTTGACTCGGGACTTGCTCACACGGCTGCAAGAGATCGGCGAGACGCCCAGCATTCCCGGCTGGCTTCGAGACCACGCGCGGGAGCTTTCGGAGCACTACCCCACGTTCGCTGACATCGAGCAAGCTCACAAGGCGCTGCCGGAGATGTTCGGGCCGGTGCCGCCTTTTTCGCGGCTTAGTGGTTCTGGCGATGTCCGCGGGGTGCTGCAGAGCGCTCGCCTGCGCACTCCTTCAATGTTGTTCACGGGGCCCGTCTTCGCGTGCGTAGAACAATCCTGGGGTATCGTCAGCAGCGGCAGCCTGGAGGAACCTCTCGAACAGGAACTGGACGCGCTTGGAATCAGCCGGTTCACCCTTGTAGCCGTACGCGGCATCAACGGCACGATCCAGGGCGGCATGCGAGGTGACAAGCTCTGCAGGCATGGAGTCCAGGTTGTAGAGCTGGGCGAGCGAGCTGTCCTGAAACCTCGCACGTGCGTCAAGAACGGCTTGTGCAGCCGCTTCGATGGCGACTCGATGCTTCGCCGACGGCTTGGACGGCCACGGAAAGTTGTTGTAGACGATCTTCACCGAGTAGCGGTAGTCGCTCTTCATACGCCCCGCCACCGTTCGCATCCAGGCGTTGTGAGCGCTGCTCGACAACACACCGAAGTGATAAAGGGTGGCATCGGCAACCGTCTTCAACAGGCTACTGGCAAGGATCGAGGGATCCAAGAATCCAATTGGAATGAACCGTCGCCGCTCCGATGACACCTCCGGAACCGCAAGGTACATGCTCTCAGGGAAAAACTCCACATGGAAACGGCGCGGTGTCGCACCCAGCGTAATCGTTGGCCCACTGTCGCTGGCCTCGCGAAACTTACGAACCGCTTCAACCCTTTTTCGGCACTGCGGCAAACGCGAAAGCTCATTGGGCGATATATCCCTGAGCAGCAAGCAGTAGCGCTCAATTCCGTTGAGGAATTCCTCAGACCCAAGCCACTTTCTGAAGTACGGAGCACTACCTGGCTCCGCGTCGATGAACTCGGCTTTCTGCTCCGGCGTGAAAAGGTAATGTCCATCATCAATAGGTTTGTTGCCGATGCCCATTTCAGGCACGCTGCTCAAGGGCGTGGATCTGCGCCTGAGGACCACATCCGTCGCGTCCACCAGGTAAGGGTTGATCCGATTCACCAGAAGCAGCTGCGGCTCCAAGGCCTTGATGTTGGAGCCGTACTCGAAGATGCGCAGTTGTTCTGCTGCTTGAAGTCCGAATCCCACGATGACGCAGTGAACCGCCGCCACGCCTCGTCCTTCGTTGCTCCACTGGAAGGTTCGATGGGCAAAGTGAATGCGGACTCCCTCCTCGAGAAGATGCGGCCACAGCACCCCTACTTGCTCGCCTTGGCAGATGCTGTTCGTTGACACCAGAGAAGTGCGGACCTGGGGGTTCTGCTTCATGTAGCGTGTGGCAAGCACGTGCCAGCACGCAACGAAATCGAGGAGACCATAGCTTGGGATATGACCCATCACGCTGGCAACGTCAATGCGCTGAAGGGGTTTCAGGAACTTCGCGCCCACAAACGGCGGGTTGCCAACTATGAAGCTGCATTTGGAGGGATCCAGCACGGTATCCCACGCCACCTGCAGAGCGTTGCCATTGCGAATGTGCGGACTGTGCACCAAGGGAACGCTGGGCCTTGTACTGCCGAAACGGGCCGCAGCTTCAAGGTTCAGTTGGTGGTCCGTGATCCACATGGCCACCTGAGCGATGTGAGCAGCGCTCTCATCGATCTCGATTCCGTAGAACTGCTCCACGTTCACTCGGATCAGCGTGCTGATGTCAAACAGGCCCTTGCTCTGGCCACCCTTGCTGAACAGGCGATCAATCACGTCCATCTCGATGCGTCGGAGCTCCCTGTACGCGATGACCAAGAAGTTACCGCAGCCGCAAGCCGGGTCGAACACCCGAATGGTCGGCAACTTGTCATACAGCGCCTGAAGCTTCTGTCGGTTGGTCCCGGCGGACTCCAATGTCGCCCTGAGATCATCCATGAACAGTGGGTTGATCGCTCGGAGGATGTTTCTTTCGGAGGTGTAGTGAGCGCCGAGCGCACGGCGCTTCTTCGCGCGAGCCTTTGCCCTCTTTTCTTCGTCGTCCTCGGCCTTTGTTTTGGCGTCAGCCTGGTCAAGGACACCCTGGAACATGGCGCCGAAGATTGCCGGCGAGATCCTTGACCAACCCAGTCGTACGCACTCTAGGAGCAGAGCTCGCAAGGTGCTGTTGAAAGCGGGGATCCCTGTGCGCTCCGCGAAGAGCTGGCCGTTGATGTACTCAAACGCCTTCAGATCTTCATCGAGCAGATTGCTGCGTTTGTTGGCGGGCGTATTAAGCACGGAGAACAGCTCACTAAGCTGCGAACCTACGTCCTTTCCGTCCTCACGAGTAGCCTCCATAAGTCTCTGGAAGACGCCGTTGTCGCCAAAGATTGCGGTGTCGTCTGCGAATAGACAGAAAAGGAGACGGGTCAGGAAGACCTCCAGATCTCTGCCGACAAAGTTGCTGAGAAGTAGCGCCTCGTGCAGCGCCGCCATCTTTTCGGCTGCACGCCGATCAGCTTCACTTTCCTCCGTGATCACTGAGGCTGACTCGCCAACCAAAAACCGAAACCATTCCGCTCTCTTGGCGAGATCGTTCAGCAAACAGGAGTGTGCAGTGTCTTGAGAAAGGTCAAACAGTATGAACTTGTTGAAGTCATGGAGCAAAACATACCGAGGTTGGTCCTGTGGAGGGCAGGCCCATCGGTATTCCTCTGCCTGTTTGCGAGCCTTCTTCAGGTCCTTCCCCAGGCTCTTGCCTTCGATGATCACCTTGCCGGGGATGAAGCCATCCATGAAACCATGGCTCCCATCTGGCATCGTCAGGCGGAATTCCCGGCTGTACTGATGAGGATGGACTCCGAAGCACGACAGGAACTGCGCTGTGAACAGCTTTTCGTCCGCTTTCTCACTACTTGAACCCGACCACTGGTGGGCGAATTTGGAAAGCCGATTGCGCAGTTCATTCGTCGTTATTTTTGCCATCAAGTTTTCTCGTCATTTTTTCCGGCGCAGCATCTCAGAATTGTCAATGCGGTTCGAACAGTTGGCTGCGGAGACCTCGAATTCGAGTGGCCTGTGCTCGTCCTTGGGTCTGAGTTGCTTCGTAGATCACCTGAGCGCCCTGCGCCACCGCGGCGTTACAGTTGAGCCCTCCAGGCCCACAGGATCGGTGGAGGGAGGATAGTTTTCATCCCTTGAGATGGTAGTTGAATGGCTGAGGATGACTCAGGTCACCGCTGCGCTTCAACGTAGCCGGCGTCAAACTGCCGGGCATGCGCCCCAGCGCCCAGGGGATTCGTACACCTTTGTTCGCAAGCACCACCGCGGCGTACGGCCGGCGATCCCATCTTGATGGGTAGCTGTTCCCCAGCTCCAAGGCTAGACTTCAGGAATCGGCCAGAAGCGGTCTTCGATCTTTGAAGCAAGCAATCACTCAAGGTTGGAGTTGAGGCGACTGAGGGGGTAGACGGTGACCGTTGAACAAAATCGTTGGTGCTTGGCTTGAGTGAGCTCTCACCGAGGCGTACGGGTTGAACGTATGACCTTTACGTCTCTGACCGACATAACTCGGAAGGTGGCTCGTTTCGCTTCATCTGCGAGCGACACTAGGATTGCTTGCTCGCCATTTACCGCCACTAGGCGAACACTGTTTGCGCCATGTGAATCGCCAGTCTCCACAACCGGAAGGGTGGAGTGCTTAGCGCTGACATCAAGCCGGGCTTCGGCGATTGCAGCCTGAGAGGGTACATATGCGAATCCGTAGATGATCGAAAAGTAGAACAGCCACAAAAAGTATGGATGCCACCGATTATTCTGTTCGTGGAATCGAGCAATTACCTCTGCAATAGTCAGCCCAACGCTCAAGAAAACGGCTACGGAGCCAAGCCTCGCGAGCGTGTACACGCCAAGTAGAGAGGCAGGTTCTGCGAACAGCGGTGGAAATATGACTAGCCCTGCGCCGACGAAGAATGTGGCAATGGCGGCACGTCTCAAGCCTACAGAAGAAGCCGCTCCATTGGCAAACTGTAGAAAGCCTGCACAGAGACCAAATGCCGAAATCAAAAGGGGCTGAGATCCCGCATAGATGACGCTGGACACTGGAACAGTGCCCAAGATCCACCCGGCGCCGAGTTCGGCGTAGTAGGCTGACCGCTCCTTCCAGCCCACCGCAATAGCCAGTGCTGACAAACCAAGAAGTGCGCTCGCCGCCGCAGCTAAGGGCCGCAATACTTGGGACGCCGCAGAGAACTTTGGAGGGATAGACGCTGAATTCATATGGTCTAACGAGGCTGTGCAAAAATCTCAAATCGAGCCGCCAGCTGGTAGAGGGTTGCAGTGATGTATGTGATCATGGCTTTTTTTCCTCAGAAGTCGTATCCAGCTGATCGGCCCGCCTCGGCGGGTTACCGGTCAGGCCTATGCCGTTCGTTCTGGTACCAAGATCGTAAGGCTTTCTATCCGTGTCATTTCAGATTGCACCTGACGAGCTTTTCGATGTAGTGCGCCAGGTAATACTGCCGCCACAACACACCCAGATCGTGATGCCAACGCAGCATGAAGCAGTGCAGTCGATAGTTGTTGGGCATTGAAACCGAAACGACAGCTATACGAAACCTACCTCAAGGTCTGCTCAGGGCCGAGGCTGTGTGAAAACTCATCGCGGTTAACGCCAGCCTGAAAGTCGACCTCTCAGATTGACCCATGTTGCGTTTTTGTGAGTGGGCCAAGGGGTGAAGGACCCCTGAAAACTTGGCTCAACGGAGTTTTCACACAGCCTCGGCCCTTTGCAGTCATCGGTGAACGCAGACCGACTGCTATTGATTGGATTGATCAAGCACGGTTGGTTTGATGCTCAACGCCCGCTCCGAGGAACTGGCTGAAAAGGCCAGCTACAAGCAGCCCTGGCTGCGTGGCCAGCGGTGCATCATCTCGGCCGACTGGTTTCACGAACCCAACTGGGAGAGCGGCAAGAACGTGTGGTGGCGCTTCAAGCGGCTTGATGGTGAGCCCTGGGGCCTGGCAGGCCTGTGGAACACATGGACCGACAAGGCTACCGGCGAGATCCACGAGAGCTACACGATGTTGACCGTCAACGCAGATGACCATCCGTTGATGCGTCGCATGCACAAACCCGATCCCAAGGTCGGCCCCGATGAGCAGGACAAGCGCAGCGTGATCGCCATCGAGGCGGGCCATGTGGAGCAGTGGATCACCGGGTCCAACGATGACGCCAAGGCGCTTCTGCGCGCGCCAGCGATGGAAGTTCTCGATGCTGGACCGGTTCCGGCCTAGCGGTGATGTCGAATCAACGGTGACGTTTGCTTAACTTTTAAGCACGCCTCAACCATCTTCAGATCGAATAAACGCTGAGATTTGCTTAAATATGAATCCTAAAGATTTCAAATTCTGCCCGGGTTTCTTGTTTTCGCTTGATGTTCAAGCCACGAATCAACGGTGACCCATCGAACCCTGCAACCTAGTTCAACGGTGACGTTTGCCTAACAAATAAGCACTTTTCCCGTGTTTGTTGACCGAAGCAAACAGGTTATTTGTTGAAGTTTGAGGCATAAAGCACTCAAATCTTGAAGTTTTATATGGTTCGATTGGGGGAATTCAGAACTCGAATCAACGGTGACGTTTTTAGGACGCCGCATAGTGCAACAGTGACGGTGGTCGACTGAATGTCAACGGCGATAGGTATCAGAGTCCATCTCTCCAGCCTTCAGAACACTCAGCTCGGTGCCCTCTTGCATGGTGGAGATGCCACGAAGTCCGACACCGAAGCTTTTGAAACCTTGGGCAGGCCAGTGCTTTGAACTGTTGATGCAGTCATGGTGATGGCCGTGAACGACAGTGGCCACACCCATGGACCTGGCCAGCTCGTCGATTATTGAAAACCCGTGCCGGTGATACCCGGGCGCCTCATGGGTGATCAAGACATCGCCCCGCATCTTCGACAGGCGGTCGAAGGTGCCTTTGTAGATCGAGGACCAGTGTTTGAGAGGCTGGAGACCACCGTGTCGATCTTTGGGCTTGATGAGCTTGGCGTGTTCGGCAGGAGTCATGTACGCAGGACGCCCTTTCATGCGTCGACGCCAGTCGGGATGCCACACATCCTCTCGGAACACTCCCCCGAGGCCTGCTACGCGTATGCCATTTGGGAGCACCAGGACTTTGCCGTCGATGTTGCGCTCTCCCATGGAGCTGCCCCAAAGATTCTCGAAGTCACTCGGTGAATCGGTGTCGTGATTCCCGTGGATCAGCCAGGTCTTGTTCGCAAGATTTCCCAGCAACGTGTGGAGCGGGGCAGTTGCCTGCATGTCACCCAGCAGCAGGAAGGCCTCGACCTCCCTGCCCTGAACTTCTTGTTGCTCGACGGCCTGGAGGATGTAATCGAACTGGCCGTGAGGGTCCCCGCAAAACATCAGCACTTGGCTTCCCCTGGATATGGCGGCCCATGACGCTCAGCCTGTGCCCGTCTGAGATCCTCTTCTGCCAATACGATCCCTTTGGCAATGTTCACCAACTGGCCGTCCACCCATTCGGCTAGCCTGGGCGAAACATCTTGTGGCTGAGATTCTTGAAGCGAAGCCCACTCCTCCAACACCCGCTCGTAGCCGTAAACCACGCACGCCTCCAGCGTCAGTGCGAAGGTGCACTTCAGAAGCGCGTTTTGAATGAGTGCGGTGTGGCTGATCCCGTCTGTGTTTGACCAGGCAATGCCCCAGCGGGGGTGAGCCAATGGCGATCTCGCTCCGTCGCCAACGGCTGTAGAGAATGGTGGTTCGTAGCCCATACGCAGTCCTGCTTGATGGTTCGAAGGACAGGATGTGCTCGCCCGCGTTGCTGCCAGCCTCAGCGATTCGGCGTGGAGCTATTGAGTTCACGCTCAATGATGAAGTCGAACAGCCGGTCCAGGTCGTCTTCAGCAACCATTGAAAAAACGACCTTGCGACTCATCGACCAGCAAGGCGTGCTCGAGCAGCGAGAACCTTCGCTTCGAGTTTGGCGATGACTACATCCGCAGGCACCGTGACTCCTGTTCTTTCGGCATGCGCGATCGCTTCAAACCCTCGCCGGTGGAACTCGTTCTCCGTGACCCGGCGATTCACTTCCTGGCGAATGGAGTGCTCGACAAGCGAGCTCAAAGTCTCCCCTTCCGTGAGAACGCTCTCGATCTGGCTTCGGAATTCGGGCGCGACTCGAAGGGGGGGAATGGTTGCTGATCTCATCTTGACAATGTATCGCGCGTGCGATGCGAGAGCAATATCGAAGTCGATGGCCATGAAGGGAAGCCCACCCGCAGGGGGCGTTGGTAGCCAAGCGCCGCTGCGCTCAAGCCCTGACCACCGGCATGTCCTCCCACCGGGTGGTGTACGCCGGCGTCCGACGCTCCTGCTTCATCGTCCAGTTGCGCGGCGCCATGACCAGCCCGGCACTGGCCAACTTCAGTGTTCCTCGGCCGTAGCGGTCATTCACCGCATCGAGCGCTTCCATGAGCCGGGGTCGCGGTCCAGGCGCAGGATCTGCGGCGTCCAGGTCCAGCTCGAACTGCATCGTGCTGGCCGATCCGATGTCCAGAAGCATCACGCCGGCCTTGGCGTAGTCGAACCCAGGCTTGTAGATGGCCTTCAGACCCATCAGGGCGGCCCCCACGAGCGCGCCGGTGTCCGATGAAGGGCTGCGCAGCGGGACCACCACGGATCGGCTGTACTGGGGTGTCTTGCGAAACGGGCTGGTTCGGATGAAGACCATCACCTGGCCGGCGGCGCCCGCTTGGCCACGCAACTTCTGAGCTGCCCGGCCTGCAAACTCGGTCACCGCCTCGATCAGTTCATCCAGGTCCTGCACTGAGGAGCCGAACGACCTGGTGCAGGCAATTTCCTTTTTGGCGGGAGCCACGTCTTCCATGTCCATGCAGGACTCGCCCTGCAGTTCGCGCACCGTGCGTTCGAAGATCACGCTCCATCCGGCGCGCGCGGCGGCCGGGCTCATTCGCTTCAAGTCCAGCGCGGTGGCCACGCCCTGGGCCTTGAGTTGCTCCGAGATGCGGCGCCCTACTCCCCAGACCTCGCCCACGTCGGTGGCGACGAGCAGGTCATCGAGCTGGGAAGACGTGAGCCGTGACAGATCAGCCACCTGGGCAAGCTCGCAGGGGTAGCTGCCGGGCTTGCGTTCGGCCTGCTTGGCAATGTGGTTGGCCAGTTTGGCCAGCGTCTTCGTGGTGGCAATGCCGATGCAGGTGGGGATGCCTACCCACTGGTTGATCCTGGCGCGGATCGCGAGCGCGCGCTCCGTCAGATCACCACGGACACCACTGACGTCGACAAAGCTCTCGTCGATGCTGTAGATCTCTTGGCGGTGGCCGAGCGCAGATGCCAGGCTCATCATCCGGTCGGAAATTTCGCCGTAGAGCTCGAAGTTGGCCGACAAAGCCACCAAGCCATTGCTCTCCTCCATGTGCCTAATCTTGAACCAGGGCGCTCCCATTTTTATGCCGAGATCCTTGGCTTCGTTCGAGCGCGCGATCGCGCAGCCGTCGTTGTTCGACAAAACAACACACGGACTGGACCGCAAGGAGTGCCGGAACACCCGCTCGCAGGACACGTAGAAGTTGTTCCCGTCTACAAGCGCAAACCGAGTTTCAGCCATGGCATGCCCGAGTGAGATCAGGCAGGGAACTGCTTGATGGACGCGATCACCACGCCCCAGATTTCAATCTCCTGCCCTTCCTTCGGCGTGATGTCTGGATACGTCGGATTGGCCGCTTTGAGTTTGAGCCGGCCATTGCGAAGGTGCAGCTGCTTGCAGGTGTGGGCCCCGCCGGCAACGCCGACGTTTTTGAACAAGGAAAAGGCGATGGAGCGCGGGCCGTATGGCTGGCGAGATGGGCAGAGGCCTTCGCCGCGTTTTCATGGAGCGGTCTATCCGGACGACGTTTCACACTTGGCCGGCCGGAATGCGGACATCCTGATCACCCACGAAGCGCCTGGCTGTCATCACCATGGATGGGATGCGCTCTCCCAGCTAGCAAGAGACATGGACGTGATCAGGAGCTTCCATGGCCACACACACGATGACCTTTCCGGGAAGTACGCGCTGATGCGCGATCAGCTGGGTTTCGACCCCGATGGCCACCCCAAACTGCTCCACTTATGGCCGGTCAAACTGCTCCAGGCAGGACGGTCGGATTATGACTATGTGGGTGTGATGGCGA
>LNFM01011354.1_pt1 | contig 14887 bp, 14 predicted proteins | sample 596031 | NCBI WGS metagenome assembly LNFM01 (sample SAMN04254537, study PRJNA301005) | activated carbon metagenome | isolation source: dual media filters at the Ann Arbor, Michigan drinking water treatment plant | place: USA: Ann Arbor
TCGCCGTCGACCCACGCGCTCAACTGCTCCGCATCGTTCTGGTCCATCACGTTCGTCTCTCCTTGGGGAAGGGAAGCACCTGCGCAGGCTCGAGGGCGCCGCGCAGGCTGATGCGGGCGCGATACAACCGCGAGCGCACGGCCGCATGCGTCGCGCCGACCAGCTCGGCGATCTCTCCATAGTCGAGACCGCCGAACTCGCGGAGCAGCAGGACCTCGCGGTCGTCGGCGTCCAGCGATGCGAGCGCGCGGTCGAGCGCGATGCGTTCGACGGGCGCCAGCGCCTCGACACCGGCGTCCGCATCCAGCTCCGCCGGGACGGGGGCCCGCGCGCGTCCGCGACGCCAGTTCGACAGGACCCCGAACGCGATGCGGAACACCCACGCCTGCTCGCGTCCCTGCGGGGTGTACCGCGCGAGGGACCCCACGACGCGCACGAAGGTGTCGCCGAGGAGCTCCTCCGCAACGCCCCGATCCCCGGTCCCGCGCAGGAGATACCGGTAGACCGGACCACGGTAGCGCGAGAACAGCTCTGCGGGGTCCGTCGACACGTCTGTGCGGTTAACCCCGCCCCGAGCAAATCGTCGCACGCCCGCTCGAGATCGTCCGACGGCGCGTCCCCTACTCCACCATCACGTCGAAGGTCACCTTCGCGTCCACCTCGCCCGGCAGCGCCTCCCCGCCCGCCAGCGCCTCGGCCAGGCCACCGACCTTCTGCGGCGCGCCGTTCAGCTCCGGCATGTGGCGCAGCATGATCTCCAGCTCGCCGGCGCCGGCGCCCAGCGTCGTGATCGTGTTCGCCAACCCCACCGGCAGATCGTCGCCGGTGTTGGTCGTGTAGTCGGACTCGGCGTCGGCATACGCGTGCTCGAGCACGGCGCTCGGGGTCATCGCCATCGCGGGGCCCGTCACCGCGGCGCCGAGCACGAAGACCTGGTGGTCCTCCGCCTCCTCCTGGACCTCGGTGGTGATGTCCTCGGGCGGGTTGGCGAGCTCGTTGCGGAAGGCGACGGTCATCGCGTACTCGATGCCGGCGGCCAGCGTGATCGGATCGGTGGTGCCCGACATGCCGCCGTCGCCGTCGGGGTCGCGGAAGCTGGCGGTCACCGCCGCGCCGGTCGCCGGCGTGAAGCTGAGCGTGACGGTGGTGATGACCTCGGTCTCCTCGCCGCCACCGTCGGTGTCGGCGGCGCCGTCGTCCGGGTCGGCGCAGGCCGTGAGCGCGGCGAAGGCGAGCGCGACGGCGACGGTGGTGACGGTGGAGGCGATGCGTGCGGTGGTCATGTCGAGGCTCCTCGGGGGCCGCGCTTCGACGCGGCGTTCGATCGGGGTGACGGCGGTCCGGCGCCGAACTCGAGGCTGATCCGGAGCAGCAGCTCCCAGCCCGGCTCGTCGGCGAAGTAGCGCAGCAAGCTCGTATAGTCGCGGTAGCGGGTGTTGGTGAGGTTGGTGCCGGCCAGCGCGAACTTCAGCGTCTGGTCGCCCAGCGCGATCGAGACCCCGGCCTGCGCACCGAGCTGGGCGTAGCCGGGCGGCGGCGCGAGGAAGTCCGCGTCCGGATCGAACCGGCGCTGGCGATCCACGTAGCCGCCCGTCACGCCCACGAACCCGTCGTGCATGCGGCCGACGTCGGGCCAGCGATAAGTGAGGCCGAGCTGGTAGCGATCGGGCGGGATGAACACGAGATACGCGTCGTTGCGGACGTCGCGGGCGCGGACGATCGCGAGCTGGCCGTCGAGCTCGACGGGCCACTTGGGCGGCGCGACGCGGAACCCGTACTCGCCGCCGTAGAACAGCGCGCCGACCGGCTGGAACGCGAACACGGGGTAGGTGCCGTGCACGGTCTCGTTCACGCCGAGCGGGCCGTCCGACGGCTGCGGCGCGAAGTAGATGTAGTCGTCGATGTAGTTGGCATACGCCGAGCCGTCGGTCGCGAGCCAGTCGTTGGCGTACGACAGCGTGAGCGACGAGCCCCAGGTCCGCTCGACGCCGAGCCGCGAGTCGCCGATGCCGAGGATCGGGAACGACGGCGCGGTGCCGTTGAGGAACTGCTCGTCGATCGCGGGGAACCGCCCCGCCGAGGCGAGGTCGAGCTTCACCTCGAAGCTCGGCACGCTCGGCACCGGTCGCAGCAGCCCGCCGAGCGACGCCGACCCGGTGTGGAAGTCGAAGCCGCAGCGCCCGCCGTTCGCCGGCGTCGGGGTGCACCGAGCCGCCTGCAGCCGCCCCGTCCCCGTCTGCGCCGCGTAGTCGCGCTCGGTCAGCGTGGCCTCCCGATGCATGCCGTCGTAGCGCGCGCCGACCTCGAGCTCGACGCGTCGCCACACCAGCCGCTCGATCGCGAACACACCGCCCATCGTCTGGGTGTAGTCGGGGATCAGCGTGAGGTTGGCGTCGTAGCGATTGTCCTGGTGCTGCACCGCGGCGCCGTAGGTGCCGTACGCGTCGACGTCGTCGCCCAGGGGCAGGGCCGCGCGCTCGAACACCAGATCGCCGGCGTGCGTGCGCAGGTCGAACCGGTACTGCGGGCCGGTGACGCCCGTGCGCACGATCGCGTACTCGCGCCGGTCGTTGTTCTGCAGGGAGTACGTCGCGGTGAGATCCCCCGCGTCGCCGATCGCGACCCGCGTCCGCGCGATCGCCAGGTCGTGCACCGTGTGCTGGAACGCCCGCTCGATCCGATACTCCCGCGAGTACAGATCCGAGTTGACCGGCCGGCCCAGCTCGAAGCTCTGCAGGAAGTCGTCGGGTGAGTCATTGCGCAGACACGTGCACAGGCCGCTCTTGTTGTCGTTGCGCCGCCAGCTCAGCTGCACGTCGAAGGCGTCCGAGAGGTACCCCAGCGTGGTGCCGACGTTCCACTGCCGCGTGCCGGTGTTGTCGAGCGGATACAGCGGCGTGATGACGGCCGCGCCCCGCGTCACGTTGCCCTCGAGGCGCCACGCGAAGCCGGGCAGTCGACGGTGCGCGCCGTCGAGGCCCAGCGCCACCGCGCCGCGCTTGCCGTTGCTGACGCCGACCAGGTGCGCGCGCCCGGCGATGCCCGGGGTGCGCCGCAGCGGCAGCGGATCGACCAGCACGACGCCGCCGATCGCGTCGGGGCCCCAGCGGATCCCGCCGGCGCCCTTGATCACGGTGATGCTCCCGGCGGCGAACGGGTCGATCTCGGGCGCATGATCGACGCCCCACTTCTGCCCGGCGTGACGGACCCGATCGAAGAGGATGAGGTTGCGGCGCTCGTCCTGGCCGCGGATGATCGGCTTGCCCATGCCGCCGCCGCCGGTGCGCAGGACCGCGACCCCGGGGATCTTCGCGATCGACTCGGCGAGGTTGCGACCGCGGGTGCGATCGAGCTCGTCGGCGTCGAGCGTGGTGCTGGCCCGCATCTCGCTGCGCGAGGGCGCCGGCGCCTCGACCACGACGTCGTCGATGCGCTCGATCTCGTGGGGATCGAGCGCGAAGTCGACGCTCGCGTCGGCGACCACACGCACCGAGCGGCTCGCCGCGTGGTAGTCCGCGCGCTCGACCGTGATCGACTGCGCCCCGGGGCAGACGTCGTCGATGCGGTAGCGGCCCACGTCGTCGGTGAGCAGCGGCGCGCGCTCGCCGAGCTGCACGCGCGCGCCCGGGACATGCTCGCCGGTGGTGCCGTCGACGACGCGCCCCTGCACGTGCAGCGTGCACCCCGGCTCCGCGGCCGGCGGCGTCACCAGGGCGAGCACGAGCATGGACGACGGCAGCATCCGGCGCCTACGGACCCTCGCCCTCGGGGGCCGGCTCGGTCGTGGTCGTCGCCGAGGTGTCGTCGCGTCCGATCGCCCGCAGCAGGCTCCGCGCGCGATCGGCCTCGTCGGTGTCGAGCAGCCCGCGCGCGAGCTCGGCGGCGCGGGCGTATTGACCGAGCCGCCAGTGCGCGTGGGCCAGCCGCATCCGCGTGGCCGGCCGGGCGACGCCCGCCCGCTCGAGCGCGGGCTGCAGCGCCACGACCCGCGAGAGCGCACCCGCACCGAACAGGATGTCGATGCGCTGCTCGGCGCGCCGCGCCGCATCACCGACGCGGGAGTTGTTCGTCAGGGCGCGGGCGGTGAAGCCGGCCATGCGGTACTGGTCGGCGGCCTCGAACGCGTAGGTGCCCCCGCTCCCCGAGGCGCGCTCGAAGAGCGTCGCGGCGGCGTACCACCGACCCTGCCCCGCCCACGCGTAGGCGAGGCGAGCCCGCAGCTCGGCGTCGTCGCCCCGCGCCAGCACGAGGTCCTCGAGCAGCGGCAGCGCGTCGGGGTCGCTGCCCGTCGCCGCGAAGATCGCCGCCGCCTCGTCGCGGCGAAGGGCGTCGCCGCGCAGCTCGACGACGGAGCTCGCCCACGCCCGCGCCGCGTCGCGGAGATCCTGATCGGCGCACAGCGCCATCAGCTCGATGCGCGGCGCGACCTCGGCGGGGAATCGCCGGCTCGCCGCCTCGAGTACGGTGTACGCGCCGTCGAGATCCCCCGTGCCCTGGCGGGCGCGCGCAAGCAGCAGCGGCTGGGCGATCACCGTCTCGCCGAGGCTCGCCGTGCCCTCGAGGGCGACGAGCGCCGCCTTGGCGTCCTCGCGACCGAGCTCGGCGCTGGCGAGGTAGAGCCGCAGCGCCGCGTCGTCCGGACGCGCCGCGAGGGCGGCCTCGAAGTGACCGACCGCCGCGTCGAAGCGACCGCGACGCAGGGCGATCAACCCGGCCAACCGCCGCGTCGCGGCCTCGGGCAGCGCGGCGGCGGCCAGGCGCGCCTCGGCCTCGTCGAGGTGATCGCCCTCGATCTGCGCCGCGATCTCGCCGTACACGAGGTTCGGATCGACGTCGTCCGCCTCGGCGGGCACAGGTCCGAGCAACACGAGCACGAGGAGGACCGCGGGGTTCATCGCGCCAACCGAAAGACGATGCGCTGCTGCACCGTGGTGGAGACCGCCTTTCCCCCGCGACGCGCAGGGGTGAAGCGGTAGGTCTTGGCGGTCTGCACCGCGACCGCGTCGAACACCCCCGGTGGCGTCGCCTCGACCACCACGGCATCGACGACGCGGCCGCGCTCGTCCACGCGCAGCCGAACGATCACGTGGCCCTCGGTGCGGGCGCGCTGCGCCGCGCGGGGGTACGCCGGGGCAGGGCGCGACAGCGGACGCGCCGGCGTGTCGACGCCGCCACCGTCGTCGGTCACGGGCAACGCAGGCGCGCCGCCGGGATCGATGAAGCCCGAGCCGAGCACCGGCAGTCCGCCGATCGCACTGGGCGCGAACCCACCGAGCGCGCTCGAGGACAGCGCGGAGCTGCGCGGCGGGGCGCTCGCGGCCGCGACCGCCTCGGACGGCGCCGTCGCAGCGGGCGAGGGCGCCGCGTCGAGCACGGGGGCGGGCTCGGCCTCGTCGACCGGCGGCGGCGCGGCGATCTCGTACACCGCCAGCGCCGCGGGGCCGTCCGCCGGCGGCGGCGCGGGCTCGGTCGTCATCCACACCACGGCGAGCAGCGACGCGGCGGTCGCCACGGTCGCGATCGCGAGCGCGAGCACGAGCCGCAGCGCACCCTGCCAGCTCACGGCGCACCGCCCCGGCCGGCGGCCTCGACCGCCAGCGCGACGTGCTTCGCGCCGCCCTTGCGGCACGCGTCCATCACCGCGACCAGCTGGTCGGCGACGACGCTGCGATCGGCGATGAGCAGCACCGAGGCGTCGCGGTCGCGCAGCAAGTGATCGCGGACCTCGGCCTCGACGCGCCAGGCGCTGGTCGGTCGACCATCGACCGTGATCTCGCCGCGGTCCGACACGGCGACCCGCACGAGCGTCGCGGGCTGCTCGATCGCCGTCGTGGCCTGCGGCCGCTCGACGTCGATCCCGAGGTCGTGGACGAAGGTGGTGGTGACGACGAAGAAGATCAGCAGGATGAAGACGATGTCGATGAGCGGGGTGATGTCGAGGACGCCGACCTCGCGGTTCTCCTCGCCGAGCTGGCCGAGCTTCATGGCAGCACCTGCGTGAACGACTGGGCCAGCAGGGCCCGCGCGCCCTGGATCTCACGCCGGCGCGCCGCCGCCACGCGGTCGAGCAGTCGCGCCGCGACGAGGCCGGGGATGCCGATGACGAGCCCGAGCTGGGTGGTGATGAGCGCGACCGAGATCCCGCCGGCCACCGTCTGATCGGTGGCGTGCCCCGCCGCGCCGTGCATCGACGCGAAGGTCTCGATCATGCCGCTGACGGTGCCGAGCAGGCCCAGCAGCGGCGCGGCGGCGACGAGGCTGTGCAGCAGGGCCGCGTAGCTCTCGGTGCGATCGGTCTCGTGGGTCGACCAGCGATCGAGGTCGTGGTTGCAGGCGTCGGGCTGGCGCAGGGTCAGCGCGGCGTGGTGGACGAAGCGGACGACGACGCCCGCGTGCGGGTCGTCGTGGGCGGTCGCGCAGGCGCCCGGTGCCGAGCAGCGGGCCACGAGCGCCTCGAGCGGCCCACGGAAGCCGCGGCGCAGCACGAACGCGCGGTAGCTCGCCACCACCCACAGGACCATGCACATCACGACGAGCACGCGCGCGATCGGGCCGCCGCCGTCGAGCATCACATCGATGGCGGCCGACGCGTGGGCGAGCGACTCACTCATCGGCGGCGGCCTCCGCGATCCGGCTGGCCTGCGGCGACGCGCGATCGGGGTGCGGGTGGTGGTCGTGCGTGCCGACGCCGTGGATGTGGCGCAGCACGGCCTGCTCGATCGCGACCAAGACGCGCCGGGCCCCGCGGCTGAGCAGCGCGTGACCGATGAGCGCCGGGATCGCGATCGCCAGGCCCGCCTGGGTGGTCAGCAACGCCACCGAGATCCCGCCCGCGAGCATCTGCGCGTCGGAGGTGCCCTTGGTCGTCACCACCGAGAAGGTGGTGATCATGCCGTTGACGGTGCCGAGCAGGCCGGCGAGCGGCGCGACGCCGGCGCACAGCGACAGCAGCGACAGCCGCCGGAACAGCCGCTCGCGCGCGACGATGACCGCCTGCGTCGCGCGCTCCTCGACCTCCGCGCGGCCGTGCGCGTCCTCGAGGTCGTGCGCCGATTGGCTGGAGACGATGACCAGCGGCGCGGCGATCCAGCTGCGCTCGGCGGCGAGCCCCCGCGCGCGCGCCTCGGGATCGGCGTGGGCGAGGGCCTCGATGCGGCGCAGCGCTGCACGCCAGCGCGCGGCGATCCACGCGATCATGATCGTGCGCTCGAACGCGATGAGGCCGGCGACGATCCCGAGCCCGAGCAACACCCACATCAGCGGGCCACCGCGCTTCATCGTCGTCTGCCACGTCGGATCGAGCCAGGCCTCGGGGTCGGCCTCGCCGTCGGGATCGTGGAGCACCGCACGGACGTGCTCGACGTCGCCAGCGCGCTCGCGCAGTCCCGGCACACCCGCGACCTCCTGCAGGCCCGCGGGCGTGGGCAACAGCGGCGTCGCGGCGTCGTTCCAGGCCACGGCCGCGACCTCGCCGATTCGCAGCACGGCGCCGCGCTGCGGGGCGCCCTGTCGATCGAAGGACACCGCGTCGTCCTCGACGCGCAGGCCGCCGCGGCGCCGCACCTCCGCGAGCGCGGCGGCGATGCGTCGGGGCAGGCGGGCCGACGGCGCGCCCCCGTCGTCGACGGTCACGTCGTGGGCCGAGAGCCAGGTGCCCATCTGACCGACGAGCTCGACCAGCGCGCGCTGCTGGGTCTCGCTGGCACGCGCCCGCTCGCCCACCGGCAGCCTCCGTTCGCGGCTGGCGTTGTCGGCCTGCAGCCGCTCGAGCTCGGCGGCGAGGCCCTCGACCTCGGTGGTCAGCGCTCGGGTCGCCGTGGCGCTCGCCGCATCGGCCTCGTCGATCGCACGCCGCAGCGCGTCGCGCTCCTCGGCGAGCGCGGTGACCTCGTCGCGGCGCGCGGCCTCGAGGGTCGACGGCGGAGCCGCGAGCACCGAAGCCACCACGAACGTGGCCAGGCTAGCGAGCATGATCGAGCTCCGCGGGGACGAGCAGCACCTGGGGCGCGAAGATCTCGTTGTCCTCGGCGGCGACGAACAGCGCCTCGACGATCGCGGTGCTCGTCGGATCGGTGACCGCCTCCATCGTCCACGCCTGTGGGCCCGGCCGTGCCCACCCGAGCTGACCGTCGTCGCAGCGCGCGTACATCAGCGCCATTCCGATCCGCAGGACGTCGCACAGTCGCGGTTCGTCCTCGGTCTGCGACCACGCGATCGGTTGGCGGGCGAGCGTCACCTCGCGCGACATCGCGGCCTCCTCCTCGACGAAGCGCCACAGCCGCTCCATCGCGCGGCCCACGTCGACCACCGCGCCCGCGAGCTCGGCGTCGATCCGATCCAGCGTCTCGAGGCGACCGGCGGTGGCGAAGGGCAGCGAGCGCTCGACGTGCAGACGGGCCGCCGCGACCGCGGCGCGGGCCGGTGCGTTCCACTCGTCGGCGGCCGCCTGCCTCGCCTCGTCGGCCGCCGCGTCCTGCTGCTCGAGCTTCACGAGCGTGCGGTTGCGGACCCGCGCCATCCGGAGCTGGCGCTGCAGCTCGGCCCGCTCGGTCCGCAGCCCGGCAAGCTCGGCCTGCGCCGCGCCGCGGTGCTCGTCGAGCGTGCGCGCGAGCTGCTCGACCTCGAGCCGCAGCGCGACGACCTCCTGCGAGCCCGGCCCCGCGTGGGCGGCCAACGGGACGACGAGCACGAAGAGCGAGGCGTAGCGGAGGATCGACATGGCGGCGGCGCGGTGCGCCGCGGAATCAGACGCACCCGAGTTGCACCGCGAGCGTACGGGCGCCCTCGTCCCTCGCGGCCGCCACCGCGCAGACGGGCACCAGCAACCGGCTGGCGCCGCGTTCCAACAGTTGTGCAAGTGTCTCGGGCCCGACGGCACGAACACGGCACGAACGGGCGCTGACGGGCGTCAGCCCGCCGGCGTCACCCGACCGACCACGCCCTCGAACGACTTGCCGCCCGCGTCGAGGTACAGGCTCCCGCCCGAGATCGACAGCGACCAGCGGTTGTTGCGATCGAGCGTCGCGACGATCGCGTCGAGGAACGCCGGCTCGAGCACCTGGATCTCGATCGCACCGGCGCGATGCACCTTCGCCTCGGCGATCTCGCGCGCGAGCTCCTCCGGCGCCTTCCAGGTGTAGATCACGATGCGGGCCCCGGTCTTGCTCGCGCGGTGCAAGCGATCGGTCGACGGCACGCCGACCTCGATCCATGCCTGCAGATCGCCGCGCAGGTCGTGCTGCCACAGCGCCGGCTCTTCGCCGGCCGCCAGCCCGCGGCTGAACTCGACGCCCTCGGCGTGCTCGAGCGCTCGCGCCAGCACGCGCGCGACCAAGTACCGCTCGCTCTCGGACGGATGCTGCGCGACCCGGAGATCGAGGGCCTCGTAGACCCCGCGGTCGGAGTCGGAGAGCGCGACCTCGAAACGTCGCATCGTCGCGGTCAGCGCCATGGCGCGGGAGTGTACCTTGGAAACCACCGCTCACGCCGGCAGCGTGTAGTCGATCTCGTACTCGTGCCGCCCGCCCTCGATTCGGATCGTCATGCGTCCGGCGATCCCCGCCAGCGCGTCGGTCCCCGAGCCCGCCACGATCGCGATCTCCAGCGAGCGACCGTCGCTGGTGCTCGTCGCGTGGTGGGTCACCACGAACGATCCGGCGCGTCCGTCGAGCGTGCCGGCGATCCGCTCGATCGCGACGTAGGCGGCCGCGGCGGGATCCGGCGTGCGGACCGACGTGAACCACACCACGCTCGTCGCGTCGAGCGGGCCGGAGAACCGCTTGTCGAACGTCGCGCGCGCGACGGTGAGGCCACCCTGCTCGAAGAGCGGCGGCTCGGGGTTCATCGTCACCTCGAAGGACCCTTGGGCGTGCATGGCCAGGTTCTAGCGCGCCGGGGCGTGGCGCGTCTTGAACGAACGCGACAGGGCGGTCGAGGGTCAGCCCGCGGCGTCGATGCGCTCGCGCAGCCGCTGCAGCACCGATTTCGGCGCACGTAGCGTGTACGCCGTGCCCGTGTCGCCGTGCTGCTCGGCGAGCACGGTCGCATCGTCGTAGACGTGCTTCACCACCGCGTGGGCCGCGTACGGTACGAAGATCTCCTCGACCTCGAGCGCGCCGTCGAAGAAGGCGACGATCAGCTCGCGGACCCGGCGGACGTCGGCCTCGTCGCGGGCGCTGACGAGGATCGCCTCGGGGTACTCGACCTGCAGCGCGGCCTGGGCGGCCTCGTCGAGGCGATCGCGCTTGTTGAGCACCAGCCGCCACGGCACCTCGCCGGCGCCGATGCCCGTGAGCACGTCGCGCGTGACCTGCAGCTGATCGCGGAAGGTCGGATCGGCGGCGTCGACGATGAACAGCAGCAGCGACGCCTCGAGCGCCTCGTCGAGGGTCGAGCGGAACGACGCGACCAGCTCGTGGGGCAGCTTCTTGATGAAGCCGACGGTGTCGCTGACGAGGATCCGCGGCTCGGTCTCGGGCCGCAGCGCCCGCACCGTGGTGTCGAGTGTCGCGAACAGCTTGTCGGCGACGTAGACCCCGCTCGACGTCAGCGCGCGCATGAGCGAGCTCTTGCCCGCGTTGGTGTAGCCGACCAGGGCGACGCGGCGCTGCTGCTGCCGCGATGCGCGGCGCGTCGCGTGCTCGCGCTCGATGCCGACGAGCTCGCGGCGCAGCTCGGCGATCCGATCGCGGATCTTGCGGCGGTCGAGCTCGAGCGCCGACTCTCCGGCGCCCTTGCCACCGATGCCGCCGCGCTGGCGATCGCCGCCCGCACCCGCCTCGCGCAGCCGCGGCGCGACGTAGCTCAGCCGCGCGATCTCGACCTGAAGCCGGGCCTCGCGGCTCTTGGCGTGGCGATGGAAGATCTCGACGATGACGTGGGTGCGATCGAGGACCTCGGCGCCGGTGGCCCGCTCGAGGTTGCGCTGCATCCGCGGCGACAGCTCGTGGTCGACGACCACCACCTCGGCGCGTTGATCCGGCGGCAGCACCCGGCGCGGGGCGTCGCCGCCGTCACTCGGCTCGTCGACGATGGTGTCGTCGTCGTCGTCCGGGAACTCGTCGTCGTCGACCTCGAGCGCATCGTCGTCCTCGACGTCGCCGTCCCGCGCGGCGAGCCGGTCCTTGCGCTGCTGGGCCTTGTCGCGCGAGGCGATCGTCGGGGTGGTGTCGCCGTCGCCGCCCGTCCAGTCGGCGAGCTCGCGCAGCTTGCCCCCGCCGAGCACGGAGGCCGGCGAGATGCGGTCACGCCGCTGCGAGATCCGCCCGATGATGTCGAGCCCCAGCGTGGTCGCGAGCCGCCCGAGCTCGGCGACGTCGGCCGCGTGGGCCTCGTCGCTCACGCCGGGCAGCTGCACGGCGACCAGCACCGCCTTCGGGCGTCGTTCGGAGGGTTCGACCATCGTCGGGCGGAGGGTAGCCGCTCACGGGGCCCCGCGCGACCCGTCGCCGTTCACGGTTTCGACACGATCGTCGCCCGCTCGATCCAGTCGAGCTCCGGGTAGCGGCGGCGCAGGTACGAGTTGCCGTTGCGCTCGATCTCCCGCTGGTCGGGCCCCGGCCCCGACGGCGGCCCATCGCCGTAGCCCGCGTGGAGCTTCATCACGACGTCCATGCCCGCGGTGACCTCGCCGAACGGCGCGAAGCCCATCTGATCGAGCGGGAGGTTGTCGTTGAAGTTGATGAACACCTGGGTCGTGCGCGTGTTCGGCCCCGAGTTCGCGAAGCTGATCGTGCCCTTGCGATTGGACTGCGTGCGCTTGTCGTCGGCGATCCGCGCGATCTTCCACGCGGTGTTCACCTTCGGCGCGCCGTGCAGCCCGAACTGGACCATGAAGCCCTCGACCACGCGGAAGAACGCGATGTCGTCGTAGAAGCCGAGGCGCACCAGGTTGTAGAAACGATCGGCGCCGATGGGCGCCCACGCCCGGTGCACGGTGACGACGAACTTGCCCTCGGTCGTCGTGAACTCCACCGCGTAGTCGTCGGGCGCGGTCGCGGTCGCCGCGTCGGGATCGAGCAGCGCCGGCGCGACCGGCGTCTCGTCGGCGGGCGGGGCCTTCGCCGCCTCGGCGGCCCCCGACTTGGGCGGGGTCGCGCCGGTGCACGACAGGGGGAGCAGTGCGCAGAGGACCAGGGCGCGGATCATCGGCGGGCTCACGCGTGCGGGCTCACGCGGCGGCGGCCTCGTCGCGGCGCAGGCGACGATCGAACCAGAACGCGCCCGCGGGCACCGACGACATCAGCATCGCCAGCGCGACCATGCGCCGGCCCCACACCTTGCGCAGCGCGAGGTCGGCGACCTCGGCGAGGTACCAGATGAACAGCACGCCGTGCAGCCACCCGACGATGCGCACGGCCTGTGGCATTCCGGCCATGTACTTGAGCGGCATCGCCACGCCGAAGAGTGCCAGCAGCGACAGCCCCTCGAGCAGGGCGACGACCCGGAAGCGCGCGGTCGGAGACGTTCGAACGGGGTTGGGCAACGGAGACCTACGTGAGTGAAAACGGAGGGTATCATGGGCGAGTTACCGATGAAGCCCTCGGCCCAGGAGCCCGTGAGCAAGCCCGACGCGGTCCTGGACTCGCGGCAGCGCAGTGCCACGCTCGTCGAGACGGTCGACGTCGGACCGCCGCCCACCACGGCGGATCACACGCAGCCCGCGCGCGTGGGTCGCTACACGATCCTGCGCCGCCTCGGCGCAGGCGGCATGGGCACCGTGTGGTCGGCCTTCGACGAGACGCTCGACCGCCGCGTCGCGATCAAGGTCCTCGTCAGCGACGACCGCTCGGATCGCTCGCGCGAGCGGATGCTCCGCGAGGCGAAGGCGCTCGCGCGCCTCAACCACCCCAACGTCGTGCAGGTGTTCGAGGTCGGCGAGCTCGGCGACGACGTCTACCTCGCGATGGAGTTCGTGCGCGGCGAGTCGCTGGGCGACTGGCTCGAGCAGCCGCGCGGCTTCGCCGAGATCCTCGACGCGTTCGTCCAGGCCGGGCGTGGGCTGCTCGCCGTCCACGGCGCCCGCCTGGTGCATCGCGATTTCAAGCCCCACAACGTGGTCGTCGGCGACGACGGTCGGGTGCGGCTCATCGACTTCGGCATCGCGCGCCTCGCCGACGACGGGGGCACCGATGCGGCGCCCCTCGACCTCGCGGACGTCGACGCCTCGCTCGATCGGCTCACGCGCACCGGGCAGTTCGTCGGCACGCCCGCGTTCATGTCGCCCGAGCAGCTGCGCGGCAACCCGGTCGATGCGCGCTCGGACCAGTTCAGCTTCTGCGTCGCGCTGTACCGCGCCGTGTACGGCTCCCCGCCGTTCGGCGGCGAGAAGGTCGGGGCGCTGGTGCTCAACGTGCTGCAGGGCAACTTCGCCGAGCCCCCGCGCGTCCCCGGCGTGCCGCCCCGGCTGCTGCCGGTGCTGCGCAAGGGGCTCGCCGTCGACCCGGAGACGCGCCACCCCGAGATGGGCGCGTTGCTGGCCGCGCTCGAGCAGCTGCGACCGCGCCGGAGCCAGCGGGCGCGCTGGGCCGTCGGCGCCGCGGCGATCGGCGGTGCCGGGCTCGCGGTCCTGCTCGCCTCGTCGGGCTCCGACGCGTGCCGCGGTGGCGGCGACGCGTTCGCCACCATCTGGAACGACAGCCGCAGCGCCGTCATCGCCCGCGGCTTCGTCGACGCTGGCGCAGCCGCGACGTGGACGCGCGCCGCCGAGGCGATCGACGGGCTGCGCGACGAGTGGACGACGCAGCACCGCGATGCCTGCGAGGCCCACCGCCGCGGCGAGCAATCGGCGGTCCTGCTCGATCGCCGCATGGCGTGCCTCGACGCCGGCAAGCGCCAGCTCGACGCGCTGCTCACCGAGTTCGAGCAGTTCGACGCCGCGTTGGTCAGCGCGGTGGGTGAGGCGGTCGCGGAGCTGCCGGAGCCCGCGCGCTGCAGCGAGGCCGCCCGGCTCGAGTCGGGGGAGCACGCCCAGGTGCCCCCGGAGCTCGCCGACGAGGTCGCAGAGCTCTCCGAGATCCTCGACCGCGCCGAGGCCCAGGAGCGATCGGGTCGCATCCCGCGGGCCCGCGAGACGCTCGAGCCCGTCGTGACGCTGGTCGATCGATCGCAGTGGCCCGGCCTCGCGATCCGACTGCACGCGATGCTGGCCGGCATCCACCGCTCCGAGGGACGGTTCGCCGAGGCGCAGCACGAGCTCGAGATCAGCTTCCGCCGCGCCGTGATCCACGGCTACGACGACGCCGCGCGCGACACCTCGGTGGCGCTCGCGTCGGTCATCGGCGTGCAACAGGGCCGCTTCGCGGACGCGGAGGCCTGGCTCGCGGTGGCCGACGCCTGGGTCGAGCGCACCGGCGAGTCGACGCTCGAGCGCGCGGAGTGGCAGCAGACCGCCGCGGGCATCCGAGAGCGCGAGGGTCGCTACGACGACGCCCAGGTCCTGCTCGAGCAGGCGCTGGCGAACCTCGCCGCGGTGGAGGACGGCTCCGCGCTCACGGTGCTCGCCTCCGCCAACAACGCGATCGGCTTCGTCTACCGCGCCCAGCGTCGCTACGCCGACGCCGAGGCCGCCTATCTGCGCGCGCGCGAGTACTGGATCGCGCTGCTCGGCCCCGACCACCCGCTGACCAGCGAGCCGCTCAACAACCTCGGCACGCTCTACATGGACGAGCTGCGCTTCGACGACGCCGAGCGCGTCTTCACCGAGGCGATGGCGCTGCGCGAGCAGGTCTTCGGCCACCGCCACCCGAAGGTCGCGCACCTCCTGCTCAACCTCGGCATCATCGCGAACAAGCGGCATCGGTTCGAGGAGGCGCTGCGCCGCCAGAACGAGGCCCTGTCGATCCTCGTGGATGCCCTGGGCGCGAACGACCCGTCGGTCGCCGTCGCG
>LNFM01008916.1_pt1 | contig 14885 bp, 11 predicted proteins | sample 596031 | NCBI WGS metagenome assembly LNFM01 (sample SAMN04254537, study PRJNA301005) | activated carbon metagenome | isolation source: dual media filters at the Ann Arbor, Michigan drinking water treatment plant | place: USA: Ann Arbor
ATTCATTTGAGCATCCACTTCCCTTGTCGTGAACATGATATGCACATGGTCGTTATCTCCCTCGGAAGGTCTATGGATAGATGCCATCACGGCAACGCCATAGCGAGAAACCAGCATTTCAGATAAACCACGAACACAAAGACGACGCTGTTCATCTGTCCATTCGTGAGGCAGAGGAACCATTAGTTCGCGTGCGACTGCTGAGTTTTTCCGATTTTCTGCTTTCTCGGCGGCATTCCATAAAGTGCCGATATCAGCCATCCCTAATTTTAGACCGTCCACTCCAAATAGCTCGGTGGAAACATGACCGCCTTTTTTCCGGTAGTCATGCTGTATATCTACCCTCTCGTCATGCAAGAAGGTGCATGAACGATAAGCAGCAGCAGCGACAGCACTGCGGCCCTTAGACCGCTGCATGACTTGGAGAGATGGAGTAAACCAAGTGGCAAGACTAGACATAACCCCTCCCAAAAAGGGCGCAACGCGCTGGGGTCCAGGGGCGCAGCCCTTGGCGAACGCATTTCCGCAGGAAATGCATAAGTGAGCCCTTGCAGGGGGCTTTTATGGGGTTATGTCTAAATAATATATTCTGCTCAGTCACCCTATATATATTAGCAGAATCAAAAAGAAAATGTTAATTTAATAGAGCAAAAGGAGAAAATATACCATGACAAGTATAAATGCCATGAAAAAGAAAATAAGCCAACTTGAAGCGGAGAAGGCTGCAATTATCGCCAAAGTGTCTGAGACTGCAAGAAAAAATGCTGATGCCAGAAAATATGCCCTCGGCGGTGCGCTGCTCAAATTAGCAGCAACCGACCCAAGGGCCTATGATGTATTAAGACAGGCGTGGGCAATGGGTCAAAAAGACAAGCCAAGAGCTTTTGAGGATGTCCGTGCTCCAACCAATATAACTCCTTTGTAGAAAATTCTAATTTAGGAAAATTCCAATCTAAGTTTGGCAGCAACATCCGCTTGTCTAGCGGAAGCATATTTTGAAACCAAATCATAGAATCGCATGACTTGAATAGAAAGGTCCCAATTGATTTTTCGACCTTCTGCCAAAATTAAAAGCAATTCATTTCGCCCATTTCTTTCCTGAATTATTACATCGAGCAGCTCGTTCAAATTAAATGGGTCATATGAAATCCCGGCAACAACTCGACTCACTTCTATTTCACCGTCATCGGAGATGGAAAGATTTATATAAGTAGCAGATTTTGTCATTTCGAAAAATTATATAATAATGTTAGCATTACACATCAGAGCCCGCGAATGAATAAATTTTCAAATCAATACTTCAATTGAAAATATATCATTCAGCGCATCCGTTTCTTCACACCATCATACGGTACCTGATACGGGTAGAACTCCACACCAGGATAGTCCAACCTATCAATCACCCGCTTCATGCTCTTGATGGAAAAGGCACCCGTATAGGTGTCGGTATGAACGTCAAATTGTCCCCGGCCTGCCGTCATCGAGTGCGCCACAGAGTGACCCGCCAGACGACGGAGAATCAAAGCCTCGGGGATTCGCTCTTTATTGGCCGTCTCTTCTGATAAACCTGAGGCGTCTAAGATGGCTTGGGCCAGGGAACTGATGAAGCGATGGCGGAAGGAATGGAACACCACATTTCTATCATCGACCTTCAAATAATCTCGAAGATATTTTGTGTTGAACCACTGACTGGCGGCCTTGCCATAGCCATCAGCCTTCGCCTTATTCAGGTCAAAAAGATTGATGGGCATTCCCGCTTCTTCAACCTCCGCTCTCTTGGTTTCCACGTATTCAATAAAACCCAGTTCAATCAGTTTCTGATGGACTGGGATAATTCTGCGGCTCTCTTCGTTCTTGACCGTCTTTCCATCATCTTCGGTTGCGGTGATATTGAAATACCATAGGCCTTCATCGTCTTGTTTGACATCACTGGTCGTCAGTTGTGACAGCTCATTGACTCGGGCACCCGTGAATGCGGCCAGATGGATAATCCAATATTGATAGCTTCTGTTATATAGGCCGTCACGATAATAGTCAGAGCCAAAGATTTTTTGAAGTTCTTTTTGATTGAAGGCGCGGCGCGTAACGCCCTTTCGGGCCTGGGTCGTTTTGACCTTGAAGCCATCCAGCAATGAGGGGTTGACCGCGTATTGACGCTTGCAAAATTCAAGGAAGTTTGCCGCCACCGTCAAATAACCATCGAGGGTGTTTTGCGTGATGGTTTGGGCTGGTTGTCCATCTCGCCCCAACAGGGTTTTGGCACGCACCCGTTTGATGAGCGTATCGAAAGGATGCCCGGCAGCAGCGGGCAACTTGTCGATGTTCTTGGGGTAGTACGCAAGGTCTTTGCGGTACTGCTCCAAGTCCAAGGGCGTCAGGGTGCCCACATGTCGGGCGCTGAAACGGTCAATGAAGGGTTTGAGGCGTGTACGAACTTGGGGAACCTTCTTGACGCCGATCTCCTTCTCGGTCGCCCGCTCTTCCTCGTACTTCAAATATTCTTTGACCAAGCGCCCAACGGTTTTTGACGCAGCGGGTGATAGCCGTCCTGGCTCATTGATGGCAGGTGCATGAACTTCTTGAACTGGTGGGGATTCTGGTGCTGGCTCGGCAGGTCTATCCCAAAGAGCCACGGTTGACAGAGACGTACGAGCCACGCCATTCATGACGCCCTCAATCAACTCATCCATGTTGCCCACATCTTCCGGGCCAAGGTCGGTCAACTCGATATCAAAACCCTGCCCTTTTATCTTCACGCCGAAGGGCATGGGCGGTGTTGTTGGCTTTTTCATGCGTGCTTGAAGGTATGCAATCGCGCTGGTGCGCGTGACCGTTGCATTCTCCATCAAGTAGCTATCGAACAAGACACGCAGATAGCGTGCCGTGCTCTTGGCGTGACGTGGGTCTTTGGTGCCTGTGGATAGCTTGAAGTCCCTACTCTCGATAGGACTTCTTTGGGGCGCGGGTATGACAAACCGCGCGAAATAGACGCCGTTGCGGGATTTTTGAAGGTACGACGAGGACAGCATTCGAGGGCTCCGAGTGTGCCCCTTGGTGTCTCCCCGCAGTGTCTCTGTAACAGTACCCTAAAAATCCCTTTAGAAACAACAACTTATAAATATGGTGGAGCTGGCGGGAATTGAACCCGCGTCCGCAAGCCTTTATCGGGCAGATCTACATGTTTAGCGGTCTGATTTGGGTCTCGCCACGGTTACCGCGCAGTCGCACGCTGTAACAGCCGCCAGTACCCTATTTTCTCGCCCTTATCCAAGGTACCCGGATAAAAGCCAGCCCATGTAATTATCCTTGCAGCCGGGAGGTCATGATTGCTCACAACCCCCTTGCCCAGCCCATGGGCCGACTGTTGCAAGGCTCACTGGCAATTAAGCAGCGAGTGCGAAACGTTCGTCGTTTGCAGTTAGTTTTTTAAATCGAGATTTACGAGCGTGACTCAAGCTCGACATGCACCACACCGATTCCGAACCCACGTCGAAACCAGGACAGCCCCAAGAATTCCTATTTTAGACCGACCCGATCAAATTCAAGAGTTCCGCGGGAGATTTAATTGAGGCATGGCTTCGCCACGCGGACAGATCTGCCGCCGCCCCCAGGTACCCGTAGGCTGCAGCGACCGTACCCATTCCTGCCGCACGACCAGCCACAATGTCGCGCTCATCGTCGCCAACGTAGATGCAGTGTGCAGGCGACACGCCAAGGCGCGCGGCTGCTTCCAGCAAGGGCGCTGGATGCGGCTTTGAGTGCGGTGTCGTGTCACCACTTACGATTGCGCCTGCGCTTTTGAAAAGATCCATCGCCGCCGTCAGCGGAGCCGTGAAGCGGGTTGCCTTGTTGGTCACCACGCCCCATTGCATACCTCGCCGAACAATCGCATCGATCAAGTCAGCAACGCCCTCGAAAACATAAGTTCGCTCCGTCATGCGGCGTTCGTAGTTGCTGAAAAACTCTTCACGCATCGCGGGAAAATCCGCGTGGTCGGGTGTGAGTCCGAATGCTGCGCCCAGCAAACCCCGCGCGCCCGCACCAGCCACAGGCCTGTATTGCTCGTATGGCAAGGGGGCAAGCCCACGGTCCAGGCGCATCTTGTCGGCGGCACCCGCCAGGTCAGGTGCGCTATCTACCAAGGTGCCATCGAGGTCAAACAGCACCGCTCGCACGTTTTGAAACACCGCCATGGTCAAGCAGGGCGCTGGGTTGCGACCAGGTAGTTGACACTGGTATCGGCGTTGAGCCAATAGCGCTCGGTCACGGGGTTGTACGACAGCCCACGGGTGCCGCACATCACGAGACCCGCTGCACGGCAGTAGGCTGCCAGTTCGCTGGGCTTGATCATCTTGTCGTACTCATGGGTGCCACGCGGCAACATGTTCATCACATATTCGGCAGCGACGATAGCCAGCATGAAGGCTTTGGCATTGCGATGTATCGTCGAGAAAAACACCCACCCACCGGGCTTGACCAGTTTTGAACAGGCCTGCACCACGGAAGCCGGGTCGGGCACGTGCTCTAACATTTCCATGCAAGTTACCACGTCGAAACCGGCGGGGTCTTCAGCTGCCAGCGCCTCTACGCTGATTTCGCGGTAGTCGACGTTCGTCGTGCCGGTTTCCAATGCATGGAGTTTGGCCACACGCAGCGCCTTGGACGCAAGGTCAATACCCGTAACTTGCGCGCCCTTGCGCGCTAGCGAATCGGCCAGAATCCCCCCGCCGCAACCCACATCCAGTACGCGTTTGCCGCGGAGTTCACACAGGCTGTTGATCCACTCCAGCCGAAGCGGGTTGATCTGGTGCAACGGTTTGAACTCGCTGTCAGGATCCCACCAGCGGTGGGCGAGTTCGGAGAATTTGGCGAGTTCCGCCGGGTCGGCATTGACTGTTTCACTCATCTGGCGATTTTGCCCGAAGGCCGACAACCCCACCCAGGGCCCAGACGCAAAAAAGCCCCGTTACCGGGGCTTTTCTGTGAAGCAATCGGGGGATTACTTGGAGGCGCGGGTGCCAACCACTTCGATTTCCACGCGACGGTTCTTCGCGCGGCCTTCAGAAGTCTTGTTGTCAGCAACAGGCTGCTTTTCGCCCTTGCCTTCGGTGTACACGCGGTTCTTTTCGATGCCCTTGGACACCAGATAAGCCTTGACGGCTTCAGAGCGACGGACCGACAGCTTCTGGTTGTATGCATCGGAACCCACGGAGTCAGTGTGACCCACGGCGATGATGACTTCCAGGTTGATGCCCTTGACCTTGGACACCAGGTCGTCCAGCTTGGCGCGGCCTTCAGCCTTGAGGACCGACTTGTCGAAGTCAAAGAATGCGTCAGCAGCGTAGGTCACCTTGGTGGCAACTGCGGGTGCTGGGGCAGCGGCAGGTGCTGGAGCAGCGGCAGGCGCTGGAGCAGCGGCAGGTGCTGGAGCAGCGGCAGGTGCTGGAGCAGCTGCAGCAATGGCGCCGTCGCAGCCTGGAGCAGCCGTCGCAGGCGTCCAGTTGGCATCACGCCAGCAGTATTCGTTCGTGCCGTTTTTCCAGACCACGCCGGAAGCGTTTCTCCAGTTGTCGACAGTTTGAGCGCCAGCGGCGGTTGCGAGCGCTGCAGAGGCAAACAACATCGCCACTTTGTTCAGTTTCTTCATGGTTCTCCTCTTGGGGAAAAAGCCGCAGCCGCGCTGCGAATCAGGACGCTGGGGGTGACCATCACCCAAAGCGTTCAAACGATTGTGCCATACGTAACAGGGCAAGAGCGGGGGCACGCCTCCGGGCACCGTAGGACAAAACCCGTTTTGCTTCGATATGTTGCGCTATCGCTACACAGTCTTAGCCCTAAAATGGCTATCCCTCGCCGCATACCAAGTCCCCGATGACCCAGTTCGCCAAAGAAACCTTGCCCATCAGTCTTGAAGAAGAGATGAGGCGCAGTTACCTCGATTATGCGATGAGCGTAATCGTCGGACGGGCCCTGCCTGATGCGCGCGATGGCCTCAAACCCGTACATCGCCGTGTGCTTTTTGCGATGCACGAGCTCAACAATGACTGGAACCGGCCATACAAGAAATCGGCCCGTATTGTTGGCGATGTGATCGGTAAATATCACCCGCATGGCGACTCGGCCGTGTACGACACCATCGTGCGGATGGCGCAGGACTTCTCGCTACGCCACATGCTGGTCGACGGCCAAGGCAATTTTGGTTCGGTGGACGGCGACAACGCCGCCGCCATGCGCTACACCGAAATCCGCCTTGCCAAGATCGCCCACGAAATGCTGGGGGATATCGACAAGGAAACCGTCGACTTCGGACCCAACTACGACGGCAGCGAAAAGGAACCGCTGGTACTGCCCAGCAAGCTCCCCAACCTGCTGGTCAATGGCTCGGCCGGTATTGCAGTGGGCATGGCCACCAACATTCCGCCGCACAACCTCAATGAGGTGGTGGACGCGTGCCTGCACATGCTGCGCAACCCGGACACCTCCATTGACGAACTGATGGAGATCATCCCGGCGCCCGACTTCCCCACGGCCGGCATCATCTACGGCATCAACGGCGTGAAGGATGGCTACCGCACCGGCCGCGGTAAGGTGGTGATGCGTGCCAAGTGCCACTTTGAAGACATCGACCGCGGCCAGCGCCAGGCCATCATCGTGGACGAGCTCCCCTACCAGGTCAACAAGAAGACGCTGCAGGAGCGCATGGCCGAGCTGGTGCACGAAAAGAAGATCGAGGGCATCAGCCACATCCAGGACGAGTCCGACAAGTCGGGCATGCGCCTGGTGATCGAGCTCAAGCGTGGCGAAGTGCCCGAAGTGGTGCTCAACAACCTGTACAAGCAGACGCAGCTGCAGGACACGTTCGGCATGAACATGGTGGCGCTGATCGACGGTCAGCCGCGCCTTTGCAACCTCAAGGACCTGATCAGCGTCTTTTTGCAGCACCGCCGAGAAGTGGTCACCCGCCGCACGGTGTTCGAGCTGCGCAAGGCGCGCGACCGCGGCCATGTGCTGGAAGGCCTCGCTGTGGCGCTGGCCAACATCGATGACTTCATTGCCATCATCCGCAACGCGCCCACGCCCCCCGTGGCCAAGGCAGAGTTGATGACCCGCTCGTGGGACAGCAAGCTGGTGCGCGAGATGCTGACCCGCACCCGCGCCGATGGCGGCGTGGTCAACGCCGACGACTACCGCCCCGACGGCCTTGAAAAAGAACTGGGTATGGGCCAGGACGGCCTGTACCGCCTGTCGGAAACGCAGGCACAGGAAATCCTGCAAATGCGCCTGCAACGCCTGACGGGACTGGAGCAGGACAAGATCGTTGCCGAATACAAGGAAGTCATGTCGGTCATCGAAGACCTGCTCGACATCCTTGCCAAGCCCGAGCGCGTCTCGGTGATCATTGGTGACGAACTCACCTCCATCAAGACCGAGTTCGGCCAGCACAAGCTCGGCGCCCGCCGCAGCATCGTCGAATACAGCGCGCAGGATCTCTCCACCGAGGACCTGATCACGCCGACCGACATGGTGGTCACGCTCAGCCACACCGGCTACATCAAGAGCCAGCCGCTCAACGAATACCGCGCGCAAAAGCGCGGCGGTCGCGGCAAGCAGGCCACTGCCACAAAGGAAGACGACTGGATCGACCAGCTCTTCATCGCCAACACGCACGACTACATCCTGTGCTTCTCCAACCGCGGCCGGCTGTACTGGCTCAAGGTGTGGGAAGTGCCGGCAGGTTCGCGCGGCTCGCGCGGACGCCCCATCGTCAACATGTTCCCGCTGCAAGAAGGCGAGAAGATCAACGTGGTGCTGGCCCTTACCGGCGACATGCGCACCTTCCCGGCCGATCGCTATGTGTTCATGGCGACCAGCATGGGCACCGTCAAGAAGACCGCGCTGGACGAGTTCAGCAACCCCCGCAAGGGTGGCATCATTGCCGTGAACCTGGATGATGGCGACTATCTGATCGGCGCAGCGCTGACCGACGGCAAGCACGACGTGATGCTGTTCAGCGACGGCGGCAAGGCCGTGCGGTTTGACGAGAACGACGTGCGCCCCCTGGGCCGCCAGGCCCGCGGTGTGCGCGGCATGACCCTGGAAGACGGCCAGAGCGTGATCGCCATGCTGGTGGCTGAAGACGAAACGCAAAGCGTGCTCACGGCCACCGAAAACGGTTACGGCAAGCGCACCAGCATCGTCGAATACACCCGACACGGCCGCGGCACCAAGGGGATGATCGCCATCCAGCAAAGCGAGCGCAACGGCAAGGTGGTTGCGGCCACGCTGGTGCATGCCGATGACGAAATCATGCTCATCACCGACAAGGGCGTCCTGGTACGCACCCGGGTGTCCGAGATCCGCGAACTGGGCCGGGCCACGCAAGGCGTGACACTGATCGCGCTGGACGAAGGCGCCAAGCTCAGCGGTCTGCAGCGCATTGTTGAGAACGATGCGAATCCTGCGGACGTGGCTGACACGGATGCCGCGGACGGCGATGGCGGCGCTACCGACGCGACTCCTCCGCAAACGCCCGAGGCCTGAGGTCGTGCGGTACCGCCCGGGCTTGCCCGGTGCGGACCGCATGTCCAAAGCGGCGGGCTTTTGAGCAACCCGAAAACGCTATGCAAATAATAGCAACGGGCGCATATAAATCAAGCGCCAGAGCCCTATTTCACTCAAAATGAACCGCCCATACAACTTTTCCGCCGGTCCAGCAGCCATCCCTGTCGAGGTGCTGCAGCAAGCCGCGGCCCAGATGCTCGACTGGAACGGCAGTGGAATGGGCGTGATGGAGATGAGCCACCGCGGCAAGGAGTTCATCTCGATCTACGAGCAGGCCGAGGGCGACCTGCGCGAGCTGCTGTCTATTCCTGCAAACTTCAAGATCCTGTTCATGCAGGGCGGCGGCCTGGCTGAGAACGCCATCGTTCCCATGAACCTGTCTCGGGCGGGCGTGGTCGACTTTGTCGTGACCGGCAGCTGGAGCCAGAAGTCGCTCAAGGAAGCGCGCAAGTACGCATCCGAGGCGAACACCGCTGCGTCCGGCGAGGCATCGAATTTCTGTACGCTGCCCGACCCTGCCGCCTGGAACCTGAGCCGCGGGGCCAGCTATGTGCACATCTGCAGCAACGAAACCATCCACGGTGTGGAGTTTCAGGAACTGCCCGACCTGAAGGCCCTGGGCAGCGATGCGCCTCTGGTCATCGATTTTTCGTCGCACGTCGCATCGCGCAGCGTCGACTGGTCGCGCGTCGGGCTTGCGTTTGGCGGTGCCCAGAAAAACCTTGGCCCCGCCGGGCTCACGCTGGTCGTCGTCCGCGAAGACCTGCTCGGCCACGCACTGCCCATCTGCCCCAGCGCGTTCGACTACAAAACGGTGGCTGACAACCAGTCCATGTACAACACGCCGCCCACCTGGAGCATCTACATCGCCGGGCTCACCTTTCAGTGGCTCAAGCGCCAGACCGAAGGAAGCCTGACCGGCGTGGCTGCGATGGAGCACCGCAACGCCGCCAAGGCGGCCCTGCTCTACAACGCCATTGACACCTCCGGCCTTTACGTGAACAAGGTGTCGGTAGCGTGCCGCTCGCGCATGAACGTGCCGTTCTTCCTGCGCGACGAAAGCCGCAACGATGCATTCCTGGCTGGCGCGAAAGAGCGCGGCCTGCTGCAACTCAAGGGCCACAAGTCGGTGGGTGGAATGCGCGCCAGCATCTACAACGCCATGCCGATCGAAGGGGTGCAGGCGCTGGTGGACTACATGCGAGAATTTGAGCAAAAGCGCGCCTGAGAAATCACTGAAGAAAAACGCCTGACACACGGCCGCGCGCAGACACAAGAACACGCCCCCATTCATGAACAATCCGCAAGCCTCCCCCGATCTCGCCACCTTGCGCGTGCAGATCGACAGCCTCGACCAGCAACTGCTCACGCTGCTCAACCAGCGGGCGCTGGTGGCAGAAAAGGTGGGCGAGGTCAAGAAGCGCGAAGGCACGCCGTTCTTCCGGCCCGACCGCGTGGCCCAGGTCATCGAGAAGATCCAGACCGCCAACCCGGGCCCCCTGAAAGGGGCACATGTCGCAGCCATCTGGCGCGAGATCATGTCGGCCTGCCTGGCGCTCGAATCTCCTCAGCGCGTGGCCGTTCTGGGCCCTGAGGGCACCTTCTGCGAACAGGCCGCCATCGAGTTCTTCGGCGGCGCGGCAGACCTGATGTACTGCGCCAACTTCGACGAAGTGTTTCACGCCACCGCCGCCGGTAGCGCGCAGTACGGTGTGGTCGGCGTTGAAAACTCCACCGAAGGTGTCGTCACACGCTCGCTGGACCTGTTCTTGCACACCCCCACGCATGTGGTGGGCGAAGTCAGCCTGCTGGTGCGCCACAACCTGCTGCGCACCAGCAATTCGCTCGACGACATCGAAGCCGTGCTGGCCCACCCGCAGGCGCTGGCCCAGTGCCAGGCGTGGCTATCCAAGCACCTGCCGCATGCCGAACGCCGCCCTGTCTCCAGCAATGCCGAAGGCGCGCGTCTGGCGACGACGAACCCGGCCTGGGCAGCCCTGTCCAGCGAACGCGCCGCCACGCAGTTCGGCCTGCATATCGTCTCGCACGCCATCCAGGACGATGCGTACAACCGTACACGCTTCGCCATCATCTGCCTGCCGCACACGCTGCAGACGCCACCACCCTCTGCCAAGGACTGCACCAGCCTGGTGGTTTCGGTGCCCAACCGCCCTGGTGCGGTGCATGACCTGCTGGTGCCGCTCAAGACGCACGGCGTGTCCATGACGCGCTTTGAATCGCGCCCCGCGCGCACCGGCCAGTGGGAGTACTACTTCTACATCGATCTGGACGGCCACCCCGCGCAACCCCATGTAGCGCGCGCCCTGGAAGAACTGCGCAGCCTGTGCGCGTTCTACAAAGTCCTCGGGACCTACCCCGTCTCGTCCTGAGGAACCGCCATGTTTGAACAACTCGGACTGATAGGTTGCGGACTGATGGGCGGTTCGTTCGCCCTGGCGATGAAGAAGGCCGGCCTGGTCAAGCGGGTGGTCGGCTACAGCAAGTCGCCCTCGACCACCGATCGCGCCCGCCAGATGGGCGTCATCGACGTTGAGGCGCCGTCGGCACTGCTGGCTGTGGCCGGTGCCGATGTGGTGCTGATTGCCGTGCCGGTATCTGCCACCGAAGCTACCTTGAAGGCCATCAAGCACTTGGTCACGCCGCAGATGCTGATCATGGACGTGGGCTCCACCAAGGCCGACGTGGTGCAGGCGGCGCGCCGCGCGCTGCGCGACCAGGTGGGCTCTTTCGTGCCAGCCCACCCCATCACGGGTCGCGAAGTTTCTGGCGTGGAGCACGCCGAGGCCGACCTTTACAGCGGCCGCCAGGTGATATTGACGCCGACCGAGCGCACCTACACGGCCCAGCTGCAAAAGGCCCAGGAAATCTGGGCAGCGCTGGGCAGCCGCGTGTCCAGCATGTCGCCCGAATCGCACGATGCCGCCTTTGCAGCCGTGAGCCACCTGCCGCATGTGCTGGCGTTCGCGATGATGAACAGCATCACCGGCCAGCCCGAAGGCGATGACTTCCTGTCGCTGGCGGGGCCCGGGTTTCGTGATTTCACACGCATTGCCGCCAGCGACCCCAAGGTCTGGCGCGACATCCTGCTGGCCAACCGCGAAGAACTGATTGCACAGTCCAAGCTGTTCCAGCAGGCGCTCAGGAACATCGAGCAGGCCATGGAAAAAGGCGATGGCCAGGCACTGGAAGACATGCTGACGCTTGCCAGCGAGACCCGTGCCCACTGGCGCATGGGCGCGCAGCGCACTTCCAAGCTGCGCTGACTGGCGGGTGGCCTTGTTTGCCAGCCGCTCTGCAGGCCGGCATCCGGCACCGTGGGTGGCGCGTCTGCAGCTTGGAGAACAGGCGGGTCCGATGGTTGCATCACACCCGCCGGCCCTGCTTGTGCGACCAGCCGCCCGGCCAGACCTGACACCTTGACGTCCTGACGCCTTCTCGCTTCAGCCCTCGCCCTTTGACCCTCTATCCTCGCCATGTTCAGCACCGCATTCCTTGATCTCCCCGCGCTCGAGACCGCCTGCGGCGAAGTTCACCTGCCAGGCTCCAAAAGCATCTCCAACCGCGTGTTGCTGCTGGCTGCAATGAGCCACGGCACGACCACCGTGCACGACCTTCTGGCGTCGGACGACACCCGCGTGATGCTCGATGGCCTGCGCCAGATCGGCTGCACGGTGGACGAGCGCGCCAGCACCGTGCTGATCACGGGGCTGGGCGGCGGTCAGCCCGCGGCACCGGCAAAACTGTTCATGGGCAACGCGGGCACGGCCATGCGACCGCTGACGGCAGCACTGGCATTGCTGGGCGGCGAATATGAGCTTTCGGGGGTGCCACGCATGCACGAGCGTCCCATCGGCGACCTGGTGGATGCACTGCGCCAGCTCGGCTGCCAGATCGACTACATGGGCAACGACGGCTACCCGCCCCTGCGGATCGCCCACGCGGGCGGGGTTCCTTCGCTGTTGCTCGACGCGCCCATCAGGGTACGGGGCGACGTGTCGAGCCAGTTCCTCACCGCCCTGCTCATGGCCCTGCCGCTGGCGGCGGGGCAACGCACCATCGAGATCGAAGTGGTGGGCGAGCTGATCTCCAAGCCCTACATTGCCATCACGCTGCAGTTGCTGGAGCGCTTTGGCATCCGCGTGGCGCACGACAACTGGCAGCGCTTTTCCATCCCGGCTGGCAGCCGGTACCAGTCGCCCGGCGACATACACGTCGAGGCCGACGCATCATCTGCTAGCTATTTCATAGCACTCGGGGCAATTACTGACGGGACATACGCCGGAAATGACCTGAAAAGTGCCCATGGTGAGCAATCTGGCGGCATCACCGTGCGCGGCGTGGGACTCGACTCCATCCAGGGCGACATCCGCTTTGTGGACGCAGCCCGCGCCATGGGCGCCGTAGTGACCGGCGGCCCCAACTGGCTGAACATTCGCCGCGGTGAACCGGGCGCGGGCTGGCCGCTCAAGGCCATCGACCTGGATTGCAACCACATTCCCGATGCCGCCATGACGCTGGCCGTGATGGCGCTGTACGCCGAAGGCACGACCACGCTGCGCAACATTGCCAGCTGGCGCGTGAAGGAAACCGACCGCATCGCGGCCATGGCCACGGAACTGCGCAAGCTGGGGGCCACGGTGGAAGAAGGCGCCGACTACATCCGCGTGACTCCTCCGGCGAGCCCGCAGGACTGGAAGCCTGCCAGCATCCATACCTACGATGACCACCGGGTGGCCATGTGCTTTTCGCTCGCGGCATTCAACCCGGCGCGGCTGCCGGTGCGCATCGAAGATCCGAAGTGCGTTGCCAAGACGTTCCCGGAATACTTCGAGACGCTGTTCTCGGTGTCTGGCGTGTCGTCCGAGCTCGTCCCCGTGATCTGCATTGACGGTCCCACGGCCTCGGGCAAGGGCACCGTCGCTGCCGCCGTGGCGCAGCGGCTGGGCTATGGCTTCCTCGACTCGGGCGCGATGTACCGCATCACCGCCCTGGCCGCTGGCCGCGCCGGCTACGCCATCCACCCCGAGCACGAAGGCGCGATTGCTGCGATGGCACGCACGCTGCCCGTGCGCTTCGAAGCCGGACGGGTGTTGCTGGGCGATGACGATGTGACCGAAGCCATCCGCACCGAAGAAGCCGGCATGAACGCCTCGCGTGTGTCCGCCCTGCCCTCCGTGCGCGAGGCACTGGTGGGCCTGCAGCACAGCTTTCGGCGTCTGCCGGGGCTGGTGGCCGATGGCCGCGACATGGGAACCGTGATCTTCCCCGGAGCCCCGCTCAAGGTCTACCTGACCGCCAGCGCAGCATGCCGAGCCGAGCGCCGCCATAAACAGTTGATTTCAAAGGGTTTTTCGGCTAACATCGACGATCTTCGCGCGGACCTGGAAGCACGCGACGCTCGGGACAGCACCCGCAGCGTGGCGCCTTTGAAGCCCGCGCAGGACGCTCTGGTCCTGGACAACTCCCATTTGACGATTGATGAAGCCGTCAATCAGGTGTTGGCCTGGTGGCAGGAGCGACAGCCCTTCGCAGCTGCTGCGCAGGGCTGAAAAGTGTGAGGTCCCTTTCACCGGGGGCCTTCAGGCACTGCCGAAAGGTTGTGCAACAGGCCCACGCCGCCCCTCTCGCGCGTCAGCGCTCAGGCGGTGTGGATCGTTAACCTAACCCGCGGTCTCACCGCAAAAAACCACCGCAAGCAGCTATAAAAACAGTAGCAATGGTGCTGCTGGAATCCTGTTTGTGGCAAGGAAACACATGTCCGAATCTTTTGCCGCCCTTTTTGAAGAATCCTTGACGCGCACCGAAATGCGCCCAGGCGAAGTCATCACCGCTGAAGTCGTGCGCGTCGAGCACAACTTCGTGGTCGTGAACGCTGGCCTCAAGTCCGAAGCCTACGTGCCGCTGGAAGAGTTCAAGAACGACAAGGGCGAAGTCGAAGTCCAAGTGGGTGACTTCGTCTCGGTGGCCATTGGCTCCATCGAAAACGGCTACGGCGACACCATCCTGTCGCGCGACACCGCCAAGCGTCTGGCTTCCTGGATGAGCCTGGAAAAGGCCCTCGAATCCGGCGAATTCGTCACCGGCACTACGTCCGGTAAGGTCAAGGGCGGCCTCACGGTCCTGGTCAACGGCATCCGCGCATTCCTGCCCGGTTCGCTGATCGATACGCGTCCGATCAAGGATCTGACGCCGTACGAGAACAAGACCATGGAATTCAAGGTCATCAAGCTCGACCGCAAGCGCAACAACGTGGTGCTGAGCCGCCGCGCCGTGGTGGAAGCCTCCATGGGCGAAGAGCGCGC
>LNFM01008917.1_pt1 | contig 14884 bp, 10 predicted proteins | sample 596031 | NCBI WGS metagenome assembly LNFM01 (sample SAMN04254537, study PRJNA301005) | activated carbon metagenome | isolation source: dual media filters at the Ann Arbor, Michigan drinking water treatment plant | place: USA: Ann Arbor
TCGCCGCGTCGTGCGCTCGACCGACGGCGCCCGCGACCTCGCCGGTGACGGCGCGTCTCAGCGCGAGCCCCGTGACCATCTCCGTGGTCGCCACTACCGACGTCCACGGCCATCTGGAGAGCCTGCCCTGGCTGTCAGGCCATGTGCAGAACCTGCGCGCGGCCCGGCGGGCCGAGGGCGGCGACGTCCTGCTCGTCGATGCGGGCGACATGTGGCAGGGCACGCTCGAGTCGAACCTCGGCGAAGGCGCTGCCGTCGTGCGCGCCTACAACGCCCTCCGGTACGACGCCGTGACCATCGGCAATCACGAGTTCGACTTCGGTCCGACCGGGCGAGACACCGTGCCGCGGTCGCCGCGCGACAATCCCACCGGCAACATCGAGGCACGGGCACGCCAGGCACGGTTTCCGTTCCTGGCCGCCAACCTGCGCACCACGGCGGGCGCGCCATGGACGCCGCGCAACATCCGACCCGCCACCATCCTCACCGTCGCTGGCGTCCGCATCGGTCTGATCGGCGTCACGACCCCGGGCACACTGCAGGCGACCGACCCCCGCAACCTGGTGCGATTGCAGATCACCCCGATGCGGGACGCGATCGAACGCGAAGCCACCCAACTGCGGGCGGCGGGCGCCACGGTCGTGGTCGTGCTGGCACACGCGGGGGGCAGTTGCGATCGCTTCACCGATCCCGACGACCTGTCCGCCTGCCGGCTGCAGGGCGAGGTCTTCCAGCTCGCGCGCGCGCTGCCGCCGGGCCTCGTCGACGTCATCGCGGCCGGGCACGCGCACTTCGGCATCGCCCATCGCGTCGACGGCATCGCGATCGTCGAGGCCTTCCAGTTGGGCCGGGCGTTCAGCCGCGTCGATCTCCGGATCGACACGGCCGGCCGCGTCGCCGACGCCCGCATTCACCCGCCCCGGTACCTGTGCGATGGCGTGCAGAGCCGGGACATCGCCTCGTGGGCGCCGGACGCCTGCGCGCCGCCGGACTACGAAGGACGTCCCGTGCGTCACGATGCCGGCATGATGGCCGTCCTGCGCGCGGACATCGCCCGGGCGGAACGTCGACGCGACCAGCCACTGGGCGTGGTGGCCGACCGGGACTACCCGCACTCGACGCGCGACGAATCGCCGGCCAGCCATCTGGTCGTGGACCTGCTGCGGGCCGCCTACCCGGCCATGGACGTCGCCTTGTACAACGCGACCGGCACCCGCGCCGGCCTGACGGCGGGTCCGATCACCTACGGCGACATCTACGCCCTGCTGCCGTTCGACAGCGTGGTCGCCACGGCGACCCTGCCGGCCAGCATGATCGCCGAGGCCATCCTGCGCGGGGTGACGCGGGGCCCCATCCCCATCGTCTCCGGCATCGAGGCCGACGTGACGTGCGACGGCCCGACGCCGCGCGTGACGCTGTCGCGGAGTGGCGCGGCGATTCCCGCGGAGACGTCCCTGCGCATCGTCACCAACGAGTTCGTCGCCTCGGGCGGCGCCGGCTACTTCCCCGATATGGCGCGACGCTTCGTCCTGCGCCTCGGGTCACCGATGCGGGAATCGGTGGTCGCAGTGCTGAAGGGCGATGCGCAGCGGCCCGTCGGCGGCGGCATCGCCGAGCGGAATGTCGACCGGAAACGCATTCGCGTGCCGGGCAACAGCTATCCGGTTCGCTGTCAGTAGGAGGGCTCAGGGCTGAAGGCGCAGGGCTGAGAACCGAAGGCTCAAGGCTCAAGGCTCAAGGCTCAAGGCTCAGAACCGAAGGCTCACGGCTCGAGGCTCAGGGCTCGGGCGTGGCGACGGCAGGCGTCGCTGCAGTACTTGACGTTGGCCCAGTCGCGCGCCCACTTCTTGCGCCAGGTGAACGGGCGCTGGCACTTCACGCAGATCCTCGTCGGCAGGTGGGCCTTCTTGACGCCTCGCATGGCACTCGATGGGACGCGAGGCGGCCCGCCTTCGTTGCCTCAGCGGTAGACCAGCAGGCGGAGCGCGTTGGCAATCACCACCAGCGTGCTGCCTTCATGGAGCACGACCGCGGGGCCGATGCCCATCAGGCCGGTGGTCGTGACCAGAATCAGGAACCCGATCACTCCGAGGGCGATCACCAGGTTCTGGACGATGATGCGGCGCGTCTGCCTGGCCAGGCCGATCGCGAACGGCACCTGGGCGATGTCGTCGCTCATGAGCGCGACGTCGGCCGCCTCGAGGGCCGCCGCGGTGCCCGCCGCGCCCATGGCGATGCCGACGTTGGCGCTCGCCAGGGCCGGCGCATCGTTGACGCCGTCCCCGATCATCGCGACGCTGCCGTAGCGTTGCCGCAAGGCCTCCACAGCGAGCGCCTTGTCCTCCGGCAACAGGTGCGCCTGCACGTCGTCGATGCCCACCTCGCGTCCGATCTGTCGGGCGACGTGCTCGTTGTCGCCGGTCAGCATCACGATCGGCTTGACGCCCATGCGCCGCAGCGCCTCGAGGGCCGCGGCCGCCGCCGGCCGTGCCGTGTCGGCCACGCCGAAGACACCCAGCCAGCGCGTGCCGTGCCTGATGACCATCGTGCTGCGCGCCTGCGCCTGCAGGGCCGCCACCGCCTCCTGCACGACGGACGGCACCCCGCCCGGCAGGTCGGCCCACATGCGGAGGCTGCCGATCTCGACGGTCTCGCCGTCGATGACGGCGCGCACCCCTCGTGCCGTCACGCTCTCGAGGGGCCCGGACTCGAGCGCCGCGGCGCCCTCGGCATCCGCACGCCGCACGATGGCTTCGGCCAGCGGATGCTGCGACTGCCGTTCCACGGCACCGGCCACGGCCAGCAGCCGCTCGCGGCTGCCCTCGATCGGCACTACGTCGGTGACCTCGGGCTTGCCGATCGTCAAGGTGCCCGTCTTGTCGACCGCCAGGGCGTTCACCATGCCGAGGGCTTCGAGTTGCGCGCCGCCCTTGACGAGCACCCCGCGCCGGGCCGCCTGGGCAATCCCCGAGAGGATGGCCGCCGGCGTGCCGAGCGCGAGCGCACAGGGCGAGGCCCCGACGAGCAGCGCCATGCCACGGTAGATGCTCGTGGCCCAGGGCCAGACGCCAAGCAGTGGCGGGACCACGATCAGCAGCGTGGCCGAGACCAGCACGATGGGCACGAACGCGCGCTCGAAGCGTGCCGTCAGCTGTTCGGTGTGCGCCTTCTGCGCCTGGGCATCGGCGACGAGCTGGATGATGCGATCGAGCGTCCGCTCGCCGACCGCCTTCGTCGTCTCCACCTGCAGGGCGCCGTCGCCATTGACGGTGCCGGCAAACACCTGATCGCCCGGCGCCTTGTCGACGGGCACGGACTCGCCGGTGATGGGTGCCTGGTCGACCGCCGAGCGACCGCTGCGGACGACACCGTCGACCGGCATCCGCTCGGACGGGCGAATCAGCACGAGGGCCCCACGCGCCACCTGCGCGATGGGCACGACCTCGTCGTGACCGTCGGCGAAGATCAGCCGGGCGGTCGGCGGCGTGAGATCGCCGAGCGCCCGGATCGCGCCGGTCGCCCGCCCCATCGCGTAGTGCTCGGCCGCATTCGCCAGCGAGAAGAGAAACAGCAGGAACGTGCCCTCGACCCACTCGCCGAGGCCAGCGGCACCCAGCGCTGCCAGCAGCATCAGCAGGTCGATGTCGGCGCGATACCGACCCTCGCGAATCTCGCCGAGCGTGGCCCGCACGAGTTCGGCGGCGCCGCAGACGCCCGACAGCACGTACAACCCGACCGCCCACGCATGCGACAGCCCCAGCCAGCCCTCACCCACCCACGCGGCGATCAACAGCGCACCGCACGCCAGACTGAGGGCGAGGCGGCGGTCGATGCCGAGCAGCGTGGACGAGGGGTCTTCCGGGGTGGACATCGATCAGGCCTTCGGCGTCCTCAGGACACGAAGCGCCTGTTCCCAGCGGGCGAGTTCGGTGAGCACGGTGGCGGCCGACGCGTCGAGCTTCGCGTCACCGGTGAACACACCACTGGCATCGATGTGCGAGGCGAACATCGGCACGGTGACGGCCTCGACGATCGGCACGACCTTCAGATTCGACAGCAGCAGCCGGGTGGTCTGCACGCCCCGGAGGCCCCCCGAGATACCGCCGTAACTGACGAAGGCCGCCGGCTTGCAGGCCCATTCGTGGAACAGGTAGGTCACCGCATTGACCAGGCTGGCTGGCGTGGTGAAGTTGTACTCGGGCGTCACGAAGACGAACGCGTCGCCGCGTGACACCGTCTCGCTCCACGCCCTGGTGTGCGCATGCTGGTACTTGCGCAGGCGGGGATGTTCGGGCTCATCGAAGACCGGCAGCGCCATGGCCGCGAGATCGACCACTTCGACCTCGAAGGCGCCGTGGGCGCGGGCGTGCTGTTCGAACCAGGTGGCGAGCGCCGGGCCCTTTCGGCCCGGACGGGTGCTGACGATGACGATCTGGAGACAAGGCATCCCGACAAGTATGCCTCCCGAGGCCGTGAGAAGGGCGTGAGAGCAGGGGGCCGCCGGTCACCCTGGCGGAAGTGCCAGCCGGAATCGACGAATCTCGTGCGCATCGTCCGGCCGGGCCACCTCCGCGTAGATCCAGACCTCGTCGCCGACGCGCAGCCAGTGCGAGTAGCGGAAGGTGTGGAACTGGCCGGGCGTGGTGCTGACCGCCAGCGGAGCCTCGGGGGTCAGATCGATCAGGTGATGCAGGTCGAAGGTGTAGGCGAGGCCCGTCACGACGTTGTAGACGGGATCGTGCCAGCGCGTCGACGACCCTTCGTAGACGAACAGGTAGCCGGCGCCGATTGGCAGCACGGAGGCCGGTCGCACGAAAAAGTTGCGCCACCCCGTCAGGTCGAGGATCGGCGCGTTGACGTCGCCGACCGGGCGCCACCGCTCGCCGTCGTCGCTCGTGTAGTGATAGGTCCGCTCGTTCTGACGCGCGTACCCCGTCACGTACGCATGCCACTGTCGTCCATCGTGCACCACGACGGGGTCGTTGTACTCGTGCACCCCGACGTCTCGCGCCGACCGTTGCGGCGGTGCCGTGATGACCGGTCGGGCGGTCGAGGCGCGAAACCCTGTCGGCGACTCGGCGTCGTCCAGCTTCAGGATCGCCCACGGCCCGCCCTGCCATGCCCCGCAGAGATAGAGCTTGAAGCGCCGGGTCACAGGGTCGATCAGCAAGGCGGGACGCTCGAAGCCCGCCACCGGCACGTCGGCACGACGGATGCGATGGACCGTCTCGAACCTGACGCCGTCGTCGCTGCGAAGCAGGCGAATCTCGTAGCCGCGCTGCCCGCGTGGGGCCTCGGGGCTGCGCATGCGCGCCGCCATCCAGACGATGCCGTGCTGGTCCCGCACCACCGAGGGCGCCCCGGCCCACCACTCGGCGGCCTCCGTATCCGGCTTCAGCACCACGTCGTAGGTCGACAGGGCCGCGGTCAGCGCCGGCATCAGCGCCGACGGCGACGGGACAGGCGCCGACTGCGCCGACACCACCACCGCTCGCGTGACCAGGCAGGCGCCGGCGAGCAGGCCACGCAGCAGGTCACGGGTGGTCATGGCGCTCCTCGTGCCGACCGCTTCACGAGCCACGCCTCGTGCAGGCGCGAGTGCTGGCGCCAGTTGCGGTCGCTTTCGTCGATGTCGTCGAACGTCAGGACGATGCGTCGTGACTGCACGGCGTCGGCCGGCACGACGTATTCCTTCGGGTCGCCGAGCGTCGTACTGGCGTGGCGCGCCTGGACCGGGACGCCGTTGATGCGCAACCGGACGTCCCCGTTGCCGTTCAGCCGCACGAGGTACTCGGCGGCAGGGTCGACCTGCTCGTACACGAGCGCGATCGGCCAGCGCAAGCTCACCTGCCACGAGAGCCGCTTGCGACTGCGACCGTCGTTCTCCCAGGTGAAGTGAGGCGTCGGGCCGTCCTCGAGTTCCGGCGGGTTGGCCCCACTCACCCGCGCCTTCCGCACGTGTGGCGAACGACCGACGTGGCCGAGGTCGTCGTAGAAGCTGCCGGGGCCCGGTGACTCCCATCGCGCGAGGGCCTCGAGCGCGGCGACCCGCGCGGGTTCGTCGGGCAGCGCCAGCACGCGAAGGAGTTCGTCTTCCAGCCACCAGCGGTTGTTCAGCGGGTAGTGCAGGAAGTCCAGCACCGCACCGCGCTCGGTGCCACTCGCCTTGTAGGTGGGGGTATCCAGCTGCATGCCGATCGACGAGAACAGCGCCGCGCCGAGATCGGTGATGCGGCGGCGCCACGCCTCCTGTGGCCCCGGCAGGTCCGCCTCGGCGAGCAGCGTCCGCACCCGCGTGGCCGCCGCGGCCGCGCCGGTCGATCCGGCGGCCAGCATCACGGCGTTGGCACGCTGCTCGATGTCGGTCTCGCGCAGGAGCCGATGGCGGGTGTAGGCATCGTAGTAGGCGCGCAGCAGCGCCTGCTGCCAGCGCCACTGCCCCTGCAGCGCCGGCACCTCGGCCTCGAGACGCTGCCAGGTGGCCAGCGTGCCGTCCACGGCGCCGTTGGTCGCCAGTGGGCCTTCCCAGTTCTTCTCGAGGGCCAGCAGTCCATCGGCGGCGCGCTCGGCCACCGCTTCGCCGAAGAAGAGCCGCGCGTACTCGATCAGGATGTCGCGCGCGCCCGACTCCGGCGCCCAGCCCTTCCGACTCCAGATCGCCTTGTTGACGTCGTCGTTGACGCCGTCCGAGTAGGTGATGAAGCCGTCGCTGTGCGAGGCGATACGATCGTGCAGGTCGGCGTAGAAGACGGGCCGCGGATTGATCGGCTCGCGTCCCAGCGTGAGGTTGAAGGCCGGATCCCAGTCGGGGACGACGTACTGCGCGCGGACGGTGTGCGTGACGTCCGGATAGTCGCGCAGGCGGTAGCGCGGATGCAGCCGCGCCCGGGTCTCGGCCAGCGGCGGGCTGCTCGGTCCTGCCACCAGTCCACCGAGCCACGGCAGCGCCGTGGCGTTGATCTGCTCGTAGATCCAGTCGACCTGCGGCGCCGGAAACCACTGCAGGGACAGCCACACCTTCGCCCGGGGATGATGCTTCCGGACGCGCGCGCCGAGGTCCGCAAGGTACGGCAGCACCAGCGACGCGGCATTGTGCCCGGGATCGCCGCCGGGCACGAAGATGGCGTCCAGCCGCGGCATCTTCGCAAAGAGGGCCTCGAGCGTGTCGAGGGTCTCGGCCCGCCTGGCGGTGTCGGCCAGGTCGAAGTCGGCCGGCGTCCAGATCCAGTAGTCGAGGTCGTACCTGGCGCAGACGCGGCTGATGGCCACGTTCATCTCGTCGCGCGGCACACGGAAGTGGGGGCTGACGCGCGGGTCCTGCAGCGGGATGTTCTCGATGCTGTTGGCCCCGAACAAGGCCAGCTCGCGGATGTAGCGGTCGTAGGCCGCCTCGTCCCAGGCGTCGTAGGTGTTGGAGTGCTGGCGGTAGCCGAGCTGATGGCCACGGATCGCGTAGGCCGGTGCCGACGTGACGTCGAGGTCGACCGGCAGCCCGCTCGCCAGGCCGCCAGCCCTGCCAGGCGTCCAGCGCAGTTGCCGCAGCAGGTGACCGACGCCGAACAGCGTCCCCCGCCCATCGACGCCGGTCACCCGCACCACGGTGCGATCGCCGGTCCGGTCGACGGCGAGGTGGAATCCTTCGGCGCCAACGCCAGACTGCAGGCCCGACGCGATGACGATGGCGGTCGACGCGTCCCGAGGCCACGTCGTGCTCACGGGCAGTCGGACACCGAGCCGCTGCTCGAGTTCCTCCTGCAACACCTGCGCAGCCATCTTCTCGCCCTGCGGGCGGGGATCCGGTCGCACGACGATGGTGGCGGTCGACAGGTCGACGAGGTCGACGGCCCCGGCGCGGCCGGGGCCGAGCAGGAGCGAGCACAGCGCGAACAGACACGACAGCAGCAGGCGATGGAAGTGGGGCACGGGGGAAATCCTACCTCTCGCGCTCCTCGAGCAGGCTGGCATACAGCCCGCCAGCCGCCGTCAGGGCGTCATGCGTGCCGTGCTCGACGATGCGCCCCTGGTCGAGGACGAGAATCTGGTCGGCGCGACGAATGGTGGCGAGACGATGCGCGATGACGAAGGCGGTGCGTCCCTCGAGCAGGCGTCCGAAGGCGTCGAACACCAGCGCCTCCGACTCGGCGTCGAGCCCCGAGGTTGGTTCGTCGAGGATGACGATCGGCGCGTTGCGGATCATGGCGCGCGCAATCCCGATGCGCTGCCGCTGCCCGCCCGAGAGCGGCACCCCGCCCTGGCCGACGACCGTGTCGTAGCCCTCCGGCAGGGCCTCGATGAAGGCGTGCGCGTGCGCCTGGGTCGCGGCGGCGACGATGGCCTCGCGCGTCGCATCGGGACTGCCGTAGGCAATGTTCTGCCAGACCGGCGCATGAAACAGCTGGGTCTCCTGCAGCACGAAGCCGATGTGTCGCCGCAGCGATCGCGCGGTGACCTCCCGGATGTCGATGCCATCGACCAGCACCTGCCCGGCAGTCGGGTCGTAGAAGCGCGCGATGAGGCTGGCGAGGGTGCTCTTGCCGCTGCCGCTGCGCCCGACCAGACCAATCATCTCGCCAGGTGCCGCCACGAAGGAGATGTCGTGCAACACCGGACGCCCCGCCACGTAGGCGAAGTGCACGCCCCGGAACTCGACGCGGCCCGCGACCTGCGCCAGCGTGCGCGCGTGCGGGGCGCGCGCCAGGCGTTCGTCCGCCGCCAGCACCTCACGCACGCGCTCCAGGCCGACCGACGCCTGGGCGATGGCGTTGCTCGTCCGGGCGAGGTTCTGGATGGGCGTGAACAGCCGGGTCAGATAGGCGAGAAAGACGACGAGCGCGCCGGCGCTCATCTGTCCCTGGAGCACCAGTCGAGCGCCGAACCACAGCACCGCCGCCGTGCCGGTCGCCACCAGCACCGTGACGAGCGACGGCAGCAGGGCGCGGATGCGGCGCGCGCGCAGCCCGGCCTCGACGCTCTCGAGGCTCTTGGCATCGAGCCGCTGCAGTTCGAAGCGGCCCTGGGCGAAGGCCTTGACGACGCGAATCGAGGTCAGTCCTTCCTGGACGATCGACACGATCTCGCTCTGCCGGCGCCGGACGTCGTGCGTGGACACGCGCACGAGGTGCCGCAGGCGATACACGAACAGCGCGAGGAGCGGCGTGACCGACAGGGCGATGAGCGTGAAGTTCCAGTTCAGCGACAGCATCACCACCAGCACGCCGACGATCGTCAGGGCGTCCACCACCATCGACACCAGCGACTGCGACGCGAAGTCCTGCACCGCCTTGACGTCGTCGGTGATCGTGCTGATGAGGGGACCGACCTGACGCCGCTCGTGAAACGAGAGGGAGAGGCGCTGCAGGTGGGCGTAGACGGTCTGGCGCAGGTCGTGGGCCACCCACTGGCCGACGCTGGCCGTGTAGTACGCGCTGGCGTAGCCGGCGGCCGCCTCGATGAGCGCGATGGCGATGGTGGCGACGACAGCCGCGTCGAGGATGGCGATGGGCGTGCCGGCACCGACCAGTGGCGCCAGCAGCGCAGGCAGCGGCATGCCGCCCAGCACGGAGTCGAGCACGACCTTCAGCGGCCAGGGCGAGGCCAGGCGCGCGAACGTCTGCACCAGCAGCGCCAGCGCGACGAGCGAGAGCGACCCGCGATAGGGCGTGATCAGCTGCAGCAGGAAGTGCCAGGTCGCGCGCGGCGAGTCGCCACTCATGGCACGACGATCTCGCCGGCGAGGAACGCCCGCGCCACGTCGGCCGGCGGCTGGCGCAGCGCCTCGACGCGGTAGTTCATCTCGCGCATGTGGGCGGCCGTCACACGCCCGGTCAGGGACTCGATGGCGGTGCGCATCGCCGGATGCCGCAGCAGGGTCTCCGCCCGCGCGACCGGCACGGCGTCGTAGGGCGGGAAGTAGCCGCGCGTGTCCTCGAGCGCGACGAGGTCGAGGGCACGAATCAGCCCGGACGTGGCGTCGCCGGCGATCAGGTCGACCTGGCCGGAGGCGAGCGCGCGATACGTGAGCGACAGGTCCATCGACGTCGGCGGCGCCGCCAGGGTGATGCCGTAGGCGCGGGCCAGCCCGGTGAAGCCGTCCGGACGGTCGAGGAACTCGTAGCCGAACGCGGCGCGCCAGCGTGGTGCCTCGCGCGCGGCGTCCTCGATGCTGCGCAGACCGCGCGCCCGGGCGTCTGCGCCGCGGACCAGCATCGCGAAGGTGTTGTCGAAGCCGAGCGGCGGCAGCAGCGTGCGGCCGCTGCGGGCGTAGAGTTCGCGGACCGTCCGCGTGACCTCGCGCCGCGACGTGCCGGTCGGCTGGTTGAACACCGCCGTCAGGGCCGTGCCGGTGTACTCGACGTAGATGTCGATGTCACCCGAGAGCAGGGCACGGTCGCAGATCAGCGTGCCGCCGAGGTTGAGTCGACGGTCGACACGCAGACCGGTGCCCTCGATCGTCTGGGCGACGATCTCGCCGAGGACCAGCTGCTCGGCGAAGTTCTTCGAGCCCACGACCACGACGTCGCTCGCCCGCCACGCCAGCACCGCCCATGTCGAGAGGCCAACCACGCCGAGCACCCCTGCGGCCAGGAGCGGGCCGCGCACGGTCCGTCGCCGATGTCGGCGCGTCGATCGCTGCTGCACCCACCACAGTGCGCCGTCCACGAGCAGGGCCAGCGCCGCCGCCGGGATGGCCCCCGCGAGGATCACCGTGGAGTCGACCATGGCGAGTCCGCGATAGATGTACTCGCCGAGACCGCCGGCGCCGACCGCGGCCGCGATGGTGGCCGACCCGACGGCCACCACGGCGGCGATGCGAATGCCCGACGCGATGCTGGGGATCGCGAGCGGGATTTCGACCTGCCACAGCAGTTGTCGCGGCGTCATGCCGAGCGCCACGCCGGCGTCACGCACGGATCGATCGATGCCGGTGATGCCGGTGATCGTCGTCCGCAGGATGGGCAGCAGGGCGTACAGCGTCAGCGCCAGGATGGCCGTCCGCGATCCGACGCCGCCGAGCACCGGCAGGGGCAGCAGGAAGCCGAACATCGCCAGGCTGGGAATGGTCTGGACGGCGTTGGCGAGGCCGACCAGAGGGGCGCTCAGGCGAGGGCGATGCGCCGCGGCAATCCCGAGCGGCACGGCGATCGCCGTGGCCACCAGCGTCGACAGGCCGGCCAGCAGCACGTGCTGACCGAGCAGCGCCAGCACCTCGGCGCGGTGATCGAGCCAGAAGCGGATCACGTCCACGCGGTCACCGGGCCTTCCCGCGCAGGCGGGCGTCGCGCAGCGCCGCGATGACCGGATCGTCGGCCTCGTCGAAGGCCGTGGCGGCGACGCACGCCTGCAGTCGCCCATCGTCGATGACGCAGATGCGGTCGCTGAGGAGCAGCGCCTCCTCGACGTCATGCGTGACCAGCAGGATGGTCTTGCGCAGTCGCTGCTGGAGGCGTGCCGTCTCCTGTTGCAGCTCGGCGCGGGTGATCGGATCGAGCGCGCCGAAGGGCTCGTCCATGAGCAGGACGGGCGGGTCCGCGGCCAGCGCCCGGGCCACGCCGACCCGCTGCCGTTGCCCACCGGACAGCTCGTCGGGCCAGCGCGCGGCGTAGCGGTCGGGTGGCAGCCCCACCAGTGTCAGCATCTCCTGCACGCGGGTCTCGACGTCCTCGGGCAGCCAGCCCTCGAGCCGTGGCACCACCGCGACGTTGTCGGCCACCGACAGATGCGGGAAGAGCCCTCCTTCCTGCAGCACGTAGCCGATGCGTCGGCGCAGGAGGATCGGGTCCCAGCTGCGGGTGTCCTGGGCGTCGACCAGGACGCTGCCGCGCGTGGGCAGCAGCATGCGATTGACCAGGCGCAGGATGGTGGACTTGCCGGCACCACTGCGGCCGAGCAGCGCGACGACCTCACCCGGCTGGATGGCCAGGGTCAGCCCATCGAGCACGGGTGTGCCGTCCGCGTGTCGGAAGGAGACGCCCCGGAAGTCGACGGCCGCGGCGGTCACCGGGGGTTGCGGCGCCTAGTTGGACTGACGGGCGATGTCGCCGGCATGCGTCTGGATCTTCCGCACGGCCGCCACGATGTGGTCCATGTCCTCGCGCGGCCCGAGCAGCATCGTCTGCGTCAGCCACACGGCTTCGGCGCAGAGGCGATCGTTCTGCGGGGTGCGGCTGCGTTCGGCGGCCGACGCCAGCGCGGCAGGACCGTAGATGCGCTGATAGGCCGTCGACGCGAACGTCGCGGCGAGGAACGGCTCCGCGTTGAGCGGCGAGTAGCCGGCGCTGGCGGGCACGCCCTCGGCACGCATGGCCTTCAGGAAGGCGGCGCGCGACAGGCCGGCAAAGCCCGCCGGGTCGTAGCGGAACATGTACAGGTGATAGGCGTTGCGCGTCACGCCCGGGTACATCTTCGCCGGCGTGATGCCGGGAATCTGCGCCAGTTCGGTCGTCAGGTAGGCGGCGTTGGTCTCGCGCTGCACGGCCTGCGCGTCGAGACGGGTCATCTGCGCGAGCAGGAGCGCGGCCTGGAACTCGGTCAGGCGCAGGTTGAGGCCCGTGTGGCGATAGGCGAAGTCGCTGCCGGAGCCCGGCCGTCCGTTGTTGTGGAACGCGTGGGCGCGGTCCACCAGGGCGGTGTCGTTGCTGATGATGGCGCCGCCCTCGCCGCTGTTCAGGTTCTTGCTGGCCTGGAAGGAGAAGCAGCCCGCGGTGCCCAGGGATCCGACGTGCCGGCCCTTCCACTGCGCCAGGTGCGACTGGCAGGCATCTTCGAGGACCGGGATGCTGCGGGCCGTGGAGAGCGCCATGATGGCATCCATGTCGGCCACCGATCCGCCGAGATGGACCGGCAGGAGGAGCCGCGTCTGCGGCGTGATCGCCGCGGCGATCTTGCGAGCGTCGATCTGGAAGGTCTCGATGTCCGTGTCGACGAACACGGGCAGCGCGTTGAGCATCAGCACGGCGTTGATCGTCGCCACGAAGGTGTAGGGCGGCACGATCACTTCGTCGCCGGCGCCGATGCCCATCGCCGCCAGCGCCGTCAGCAGGGCCGACGTGCCGTTGGCCGTCGCCAGACAGGCGCGGGTGCCGGTGGCCGCGGCATAGCGGTCTTCGAAGGCCTTGACCTGGCCTCCGCCGCCGCGTCCCCACTTGCCGCTCTTGAGGACGGAGATCAGCGCCTGCTCCTCGCGCGCATCCTGGACCGGCCAGTTCGGGAAGGCGGCGGTGCGCACCGGTGTGCCGCCGAGCACGGCCGGACGCGTCGCCGCAGCGGGGGCGGCCTGGGGGAGGGCCTGTCGCGGTGCCGCGTGCGCCGGGCGCGCGGCCACCAGCGACGCGCCGCCGGCGGCGACGGTGTTGAGGAACTGGCGGCGCGAACGCTTGATCGTCATCGGGTGATCCTCATCAGGCGGGAGAGGGACGCGACGATCCGGTCTTCGACCGTGCCGTCGAACGGCCCGGGGCGTCCGTAGTAGAGCAGCGAGCCGCCGCCCTCGTAGCCGCCCTCGTCGAGCACGCGCTTCGAGGGCACATAGCCGAACACGTCGTTGGCGTAGCCGACCGGCCAGACGTTGTCGTCGGGATGGTCGCGGCGCAGGCGCAGGGCGTAGTCGACCACGACCTCGCCGCCGAGGGCCACCAGCGTCAGGTCGCGGCCGAAGCGCCAGACCTGCAGCGGCATCTTCTGCGAGGTCGGCAGGGCGCCGTCGCGGGCCCGGATCTCGTCCATCAGCCTGGTGTGGCGCCCGACATAGGGCTCGGTCAGCCCGTAGCGCTGCTTCCACTGGTCGGGGGTCAGCGCTGCCTCGAACGGCAGATCCACCAGGTCCAGCGCCGCCCGGGTCGGACCGGTGATCGGCGTCAGCGAGGCCATGGCGCCGCGCACCGCCGTGGCCAGGGCCTGACCATGCTGCTCCACGTGCTCGAAGGTGCCGCGCGGCTTCGGGTTCGCGTCGGCGCCGCAGCCGGTCATGAACAGGGCCGTGAGCCCGGGGTGGGCGGCCTCGATGGCCGCCTGCGCGACACCGGCGTAGTCGCCATGCCACTCGACGTTGCTCGCCTGCAGCGTCGTGTTGTGGCAGGCGTAGCTGAACAGGATGGCCTTCGGCGCGCCCCCGATGTCGACACGGAGCATGGGCACGCGATGGTCGACCGGCCCGTCCGGGCTGTACTGCACGCGACGGTTGGCAGCAAAGGTCGCGGTGGTATGGCCTGCGTGCAGGGTCGCGGGCGCGAGCGCCCGCAGTGCCGCACCCACCACGTCGACGATCTGCGCTTCGAGCGCCGTCGTGTAGGCCTCGACGTCGCGCACCTGTTGAGGAGTCACGTCGTAGGCCACCATCAACTGCGTGTCGACGACCGGGCCGCTGTGCGTGTGGCTGGACGCCAGCAGCAGGCGCTCGCGCGGCAGGCGATGCTGGCGGGCCACGGCGGCGCCGATGCGATCCGACATGCCGCCGGTGACGCCGAGCAGGTCCAGCGTCACTACGACGAGACGCTGACCGCCGGCGTCCTCCACCGCAAGCGCCTTGGCATGCAGCGGCTGTCGCGTGCCACTGGAGGGCGCCGTCCGTGCCGCGAATCCCGCCATCCAGAGCGACGTGCGCGGCGTGATGTCGACCGTCGCCACACCCGCGCGCCAGCCGGCCGCGTCGAGACGCAGCGGACGTACGGCCGCGAGGGCCGCAACAGTGAGGAAGGCTCGGCGATCGAGAGTCACGGTGTCAGGCCGGATTCTACGCCAGCGGCGGACGTGGGTAGGGCCCGTTCTCCGAACGGGCCGTCACGATCGGCGTCCTGGCAGTGACGGCCGGCTCGGAGAGCCGGCCCTACCCTTTGCCCTTCCCCCTTCGGCATTCCAGCATTCCAGCATTCCAGCATCTAATGCTCCC
>LNFM01008919.1_pt1 | contig 14883 bp, 13 predicted proteins | sample 596031 | NCBI WGS metagenome assembly LNFM01 (sample SAMN04254537, study PRJNA301005) | activated carbon metagenome | isolation source: dual media filters at the Ann Arbor, Michigan drinking water treatment plant | place: USA: Ann Arbor
GGGCCGGCGACATGGTGCGCTCGATGCACCATGTCGCGTCGAGGGCCACATGAGAGCATCCAAGAAGCGAGCGACACGGCGGACGTGGAGCGACGTCGACGCCGAGCTGGCAGCGGCGGCACGCGGCGTCGCGCCGACCTCCGACGACGCCGGCGCGTTCGCCGGTGAAGACCGGCGGGAGATCGACGCCATCGGCGCGGCCGCAGGGGTCGTGGTCGCGGACGGCGAGCTGCTCGGCGGTCCCGACGCGACCGAGCGACGGGATGCCCACCGGTGGGAGCTCGATCCCGCGTCGGCAGACCCGGACGAACGTCATCCGTCCAGCAAGCCCCTTGCCTCGCGCACGCACGGAGACCGCTGATGGTGCGCCCGTTGAGGGAGCTGCACGGCTATCAGCTCGAGGCGACGGATGGGCTCGTCGGTCATGTCACCGACGTCTACTTCGACGACGACCAGTGGTCGGTTCGGTACCTCGTCGTCAATACGGGGAGCTGGTTCGATGCCCGCGAGGTTCTGATCTCGCCGAAGGCCCTGGGAGCAGCCGATGGTGAGACCCGGACGATCGCCGCGCGGCTGACCAGGAAACAAATCGAGCTCAGTCCATCGGTCGACTTCAACCGCACCGTGGGGGCTCCGTATGGCGCGATGACGTACGGAGCAGGGAAGGAGCTCGCTCGTCCCTACGAGGCAGGCGACCCTCATCTTCGAAGTAGTCGCGAGGTGATCGGCTATCACCTGCGCGCGACCGACGACACGCTGGGACATGTCGAGGACGTCGTCATCGACGACGAGACGTGGACGATCCGCTATCTGGCCGTGGACACCTCCAACTGGTGGTTCGGCGGACACGTCCTGATCTCGCCGCGATGGATCCGGGCCGTGAGATGGCCCGAGCGCCTCGTCGAGCTCGCCGTCACGAGAGACGTGATCAAGCACAGCCCGACCTGGAAGCCTACCTTTCCGATCACGCAGGCCTACGAAGACAGCCTGCACGACTACTACCGCCTACGCCAAGCCTGGTCCGTTGATCGTCGGTCCAACGAGGCTCCCCTCGAGCCACGTCGCGAGTGACGACCGCGTGGTCAGAGCCGACGAAGCCACGGCCCGACGTGGTACGCGACGAAGATGGTCACGACGGCGAACACCATGGCGAGAAGTCCGGGGTTGTCCATGCCCCAAGCAACAGCAAGGGTGAGGCCAACCACGGCGGGTCGGGCGTGATCAGCTCGCCGCGACGCCAAACAACCAACCGACCAGGGCGGTCATCACCATCGCCAGCGCGCCACCGACGATGACGCGCAGGGATGCGCGCCCGAGCGGGGCTCCGCCGAGATGACCGCCGATCGCTCCGAGGACCGCGAGGCTCACCAGCGAGAGCGCCGCGATGGCGACGACTCCCAGGGCGGCGGGGGCGACGAGTAGCCCGATGATCGGGATCGCGGCGAACACCGCGAAGCTCGCCGCCGAGATCCATGCAGCCTGCATCGGCCGCGCGAGCGTCGTCTGGTCGATCCCGAGCTCGTCGCGCATGTGCACGCCGAGCCGGTCGTGCGCGCTCAGTTGCTCCGCGACCCTGGCAGCGAGGTCCGGATCGAGCCCTCGCTTCACGTAGATCAGGGTGAGCTCGGCAAGCTCGACCTCCGGTTGCGCTGCCAGCTCTCGCATCTCGCGCGCGATGTCCGCCTGCTCGGCGTCGCGCTGCGAGCTCACCGAGACGTATTCGCCCACCGCCATCGACATGGAGCCGGCGACCAGGCCCGCGACCCCCGCGGTCAAGATGGCGCCCGGCGACGCCGACGCGGTCGCGACCCCGATCATCAGGCTTGCGGTGGAGACGATCGCATCGTCGGAGCCCAGGACGCCGGCACGAAGCCACTGTCCGCGGCCGCTGCGGTGCCCCTCCCGATGGTCCGGGACTCGCGCCACGGGGGGAATCGCCGCCGGTGGAACGCTCATGCCACCACGCCTGTCAGGTGCAATCGCGAAAACCGTGCGCCGCGCTCCGCACATTTGCGTCCGACAGCGGTCATGTCATCGCCGATGGTGCGCCAGGCTGCTCGAGCGTCATGAGACCACGGTGTGCACCAGACGTGCCGTCGCCAGCCGCACGGATGACCGCACTCAGGTCAACTGGCTGGAATGACAGACGTCGGCGGCCCCTGCTGCCTCACCGTTCTGGACTGCGTGGCGCGCGAGACGCCTCGGCGCAGCGCTATACTGAGGGTCCCACGCTGCAGGGTGTGGACTGGCCATGGCTCCTGACGACGCAAGTGCGCCCAAACCGCCGGTCGTCCTCCGGATCAAGCTCCGCTACGAGGACGCCGACGCGATGGTCCAGCGGTTCGCCGTGAATGTCGGCAAGACCGGGCTGTTCCTCCCGACCAAGTCGTTGCAGCCACTCGGCGCCGACGTGAAGTTCGAGCTGCGGCTGGCCAACGACACGCCGGTGCTCGTCGGGCTCGGTCGCGTGAAGGCGGTGCAGCCGCCCGATCCAGCGCATCCAAAGGCCATCTACGGCATGTCGGTCGAGCTCCTGCGCGTGACGAAGGAGAGCCGCGAGCTGATCCTCCGCATGCTCGAGCAGCGCAAGAAGACGGGCCTGCCCGAGGTCGGGCTGCCGCTGCCAGCGGACATCGAGAGCTACCCGCGCGCCTCGACGCAGCCGCCCGAGAAGACGCCCGCGTCGGGAGCGACGCCGGTGCCGCTGCCCATCGCCACTCCGCCGATCGATTCGGAGCCTCTGCTCACGTCGCCGCGTCGCCAGAGTGGGCCGATCGCGATCGCAAAGCTCGCGGCTCCGGCCCCGCTGGCTCCGGAGGCGCCGCGCCGCGCCCGCACGTCCGTACAGGAGGTGATCGAGCGGGCCTCGGGACCGATCGCGAGCGTGCAGGTGATCGTGCCGGGCCTCGACGAGGATGTGGATGTCGGCGCCGCCATCGCACGCGCGCGCCTGCTGTCGGTCGGCGACATGGATGTGGAGCTCGCGGCCCTGCGCGAGGCCGCCGCGGCGCCGTTCGCGATCGATGTGGAGTCCGCGTCGGCGGAGCTCGCGAAGCAGCTCGGCGGCGCGGCCGTGAAGCGCGATCGTAGTGCGCGCTGGGCGCCACCCCCGGCCACGTCCACGCCGGTCGCGAAGATCGAGCCCGTCCTCGAGGCGAAGGTCGAACCCACGCCGATCGTCGAGGCAAGGGTCGAGCCCACGCCGATCGTCGAGGCGAAGGTCGAGCCCGCGCCGATCGTCGAGGCGAAGGTCGAGCCCGCGCGCGCACCGATCATCGCGCGCCCGGCCACCGAACCGGTGGCCGACGACGACGTGGTGGAGACCACCGACGCGCATCGCGTGGGCACCGAGCCGGTGGCCGACGAAGATGTCGTCGAGGCCACCCCCAGCGACGGCGGGCAACCAGCCGGCAGCGGGCGACGCGGGGCGTTCGACACCCAGCCGGATCCCGAGCCGTACGAGCCCCCGCCGACGCGCATCGTCGAGATGGCTCCGGCGCCCCAGGTGGAGCCGGAGCCGTACCCGCCGAAGCAGCCCGCGAAGCCCCTCTCGCCGCTCCGCGCGGCGCTGCTGGCGAAGCGGCCGATTCCGGCCCAGCCCGAGCGCTATGCGGCGCTGGCCGACGCGCCGATTCCCGTGGTCGATGGACCGGCGCCGGCGGCGCCCGTGCCGACGCCGCGCGAGTCATCGGAGGACATCGAGACCCTGGATGCTTCGGACCTGGAAGAGGTCGAGGAGACGCAGGTCGGCGAGATTCCGGTGCAGCCCGAGCTGACCGTCGATGCGGAGATCGAGTCGAGTCGCGCGACGCACGCCGTCGCCCCGCCGACCGAGGACTTCGAGGTGCTCGCCGAGGAGGAGCCGATCGAACCGCCCCCCCCGATCCAGGCGCCCGCGTCGATGGTGAACATCTCGGTGCCCGAGCGCCCGAGTGACATCGACTTCGCCGCGCGGCTCGACCTCGGCGACGAGAGCGATGTCCCTCGCCGGCGGGTGGGACCGCGGCGCCTCGAGTCGGTGCTCACCGAAGGCGAGGAGGACGACGAGTTCACGCCCTCCTCGGGCGCCATCGATCCACGCACGCTGTCGACGGGATACGCCCTCTCCCAGTTCGAGGAGCCGCGGTCGGCCGACGAGCTTCCCGAGGACTTCGAGCTCGCGTACACGCCGGTGCCAGGGCAGGGGCTTCCTCGCTTCGACGACAGCGATGTGATCCGGCTCGACCAGGCCAAGTCGATCAAGCCGAAGCGGCCCGATAGCGAGCTCTCGGCAGCGCTCGACGCGCTCGAGTCACCGCGCGACGATCTCGACTCCGCGCTCGCAGACCTCGAGCCGGACTCGCGCAACAACCTCGACCACGCCCTCGATGGCCTCGACGTCGACATGGACGACCTGGAGATCCCTGTCGCTCACGTGCCTCGTCCGCCCGTGCATCGTGGTCCGCCGCCGCCCCCGCGTGGAGCCACCCCGGCGCGTGCGCCGCGAGCGGCGTCGGATGGCGGCGTCATCATCGACTTCGATGATGAAGACGGCGACAAGATCGACCCCAACGAGGGGTGAGTCCCGGGCGAGGCCGTCGTCTCGTCAGGCGCCGAGGCCGGGATGCGCGAGCGCCTTCACGAGGGCCGCGCGGTTTCCGGCGTGCTGCTGCCAGAGCTCGATCATCCGATCGGCCTGCGTCCGGCGCGACGTCGCGATGGCCTCGACCGGTTCGAGCAGCGAGACGGCGTCGGGGGCGACCCGCTGGAGGCCCGCCTTCGCGATCGCGACGAGCTCGATGGCGAGGTCCCCGGCGGAGTGCGCGCCGATCTTCGTGGCGAAGCCCTGGCGCGGCATGTCGTCGGCGATGCGCTGACGCTCGGCGAACGAGAGCTTCGTCATGAGGGCCGTCGCGGCGGTGCGCGCGGAGGTGTCATAGAGCAGCCCGCGCATCATCGGGCCGAGCGCGAGGATCATCGGCAGCGAGCCGCAGTCGCACCCCCGGACCTCGATGAACTTCTTGAGGCGGCCCTCGGGGAACAGCGTCGAGAGATGGAGGCCCCAGTCGCTCCGCGTCGCGTGCTCGCCCTGCCAACCCTCGGCCATGAACCGGCGGAAGGTCAGATCGTCGGGCACCGGGCGATAGCCGCCGCGGTAGACGAAGTACATGGGGACATCGAGCGCCCACTCGGTGTACGCGCTGAAGATGTCCTCGCGGTCGTAGACGAACGGCAGGAACCCGGAGCGCGCGTTGTCGGTGTCGCGCCAGATCCAGGCGCGATACGACTGGAAGCCGCTGACCTGGTCTTCGACGATCGGCGATGCGGCCCACAGGGCCGTGAGGAGCGAGGAGATGGAGTAGACGCACTTCATCTTCGCGGCCGCGTCGGCCTCGTCGGCGAAGTCGAGGTTCGCCTGTACCGTCGCCGTGCGCAGCATCATGTCGAGGCCGCGCGTGCCGACGGTCGGCATGTACGCGCGCATGACGTCGTAGCGCTCCTTCGGCATCCACGGGATGTCACCGCGGCCACCGAACGGGCGCAGGCCCGTCGAGAGAAAGGCAAGACCTAGCTCCCGCGCGGCCGCGCCGAGCTGGGCGGTGTAGGCGCCCAGATCGGCGACGAAGTCGAGATCCGAGCCGACGGGGCGCCCGGCGAGCTCGAACTGACCACCCGGCTCGAGCGAGATCTGCTCGTCGCCCCGCATGTGGCCGATCGGATGATCGTTCTCGCGGACGGGGGTGCCACCGCGCGCCGCGAACCAGTCGAGGAGGGCGTGGATGCCGTCGGGGCCGTCGTAGGCGATGGGAGAGCCGTCCAGGTGGACGCCCACGAGCTCGTGCTCCGTGCCCACACGCCATGCGCTGGCGGGCTTTCCCGCATCACGAAAGTACGCGAGCAACTCGTCATGCGAGCCGATCGGGACCAGGTCCGAGTCGTCGACGAGATGCACGAGGGTCGGGGCACTGTAGGGGGCGATCCCAGACACGTCAATTGACCCGCTCCGCCCTTCGGCGGCTGTCCCGCCGCCGACTGACGGGGCGCGTGGTAGCGTCGCGATCGATGGACGCACTGTTGCCGCGCTCGCGGCTGCTCGAGCTCCTTCGCGAGCGGTCCTTTGCCGAGCGCGAGGTCACGCTCTCGTCGGGCCTGAAGTCGAATTTCTACATCGATTGCAAGCAGGTCAGCCTCGACGCCGAAGGAGCCGCCCTGATCGGCGAGCTCTTTCACCAGACGATCGAGCAGGTCGCGCCCGCCGCGGTGGCGGTTGGTGGCCTCACCCTCGGCGCAGATCCCCTCGCCACCGCCACGAGCCTCATCAGCTTCCAGCGCGGCCGGCCCCGTCAGGCCTTCATCGTACGCAAGGAGCCGAAGGGTCACGGCACGAACCAGTGGATCGAGTCCGCGAAGCTCGCGCCCGGCTCGGCCGTCGTCGTCGTCGAGGATGTCGTCACCACGGGCGCCGCCTCCATCAAGGCGATCGAGCGCGTCCGCGAGGCCGGCTATCAGGTGGTGCATGTCGTCGCGCTCGTCGATCGGCTCGAGGGTGGTCGCGAAGCCGTCACCAAGCACGCGCCGCTCACCGCGATCTTCAACCGCAAAGACTTCATGGGCGATCGGTGATGCGCGCCCTGCTCGTCGCGTTCCTGCTCGTCGCTTGCGGCGCGCCCACCCCGCCCGTGCGCCTCACCGAGGAGTGGCCCACCTCCGTTGGCGACTACGAGGACGTCACCGAGATGTGGACGCGCAGCGCCCGCATGCGCGGCGAGTATCAGGAAGCGCTCGAGGTCGCCGCGACCTTCAAGTCCCCCGAGTGGCACGCCGCCTACGCCGAGCGTGATTCGTCGGCGCGCGCCCTCGTCGGAGAAGCCCGCGAGCAGCGCATCGCGCAGGGCAAGGCCGAAGCCGCCGGCCCCTACGAGTTCGAGGTCATGGTCACCACGTGGGACCGTCGCGAGAACGACCTCGACCGCGGCACGAAGGCCATCTGGAAGGTCCGCATGCTCGACGAGGAGGGCCTGGAGATCGAGCCTCTCGAGGTCATCAAGGACAAGCGACCGCCGGTCATCGTCCGCACGGAGTTCCCGGCCTTCGGGCAGTTCGCGACGGCCTATATCGTTCGATTCCCTCGCACCAAGCCACTCCTCGGGCCCGGCGTGCAGAAGCTGCGCATGCGCCTCTCGAGCGCGCGTGGCGGCGTCGACCTGATCTGGGCGACGTCGAACGACTAGCTAGCTAGTCTGGCTTCGGCTTCTTCTTGCCGACGAGCCGCTCCCAGAAGGTCTGGGGCTGGTAGCCCTCGTCGAGATCCTCGAACGACTCCGTCACGAGCTTCGGGACCTGGGCGGTCTCGGTCGCGCCCTGCTTGAAGAACGCTTCCTCGTCCTCGCTGAACTTGCTGATCTCCGTCTTCGCGACGTCCGCCTTCACCTTCTCCACGGTCGCCGCGCGCGCGGGGGTCTCGACGCTCTTGCTCGGCGGCGCCGCCACCTGCTTCGCGACAACGGCCGCGACCGCCTCCTGCGCGGCGGCGATATCGGCGACGAGGATCGACGGCTCACCCGAGCGGATATCGGCCGGGGTCGGCCGCTTCGCGCGCTGCGCGATCTCGCCGGTCTTGTCCGGTGGCCGGTCGTCCGCGACCTCGGGCACTCGCGGCGGCGGCACCCGCCCCGTCTCCACCGTGGTGTGAGCCTCGCGCGGAATGCCATCCGACGGCTCGTCGGTGAGCTCCGAGGGCGCCCCGCCGGACGGGGGGCTCTCCGCGCGAACGAACGGCGTCGTCTTTGGTTCGTCGTCGTCGGTGCCGAGGCGCTTCGCGAGATCATCCGATGACGACGGCCGGGGCACGGTATCGACCGGGACCGTCGCCACGATCGTCGCCGGCTTCTCCTCGGTGCTCGTCGGGATGACGGGCGTTGGTTCCTTCGCCTCCGTGACCGTCGCGACGGGCTCGGCGACGAGGCGCGCCGTCTGCTCCGTATGCGTGATGAGGACGCGGTCGCCTTCGGTGACGGTGGCGGTGGGCGTCTCGGTCGTGACGACGCTCTCCGTGGCAAGCGCCGCCGGCTTCTCGGTGACGGCCAGCGGAGCGGGCTCGTCGCTCGAGACGTCGAACCTCGCGTGTGTCGATCCGCCGGGCTTGGCGCCGGCCTTTGCGGGCGCAGATACACCGGGCTTGGTGCCGGACTTGGTGGCCTCGCTGGCGACGAGATCTTTGACCATGCTGGCCGCAGACTTCGCGGCCCAGGCCTCGAGCTTCTCCTGCTCGGCCTGGGCGGCCGCCGCCTGTGCGGCGCTCTCGATGTCGGTGCCACGGTCCGCATCGACCTCGCGCGCCGTGCGCACCGGACCGCTGGTCTCGCGACCCGGGCGCGCCTTGCTGTCGCTGGCGGGATTCTCGTCGCCCGCATCAGCGGCCGGCCTGGCGTCGGCAGCCGCCTTGGCGTCGGCGGCCACCTTGGCGTCGGCAACCGCCTTGGCGTCGGCAGCGGCCTTCTCGGCGGCCTCGGCTTCGAGCTTGGCCTTCTTGTGGGCCTCGGCTTCGACGCGTGCCCGTTCGAGGGCGTCGGCTTCGTCACGCTTGCGCTGCGCTTCCGCGGCGGCGGCCTTCGCCTCGGCGGCGGCCTTCTCGGCGGCGACCTTCTCCTCGGCGGCGGCCTTCTCGGCGGCGGCCTTCGCCTCGGCGGCGGCCTTCTCCTCGGCGGCCTTCGCGGCGGCGGCCTTCTCCTCGGCAGCGGCCTTCTCGGCGGCGGCCTTCGCCTCGGCGGCCCGCGCATGAGCCGCGAGCTTCACTGTCTCCGCCTCGGCGAGCGCACGAGCGGCGTCCGACACGGTGGGGATCGGCGCCGACGGCTCGGCCCCGATGACGACGCTGGGCTCGAGCCCGATGTCCGACGCGAAGATCTTCTCGCGCTGCGTCGTGTCCATGATGGACTCGAGGCCTTCGCGCGCCTGGTCACGGGTCGTCGGAAGCATGATCTCTCCCGACGCCTTCGACGCGGGGACGACTCCCGCGAGCGGGCCGACCTCGGCACCGACGATGCGGGGGACGAGCGCGCCCCAGTCGATATCCGTCCTGGACGGCGTGACCGCGACGGGGGTGTTGGCGCGGCGCTTCTTGCGCTTGCGGCCGCCCTTGGACTTCATCCGCTGGGACTCGCGCGCGGCCGTCTGGGTGAGGGGACCGCTCTCGGCGAGGGATGGATCGCGCTCGGGGGCCTCGGTGCCGACGAGCCACTCCTCGATCGCGAGGACGGCGCGCCAGGTGGACTTCTTGCGGGCCTGCGAGGCCGCGCGCAAGAGCCCCACGTCCATGGCGCGCTGGGCGACGCGGAGGGTCTCGAAGACGCGGTAGGGCGAGTCCTCGAGGACATCGGCCAGTACGCGGTGTCCGTCGAACATGCGGAGGACACCGTGGACCTCCGTGGGGATCTGGCGCCCGTACGCCTGGATGCGCTGCATGTCCTGCTCGAGGACCATCGACGGGGAGAGCTGACCGCTGGAGTCGCGGACGCCGGTGAGGAAGCGCTCGGCGTCGGCGAAGAGCTCCTCGCGGTCGAGCGGGATCTGGTGTCGGCGGACGATGTCCTCGCGGTGGAAGTCGAAGCGAGCATCGGTCCACAGGAGCAGCTGGTGGAGGGCCGCCTGGCCATGGATCAGGCCCACCTGCGCCGAGGTGACCTCGCCGTGATAGAAGCGCACCTCGCCGCGACGCAGGCCGCGGATGAGGGTCAGGACCGCGCTGCGGCCGAGGGCGGACAGGGCTCGCACGAGGGTGAAGACGCCGGTGGTCTCCGCGAGGCTGCCGACGAGCTGCTCGCGCTGGGCGGCGGGCCGATCCCGGAGGAGGCGCCCCACCGTGACGATGTCGCGGAGGTAGGTCGGCAGGAGGACGACCTCGTCGGCGCCGGCCTGTTCGGCGTCGGTGCGGCGGACCCCACGGCCGGTGAAGATGATGGGGACATCGAGCTGCCGCTCGCCGAGCACGGCCCGGACCCGGCGCACGATGTCGAGGCCGGCGGGGCCCCCGATGATGATGAGCCCGGGCGGCGTATCGTCGACGGGGAGGTCGAGCTTGGCGATTTCGGCCGGGACGGGGAGCTCCTCGACCTGGACCCCCTCGCGGGCGAATCCCAGCCGGATCTGGTGCCGAGCCCGGTCATCGGGGTCGATCACGAAGACTTTCGATAGCCCCGCCATGCGTCGAGAAACCGCGTGAAGTATAAACGTATGCGGCGACCCGTTCCGTGATCGTTCTCGAGATTCTCCAGGGCACAGCGAAGGAACGCCTGCACCGCGTCCTCGGAAACGGCGGCACGATCACGATCGGCCGCTCGCCGGCCAGTAGCGTCGAGATCACGGACTTTCACCTGTCCGGCGACCATGCGCAGATCTCGCAGGTGGGCGAGCACTACGTGTTCCGCGACCTCCGCTCGACGAACGGGTCGGCCATCGAGCGCGACGGGCGGCGGGTACCGGTGGATGCGGCGGCGCGGTGGGAGCTCGCGCTGGTCGATGGCGACATTCTCCTGCTGGGCAATCCGGGCAATCCCGTTCGCGTGGCCGTACGCATCGGCGACGAGGCGGATGATGACCTCGGCGATCGCCTGATCGCTTCCCGCTCGATCCTCGATCTGCCCGCCGTCGTCGACCAGCTGGATCGCGATCCGGTCGATGCCCTTCGCGTCTACAAGGCCCTGCAGCCCCTCGGTGCGCGGCGCGAGCCGGCGGATGCGATCGAGGCCTGCGTCGTGGCGACGTTCGAGCTCCTGCCGCGCGCCACGCACGTCGCGATCCTGCTGCGCTCCGAGACGGACAAGGATCGGTTCGCGCTCGCGCTCGCCCGGAGCAAGCAGCCCGAGATGCGCTCGCCGGGCCCCACGGTGGACCCGGTGCGAGCGTCGCGGGCCGTGCTCCGGCGGGTGCTCACCGACCGCGCCGCCGTGCTCACGGCCAACGCCCAGGAAGTGCTCTCGAGCGAGTCGATCATGGGCGGCTCGCTCATGTCGGTGCTCGCCGTTCCGCTCTGGCGGGGCGACGACATCATCGGGCTCATCCAGGCCGACAACCGGCACGCCTCGGGCATGTTCAGCGAGACCGACCTCGAGACCGCGTTGCTCCTCGCCTCGCAGGCCTCGCTCGCCATCGACAACGCGACGCTCGTGCAGCGCCTCCGCGCCGCCGAGGAGCGGGCCCGCGGCGAGAACGTCTACCTGAAGCGCAAGGAACAGAAGATCAAGTTCGTGAACATCATCGGTGAGTCGCCGGCGATGAAGGCGGTGCTCTCCCAGCTCGACCGCGTGATCGATACGCGCGCGACGGTGTGCATCGAGGGCGAGACCGGCACCGGCAAGGAGCTGATCGCGGCTGCGATTCACCATCAGTCGCAGCGGGCGGACAAGATGTTCGTCGCGCAGAACTGTGCGGCGCTCCCCGAGAACCTGCTCGAGAGCGAGCTGTTCGGTCACAAGCGCGGGGCGTTCACGAGCGCGGACTCCGACAAGAAGGGCCTGTTCGAGATCGCCGACGGCGGCACGCTCTTCCTCGACGAGATGGGCGAGATGCCGCTCACGCTACAGGCGAAGCTCCTGCGCGTACTGCAGGAGGGAACCATCCGTCCTGTCGGCGCGACGAGCGAGAAGCAGGTCGACGTTCGCATCATCTGCGCGACGAATCGCGATCTCGCCGCCGAGGTCGAGAAGCAGCGCTTCCGGCAGGACCTCTACTACCGGCTGATGGTGTTCCCGATCAAGCTGCCGCCGCTGCGCGAGCGGCGCGAGGACATCCCGCTGCTGGGGGCGCACTTCCTGAAGCGGTACGCCGAGGAGTATCGCGTCGAGCTGCCGGGCTTCTCGCAGGACGCCCTCGACGCGCTCCAGTCCTACAACTGGCCGGGCAACATCCGCGAGCTCGAGAACGAGATCCAGCGCCTCGTGATCCAGGCCGAGTCGGGCCACTGGATCGAGAGCACCGATCTGTCGCCCCGCCTGCGCAAGGTCGAGGGCACCGTCGCGCGCATCGCGCCGAAGCAGGGCACGCTCAAGGAGATGATGGACCAGGTCGAGCGCTGGCTCATCAGCGAGGCGCTTCGCGACCACGGCAACAACAAGACGAAGACGGCGGTCACCCTCGGAATCACGCGCGAGGGCCTGCACAAGAAGCTCGCGAAATTCGGCGTCTAGGCGATACTGGCGTCGTGCGGTCGTGGGTGTTGCTCGTGCTGGCTGGCTGCTACGCGCCGACCGCTCCCGCGGGCGCTCCGTGCGCTGACAACCGGACCTGTCCCGAGGGGCTCGTGTGCGAGACGGTCGGGGGGGCTGACGTGTGCATCCTGCCCGGCACGCTGACGCCCGACGCGGCGGTCGATGCCTGGTACGGCGACGAGATGCTGCCACCCGTGGACCGCGACGGCGATGGGGTAACCGACGACGCTGACCTCTGTCCGGACATCGCCGACGATCAGCACGACGAGGACGGTGACAGGATCGGGGACGCGTGCGACCCGTGTCCCATCGCCAAGCAGAGCACCGTGAACACCGACGGCGATGGCCTGCCCGACAACTGCGATCCGTTTCCAATGATGGACGGCGATGAGCTCGCGCTGTTTCACGGCTTTCACGTGTCGCCGCCGAGCTGGTTCGTCGGTTCGGGCTGGAGCTTCGCGCAAGACGCGGCCACGTTCTCGCAAGAAGGTGGGACCCCGCGGTTCCTCACCGCGGCCGGGTCGGTCGCGGGGGCGGCGATCGTCATGACGCAGCTGACGGTGAACGCGCTCGCGATGGACGGAGGGATCGGAATCGGGCTCGGCACCCCGCAGTCAGGCATCTCCTGCGGCCTCGCGATACGGAATGGGGTGCCCCAGCTCCTCCTCTACGATATCGACGCGTTGGTCGACCGCGCGATGACGGCGATCCCCGAGTTCGAGCTCGACGCGCCGTGCGTGCTGCTCCTCGTGCGTGACGAGAAGCAAGAGGTGACGTGCATGGCGGCAACCGGCATGGACACGTACACGACGATGCAGGTGTCCGATAGCCAGCCGGATGCGCTCCAGCCGCTCGCTGTCGGGCGAGCCGTCGAAGCGTCGCTCCTGTATCTGCTGGTCACCACCACCACCAGCATGTAGTCACGGTCGGTGGCCAGCACAGCTCCTGCCAGGGATCACCGACACACGGCCGCTGGCTGCGACGCAGGGTCGCGCGTGCGCTAGCGTCGGGACATGGCGATGGTTCTCTATGTCGGTAGCAAGCGGTATTCGTCGTGGTCGTTGCGCCCCTACCTGGCGCTCGCCCAGGCCGGGCTCGACTTCGAGACTCGCGTCATCCACCTCGATCGCCCCACGACGGCCGGAGAGATCGCACTGGTCTCCCCGACGGGGCGTGTGCCCGTGCTCCACGACGGAGAGCTGCGCATCTGGGATTCCCTCGCGATCTGCGAGTACGCCGCGGAGCTCGTCCCGGCCCTGTGGCCCGCAGATCGGGCCCAGCGCGCCCGGGCCCGCGCGATCAGCGCGGAGATGCACGCGGGCTTCGCCGCACTCCGGACGAACATGACGATGGACGTGATCGGCCGCTTCCCCGGCCAGGGTCACGTCCCCGAGGCGCTCGCGGATGCGCGCCGCATCCAGGCGATCTGGGCCGACGCGATCGCCGCGAGTGGAGGGCCGTACCTGTTCGGGCGCGCCTTCACCATTGCCGACGCGATGTACGCCCCGGTCACCACGCGCTTCGTCACCTACGGCGTCGAGGTCGACGCCACGGCGCGGGCCTACATCGACGCGATCACCGCGCATCCCGCGATGCAGCGCTGGCTCGCCGACGCCGCTCTCGAGCCGGCCAAAGGCTAAGCTCCTTCTGTGAGCGCCCGCATCGTCCAGCTATCGATCTCGAAGGGGGGCGTGCCGAAGCTGCCCATCGACGAGGTGCACGTCGGCACGCTCGGCCTCGCCGGCGATGCGCACCGCGATCTGAAGCATCACGGCGGCATCGAGCGCGCGGTGTGTCTCTACTCGGCCGAGGTCATCGCGGCGCTGCAGGCCGAGGGGCACCTCATGGCGCCCGGCTCCCTCGGCGAGAACGTCACGATCGCGGGCCTCGACTGGGCGACGCTCCAGCCCGGTCAGCGGCTTACGCTCGGCGCCACCGTCGTACTCGAGCTCACGCGTGACACCACGCCGTGTCGCACGATCATGAATCAGTTCGCCGACCAGAAGTTCAGCCGCATCGCGCACCGCCACCATCCCGGCTGGTCACGCTGGTACGCGCGCGTGATCACCGAGGGCACCGTGCGCGCGGGCGATCCGGTCGCGATCAGCGGGCCGTGAGACCGCGGATCAATCGGACCAGGCCGTAGACGATCGGTCCGAGAAAGACGAACAGGGGGCCGAACCCGGTGGCGACCGAGAACAGCGTGATGGCGAGCCCGCCACCGAGCCAGAGCGAGCCGGCGATGATGTCCTTCTTCGCGTCGTGGAGCGAGGGCACCGGTCCGACGAGCCCCTCACCGGGCAGGATGTCCGTCGCGGCGATGGCCGCGGCGCCGGCGAGGACCGTCTCGTGCTTGCAGTAAGGGCACGTGAAGCGGCCGTACTGGCGCTCCAGATCGTCGAGCGTCAGGAGCTTCGCACAGCGCTCGCATTGCGCTTCCGCACCGAGCATCGCCGGCGACATCGCGTGGCATGACGGGCAGCGGAACTGCTTGGCGACGCGCTCCTCGTGGCTGAGGCGCACTTCCTTCGCGCAGTGAAAACAGCGGCTGTCTTCGGGGGCGATCGTGCTCATCCTCAGTCGTCCGCGGCGTCGGGATCGGTGGGCGCGGTGAAGGGCGTCTCGGAGAGCGTGGCCATCGCCGTCGCGAGATCCGTGACCTCGACGGTGGGCGGGGCGTTGCGCTTCAACATGAACG
>LNFM01008921.1_pt1 | contig 14882 bp, 13 predicted proteins | sample 596031 | NCBI WGS metagenome assembly LNFM01 (sample SAMN04254537, study PRJNA301005) | activated carbon metagenome | isolation source: dual media filters at the Ann Arbor, Michigan drinking water treatment plant | place: USA: Ann Arbor
CCGAAACCGGATATCGCCATCGGGTTGAACTGCATCGCGCGGCGAACCTCCGGCACCCCGAACGCGATGCCCTGGATGGCGAAGGCCGACACGGCGATCAGGCCGCCGATGAAGCCGCCGCCCGGTTCGTTGTGCCCACGAAGCAGCACATAGACCGAAAACAGCAGCATCACGCTGACGAGGAGAGGAGTAACCGTGCGCAGGATCAGTGTGCGCATGTCAGGTCACCTCGCCCGGCTTGGCATCGTTCGGCCGCGCCGGCGTCCGGATGCGGATGAGGGCCAGTATGGCCAGGCCCGTGATCATGACGACCGCGATTTCGCCCAGCGTATCGAGCGCCCGGAAGTCGACGATGATGACGTTCACCACGTTGCGGCCATGCGCGACGGTGCGCGAATAGGCGTTGAAATATTCCGACAGCCGGTCGTCGAACGGCACCTGGGTGACGGAGAGCAGGAGGAGCCCGAGGCCGGCGCCACAGGCGCAGGCGATCGAGCCGTCGACGAGCGTCTGGCCAAGCGGCCGCCGGTCGGAGGGCGAAAGCCTCAGCCGCGTCATCACCAGGGCCAGGATGACGACCGAGAGCGTCTCGATCATGAACTGGGTGAAGGACAGGTCGGGCGCGCCGAAGAGCAGGAACAGGAGCGCCACCGCGAAACCCTGTATGCCGAGCGACACGATGGCGGTCAGCCTGTCCTTGGCCATCAGCACGGTCGCCAGGCCGATGACGGCAATGGCCATGACCACCCATTCATGCGGCAGCATCACCGGGAATGCAGGCAGCGCCGGCATCGCGCCCGCCACGGTCAGGGGGATGAGCAGCGTGGCCGCGACCACGATGAACACGACCGTCATGTAGATGTCGAGGCGGCCGTTCTGGACGATGGCGGTGACCGAGAAGGACGCGCGCAGCAGTCCGCGCATCGCCTGGTCGAAACCGCGGTCAGGTCCCCAGCCCACGGCACCGAGGAAGCCGGCAACGCCAGCGCGCAGGCGGTTCGCCCCCAGATAGGCCGCGATACCAAGCGCGACGGTGATCGCCGACAGGGTGAGCGCGAGGCCGAGATGGGGAACCGTGGAGATGGTGACGCTGACAGGCACCCCCGCCACCGCCGTGGCCAGAGGTGACGAGACGAGGCCGTGCATGCCACTGGAAAAGACCCCGGCGACAAGCCCGCAGGCTGCGAGGACGGCCGGTCCGAGCCACAGCAGGACGGGTCCCTCATGCGCATGCTTCGGCGTCTCGACGGCCGGACCGATGAAGGGCTTCAGGGCAACCTGGAAGGCGATCGCAAACATCAGCGCATTGCCGATGACGGCGGCGGCCGTCAGCGCCGCCGTCCACGCGTCCGCAAACCCCAGCGCGGCATAGACCTCTTCCTTGGCGAGGAAGCCGAGGAAGAGCGGCAGGCCGCCCATCGAAAGCGCCGCCGCGAGCCCGGCCGCAAAGGTGATCGGCATGGCGCGCCGCAGCCCCGACAGGATGCGGATGTCGCGCGTGCCAGCCTCGTGGTCGATCAGGCCCGCGACCATGAACAGCGCGCCCTTGAACAGCGAATGCGCGACCAGATAGAGCACGGCCGCCTGGACCGCGGTTTCCGAGCCGAAACCGGTCATCATCACCAGGAGCCCGAGCGACGCGACGGTCGTATAGGCCAGCATGAGCTTGAGATCCGTCTGGCGGATGGCCAGCACCGACCCGACGATCAGCGTCGTTGCCCCGAAAAGCGGCAGGATGGTCTCCCACAGCACGGTCCCGCCCATCGACGGATTCAGCCGCATCACGAGGTAGACGCCGGCCTTCACCATCGTTGCCGAATGGAGATAGGCGGAGACGGGCGTCGGCGCCTCCATGGCGTTGGGCAGCCAGAAGTGGAACGGAAACTGCGCCGATTTCGTGAAGGCGCCGCCGAGCACCAGCACCAGCGCCGCGGCGTAGAGCGGGCTTGCGCGCAGCAGTTCGCCCGTCGGCCCGAGCGCCGAAAGGTCGCTCACCCCGGTGATGGCCCAGACGACCAGGAGGCCGGCCAGCAGCGACAGCCCGCCGAGGCCGGTGACCACAAGCGCCTGCAGCGCGGCGCGGCGCGAGGCCTCGCGCGTATGGTCGAAGCCGATCAGAAGGAACGAGGTGATCGACGTCAGTTCCCAGAAGACGAACAGCATCAGGAACGAATCCGACAGGACCAGGCCCTGCATCGCCCCCATGAACAGCAGGATGAACGCCATGAAGCGGCCCTGCTGCGGATGCCCCTTCAGGTAGCCGCCGGAATAGAGCACGATCAGCGTGCCGATGCCGGTGATCAAAAGGGCGAAAGTCAGTGAAAGCCCGTCCAGGAACCACGACAGGCGCAGGCCGAGGCTCGGCGCCCAGTCGACCCCGCCGAAGATCGGGCCAGTGTTCGGCAGGCCGACGAGCAGGGCAAGGAAATGCCCGAACAAGGCCGCGGGCGCCGCCGCCAGCACCCAGGCAGCGTTGTGCTTGAGGACGCGCGTCAGCGTCGGGGCTGCCAGGGCAGCCGCAAAGGGCAGCAGAAGCGCGAACAACGTCAACAACGGGGCGTGCGATCCTTGCGGGAAGACTATTCGGTCTTCTGGAATAGACGGGGGCGTCGGCAGCGACAACCCTTGATCGCCGCGACCGTTCCGCTCATCGACCCGCAACCACAGGAAATCGGCGTTTGTCGCATGTGGCCGGCCCCGAGGCCGGGGCAAGCGGTATCGGCACGCCCGAATGGCCTCGCATCAATGCGGAGTGATGTATTTGCCATAGACCCAGCCGGTGACGAAATTGCCGTTCTGCGCCGGGTCGTGCCAGACTTGGCACCATTTGGTGCGGACCGCCTTTTCCTGCTTCCAGTCGGGTTGGTTGGCGATGTCGAGCAGGTTGACGCCGCCGGTGCACTTGCCGGTCATCTGCAGCACGGTGCCGTTCGGATAGGCCGACTGCTTCTGCGAGCCGTTGGACGGGTACTTGCGCACGTTGAGCGTATCGCCGAACGACACGTTGGCCACCTCCCAGGCGGCAAACACATTTGCATCGGCGCTGCCTGCAAACAGCGTCATGATCGACGCGACCGCCATCGCGGTGGTTGTCGTTGCCTGTCTATTCGTCATATCAGTCCTCCCTGGCTTGACCTTGGTGATGGCATGCACGCTATCTCTGGGCGCTTGAACTTCCGATGACGGCCGCATTCATGCAGCATTCAAGAATTTTCCAAAGTGAGACGCAATGAGCAAGAAGACCTTCGCAGACCTGGCTGCCCCGGCCACCGAGCCGCGCCCGACCACGGATACCCGCCACGGCGTGACGCGCGGCGATGAGTTCGCCTGGCTGCGGGCCGACAACTGGCAGGAGGTGTTTCGCGATCCGGCCACGCTCGATCCGGCCATCCGCACGCATCTGGAGGCCGAGAATGCCTATCAGGCCGCTCTGATGGCGGACACGGCCGACCTCCAAAAGCTGCTGTTTTCGGAAATGAAGGGCCGCATCAAGGAGGATGATTCGTCGGTGCCGATGAAGGACGGCCCCTTCGCTTATGGCTCGTCCTACAAGATCGGCGGGCAGCAGCCGCGCTTCTTCCGCACCCCGCGCGACGGCGGCCAGGAAGAGATCATCCTCGACGGTGATCTCGAGGCGGAGGGAAAGCCTTATTTCCGCATCGGCGGCGTCGATCATTCCGGCGATCATGCCAAGCTGCTCTGGTCCTATGACGACAAGGGTTCGGAGTTCTTCACCCTCAAGGTGCGCGATCTCGCGGCCGCGACCGACATGGCCGACCAGGTCGCCGACACCGGCGGATCGGGCGCATGGGACGCCAGCGACGCCGGCTTCTTCTATACGAGGCTCGACCAGAACCACCGGCCCTCGAAGATCCTCTACCACGCGATCGGGACGGATCCCGCGACCGACCGTCTCGTCTACGAGGAGAGCGATCCCGGCTTCTTCATGAGCGTCGGCGGCACCCGCGCCAATGACTGGATCCTGATCGGCATCAACGATCACGAGACGACCGAATATCGCCTGATCGACGCGCGCCACCCCGAAGGCGAGCCGAAAGTCGTGGCGCCGCGCGAGCCGGGCGTCCAGTACGATCTGGAGGAAGGCGGCGACGTCTTCTTCGTTCTCACCAACGCCGACGGGGCAATAGACTTCAAGGTCATGACGGCGCCCGTCACCGATCCGCGCCGCGAGAACTGGAGCGAGCTCGTCGCGCATGAGCCGGGCAGGCTCATTCTCTCGCTGCTCTCCTTCAAGGACTTCCTGGTCCGGCTGGAACGCAAGGACGGCCTGCCGCGCATCGTCGTGCGCGACCGCGCCACCGGCGAGGAGCACATGATCTCCTTTGCCGAGGAGGCGTTTTCGCTCGGCCTTGCGGGCGCCTACGAATACGACACCGAGATGATGCGCTTCTCCTACTCGTCGATGACGACGCCGGGGCAGCTCTTCGACTACAACATGCGGACCCGCGAAAGGACGCTTCTCAAGACGCAGGAAGTCCCCTCCGGCCATGATCCGGAGCACTACGTGACGCGTCGCCTGATGGCGCCCGCGCTGGATGGCGAACTGGTCCCCATCTCGCTCATCCACCACCGCGACACGCCGCTCGACGGTTCCGCACCCTGCCTGCTCTACGGCTACGGGTCCTACGGCATCGCCATTCCCGCTTCGTTCAACACCAACTGCCTGTCGCTGGCCGACCGCGGCTTCGTCTATGCCATCGCCCATATCCGCGGCGGCAAGGACAAGGGCTATGCCTGGTATGACGAAGGCAAGCGGCTGAAGAAGCAGAACACGTTCCACGACTTCATCGCCGCGGCCCGCCACCTGGTCGCGGAAGGCTACACGGCGCATGACCGGATCGTCGCGCAGGGCGGCTCGGCGGGCGGCATGCTGATGGGCGCGATCGCCAACATGGCCCCTGAGGCGTTTGGTGCGATCATCGCCGAGGTGCCCTTCGTCGACGTCCTGAACACGATGCTCGACGACACATTGCCGCTGACGCCGCCGGAATGGCCGGAATGGGGCAACCCGATTCTGTCCCCGGAAGACTATGCGATGATCGCCTCCTACTCGCCCTACGACAATGTCGGCGCGCTCGCCTATCCGCCGATCCTGGCCGTCGCCGGCCTGACCGACCCGCGCGTCACCTACTGGGAGCCGGCCAAATGGGTCGCGCGCCTGCGCGCGTTGAAGACCGGCGACAATCCCGTCCTGTTCAAGATCAACATGGATTCCGGCCATGGCGGCGCATCCGGCCGCTTCTCGCGGCTGGAGGAAATCGCCCTCAACTACGCCTTTGCGCTGAAGGTGACGGGAAAGACGTAGGCGCTACGCGAGAACCTGCAGGCCGTGCTTGCGCACCACGGCAAGCAGTTTCAGCGCCATCCCGCTCGGCCGCTTGGCGCCCGTCTCCCACTTCTCGACCGTGCTTTCGCTCGTGTTTAGGTAGCGGGCGAAGACGGGCTGGCTCACATTGTTGGCCTCGCGCAGATGCTTGATCTCGGCGGGTGCGAATCCGGGCAAGACGCTCAGATGGCGGCCGTCGAAATCCCGCATCGTCGCCTTGTCCATCGCTCCGACCCTGTGGAGCATGGCGGCAGACGAATGAATCGCCTCCGACATGTCGCTTTTGAACCTACCCTGTTTCGCCATGGCATAACTCCACGAGATCACTGTCTTCCAGCAGACGTGCCAGCTGTCTTTCGTTCAACGTCGCATAGCTCTTGGCGAGGACACGAAAGTCCTCCAGTTCGGTGTCCCCGATGTTTTCACGGTCCTTCTTTGCGAACAGATAGGCATAGATCCAGTACCGACCGCCCTTCGCCAGGATTATGCTCCGGTGCATGTTCTTGTTGAGGCGCTTCTTGAAGACCCCGCCCCCAAGATCGTCGGCCTGGCCCTGCATCGCCTCGCTGAGTGCCTCGCAAAGCTCGACATAATCGATGCGAGCCTTGCGCGCCGCCTTGGCAAACCAGGCGGTCTTGAAACCCCTCGCAACCTGCCCCGCCCCGGCCATGAGGCGTATGTAGCACTGGGTGCTATCGATATCAAGTTGCTCCCCCCTGCGACCGAGGCCCGTCATGAGGGTTTTGACTTGGAACGGGACGTCCGCTACGGCGCCGCCGCGGGCTCCCTCGCCGGGTAGCCATTCGCATGCGGCGGGATCGCTTTCAGATAGGCCGCGATCGCCGCGATGTCGTCCTTGGGCAGCCGTGCGATGTTCTTCTGCACCTCGACCATGGCCCCGCCGACCGAATCGAAATCGGGCGTGAAACCCGATTCGAGATAATAGGCGATCTCCGATTCCGACCACGCGCCGATGCCGCCCTCGCCCGAGGTGATGTTCGGCACGATGCCGTCGCCTTCGGCTGCGGCCGCGCCGGCCAGCCACTGGTCTTTCTCCACCCCGCCGGAAATGGCGCGCGGCGTATGGCATTCTCCGCAATGGCCGGGTCCCTCGACGAGATACTGGCCGCGCAGCACGTTTTCCGGCGTTCCCGCCGCCATCGCGACCACCGGTTCGTCGGAGAGGTAGAGCAGCTTCCACAGCCCGATTCCGCGTCGCAGCGTGAAGGGGAAGCTCAGCTGATTGTCGGGCGCCCTGCCCGCCACGGCCGGCAGCGTCACCATGAATGCATGCAGGTCGGCGATGTCGGCCGGCGTCATGCGCGCATAGGATGTGTAGGGAAACGCCGGATAGTAGTGGTCCCCGTCAGGCGACACGCCTTTCAGCATGGCGTTGGCGAAGTCGCCCGGCGACCAGCCGCCGATACCATCGGCCGCGTCCTGCGAGATGTTGGGGGCGACGAATGTCCCGAACTCGGTCGTGAGTTCCACCCCGCCCGCCAGTTCGAGCCGCGCGTCACCCTCGGATTTCGGCCTGGCATGGCACGACGTGCAGCCGCCGGCCCAGAAGATCCGCTCGCCGCGCGCGGCGTCGCCCTGCGGCAACTGTGCAAGCGTCGCCGCGTCGAGCCTTTGCGGCGCCGACAACAGCCAGAAGCCCGCGGCGGCCGCCCCGCCAAGGACGAGGGCGGCAACCGCGAGCTTCGAGGCCATGCGCATCGTGCCGGACCTGGCCTAGCCCTTCTTGATGCGGAAGGTTTCGTGGCAGGCGCCACAATTGCCGGCAACCGTGCCGAAGGTGGCCTGGAAGGCGGCGAGATCGGCCGGCGGCGTGGCGGCAGCAGCCGCCGCATCGGCCTTGAACTTGTCGGCTGCCTTCTGGAAGCCGGCCATGTCCTCCCAGATCTTCGGCGATGCCGTCGTTTCGGTATTGGTGCTGCCTTCGGGGAAGAGGGCGGCAACGTCCAGCTGCTGGGCGTGCTCGTTGAGCGTCACGAAGCCCGCCTGGACTTCCGCTGCATCGAAGGGCTTCTCGCCCTTGGCGATGGGCGCGAGCGCGCCTACCGCCTTGCCGAACGACTTCATCAGGGCTTCGCGGTCCGCGATCGGGTCCGCATGGACCACCGACAAGGACATGACGAGAGCGGAGGCGGCAAGGAGAATTCGTTTCATGAAGGTCCCTCTGGGTTGCTAAGCGGCTGCCTGAGACGCGAGGCAGAAGCTGCCCGAATTCTTGCTCTCGCGCCCGTCACGCTTTCGTGAACGCCGACGCGGGTCCACGTTACGAAAAAAGCCCCGGACGAACCGGGGCTTTGATGCATCTGACGGGCAGCGCGCGCCTGCGTCAGCCCTTCTCGTAGAGCTCCAGGACGTAGTCCCAGTTGATCAGGCTGTCGACGAAGGCCTCGAGATATTTCGGCCGCGCGTTGCGGTAGTCGATGTAGTAGGAATGCTCCCACACGTCGACGCCCAGGATCGGCGTCGCGCCATGCACGAGCGGGTTCTCGCCGTTCGGCGTCTTGGAGATGGCGAGCTTGCCGTCCTTGACCGAAACCCAGGCCCAGCCCGAACCGAACTGCGTCGTGCCGGCGGCGACGAAGTCGGCCTTGAACTTGTCGTAACCGCCCAAATCGCCGTCGAACGCCTTCTGCAGCGCGCCCGGCAGGCTCTTGCCGCCGCCGCCCTTCTTCATCCACTTCCAGAAATGGACGTGGTTGTAGTGCTGCGCCGCATTGTTGAAGAGGCCGGCATTCTTGCCGAAGGACTGCTTGACCACGTCTTCCAGCGACAGGCCGTCCATGCCCGCCTCGGCGGCCAGCTTGTTGCCGTTGTCGACATAGGCCTTGTGGTGCTTGTCGTGGTGATATTCGAGCGTCTCCTTCGACATGTACGGGGCAAGCGCCTCGTAGTCGTAAGGCAGTGCGGGCAATTCAAAAGCCATGGTGATACTCCCTCGCTGGCAATGGCCCGGCTGGTGCCGGGCAAGGTGGATCGGACTGTCTAGAACGATCGGTGCGCCTGGCACAACTCCGCCCGGCACGTGTCAGTTCCGGATTTAGCGCTTCAGGTCGCGGAAGTCGAATGCGCCCACTCCCAGTAGAGTGCGCGCGCCTTCTTGGCGACGGGTCCCGGCTGGAGATCGCGCTCCTGGAACCGCGTCACCGGCACGATTTTTGAATGGTTGCCGGTGGAGAAGATCTCGTCGGCCTCCATGAAGTCGCGGATAGACAGCACGCGCTCGGTGGTCTTGAAGCCGTGGTCGCCGAGCAGCTTGATGGTTCGCGCGCGCGTGATGCCGGAGAGGAACGTGCCGTTGGGCGCCGGCGTCATGACGTGGCCGTCCTTGACCATGAAGATGTTGGACGTGCCCGTCTCCGCCACATTGCCCAGCATGTCGAGCAAGAGCGCATTGTCGTATCCGCGCATGCGCGCCTCGAGAATGGCGCGCGCATTGTTGGGGTAGAGGCAGCCCGCCTTGGCGTCCGTCGGCATGGTCTCGATCGTCGGTCTGCGGAAGGGCGACAGGGTCAGCGAAAAGCCGCTCGGCGCGATCATCGGCGCCTCGTAGAGGCAGAGGCAGAAGCGCGTCGACGCGGGGTCGCCCGGCACGCCCATGTAGCCGCCATGCTCCGGCCAGTACATCGGCCTGATATAGACGGCGGTCTTGCCGTCGAATTTCTTCAGGCCCTCATGCGTCAGGGCGATGATTTCTGCGGGCGTGTGGGTCGGGCGCATCCCCATCGAGATCGCGGAAGCGTTGACGCGCGCCGCGTGCAGGTCGAGGTCCGGCGTCACGCCCTCGAACCAGCGGGCGCCGTCGAACACGCTGGAGCCCAGCCAGAAGGCATGGGTGCGCGGGCCGACGATGGCGACGTTGCCCTCGTGCCAGTCGTCGTCGACAAATGTCCAGGTCAATGTCTGGGCTGCGGTCGTCAGTGTCATGGTCGTGCGGGGTCCTTCGATGCCGGCGCGCATTGGACGATGCTTTGGCGACCCGCGTCAACCACGCGCGGCACGGAAATGGTAGGACCAGCAGGCGAATGCGGCGAGGCCCTTGCGTTTCGGCCCGGCTTGGCGGACGAAAGATCATGCGACACGCGGCCTATGTCTTCGACGCCTACGGCACCCTCTTCGACGTCCATGCGGCCGTGCGCCGCCATGCCGGGCGGGTCGGCGCCGATGCGCAGCTGCTGTCGGAGATCTGGCGCGCCAAGCAGCTCGAATATTCCTGGGTACGCTCGCTCATGGGTCGCTATGTCGACTTCTGGTCGCTGACCGAGCAGGCGCTCGACTTCGCCTTCGAAAAGGTAGGCGGTGTCGACCCGGCGCTGAAGGCCGACCTGCTCGAAGCCTACTGGACGCTCGACTGCTATCCGGAAGTCCCCTCCGTCCTGAAGACGCTCAAGGAGGACGGCGCGCGCATCGCCATCCTGTCGAACGGCTCGCCGGCCATGCTCGCGGCCGCGGTTTCCTCGGCTGCTCTCGACAGTGTGATCGACGAAATCTTCTCGGTCGACGCGATCCGCCGCTTCAAGACAGACCCGGCGGTCTACGACATGGTGACGACGCAGTGGCGGCTCTATCCCGACGCGGTCTCGTTCCAGTCGTCGAACCGCTGGGACATAGCGGGCGCCTCCGCCTTCGGCTTCCGCACCGTCTGGATCAACCGCAGCGCCCAGCCGGACGAGTATCGCGACCACCCCCCGCGCCTGATCCTGCCGTCGCTCAAGGGCCTGATCACCGTCTGAAATCAATCTGTTGCCGAAATGCGACAGTGGCCCACCCGCCACATCAGGGCCTTTGTTTGCCCATCGTGGCGCCGGAATCGGAACCCCCTATCGCGTCCAGACTTATCGGGAGGAAGGCCTGCGCCACCTGGCGCATTCACCGATTGTTGCGATCTCGACCCTATCCCTGTCGGCATCGCGAGACTGAAGGACAACATGACCATTTTTCGAGACACTTCCCGCCCCCTGTCGCGCCGCTCCCTCTTGGGCGCAGCAGCCGTCGGTGCGGCCTCCGTCGCCTTGTCGGCGTGCTCCACCGTGTCGAATTTTCCACGCTTTGGCGAGCGCATGGAACCCATTGCGCCCGTCGAACCGACGGACAGCTACGCGCTGATGTACGGACCCGTGATCGACGAGGGCTACCAGGTACCCGGCGTGCCCTATGAGCGCATCCCGCGCCAGTTCCTGCGCCAGGTCGTGTCGGACCCGACCGGCGAGCGCCCCGGCACGATCGTCGTCGATCTCTCCTCGCATTTCCTCTACCTCGTGCGCGAGAACGGCCAGGCCATGCGCTATGGCGTCGGACTCGGGCGCGCCGGCTTCGAATGGTCCGGCCGCGCGGTCGTGCAGTGGAAGCAGAAATGGCCGAAATGGACGCCGCCGGACGAAATGGTCGCCCGCGAGCCGCATCTGGAGCCCTACAGCATCGCCAATGGCGGCATGCCGGGCGGGCTCACCAACCCGCTCGGCGCGCGCGCTCTCTATCTGTTCCAGGGCAACGAGGATACGCTCTACCGCCTGCACGGCTCGCCGGAGTGGAACTCGATCGGCAAGTCGGTCTCGTCCGGCTGCGTTCGCCTGATGAACCAGGACATCATCGACCTCTACGACCGCGTCCCCAACAAGACCCCCGTGCTCGTCGTCAACGGCCTCGGCATGGCGTAGCGGGTCTGTCGAGTTCCAACAGTTGAGTGTCGATGTCACCTCAACTGTTGGAACTCCGTTTCCCGTCACAGATTTTTCAACAGTTGAGTTGATTTTCGACCCCAAGTGTTGAAAACTTCATGGAGCACTCGGCTTTCCGGGACTCACGGCGCTGCCTCCATGCACTTCGCTCAGCTCAACAACGACCAGTCGCGCGAACTGATCAACGCCCGCCAACGCTACCAGGCGTGGCGCGAGGCTGCCGTACGGGAACGCGGCTATCGCGGTTCAATGGTGTGGGCGCAAGTGAACGGAGCCGACTATCTCGTCCGTTCCTACTACGACGAAAACAACAAGCGACGACAAAAGTCCCTCGGCCGGCGCGACGCGAAGACTGAAGGCATCAAGGCAGCCTTTGATCTGGAGCGCCACAATGCCGAGACCAGCCGCAAGCGGCTCGACGAAGCTCTTGACCGCCAGGCCTCAATCAATCGCGCGCTCGGCCTCAATCGTGTTCCCTGGATCGCTGCGGCGGCGCTGCGTCTCCTCGACAAGCGTGGTCTGCTTGGCGCCGGAATTCGCGTCGCTGGCACCAACGCGCTCTTCGCGTATGAGGTGGCTTGTGGCGTCCAGTTCGATGCCGAGATAACGGCGACCTCGGACATCGACCTGCTGTTCGATGCGCGTCGACGCCTGTTCCTTATCGGTGATGCCGACCTCGAGACAGGAAACCTCATCGATCTGCTCAAGCTTGCGGATCGAAGTTTCCATCGTGCGCAGCGCACCTACGCCGCCGTGAATGATGACGGCTACATCGTTGAACTCATCAAACCCCGGCGGACCCCGCCATGGGTGAACGAGCGGCCCGCAATTGGCGATGCCGACGACCTGCAGGCAGCGGAGATCGAGAGCCTCGTCTGGTTGGAAAACGCGCCCGCGTTTGAACAAGCGGCGATCGACCAGCGCGGATATCCGGTCCGGATCGTCGCGCCCGATCCGCGCGTCTTCGCGATCCACAAGCACTGGCTGTCGCAGCGGGCCAACCGGGACGCGACGAAGCGAGAGCGGGATTTTCAACAGGCCATCGCCGTGGCCACTCTGGTGAAGACCCAGCTCCAGCATCTTCCCTTCGATCCCGGAGAACTGCGGATGCTGCCCAAGGCCGTCGTCGACGACGCGCTTGACGCGTTTGCCACAGCCGAGACGGCAGGCTGACGCGCTCTCGTGGGCCAACGGCCTGTGCAGGAGGGGAATCCCGTCGCTAAGCTACCTTGACGAAAATTTGGTCGGATCGACTGGTGGGCTAGGGTAAATCTGTTCAAGCTTGGCGATCAAAGCACGAACCGCAGCGGTGTTTTCTTCAACCGCTTTCGTGTTCGCTTCGCCAATTGCGAACGGGTCTGGTCGATTAAGCGGACCGACTATGTCAGGTCCATCGCCGCGTTTACGCAAAGCCAATATTGCGATCCCGATCAATAGGATCGCTATAATCACCATAGTCGACTTGTCCACGGCTCGCCCTCCCCGTTTGGCAATGAGAGCTTAGCAGGCGGCGAGTCTCAGGCAACCGAGACGAAGCGGGCACTTGGCCGCCTCAAAACCCCTTCTTGAGACTCCCCAGAATCCCACGCACCAAAGCACGTCCAACCGACGAGCCCATGGACCGGACCACCGACTTGATGGCCGCCTCGGCGACCGTCTGGCGATTGGACGGCCTGGGCTGGGCGGGAACGCGCGTGGTCCTGCGCGACGGCTGGGGTGCATCCTGCCGGTCGTCGCCGAAACCCGGGATCGTCCATTGCGTGCGACCGCTGCCTTGCGGCTCCTGCTCCTGCGCGGCAGTCTCCGCCTCCTGCGCTTGCTTGGCCCGCTTCTGCAGCATCTCGAACGCCGATTCGCGGTCGATCGTCTCGTCGTACTGGCCGGCCACCGGGCTGTTGGCCATCACCGTGCGGCGCTCTTCCGGCGTGATCGGGCCGAGGCGCGAGGCCGGCGGCCGGATCAGCGTGCGCTGGACCATGGACGGGATGCCCTTTGCCTCCAGCGTCGAGACCAGCGCCTCGCCGGTGCCGAGCTTGGTGATCGCGGTCGCGCAATCGAAATCGGGATTGGGCCGGAACGTGTCGGCCGCCGTCTTCACCGCCTTGGCCTCGCGCGGCGTGTAGGCGCGCAGCGCATGCTGCAGCCGATTGCCGAGCTGGGCGAGAACCGTCTCCGGCACGTCGAGCGGATTCTGCGTCACGAAATAGACGCCGACGCCCTTCGAGCGGATCAGCCGCACCACCTGCTCGACGCGGTCGACGAGAATCTTCGGCGCCCCGTCGAACAGCAGATGCGCCTCGTCGAAGAAGAAGACGATCTTGGGCTTTTCCGGATCGCCAACCTCGGGAAGCTGCTCGAAGAGCTCCGACATCAGCCACAAGAGGAAGGTCGCATAGAGCCGCGGGTTCATCATGAGCTTGTCGGCGGCCAGCACGTTGATGGCGCCGCGCCCGTCGCGCGTCGTGCGCATGATGTCGGCAATCCTCAGCGCCGGCTCGGCAAAAAAGTGTGCCGCGCCCTGCTGTTCCAGGATGAGCAGCGAGCGCTGGATGGCGCCCACCGACGGTTTTGTCACATTGCCGTAGCGCGAGCTCAGCTCCTCGGCCCGTTCGGCGATGTTGGCCAGCAGCGCCTGGAGATCCTTCAGGTCGAGAAGCAGCAGGCCTTCCTCGTCGGCGATGCGGAAGGCGATGTTGATGATGCCCTCCTGCGCCTCGGTGAGGTTCATCAGGCGCGACAGAAGCAGCGGCCCCATTTCCGAGATCGTGGCGCGGATCGGATGGCCCTGCTCGCCGAACAGGTCCCAGAAGATCACGGGAAACTGCTGGAACTCATAGGGATCGAGCTTCACCGCCTCGGCGCGGGCGACGAGAAAGTCCTTCGTATCGCCCATCATCGCGACGCCCGACAGGTCGCCCTTGACGTCGGCGCAGAACACCGGAACGCCTGCGTTGGAGAATCCCTCGGTCAGGATCTGCAGCGTCACGGTCTTGCCGGTTCCCGTCGCGCCGGTCACCAGCCCGTGTCGGTTTCCGTATTTCAGCAGCAGTTCCTCCGGCCGCTGATAGCTGTCGTCCGGCTTGCGGCTGGCCCCGAGGAAAATGCTGTTCGTGTCAGCCATGGCCGAAGTCTCCCCCTCTGCGCCAGCATATGGCGGCGCCAAGATTCATCGCGAGTTGTATAGTGTCGTGCAAGATGGGCGACAATGGCATAGACCAAATTCCAATATCGGATGCGCCTTGCGGGGCGCTACTGCATGTGCCCGACGATGGGGAGGACAGGATGACAGCCGAAAGCCCGATCGACGCCAGCCGTTTCCAGCCGGCCGACCGCCAGCGCTGGCTGGCGCTCGTCGCAAAGGCGATTTCCGGGGCATCGTTCGAAGACGCCATGGTGTCGCGCACCGACGACGGCATCGCCATCGACCCGCTCGCCGAGCGGCAGCCCGGCGCGCCCGTGCTTGCGCGGCGCAACCCGTCGGCGTCGTGGACATCAGTCCAGCGCTGCGACGATCCCGATCCCGCCCGGGCCAACGCCCAAGCGCATGACGACATCGCCAATGGCGCAACCGGGCTTGCGCTGGTCTTCGAAGGCGCGCCCAACGCCTTCGGCTATGGTCTGCCGGACTCCGAGCGCGCGCTCGAGCAGGTGTTGGAGGGCATTCCGCTCGACCGCATCCACCTGCGCGCCGATGCCCATCCGTCGAGCCGCGCCATGGCCGACCGCCTCGTCGCCTACCTCACGCGGCGCCGCGCCGACCCCGAGCGCCTCAGCCTGTCCTTCGGCATCGATTCCGCCGCGATCTTTGCCGGAACGGGTCGCCTGCGCATGTCGATCGAGGC
>LNFM01008923.1_pt1 | contig 14879 bp, 17 predicted proteins | sample 596031 | NCBI WGS metagenome assembly LNFM01 (sample SAMN04254537, study PRJNA301005) | activated carbon metagenome | isolation source: dual media filters at the Ann Arbor, Michigan drinking water treatment plant | place: USA: Ann Arbor
CGCGGCGAGGGGCTCGGGAAAGGCGATGAGGTGGATCCCCTCGCCTGCCCCGGCGCGCGCCGCCAACCAGGGATCGAGCGCGGTGTCGGACCACGCCGTGAAGAAGGCGGTCCACGCCTCGAGCCGCCGCGCCGCCGCGTCCGTCGTCCGCAGCGGCGGCAGCGACCACGCGGCGCCCTCGAGCGCGCGCGTCAGCGCCTCCCCGTCTTCGTCGCCGCGCAGCGCGAGGCCTCCGGTGGTCTCGCGCACGGCGTCGAGGAACGCGACCCGCGACCACCGATCGGGCGGCGGCGTGCTCGGCCGCCCCCACGGCGCGAGCGCCTCGAGCACGCGCGCGACCAGGGCGGCCACGTCATCCGCGGGGTCGCCATCGAGGCGGTACCACTCGAGCAGCACGAACTGCTCGCGGTGCCACGCGCCGCGCTCGGACGCGCGGGCCACGTGCGTGATCTGGAAGATGGGGCCGCTGCCGTGGGCCAGCAGGGACTTCATCGCCAGCTCGGGGCTGGTGTGCAGCCAGCCCGGCGTCGCGGGCACTGGCTCGATCCACGGCTCGATCGCCACCGCGGGCACGCGCGGCGGCGTCATCACCTCGCGCAGGCCCTCCCCGCGGAAGTACGCCCGCACGGCCGCGAGCGCGGCGTCCCAGGTGGCCACGCGCGCAGCGACGCTCGGGGGCGGCGACACGGCGGGACTAGCCGTTGACGCGCTCGATGTACGCGCCCGATCGGGTGTCGATCTTCACGCGCTCGCCGACCTTGATGAAGATCGGCACCTGCACCTGGTAGCCCGTCGACACCGTCGCCTGCTTGGTCACGTTCGTCGCGGTGTCACCCTTCACGCCGGGCTCGGAGTCCGTGATCTCCATGATGACGTGGCTGGGCAAGCTGATGCCCACCGGGCGATCGTTGTAGAAGAGGACGTCGACCGCGAGGTTGTCGAGCAGGAACCACTTGTCGTCGCCGACGACGCTCGACGACAGCTCGACCTGCTCGTAGGACTCGTTGTCCATGAACGTGAAGCCGTCGGCCGAGGCGAACAGGTACTGCATCTGCTTGCTCTCGACGTTCGCCGCGTCGAACTTCTCGCCCGAACGCCAGGTGCGGTCGATGACCGCGCCGGTGATCATGTTCTTGATCCGGCACTTGTAGAGTCCCTGACCCTTGCCCGGCTTCACGAACTGGAATTCGACGACCGTGTAGGGATGGCCATCGATTTCGATCTTGGTGTTCTTCTTGAGTTCACTGACGTCGACGCTGGCCATGGGCGATCCTTACCGCGGTGCGGCGCTCGGCTTGTCCACCGTCGATGGGTTGGTTGTCAACCTCGGGTCGCGCGGCGGGCCGTGCGGGGGGACTGGCGTGGGGCCCCGAGTTGTGGCAGCCTATTCTACGGTTTTCCTCGACCGTTACCGGGAAATGCGTCTCAGCACCAAAGCTCGCTACGGCCTCCGCGCGCTGGTCCACATCGCGCACCGCGGCTACGCGTCCGCCCAGGCCATCGCAGAGCAGCAGGCCATCCCGGCGCGCTACCTCGAGGAGATCATCGGCGAGCTGCGGCGCGCCGGCCTCGTCGTCGGCAAGCGGGGCCCGCGGGGCGGCTACCGGCTGGCGCGCCCGCCGGGCGAGATCGCGGTGTCCCAGGTCCTGGCCGCCCTCGCCCACCCCGGCCAGGACGCGGGCTCCGCGACCGCCCACGACGAGATCAGCGTGCTGGTCGAGCGGGCGGTCGACGATCGGCTGGAGGCGGCGCTCGGCGACCTGCGACTCGAGCAGCTCCTCGGCGAGGCCCGCGAGCGCCACCGGCGGTCCGCGGCCAACTACGTCATCTGAACCCCTCGCACCCCTCGGATCGGCACCATGCAACGCCCGCTGCTGTGCGGCAACATCCTCGGCCTCATCGGCAACACGCCCCTGTGTCGCATCCGCAGGGTCTGCGGCCCCGAACGCACGCACGCGACGGTGTGGGGCAAGTGCGAGATGATGAATCCCGGCGGCTCCGTGAAGGACCGCATCGCGCTCGCGATGATCGAGGACGGCGAGCGCACCGGTCGGCTGCGGCCGGGCGAGACGGTGCTGGTCGAGCCCACCAGCGGCAACACCGGCATCGGCCTCGCGCTCGTCGCCGCGGTGAAGGGCTACCGGCTCATCCTGACGATGCCCGAGAGCATGAGCCTCGAGCGTCGCAACCTGCTGCGGGCCTACGGCGCCGAGATCGTGCTGACCCCCGACGACCGCACCATGGAGGGCGCCGTCGCGGCCGCCGAGGAGCTGTGCCGTCGGCCCGGCCACGTGATGCTGCAGCAGTTCGAGAACCCCGCGAACCCGGAGATCCACCGCCGCACCACCGGCCCCGAGCTCCTCGCGCAGATGGACGGCATGAGCATCGACGGCTTCGTGTCGTCGATCGGGACCGGCGGCACGATCACGGGCGTGGGTCAGGTCCTGCGCGCCCACAACCCGAAGGTGCGCATCCTCGGGGTCGAGCCCGAGCGCTCCCCGGTGCTCCGCGGCGGCGCGGCCGGGCCCCACAAGATCCAGGGCATCGGCGCCGGCTTCGTCCCCGGCGTCCTCGACACCAAGGTCTACGACGCCATCGTCGGCGTCCACGACGAGGACGCCTACCGCACCAAGCGTCGACTCGCCCACGAGGAGGGCCTGCTGGTCGGCATCTCCGCCGGCGCGGCGGCCTTCGTCGCCGAGCAGCTCGCCGCCGAGCTCGGCCCCGGCAAGAACGTCATCACGGTGCTGTGCGACACCGGCGAGCGCTACTTCAGCCTCGACGAGTACTTCACGGCGGACGGCGATCGCCGATGAGCGGCGGCGCGATCGACCAGGTGCCCGTCGCGGTCCTGGGCGCAGGTGGCCTCGGCTGCCCGGCCCTGCTCGGCCTGCGCATGGCCGGGGCCCGCCGCATCACCATCGTCGATCACGACCGCGTCGAGGTGTCGAACCTCCACCGTCAGGTGCTCTACGACGTCGGCGACGTCGGTGCGCCCAAGGCCGAGGTCGCCGCGGCCCGGCTCCGGGCGCTCGGCATCGACGCGACCGCGGAGGTCCGGCGGCTCGCCCCCGTCGAGCTCGACGCGTGGATGGCCGCGCTGCCCCCCGAGGCGATCGTGATCGAGTGCACCGACGTGCCGGCGCTGAAGTTCGCGTGCAACGACGCGGCGGTCCGGCAGCGGCGGCGGGCGGTGATCGGCGCGGCGCTTGGCCTGCGCGGCCACGCGATCGCGATCACGCCCGGCTCGGCGTGCTACCGCTGCGTCTTCGAGGCGCCCCCGCCCGACGATCTCGTGCCGACGTGCGCGCAGGCCGGGGTCCTCGGCACCGCCGTCGGCGTGACCGGGGCGTTCCTCGCCCACCTCGCGTCCGCGTTGGCCGAGGGTCAGCGCGAGCTCGCCGGTCGGCTCTTCGAGCTGGCGCTGGGCTCGGGCATCATCCGGGCCCTCGGCGGCCGGCCGCGCGCGGGATGCCCCTGCCGCCCTGCGCCCCACGACTCCGTTTCCCACCACGCCACCGTCGTCGTCTAGGAGCAACCATGGCCACCGTTCGCATCCCCACCCCGCTGCGCAAGTTCACCCAGGGCAAGGAGGAAGTCAGCGTCGCCGGCGGCAACGTCCGCGACCTGCTCGCCAACCTGGAGACCGCGTACCCCGGCATCAAGGAGCGCATCTGCGACGACGCCGGCGCGGTCCGGCGCTTCGTCAACGTCTTCGTCGCCGACGAGGACATCCGCTTCCTCGAGAACCTCGACACCGCGGTGAAGGACAGCGACGAGGTCAGCATCGTGCCGGCCATCGCGGGCGGTCGATGAGCGAGCGGGCCCACGTCCTCGATCCGCACGGCGCACCGGCCGGGGTCGCGCTCGCGGGGGCCCTGGCGGCATCGAACGGGCGCGTCGACTCGATCCTGGACCTCGTCGGCAACACGCCGCTCGTGCGACTCCGGGCGATCGAGGCGGAGTGCCCGGGCGTCGAGATCTGGGCCAAGTGCGAGTTCGCCAACCCCGGCGGCTCGGTGAAGGACCGCGCCGCGCTGCGGATCGTCCGGGACGCGCTGGCCCGCGGCGATCTCCGCGACGGTGTGCGGCTGATCGACAGCACCAGCGGCAACACCGGCATCGCGTACTCGATGGTCGGCGCGGCCCTCGGCGTCCCGATCACCCTGGTGATGCCCGAGAACGTCAGCGTCCCGCGCAAGCAGATCACGCGGGCGTACGGCACCGAGCTCGTCTTCAGCGATCCGATGGAGGGCAGCGACGGCGCGATCGTGCTCGCGCGGCGTCTCGTCGACGAGCAGCCCGGTCGCTACTACTACCCCAACCAGTACGCGAACGACTCGAACTGGCTGGCGCACTACCACGGCACGGCGCCCGAGATCTGGGCGCAGACCGAGGGCCGCGTGACCCACTTCGTCGCCGGCGTCGGCACGAGCGGCACGATCATGGGCACGTCGCGGCGGCTGCACGAGCTCGGCGACGTGCGCTGCGTCGCGCTGCAGCCCGACGACGCGATGCACGGGCTCGAGGGCTTGAAGCACATCCCGTCGAGCCTGGTGCCGCCGATCTACGACGAGCGGGCGTTCGACGAGACGATGTGGATGCCGACCGACGAGGGCTGGGACATGGCCGAGCGCCTCGAGCACGCCGAGGGTCTGTTCGTCGGCCACTCGTCCGGGGCGAACGTCGCGGGCGCGCTGCGCCTCGGCAAGCAGCTCGCGGCGCAGGGCCGCACGGGCGTCGTCGTGACGGTGCTGTGCGATCGAGGCGACCGCTACTTCGCGCCGCTGCGCTGGGAGAAACACTATGTCTGGTGACGAGCCGATCACACGCGAGCACCTGCTGGCGATCTACCGCCAGGCCCGCGCCGAGTTCCCCAAGGAGTGCTGCGGCTACCTGCTCGGCCGGGCGCCCGACGCCGAGCTCGTGCCGTGCGAGAACCGCCAGGACAAGCTCCACGCGCTCGACCCCGAGGCCCACCCGCGCACGGGCGAGAACGGCTACAACATCGGCGGCAAGCAGCTGCTGACGCTGGTGCGCAGCTTCGAGTCCGAGCGGCCGGCGAGCATCATCTACCACTCGCATCCGAAGGTCGGCGCGTACTTCTCGGCCGAGGACACGCGCGCCGCGATCGCGGCCGGCTATCCGGTCGACTACCTCGTGGTCGACGTGCAGGAGGACGCGATCGTCGAGGCGAAGCTGTTCCGGCAGGACGGCGAGGGCTACGTCGAGATCGCGCGGTTCGACGGCGCGGCGGTGTAGGGACCTCCGCGACGGACTCGGCGACGCGGGTCGCGGGTACGAGGCGATCCTGCGCCAGGTCCAGTCCCGGCGGGCCTTCAGCCGGGGACGAAGCGTGCGACCCAGATGTCGACGTTGAGCGGATCGCTCCCCGCCTCGAGGACCTCGAGCGCGAAGCTCGGGTTCCCCTCCTCGTCGAACGTGATCGCGGTCGGGGTCTGGTAGTCGTCCTGCGTGCCACCGGGCGTGATCCGACCCAGCGAGACGAACTGGTCCCCGGCTTCGGAGAGCGAGAGGTACACGCCGGTCGCGCCGTCGACCGCGGCTTGGTGGACGACGAGGACGCGGCCCCACGGGTCGACGCCGACGGCGGGCCGTCGCTCGTCGAGGTTGACCTGGTCGGTCACCGCGACGGGGCTGCCGAACACCTCGTCCTTGGTCGAGCTGTGGAAGACCTCGTAGCACTCCTCGTTCCCGCAGGGCTGGCGCTGGACCCACACGAGATGGACGCCGTCGCGGGCCGGCGACGCCGACGGCGACAGGATCGCGGTGCCGAGACCAGAGAGTTCGTCGGCGGTCCACTCACCGCTGCGGTTGGTCGCCTGGATCAGGGTGCTCTGGCCGCCCTGCACACAGAGCAGGACGAAGTGGAAGACCCCCGACGGCGCCGCAGCCCCGGTGAGGTCCGAGCATGCCGTCGTGATCGCGTCGACCACGGGCACGCGCTTGGTCGGATCCGCCTCGACCGTGAACTCGCTGACGAACACCTCGGGCGTCGGATCGAGCCCCATGTCCGAGATCTCGGACGAGATGTAGGCGATCGCGAGGCCCCCATCGTCGTTGGCCGCGAGCGAGGGTCGGAGATCGGCGCGCGCCTCGATCGCCGGCTCGAGCGCATTGCTGACGTTGCGCGCGGGGCTCCAACCATCGGGCCCCGCGGTGGCGACGAACACGTCGTCGTCGTCGCCCACCATCGCCCGCCCCGTCCACGCCAGCATCGGCACGGGCGCCGAGACCATCGAGGGGAACGTGTTCTGGACCCCGGTGTAGTCGGTCAGCGTGACCGGATCCCAGGCGTCGCCGTCGCGCGTCGCCGCGATGATGTTGAGCGTGTCGTTGTCGTCGAGCGCGCCCTCTGCCCACGCGACGATCTCGCGCCCGTCGGTCGCCAACGCGCGCCGCGGATGAAAGCCCATCACCGGCGTCGCCGAGACATTCTCGAAGATCCACATGCCCTGGCCGAGGTCGGGCGGATCGCCGCCGGTCGGGTCCGTCGCGGCGCCCGAGCTCTCGGCGTCCGGCCCGGTGTCCCCCGGGAGCCCGGAGGTATCGGCCGCGATCGTGGTGCTGGGTTCGACGTCGGCCGTGCCGTTCTCGGAGAACGACGCGACGGTTCCCACGGTCGTGTCGGCTTCCTCGCCGCCGGCACACGCGGGCACCAGCAGGGCGAGCAGCAGCGCGGCGGGGCGCAGGAGCATCGCCGGAGCATAGCCGTGGCCGCGCGAGGGGATCGCGAGGATGAGGCCCAGGATCGCGGCGAGGAACGACCTCGTGGTCGACGCGCAGGACGGCGAGGGCGACGTCGAGATCGCGCGGTTCGACGGCGCCGCCGTGTAGCAACTCACGTCATCACGCCGCGTCGCCCCGTCGCGCGCACGCGCGCCACGAACGCGCGATCGGCCGGCAGGAACGCATCGACCGGGAGCGCCGCGTGGCGGTACGCGTGCACCATCGCGCCCGCCTCGGGCCGGACGCTCGCCGCCCAGTCGGAGCCCCACGCGGCGCCGTCGACGTCGTAGACCGCGAGGACGACCTCAGGCCCCGGGGCCGGGTAGACGTGGTGGAGCAGCTCGACCACGCGGCCGACCCGGAGGCGCACGGCGTCCGCGCCCCACTCCTCGACGAGTTCCCGCGCGAGGGCGGCTGCCGGCGCCTCGCCGCGTTCGACCTTGCCCCCCGGGAGCTCGAGCATGCCCGCGCCGAAGCGAGCCGCCGCCGCCCGGCGCTGGACCAGCAGGGTCTCGTCGTCGAGCCACACCAGCGCGGCGACGACGAGCAACCGTGGCGAGGTCGGCTCCACCGGGCGCCGAGCATGCCACGTCGGGCGCGCCTCGGCGCCCAGGATGTGCTCACGCCGCACGCGCCGCAGGGCCGTGTGGTCCCGACGATTTCCCCACGTCCGCCGCGGGCGTTCGGTGTGGACGCGGCGCGATCTCCCCCACTATCCTCGCGACCAGGTCCCGCATGCGCCTGTTCTCGAGCAAGATCCCGCACATCACCGAGGTCGTCACGCGCACGCTGATCGACGCCGGTGACCTGGAAATCAGCAACCGCGACGAGTTCAAGCGCGACGTCGAGGCGATCCTGAAGGAGTACCTCCGCAAGGATCGCGAGATCACCGAGGCGGCCAAGGACCTCCTCGAGGCCCGCGGCCTGCCCTACTCCGAGCTCTACAAGACCAAGCGGCAGCTCGCCGAGCGCGAGGAGTTCGCGATCGGCGACGAGTCGGTCAACTGGATCGCCAACCAGCTGGTCGAGATGTTCATGCAGTCGCAGTGGGTCGAGGAGGTCTTCGCCGAGGACACCGCGCTGCGGAAGTCGCTCAAAGAGATCCTCCGCCGCAACATGCAGGCCGACGACGATCTCGACCGCGAGGTCCGCAAGCACCTCAAGCACCTCGAAGAGGGCACGACCAGCTTCGAGATCGAGTACCAGAAGCAGCTCGAGTTGGTGAGACGCAGGCACGGGCTGTCCTGATGGCGCACATCCTGGTCTACCTGCAGCGCACCCCCCAGGGCCTGCACCCGGCCAGTGCCGTCGCGTTGTGTCTCGCCCGCGACATCGCCTCGGAGCGCGGCGCGACGGTGACGGCGGTGAGCGCCGGCGATGCGGGAGAGCTCGATCGGGCGATCGTCAGCGCCGCGAGCCGCCACGGCGCCGACGCGATGGTGTTCTGCGGGCCCGGGGGGATCGAGCGGCTCGAGCAGCGGCTGCAGCCGGTGCACGTGCTGACGCCGTGGACCGTCGAGGGCGCCGCCGCGGTCGCCGGACTCGCGGGTGGGCCCGTCGTCCCGCGCTGGCTCGAGGATCGCCGACCGGCGTGGGGCGGCCCCGATGCGGTCACCGGGATCGTCGCCGGCGTGCTGCCGTGGCACGACTTCGACGAACAACTCGAGGCCGAGTACCAGGGTGACGTCGATCGCGTGCCGATGCCGCGGTGGGTCGCCGAGGTGCCGGTGCCGGTCGGCGCCGGCGGGACCGATCGGCTCATCATCGGCGTCCCCGAATTCGGCTTCGTCGCCCCCGAGGCGATCGATCACGAGCTGCGGGCGAAGCTCGCCGCCACCGGTGCGCGCCCGGTCTCGCCGCGCGACGTCGAGGTCGCGACCACGGGTTCGTTCCTGTGGCTGCAGCCCGGCGCGGGCCCCATGCCCGAGGCCCTCGGACACCGCGGACCCGGCACGCGGCTGATGCTGCTGCCCGGCCCCGACGGCACGTTCGACCCCACCTGGGCCCTGGCCGACTGGGTGGTGCCGGGCGCCTGGCCCAAGGTCCTCTCCGCCCTGCAGACGTTGCCGTGGCGCCGCGCGCTGACATGACCGCTCGGCTCGGCGCGGCGCTCGAGGCCGTGCTGGCGTCGCGCGCAGCCGCCCGCGGACGCGTCGCGGATCTCCGCGCCGGTGACGACGACGACGCGATCACGCTCCCCGCGACGCCGGCCCGCGAGAAGGAGCGCGAGGTCGTCGAGCGCATCCGTGCGGGCCGCGGGCCCGACGTGCTCGTCGTCGATCGACCCAGCGCCACGCTGCGTCGGGCGCTGCGCGATCACCCGGTGGGGTTGCTGGTGGTGGTCGGCGAGCTCGCGGCCGCCGACGTCGAGGCGCTCGACGCCGACCTCGAGCAGCCGTGGCTCGGACCCTGCGCGCGGCTCGTCGTCGGCCCCGGTCGCACGATCGCGATCGGGCACGCCGCGGGCGAGCTCACCGGGCTGACGCGCGCCCTGGGTCGCGAGGCGATCCGACTCGCCGTCGCCCCGACGCCGACGTGGATGCCGACGTGGCTCGCCGCGCCCGCGCTCGCGGGCATGGGCATCCTCGGCACCGTCGGCGCACGCGCCCTGTCGATCGCGTGGGCCGAGTGGGCCGCGCGCGCGGGCGCGGCCGATGTCGTCGTCCCCGTCGGCGTCCCGGAGGCGCCGCTCGATCGGCCGCGCGCGCCGGCGCTGGACGTCGTCGTCGCGGCCCACGCCCTCGAGCGCCGCACCGGTCCGGTGTTCCCGTCACCGCGCGTCATCGCGATCGTCCACGCGCAGCTCGCAGGGCTGCGCGGCCGCGACGATGGCGACTCGACCGGCGCGGACGTGTGGGCGCAGGCCCGCCGCGCGCTGCCGATGACCGGGGCGATCGTCGGGATGGAATCGCCGCGGCCGGGCCTGCCGACCGATGCCCCGACGGCGGCGTTCCTCGCCCAGCGCGTGCTGCTGCGCGAGGCGAGCCACCGCGCGCTGCTGCAGGCCGCGCCGCCGGCCCCGTCGCCCCCGGCCGAGGACGGCATCGGCCGCGCCGCGGAGATCCTGCACAACGCCGGCGAAGCCCTGTCGGATCAGGAGACGAAGGTCGTGCTGCGCGGGTTCGGCATGCAGGTGACACGGCAGGCCGTCGCGAACTCGGCCTCCGGCGCCTCGGGGTACGCCGAGCGCATCGGCTTCCCCGTCGTGCTGAAGGCGCTCTCGCCGGATCTGCGGCGACGCAGCGAGCTCGGGGCGATCGAGCTCGACCTGCCCAACGCCGCGGCGGTGCGACGCGCCTACGCGGCGATCGTCGACGCGGTCGAGCGGCGGGCCCCGACGGCGCGGCTCGACGGGGTCGTCGTCGCGGAGCACGTGCCCGACGGCCTCGATGTCCACGCCGGTGTGGTGCGCCTGCGCGGCGGTCGGCTCGCCGTGTTCGCGCAGCCCCACTCGGGCACGCACCCCAGCGAGCCGATCTTCGCCCTTGCGCCGCTCAGCCACGACGGCGCCCTGTCGATGGCCCACGCCGTGCTGTCGCGGATCCCCGTGCCTGCGCTGCGACGCGACAGCGACCCGGGTCCGTCGCCGCTCGCCGACGCGCTGCTGCGGCTGTCGTGGCTCGCCGAGCGCTTCGCGGAGCGGATCCACTTGGTGGACCTGAACCCCGTGCGGATCACGACGGACGCGCGGGGCTACGTGATCCTCGACGCCCACCTCGAGCAACGCGCCCACCTCGAGGGTCGCTAGTCTTCGCCGCGCACGCGGGCCAACAATCGCTCGCGATCGTTGTCCTCGGGTTGGACGAGCACGTGCGCCAGCAGCTCGCGCAGCGTCTGCCCCAGCCCGGGGCCGGGCGTCGCGAGCCCGGCAGCGATGAGCTCGCGGCCGGTGATCGCCAGCTCGCCGACGTCGAGCGCCGCGCCCTCGAGGGCCGCCCGCAGGCCAGCGGCGCGCTGGGAATCGGGGGCCGCGATCGCGATCGCGTCGTCGATGTACGCGCGGCCGAGCGCCGCGGCCGTCCGCCGGATCGCGATCGCGTCGTCGTGCGTGGCGAGCTCGAGGCCCGGCGGCCCGAGCAGCGCGTTCAGCCGCGCGCGATCGGCCTTGCCGTGGCGCAGGGCGTCGAGGGTCCGCGTGATCCCGTCGCGATCGCGGGCCACCGGCGCCAGCAGCCGAGCGAGCCGCAGCACCGGGTCCGCGGGCAGGCGATCCACCGCCGCGATCGCAGCCGCGCGCGCGTCGTCGTCGAGCGCGGGCAGCACGTGCGGCCACACGCCGGTGTCGTGCATCGGCACCAGCCCGCGCGACGGCACGGGCGCGCCGAGGAGCTTGGTGATCTCGACGTGCACGCGCTCGCGGCTGACCTTGGCGAGGACGTGCAGGGCCCCGCCGATCGCCGCGGCCGTCGCGGGCTCGAGCGACAGCGCCCGCGTCGCGCACAGCCGCACCGCCCGCATGGTCCGCAGCCCATCCTCCGAGAAGCGGCGCGCCGGATCGCCGACCGCCCGCAGCGTCGCGGTCCGCAGATCCCCGAGCCCGTCGAAGGGATCGGTGAACTCGAACGCGATGGGATCCCACGCGAAGGCGTTGACGGTGAAGTCGCGCCGCGCGAGGTCCTCGACCAGATCGCGCAGGAACGTGATCTCGTTGGGTCGACGGCCGTCGGTGTAGGCCCCTTCCCCACGGAAGGTCGTCACCTCGACCCCGATGGCCTTGTCGGCGCCGCGCACCAGCACCGTCACCGTGCCGTGCTCGATCCCGGTGGGCACCGTGCGGCGGAACGCGCCCTGCACCTCCTCGGGTCGGGCCGACGTCGCCAGGTCCCAGTCCGACGCCGGCAACCCCAGCAGCACGTCGCGCACCGCCCCGCCGACGAGCACGGCCGCATGGCCTGCGCGCTGCAACGTGCGCGCGACGTCGAGGATCGGCTCGGGCACGACGGCCGCGCGGAGGCACGCGACCGCCTCGTCGATCGTGCCGACGCGCGAGGTCCCCGCGGTGGCAGCGGTTGCATGCTCGCGCGGAGCCAGCTCGGACAGGGCCATGGGCAGGCACGCTAGCCCGCGACGACCCCGCGGGTCCACGGGCAAACGAACTTCGTTGTGGTCGAGTGCCCCCGCGCGCGCGCCGGCCCGCTCGTGTACGATCCGTGGGTGCTTCGAACGCTCGGTGGACGCCGCAGCCTCTTCGCACTGCTGGTCGTCGCGGGCTGCGAGATCGTCGATCCGGGCCCCGACGTCGGCGTTGCGAACCGCTGCGTACTGACGGCGGGCTTCTTCGTCGAGCGCATCGTGCCCGAGTTCATCGACGAGCACGGCTGCGCCGAGAAGGCCGGTTGCCACCGGGCGGCGGACGCCAACAGCATCTTCCGCCTGCAGGACGTCTCGGACTCCCTCGCACCGCTGGCCACCGATCCCCTGTCGGCCTGGCCCGCGCCCTGGCAGGAGAACTTCCGCGTGACGACGGCGCAGATCAGCGACTGCGATCTCGCCGAGCTCGCGCCGCTGTACGCCGAACCCGCCGGCGGCAACACCCTGCAGCACGGCGGCGGCAGCCTGTTCGACGCCAACGGCCCCGAGCTCGACCTCATCCAGCTCTGGCTCGACGGGGGTTCATGATCGGCGCGCGTCGGCTCGGACTCGGCGTTGCGCTGACGATCGCCACCGTCACGGCGGCCCCCGCCGACGCGCGCCCGCGCAAGGCCGACGCCGCCGCGCCCCAGGCCCGCACCAAGGGCCCGCTGGCGCGCGTGCTCTCCGAGACCGCCCAGGTCTACTCGGGCGCGGGGTTCAGCTTCCGCGTCATCGCGCAGGTCGAGCGCGACGACACCGTGCGCATGGTCGAGCGCGGCAAGCGGGGCGGCTGGACCCGCGTGCAGCTCGACAGCGGCGTGGTCGGCTGGATCCTCTCCGAGCAGATCCTGCTGCTGTCGACGGCCACCGGCGAGGAGCCGCAGCCATCGGCGATCCGCCGCTTCGGTCGCAAGCTCCGCGAGAAGGTCCTCGGCCCGCCGAACCTCATGACCGCGCGCGCCGGCGGCACCCTCTCGGCCGGCGCCCTCGGCCGCGAGGGCCTGTTCCTCGTGCGGCCGCAGGTGTTCCTCTCGCCCAACGCGGCCATCGAGGCCTACGTCGGGCCCTCGGCCGGCCGCGAGACCAGCCGCGGCATCCTCGGCCTGTCGACCAACCTCTACCTGAGCCCGTCGATCCCCTTCACGGTGTTCGTCAGCATCGGCGGCGGTGCGGTGTTCACCAAGGGCAAGGCCGACGCCCTGTCGTCGGCGCGGTGGAGCTACCTCGCCAGCCCCGGCGGCGGGATCTGGATCATCTTCAAGCGCGGGGTCGGGATCCGCTTCGACTTCCGCAACCACGTGATCTTCCGAGCCGACGACGCCCAATCCCTGCAGGAGTACTCCGGTGCACTCGCGTTCACGTTCTAGTCGATGGACCTCGCGGGGTCCCACGCTCGGGCTGGCGGCGATCGCCGCGGCGACGCTGCTGTCGTCGGGCTGCGCCCGCGCGGTGCTGCCGAGCGAGAAGGCCTACCTCGCCGATCCGATCATGCAGTTCGGCGCCGACGGCCTCGAGTCGTCCGCCGACGCCCACGTCATGGCCAACCGCGAGGGCGCGGCGGGGGGCACCGGCACCGCCGGAGGGGGCTGCGGGTGCAACTAGACGCGCGCACGACGTCGCCGCGGCGACGCGGTCGCGCCCGTTCGTGGCTGCGCAGCGCCGCGCTGCTCGGGCCGCTCGCGACGCTGTGCGGCCCGACGCCCGCGCAGGGCGACGATCAGGTCCGCGCCGCGGTCACCTACTTCGCCGAGCCCGCGCCCAACACCGGGCTCAACGTCGTGCACCCCCAGGTCAACTACTCGCAGGACTTCGGCGAGCACTTCGGCCTCGGGGTCGGCTACGACGCCGACGTCGTCTCGGGCGCGACGCCGCAGGTGTTCGGCGTCGACGCCGTGACGGCGGCGACGAAGTTCGACGACGTCCGCCACAACGGCACGCTGGGCCTGCGGTTCCTGACGGAGTTCGCGACCCTGCGCGTGGGCGGTGGCTTCGCCGGCGAGAGCGACTACCGCTCGGGCACGGTCAACGCCGGCATCACCACCGATCTGTTCAACCGCAACTCGCAGCTCGCCCTCGACTACACCCACAACTTCGACCGGGTCTGCGACGCCAACAACGCGGTCGCCGAGGAGCTGCTCGAGCTGCGCGCCCTGGACAGCTCGGATCGCTGCTTCGAGAAGGGCTCGGACCTCACCGCGACGCGCAAGCTCGCCATCGACTCGATGCAGCTGACGTGGACGCAGGTGGCGACGCCGTGGCTGCTGCTGCAGTTCGGCGCCACCGGCCAGGTCCTGCGCGGCTTCCAGGCCAACCCGTACCGCCAGGTGCTGCTCGGCGAGCGCGCGGTGCAGGAGCACATGCCAGAGGTCCGCAACCGCCTGGCGCTGTTCGCCCGCGGCAAGTTCGCGCTCAAGCCGATCCGCGGCGCCATCGAGCTCGACGTCCGCGGCTACCTCGACTCGTGGTCGATGCGCGCCCTGACCACCGAGCTGGCGTGGGACCAGTACATCGCGCGGCCGATCGTCCTGCGCGTGCGCGCCCGCTGGCACCTGCAGGACTCGGCCCTCTTCTACCGCGACGGCAACGACTACGCGTCGAGCGGCCCGGTCGGCAGCTTCTGGACCGGCGACCGCGAGCTGTCCGCGCTGCTGAACTCGACCTACGGGGTCAAGGCCTCGTACATCATCCGTGCCCGCGGCAAGCAGTTCCTGCGCTTCATCGACGCGTTCGTGGTCTCGGCCAAGGCCGACATGCTGTTCTATCGATCGCTGACCGAGAACCCCGAGTTCTCGCCGAACTACGATCGTACCAAGGGCCTGCTCGACGCGGTGGTCGTGCAGGCCCAGGCCGGGTTCGACTTCTGATCGTCGTCGTCGTCGTCGTCGCTACGGCAGCTCGAGCTCCAGCGTGTAGTTGCCGCTGCCCGAGTACGACTTCACGATCCACGCGTAGTACCCGGCCGTGCCGGCGTATGTGATCTGCTCGTCCGGCGCCGCGGTGGTCGCCGACGCGACGGTGTTCCAGCGGTTGTTCCCCCACTTGAGCAGCGAGAGATC